>Ga0209248_10000156_pt1 | contig 23189 bp, 21 predicted proteins | sample BogFormECP04_OM1_FD_188241 | JGI IMG/M metagenome (GOLD analysis project Ga0209248, IMG submission 188241) | Bog forest soil microbial communities from Calvert Island, British Columbia, Canada - ECP04_OM1 (SPAdes) (version 2) | ecosystem: Environmental > Aquatic > Freshwater > Wetlands > Bog ... | reverse complement strand
CCAGTCCATCGTGCGCGATGTGCTGGCCGCCGGTGACTTCTGGGGCGGCTCGGGTTCGGTGGCCTGCCAGGAGTTCATCACCCAGTTGGGCCGCAACTTGCAGGTCATCGACGAACAAGCCAACTCCCACGGCCAGAAGGTCCAGACGGCGGGCAACAACATGTCGTCCACCGACAGCGCCGTCGGCGGCAGCTGGGCCTAAAAGTCACCCAATGCAGCCAATTGTTATCGGACTCGTCCAAACTGGTACTCAGGGCTGCGCAGGAAAGGAGACCCGCGTCATGCAGACGCTGAGTATCGCCGAGTTCGCGCTGCGGTTGGGCGTGGGGCTGGGCTGCGGCGCGCTCATCGGCATTGAGCGGCAATGGCAGGCGCGACGGGCCGGGCTGCGCACCAACGCGCTGGTGGCCACCGGTGCGACGCTGTTCGTGCTCTATGCGGTCGTGACCAACGACAGCAGCCCCACCAGGGTGGCGTCGTATGTGGTGTCCGGGGTCGGCTTCCTCGGCGGTGGGGTGATCCTGCGCGAGGGATTCAACGTACACGGACTCAACACCGCCGCCACCCTGTGGTGCTCGGCCGCGGTCGGGGTGCTCGCGGCCGGCGGGCATTTCCTGTTCGCCCTGATCGCGACCGCCGCCATCCTCGGAATTCATCTGCTCGGACGACCACTGGGCCGCCTGATCGACCGCGACAACGTGGTGGAGGAGGACGAGGACGACCAGCCGTACCAAGTGCAGCTGATCTGCCGGCCGAAGTCCGAAAAGTACGCTCGCGCACAGATTGTCCAGCACACCAGCGGGGGCGACTTCGTGCTGCGCGGCATCCACACCGGGCGCACGGCGGAAGACAGTGTGGTGTTGACCGCATATCTGCTCAGCGGAAGGCACGCGCCTGCCCGCCTGGAGCAGCTGGTGGCAGATCTGTCGCTGCAGGAGGGCGTTCAGGCCGTGCACTGGTATGCCGGCGACCAGGACGAACCGATGCCGCGCGCCGCGCACGCGGACTAGCCTGGTCAGACTTCGAGCACAGCTCACTGCCGTCGTAAGGTGTGGGATGTGAACGCGATCGCGGGTTTCTTATCCGTGCTGCCCGACCAGATGCGGGACCCGGTGTTGTTCGCGATTCCGTTTTTCCTCCTGCTGTTGATCCTGGAGTGGACGGCCGCCCGCAAACTGGAACGCATCGAGCGGGAAGCCGCTGTGCGTTCGGCACGTCCGGGGTCGGGCGCCTATCTGACGGCCGATTCTTGGGCGAGCATCTGGATGGGGCTGGTGTCGGTGGCCACCACCGCGGGCTGGAAGTTCATCGCCCTGCTCGGCTATGCCGCGATCTATGCGTATCTGGCACCGTGGCACTTACCCGCGACGCGGTGGTACACGTGGGTGATCGCGATCGTCGGCGTGGATCTGCTGTATTACTGCTATCACCGCATCGCGCACCGGGTTCGGCTGATCTGGGCGACCCACCAGGCCCACCACTCGAGCCAATACTTCAATTTCGCCACTGCGCTGCGCCAGAAATGGAACAACAGTGGCGAGATTCTGATGTGGATTCCCTTGCCGCTGTTGGGTATTCCGCCTTGGCTGGTTTTCGTCAGTTTCTCGGTCAACCTGATCTACCAGTTCTGGGTGCACACCGAGCGGATCGGTCGAATGTGGGCTCCGTTCGAGTTCGTCTTCAACACCCCGTCACATCACCGGGTGCACCACGGAATGGATCGCGAGTACCTCGACAGGAACTACGGCGGGATTTTCATCCTGTGGGACCGCCTGTTCGGCACCTTCCGGCAGGAGACATTTCGTCCACACTACGGGTTGACGAAACAGGTCGACACGTTCAACGTCTGGAAGCTGCAGACCCACGAATATCTTTCTATCGCCCGCGATTTCCGCTCAGCCACGCGCCTGCGCGACCGGTTGGGTTTCGTCTTCGGCCCGCCCGGCTGGCAGCCTTCCGCGGCCGTCCAGGCCGAGGTAGCCGTCAGCGGTCACCACGTCGGCGGTTAGACGTCGTTCATCAATCGTTTTTGTTACGGCGAGCCGAAAGGCCCCACGCCAGAGCCAAGATCAGTAAGCTCCGCCTCGTCGTACAGTTGTATGACGCCCGGCATTTGGCCCGGGCAGCGATGACGAGGAGGGATTGCAGTGTCAGACACACTCACCGGAGGACAAAAACTTGTCAAGGGTGAATCGCTTACCTCAAGCAACGGGGCCTACACCCTGACGCTGCAAGACGACGGGAACCTGGTGCTGGCATCGCGGGGCCATGGGATCTGGTCGTCGGAGACGGACGGTCAGGACGTGGTCCGCGCCGAGGTGCAGAGCGACGGCAACTTCGTCCTTTACACCGCCGACAAGCCGGTGTGGCACACCGACACCAAGGGCAAGAAGAATGTCCGGCTGGTCCTGCAGGACGACCGCAACCTAGTGCTGTACGGCGCCGACGGTCCGGCGTGGTCGACGAAGACCGAGACCGACGCTCCGCCGCCGGAGGCGGAAGCCGAAGCCGCCCCGGCAGCCGAGGAGACGCACGCCGAAGAGGCAGCCGCGCATCCCGAGCCCGAGCCGGAACCCGCCGCGCGGACCTACACGGTCGAATCCGGCGACACCTTGTGGGCCATCTCCGAGCGGTTCTACGGCGACGGCAGCAAGTACCAGATCATCGCCGACGCCAGCGGTATCTCTAACCCTGACCTGATCCAGCCGGGACAGGTGCTGACGATTCCCTGATCGCGAGCGGGAGCGCGCCGGTCCGGAGCCGAATCCGGACCGGGCTGGCGCGCTCGCACCGATCGGCTCTCCAGCATTACCGCAAGCAGTCTTCGGCCGGTAATCTCATAAGCCGGCCGGCGCCACGCCGGCCCCCGACGGATCGGAGTCGAGGGTGCGTCGTGCGGCAATCCGCGCGTTTGTCGCGGCGGTTACCGCCGCGCTGCCAGTTGCCTGTTTTCCGATGATGGCCAGCGCCGATCCGGTGCTCGTCTACCCCGGGATGGAAATACATCAGGGCACGCATTTGTGCACCCTGGGCTATGTCGACCCGGGACTGCGGGTGGCTTTCACCGCGGGGCACTGCCGAGGCGACGGGCCCGTGGCCGATAGAGACAACCACGTCATCGGCAATTTGGCCACGTTCCGGGACAACACCCCCAGCGGGACGATCGTCAAGACCGACCAGCAGATCGCCGATTACGAGTCGATCGTGCTGGTCCCCGATGTCGCGGTGAACAACATCCTTCCCGGTGGACGCGTACTGCAGTCGGACCCCGGCCTGGTGGTGACGCCCGGCGAACCCGTCTGCCATTTCGGCGTGGTCACCGGCGAGAGCTGCGGGACCGTCGAAGGCGTCAACAACGGCTGGTTCACGATTGGCCACGGCGCCGTCAGCCAGCAAGGCGACTCCGGCGGGCCGGTCTACATCACCAGCGATCCGGGGCCCGCACGAATCGTCGGGATATTCAACAGCGTCTGGGGCGGGCTCCCGGCGGCGGTGTCGTGGCAGTCCACCACCCAGCAAATCCGCGAGGATGTGGGCGTCGGCGGTCCGTCGATTTAGAAATTAGCTGGGGCTCGCCAGCGAGAAGACGGGGATCGACGGCGCCGCAGCGTGTAATTCGTCGTCGCCGGAGTCCGGCGTCAGCCCCGCGATGTGGCCTTTGACCTCCCAGTACCACCTGTCCAGGTAACGCCTCAGCAGGTCTGCCTTCGCCGCGTCGGCCACCTCGGTGGTGCGCAGCCGGCGGCGATGCCAACGCGGGCCCATGTCGACGACACCGGCGGCTCGCACGTTGCGGACCCACTGCGTGTTGCCGCGCGGAGACACCAGATAGTCGACACCATCCACCCTCAGCACGTTGACCACCACACCGCGCAGTTTGCCGGTTTTGCGGCCACGCACCCGAAGTGCCCTGGTGCCGGCAATGCCGATGCCCAACTCGGCCAGCCAGCCGATCAGCGCGTTGGCGGCGCGGGCCGTTCTGTTTGGTTCGTCGTATCGCACAGACATGACATATCTCCCTTGATCCGTCGTATGAGAGCGGTGCTCTCGGTAGATATGACCGTGCCACAACGCCGACGGAAATACAAGAGCAGTGATCTCTCTTGTGTCAGAATGACCCGATGGGCAAGCGGCGCGACTCGCGCGAACGGATCGAGGCGCAGATCATCGAGCTCGGCCGGCGCCACCTGGTCGAACACGGCGCGGCCGGGCTGTCGCTGCGTGCCATCGCCCGCGACCTCGGCATGGTGTCGTCTGCCGTCTATCGGTATGTGTCCAGCCGTGACGAGTTGCTGACGTTGTTGCTCATCGATGCCTATACCGACCTTGCCGACGCGGTGGATCGCGCCCGCGACGCAATGCCCGACGTGTGGAGCGACGACGTCATCGCGATCGCGCATGCGGCCCGGGGTTGGGCCACCGCCAACCCGGCCAGCTGGGCGTTGCTGTACGGCAGCCCGGTGCCCGGCTACCACGCACCGGCCGAGCGGACGGTCGGGCCCGGAACACGGGTGGTCAGCGCCTTGTTCGACGCCGTCGCCGCCGGCATCGCGACCGGCGACATCATGCTGACCAATTCGCCTGTGCCACAACCGATGTCGTCGGACTTCGAACGGCTTCGCCAGGAATTCGGCTTTCCCGGCGACGATCCCGTCATTGTCAAGTGTTTCGCGGTGTGGGCCGGCGTGGTGGGGGCGATCAGCCTGGAGGTGTTCGGGCAATACGGCACCGACACGCTGAGTGACCCCGAGGCTGTGTTCGACACTCAGGTTCGACTGCTGGTCGGTGTGCTGACCCAGCCTGATGTCGACGCTGTGCCGTATCGGACATCGTCGTCGAATTAGAACATGTTCAACCGCACGCTGCGACGACTGAAGCAGCTGATGGTGGCAACACCTTTCTGCCACGGGAGACGCTGGGATATCCTGCGAGGCGATGAGCCTCTTCGTCGGATCGCCGGTCCAGATCGCATGGGTGACTCACGACCTTGATGCCACCGAAACAGCTCTCACCGGCCTGTTAGGCGTCAAAAAGTGGGTGAGGCTGCCCGATGTGCACTTCGCGCCGGACACCTGCAGCTACCTCGGTCGACCGGCCGACTTCGTCGCGAGCATTTCGCTGAGCTATCTCGGCGACATGCAGTTGGAGCTGATCTCACCGGTCCGCGGTCCTAATATCTATAGTGACTTTTTGCGAGACAACGGGCCGGGTCTGCACCACATCTGCGTCGAAGCCGAAAGCCTCGAGCAATTCGAGCAAACTCTTTCCGCTGCGCCCGCGCACGGTGCTTCGGTGGTTCAGCAGGGCGTGATGCCGGGCGGCTTGAGCTTCGCCTATCTGGCCGCCCCGCAGGCTGGGGTGCCGTTCGTGGAGGTCGCGCATTTCTCAGCCGAGATGCGGCAGTTCTTCGACTACATCAAGCAGGAGCAGCGGTGAGTACCCAAATCCCAGCAACTTTCAGCGCTGACGATGTGTCGTCGTGGTCGGACGACGTCGACGTCGTGGTGATCGGTTTCGGTATTGGGGGTGGCTGCGCAGCAGTCAGCGCGGCCGCCGCCGGCGCACGGGTCCTGGTGCTGGAGCGCGCAGCTGCGGCCGGTGGCACCACGTCGCTTGCCGGGGGGCACTTCTACCTCGGCGGGGGCACCGCGGTCCAGCAGGCGACCGGGCATTCCGACTCGCCCGAGGAGATGTACAAGTATCTGGTCGCGGTGTCACGCCAACCCGACCACGCGAAGATCCGCGCCTATTGCGACGGCAGCGTCGAGCACTTCAACTGGCTGGAGGACTTGGGTTTTCAGTTCGAACGAAGCTTTTACCCGGGCAAGGTGGTCGTTCCACCGGGTACCGAAGGCTTGAGCTATACCGGCAACGAAAAGGTGTGGCCGTTCTGCGAGCAGGCCAAACCCTCGCCGCGCGGGCACTCGGTGCCGGTGCCGGGCGAACTCGGCGGTGCAGCTATGGTGATCGACCTGCTGGTCAAACGCGCCGACGACCTGGGAGTGCAGGTCCGATACGAGACTGGGGCAACGAACCTGATCCTGGACGCCGACGGCGCCGTGGTCGGCGTCGCCTGGAAGCAATTCACCGAAACCGGTGCGGTCAAAGCCAAATCAGTCATCATTGCCGCGGGCGGTTTCGCGATGAACCCGGAGATGGTCGCCGAACATACGCCCGCGCTGGGCCAGCCGCGGCGTACCAAGCACCATGGCCTCGTTGCGCCCTACATCCTGGGCAACCCCAACGACGACGGACTGGGACTGCGAATGGGCGTCTCGGCAGGGGGCGTCGCCGAGAACATGAACGAAAAGTTCATCACCGCGGCGGCCTATCCGCCCGAAATCCTGCTGACGGGTGTGATCGTGAACAAGGAGGGCAAGCGCTTCGTCGCCGAGGACTCCTACCACTCGCGCACATCGGCTTTCGTGTTGGAGCAGCCGGAACAGACCGCATACCTGATCGTCGACGAAGCCCATACCGAGATGCCCGCGATGCCGTTGATCCGGTTCCTCGACGGCTACGAGACGATCGCAGAATTGGAGACCGCACTCGACATACCAGCGGGCAACGTCGCGGCGACGTTGGATCGCTACAACGAGTTTGCCGCCAAGGGTGAGGATCCGGACTTTCACAAGCAGCCGGAATATGTTGCGCCGCAGGAGAATGGACCCTGGGCAGTGTTCGATCTGTCACTCGGACGAGCGATGTACTCCGGATTCACGATGGGCGGTCTGGCGGTCACGGTCGACGGTCAGGTGCTGCGCGAGGACGGCACGACCATCGCCGGCCTTTACGCAGTGGGGGCGTGCGCGTCCAACATCGCCCAAGACGGCAAGGGATACGCCAGCGGCACCCAGCTCGGCGAGGGGTCGTTCTTCGGCCGCCGCGCCGGCGCGCACGCGGCCGGCTAGACCCGGGCGGGTTCGCCTTCCAACGGGCCCAGCCGCCATTGGCCTTCGCCGAGTAGCTCGAGCCGCTGTTGGTGATGCCGCTCGACAGTGCTGCGGTGACTGACGCTGACCAGGATGGTGTCCGGTAACTCGTTGCGCAGCAACTGATACATGGTCAACTCGAGCCCTTCGTCCATCGCCGACGTGGCCTCGTCGGCGAAGACCGCCTTGGGTTTGGTCAACAGCACCCGCGCGAAGGCGACCCGCTGTTGCTCGCCGGGCGAGAGCACTTTGACCCAATCCCGTTCCTCGTCGAGCAGGTCAACCAGATGCGGCAGCATCACTTTGACCAACATCTCACGGAGAGTGGTGTCGGGGATGTCACCTTCCGGCGACGGATAGCACACCACCGCCCGCAGGTCGCCAAGTGGCACATAGGGCAACTGGGACAGGAACATGGTCTCGTTCGGCCCATCGGGGCACCGCAAGGTCCCCGATCCGTACGGCCACAACTGGGCGAGGCTGCGCAGCAGCGTCGTTTTGCCGCTGCCCGACGGACCGGTGATCACCAGCGCGTCACCTTCGGACAGCTGCAGGTCGAGTGAGTCGATGAGCTGGTCGCCGTCCGGCGTGCGGACCTCGACGCCCTCGATCGCGACAGCGCCGTCGGCGCTTGGTCTGACCAGCAGTTCGGGCAGCTCGCGGGCCTTCTCGTCGGCGACCACCAGGCCATGCAGCCGGATGATAGCCGCGCGATAGCTGGCGAATTGGTCGTAGGAGTTTCGGAAGAAGGACAGGCCGTCGAAGATGTTGCTGAACGCTCTTTCGGTCTGCGTGACGGCACCGAACTTGATTTGACCGGCGAATAGCCGCGGCGCCTGCAGCACCCAGGGCAACGGGACAATCACCTGAGTCATCGAGATGTTGAACCCGAACCAGCCCACGGTCCGGTTCACGTACCGCAGATAGTTGTCGATGATCGGACGGAACCGCCGGCTCAGCTGCACACGTTCGGCGCTCTCACCGCGGTAGAAGCCCACCGCCTCGGCGGCATCACGCACCCGCACCAGCGCATAGCGGAAGGCGGCGTTGGTGAGCTCGTTGCGGAAGCTGAGTCCGATCAGCGGGCGTCCGAGCCAGAAGCCGACGATCGTCGCCACCAAGACATAGACGATCAGGATCCAGAACATTGCCTTGGGGATGCCGACTCCGAACAGCGTCAGCGTGCCCGACAGATTCCACAGAATGGCCGTGAACGAAACCACCGACAGCACCGATTGCACAGCACCGAATACCAGCACACTGCCGGTGCCGTTGGACGGCAGGTTGGGCGTGGATCCCACCCCGGCGGTCAACACGTCGATGTCCTGCTGGATACGCTGGTCAGGGTTGTCGATGGTGCTGTCGATGAATCGGCCGCGATAGTAAGCGCGGCCTTCCAGCCAGTCGCCGGTGAGGCGGTCGGTGAGCCAGACCCGCCAGGACACAATGAAGCGCTGGGTCAGGTAGATGTCCAGCATGTAGCGGGCGATGAACAGCGCCGCCATGATGCTGAAGATCACGATCGACATCCAAAAGCCATGTACACCAGACTGTTTCACGGCTTGATTGCCGGTGGCCAGGCCCTGCACGGCGGTCTGGACGGCCGAGCTCAGGTCGTTGGCCTGATAGCTGAACAGCACGGTGAGGCGCACGGTGATGACGACGGACAACAGCAGCACCCCGAGCATCAGCCAGACCCTGACGCTGTGCGGACCGGTGAAGTAGCCGCCGGTGATCCGCCAGAACTGGCGGCCCCACGGGATGAGCAATCTCAGCAACGCGAGCACACCGACCATGCACACGGCGCTGATCACCCACGTTAGGGCTATCCAGGACAGGGAATCGGCCAGCGCGTGACCCCAGTTGATGGACGGTTCGAATAACTCCACGGTGCGCGTACCTCCTTGGCCTCAAACTCCACGGCGTCGGTCGAACGCCCATCTGACAAGACTTTCCCGCGAAGCTACCTGGCACCGCACCCGCGCGATGATGCGGCTGGCGTGCTAAGACGCCGCCAGGATGCACAGTCGCGCGCCGATTAGCCGTCGAAATCGACGGCAGCGCGTAAAAGTTCGAGGAACCGTCTCGCTAACGCAGATCTCGGCGCAGTTTAGACGGTCGCCGGCTCCCGCTCGATCCGTCGCAGTTCCCACCTGCCTTCGCCGAGCAGCTCCAGCAAATGATCGTGGTGCTGTTCGACCGTGGGCCGATGACTGACGCTGACCACGACACATTCCGGCAGTTCGGTGCGCAGCAGCTGGTAAAGCGCGAATTCCAACCCCTCGTCGAGTGCCGAGGTCGCCTCATCGAGGAATACCGCCTGCGGCTTGGCGAGCAGGACGCGGGCAAAAGCGATGCGCTGCTGCTCGCCGGGGGACAGCACCTTGGCCCAATCGCGCTCTTCATCGAGCCGGGCAGCCAACGGAGCCAGCGCCACCTTGGTCAACGCGTCCCGCACGGCGGCGTCGGAGATGTCGGTCGGCGAATTCGGGTAGCAGACCACACCGCGCAGGTCACCGAGGGGCACATACGGCAGCTGCGACAAAAACATCGTGGCGTGCTCGCCGTCGGGCCGGCGCAGGGTGCCGGACGCGTACGGCCACAGCTGCGCAAGACTGCGCAGAAGCATGGTCTTGCCGGCTCCCGAACGCCCGGTGACCACCAGCGCGTCACCGCTGGTGAGCTGCACCTCGAGCGGGTCGATCAACTGCTCACCGCTCGGCGCGCGCACCTCGACGGCAGCGATTTCGACCGATCCGTGCTCGCTCGGCTCCACCGTCACCTCGGGCAGCTCCCGGCCGCGGGCGTTCGCGTCAACCAAGCCGTACAACCGAATGATCGAAGCGCGAAATGACGCAAATTGGTTGTAGTTGTTGCGGAAGAACGACAATGACTCCTCGATCGTGCCGAACGCGGTCGCAGTTTGTACCACGCCGCCCAGACCGATTTTCCCGGCGAAGAGCCGCGGCGCCTGGACGAGCCACGGCAACGGCACCATCGTCTGGGTGACTGACACGTTCCAACCGAAGTACCCGATGGTGCGGCTGACGTAGCGACGGTAATTGTCGATGATCGGCATAAAGCGCTGCCGCAATCGGGATCGCTCGGCCTCCTCCCCGTGATAGAAACCGACGGCTTCGGCGGCATCACGCAAGCGCACCAACGCATACCGAAAGGCAGCGTTGAGCCGCTCGTTGGCGAAACTCAGCCTGATCAGCGGATGCCCGATCCAGAACGTGACGCTGGTCGCGATCAGCACGAAGACGATGACGATCCAGAACATCGCGCGCGGAATGTCGGCGTGGAGCAGCGGGACGGTCAGCGTGCCCGAAAGATTCCACAAGATCGCTGTGAACGAAACGACCGACACCACCGATCGCACCGCGCCAAACAGCAGGGTTTGACTGGTGCCAATGTACGGAACATTTGTGGTGGCGCCCGCACCGGCGGTGAAAACATCGATGTCCTGCTGGATACGCTGGTCGGGGTTGTCAATCGTTTCGTCGATGAACCGGGCCCGGTAGTAGGCGTGTCCGGTAAGCCAGTCGGCGGTCAGGTGATCGGTGAGCCACACCCGCCACGCGATGATGAACCGCTGCATCAGGTAGAGGTCGACCATAGCCAGGGCGATAAATGTCGCGGCGAGGATACAAAAGATCGTCAGCGCCACCCAAAAGCCATGCACGCCTGACTGTTTGATGGATTCGTTCTGCGCGCCGGAGCCCGTGAACGCTGTCTCCAACGCGTTGTACAAGTCCTTACTGAAGTAGCTGAACAAGACGTTCAGGCGCACCACCGTGACGACCGACAGCAGCAACACACCCAGCATCAGCCACACCCTGACCGACCGTGAACCGGTGAAGTAGCCGCCGGTGATCCGCCAGTATTGGCGCGCCCACTGGGTGGTAAACCTGAGGACCACCAAGACGACAAGGACACAAACGGCACTGATCACCCACGCCCGGGCGATCCACCACACTGAGTCGGGCACTGCGTGCCCCCAGTCGATGGCTGGTTTGAACGACTGCAGATCAGTCACGAAGTCTCCTCGCGGTCCGGGACATCCCGCACGACGCCCCATCGGAAAGCTTGTCGGGGAAGCTACCGGAGGCTTGCCGATAGGCTTCCGGAATGAGCTCCAACGGCGCAGCGAACGAAGCTTTTCACGCCGGCCGGCTTATCGCCCGCCGGCTGAAGGCCAGCGGGATCGACACCGTTTTCACCCTGTCCGGCGGCCATCTGTTCTCCATCTACGACGGGTGCCGCAGCGAGGGCATCCGGCTGATCGACACCCGCCACGAGCAGACCGCCGCCTTCGCAGCCGAAGGCTGGTCGAAGGTGACGCGCCAGCCGGGAGTCGCCGCTCTGACCGCCGGTCCCGGCGTGACCAACGGGATGAGCGCGATGGCCGCCGCGCAGCAGAACTCCTCGCCGCTGCTGGTTCTCGGTGGTCGGGCGCCGGCTGGGCGCTGGGGGATGGGATCACTGCAGGAGATCGATCACATTCCGTTCGTGGCACCGCTGACCCGATTCGCCGCCACCGCCCCGTCGGCTGAGGCCGTCAGTGGGCTCATCGACGAGGCGCTGCGGGCCACGGTCGGCGCGCCGTCGGGGGTCGCGTTCATCGACTTCCCCATGGACCACGTCTTTTCCGTCGCCTCCGACGACGGACGTCCGGGCGCGCTGACCGAGCTGCCGGCAGCACCGCTTGCCGACGGCGGCGCACTCGACGGGGCGGCGGGTCTGCTGGCCGCCGCGCGGCGTCCGGTGATCATGGCGGGCACCAACGTGTGGTGGGGTCACGCGGAAGCGGCGCTGCTGCGGCTGGCCGAGCGGCGGCAGATACCGGTACTGATGAACGGCATGGCCCGCGGAACGGTGCCCGCAGACCACCCGCTGGCGTTCTCGCGGGCACGCTCAAAAGCGCTGGCGGAAGCCGATGTTGCGGTTGTCGTGGGAGTGCCGATGGACTTCCGGCTGGGCTTCGGCGGGGTCTTCGGACCAGAAACCCAGCTGATCGTGGCCGATCGCGTCCAACCTGACCGGGACCATCCACGGCCGATCGCCGCCGGTCTCTACGGCGACCTGTCGGCGACCCTGAACGCGCTGGGCGAAACGACGGCAGCCGGCCATGACGACTGGCTCGCCGAGTTGCGGGCAGCCGAGACCGCTGCGCGAGACCGCGAACAAGCCGACCTGGCCGATGACCGCAGCCCCCTGCATCCGATGCGGGTCTACGCCGAACTGGCGCCGCTGCTGGACCGCGACGCGATCATCGTCGTCGACGCCGGAGACTTCGGCTCCTATGCCGGCCGCGTCATCGACAGCTACGTCCCGGGCGCCTGGCTCGACAGCGGTCCATTCGGCTGCCTCGGCTCGGGTCCCGGCTACGCGCTGGCCGCCAAACTGGCCCGGCCGGACCGTCAGGTCGTCTTGCTACAGGGCGACGGCGCCTTCGGGTTCAGCGGCATGGAGTGGGACACGCTGGTTCGGCACAGCGTGCCGGTGGTGTCGGTGATCGGCAACAACGGGATCTGGGCCCTCGAAAAGCACCCCATGGAAGCGTTGTACGGCTATTCGGTGGTGGCCGAGCTGCGGCCCGAGACCCGCTACGACGAGGTCGTGCGTGCGCTGGGCGGGCACGGCGAGCTGGTGTCGACGCCCGCCGAGCTTCGACCCGCGCTGAAACGCGCCCTGGGCAGCGGCCTACCCGCCGTCGTCAATGTGCTCACCGACCCCGCGGTCGCTTATCCACGCCGATCCAATTTGGCGTGACGCGCCTGACGTACCGTTGATCTGTGCCAAAGACCACCAACGCTTCGTCGGGCCGCCTGAGTAGCCGATTCTGGCGGCTGCTCGGCGCCACCGCCGAGAAAGATCAAAGTCGTTCACAGGCCCAGGTCAGCGCTTCGTCGGAGTACGAGGAGAAAGCCGCCGGCCTCGACGACGAGCAATTGCGTAAAGCCACCGGCCTGCTCGACCTCGAGGACCTCGCCGAATCCGACGACATCCCACAGTTTCTCGCCATCACGCGGGAAGCGGCCGAACGCGCCACCGGGCTAAGGCCGTTCGATGTGCAGCTCCTCGCCGCGCTGCGGATGCTGGCCGGCGACGTGATCGAGATGGCAACCGGCGAGGGCAAAACCCTGGCCGGAGCGATCGCAGCCGCCGGGTACGCGTTGGGCGGCCGGCACGTTCACGTCGTCACCATCAACGACTACCTGGCCCGACGTGACGCCGAGTGGATGGGTCCGCTGCTGGAAGCCCTGGGCCTGACGGTCGGCTGGGTCACCGGTGAATCGACGGCCGCGGAGCGTCGCGCGGCCTACCAGTGCAACGTCACCTACGCCTCGGTCAACGAGATCGGCTTCGACGTACTGCGCGATCAGCTGGTCACCGATGTCGCCGACCTGGTGTCGCCGAACCCGGATGTGGCCCTGATCGACGAGGCCGACTCGGTGCTCGTCGACGAAGCGTTGGTTCCGCTGGTGCTGGCCGGAACCAGCCACCGCGAGACCCCGCGGCTGGAGATCATTCGGCTGGTCGGCGAGCTGCAGGCCGGCGAGGATTACGACACCGACTCCGATAGCCGCAACGTCCACCTGACCGAGGAGGGCGCGCACAAAGTCGAAAAGGAGCTCGGCGGAATCGATTTGTACTCCGAAGAGCATGTCGGCACCACACTCACCGAGGTCAACGTCGCGCTGCACGCGCATGTCCTGTTGCACCGCGACGTGCACTACATCGTGCGCGACGACGCGGTACACCTGATCAACGCCTCCCGCGGCCGGATCGCCCAACTGCAACGCTGGCCGGACGGTCTGCAGGCAGCGGTCGAGGCCAAAGAAGGCATCGAGACCACCGAAACCGGTGAGGTGCTCGACACCATCACGGTGCAGGCCCTGATCAACAGGTATCCGACGGTCTGCGGCATGACCGGTACCGCGCTGGCCGCCGGCGAGCAGCTGCGCCAGTTCTACAAACTGGGTGTTTCCCCGATACCGCCGAACACGCCGAACATTCGCGAGGACGAGACCGACCGGGTTTACATCACCGCCGCGGCGAAAATCGACGCGATCATCGCCCACATCATCGAGATGCACGAAACCGGACAACCGGTGCTGGTCGGCACCCACGACGTGGCCCAGTCTGAAGAGCTGCACGAGCGACTGCAGCGTCGCGGCGTACCGGCGGTGGTGCTCAACGCCAAAAACGACGCCGAAGAGGCCCGGGTGATCGCCGAGGCCGGCAAGCTCGGAGCGGTCACCGTGTCGACCCAGATGGCCGGCCGCGGCACCGACATCAGGCTCGGCGGCTCCGACGAGGCCGATCACGAGAAGGTGGTCGAGCTCGGTGGGTTGCATGTCATCGGGACCGGCAGGCACAACACCGAGCGGCTGGACAACCAGTTGCGTGGACGCGCCGGCCGCCAGGGCGATCCGGGTTCATCGGTGTTCTTCTCCAGCTGGGAGGACGATGTTGCCGCGGCCAATCTCGAGCCCAACAAGCTGCCGATGCAGACCGACGAGGACGGCCGCATCGTCAGCTCTAAGGTGGCCGGACTGCTGGAGCACGCCCAGCGGGTCGCCGAGGGCCGGCTGCTCGACGTGCATGCGAACACCTGGCGCTACAACCAGTTGATCGCCCAGCAACGCGCCATCATCGTCGAGCGGCGCAACACCCTGCTGAGCACGACCGCCGCCCGCGAGGAGCTTGCGGAGCTGGCGCCCGAGCGGTACGCGCAGCTCGCTGAAGATCCTGTAGACCTTTCGGAAGACCGCCTGGAGACGATCTGCCGGCTGATCATGCTGTATCACCTCGACCGCGGCTGGGCCGACCACCTGGCCTACCTGGCCGACATCCGGGAAAGCATCCATCTGCGCGCCCTCGGTCGGCAGAACCCGCTGGACGAATTCCACCGGATGGCCGTGGACGCGTTCGCGTCGCTGGCGGCCGACGCCATCGAAGCGGCCCAACAGACCTTCGAAACCTCGCCGGCGATTGAGGAGGAGCCCGGTGTGGACCTGTCCAAGCTGGCCCGCCCGACGTCGACATGGACGTACATGGTGCACGACAACCCGTTGAACGACGACTCGCTTTCCGCGCTGAGCCTGCCCGGCATCTTCCGCTGAGGCTGAAGCGAGCTAAGGTCACGGCTCATGGATCGGGCGCCCGCACACGACCGGCTCCTGACGGTGCCCAACCTGCTGAGCGGGCTCCGTCTGGTGCTGATCCCGGTCTTCATCTACCTGCTGCTGGCTGCTCATTCCGACGGTTGGGCGGTGGCCGTCCTGATGTTCAGCGGCGCATCGGACTGGGCCGACGGGAAGATCGCCCGACTGCTGAACCAGTCGTCGAAGCTTGGCGAGTATCTGGATCCGGCCGTCGACCGGCTCTATATGGTGACCGTTCCCATCACTCTCGGGCTGCGGGGCATCGTGCCGTGGTGGATCATCGCTGTCCTGCTGGCCCGCGACGTGCTGCTGGCCGCGGAGTTGCCGCTGCTGCGCACCCGCGGGTTCAGCGCACTGCCCGTGATCTACATCGGCAAGGCCGCTACTTTCGCTCTGATGTCGGCGTTTCCGCTTATCTTGCTTGGCCATTACGACACCACGTGGAGTCGTGTCATCCTGGCCTGCGGCTGGGCCTTTTTGATCTGGGGCATCTACTTCTACCAGTGGTCGTTCGTGTTGTACGCGGTGCAGGTGGTGTTGGTGATGCGCCGGCTGCCCCCGGTGCGGGCGGGCCGCGAAAAACCAATGCCGAGTAAGGCAGAAGCCGATGGCTGACCAGGCGCTCGGCGGCTACGACCCCTACGCGGGCCTCAGCGCCCACGAAGCGGGACGACCACAGTTCATCCCGGTGCCGTCGTTGCTGCGTGCCCTGCTTTCCGAGCACTTGGATCCCGGCTACGCGGCCGCCGCCGCCAAGCGAGACGGCTCCGGCGAGCCGCAGACCGGTCGGGCCCGTGTTCTGACCTGGGTCTGGCAAGCGTTGGCGGCGTTGCTGGTGGCGACGGTGTTCGCCGCGGCTGTTGCCCAGGCCCGGCTGGTCGCGCCGGGGGTCAGTGCGGCCCAACGGGTGCTGGCGGGCAGCGTGCGCTCGGAGGAGACGACAACAAGCGCCTTAGCCGCGCGCCGGAATGCGCTTACGGCACAACGTGATGACGTTCAGCGGCGGGCGTTGGCCGAGGACGCCCAAGGCCGACGGTTGCTCGCCAACCTCGACCGGCTCAGCCTGGCCGCGGCAAGCACGCCCGTCACCGGGCCGGGTCTGAGCGTGACGGTGACCGACCCCGGTCTGGGCCCGAATCTTTCCGACGTGTCCAAGCAGCGGGTGGCCGGCAGCCGGCAGATCATCCTGGACCGCGATCTGCAACTGGTGGTCAATTCGTTGTGGGCCAGCGGCGCTGAAGCGATCGCCGTCGGCGGTGTCCGGATCGGGCCGAACGTGACCATCCGGCAGGCAGGCGGGGCGATTCTGGTCGACAATAATCCGATCAGCAGCCCATATGCGGTCCTCGCGGTCGGACCCCCGCATTCGATGCAGGACGTTTTCGGCAGCAGCCCGGGCCTGCGCCGGTTACGGCTCTTGGAGGCGTCCTACGGCGTCGGTGTCAACGTCAGCGCCCGAGACGACCTCATGCTGCCGGCCGGGGCAGTCCGAGATGTCAAGTTCGCCAAGCAGATTGGTCCTTAGTGGTGAAGGGAGCGGAGCACCGATGATCGGTATTGCAGCGCTGGTCGTCGGGATCATGCTGGGTCTGGTGTTTCATCCCAACGTGCCGGAGGTCATCCAGCCGTACCTGCCGATCGCCGTAGTCGCCGCACTCGACGCGGTGTTCGGCGGGCTACGGGCCTATCTGGAGCGGATTTTCGACCCAAAGGTTTTCGTGGTGTCGTTCGTCTTCAATGTTCTGGTCGCCGCGCTGATCGTCTACGTCGGCGACCAGTTGGGCGTCGGCACACAATTGTCGACAGCAATCATCGTCGTGCTGGGCATCCGCATCTTCGGCAACGCCGCTGCCCTGCGACGCCGGCTATTCGGGGCGTAACAGGATGAGGCCGACATGACCGACCCCAAATCCGAAGGCGCACAGCCGGGCAGTGAGTCCATTGAGCCCGAGCCCAACGCCGAGGAAACCGCGGCGCAGCAGCCCGAGCCCAACGCCGAGGAAACCGCGGCGCAGCAGCCCGAACACGGCTCCGACGATGCTGCGCAGCAGGGGCGCCATGAATTGCCGCCGCACCAGCCGCGCCCCGAAATCGGGCAGGTGCACTCACGTGGGTTTCCCGGCATGCTGCGGCGCGGCCGCACGATCTTCGGCACGCTGGCGGTGTTGTTGTGCCTGTTGCTTGGTGTCGCCATCGCGACCCAGGCCCACCAGAACAATTCCGGCGACTCGTTGGACACCGCCCGTCCGGCGGATCTGCTGGTGCTGCTGGACTCGCTGCATCAGCGTGAGGCGACACTGAGCACCGAAGTCGCTGAGCTGCAGCGCACGTTGTCCGTGTTGCAGGCCTCCGGCAGCAATGACCAGGCCGCCATCCAAAATGCCCAGGCCCGGCTGGCCGCGCTGTCGATCCTGATCGGCACCGTCGGGGCCACCGGTCCGGGCGTCACCGTGCGGATCGAGGACCCTGGACCGGGGGTGGCACCCGAAGCGATGCTCGACGTGATCAACGAGCTGCGGGCGGCCGGGGCAGAAGCCATCCAGATCGGCGACGGCCACCAGGTGGTGCGCGTTGTTGTCGATACCTGGATTGTCGGGGCTCCCGGCGCGCTGACCGTTGACGGCAAAACGCTGATGCCGCCGTATTCGGTTCTGGCCATTGGTGATCCGCCGACACTCGCGGCGGCGATGAACATTCCCGGCGGCGCGGTCGACAGCGTCAAACGCGTCGGTGGCACGATGTCCGTCCAGCAGGGCGACAAAGTGGACGTCACCGCCTTGCGACAACCAAAACCGCGCCAATACGCTCAGCCAGTCAAGTGAGCAACCGAGGGAGAACAGGAACACCGTGAGCGAAATTCCGCCTGACTTGCACTACACCGCCGAGCACGAGTGGATTCGCCGTACCGGGGACAACACCGTTCGGGTAGGGATCACGGACTTCGCGCAGTCGGCGCTTGGCGACGTCGTGTTTGTCCAGCTGCCCGATGTGGGCACCGAGGTGACTGCGGGCGAGTCCTTCGGCGAGGTGGAGTCGACCAAGTCGGTGTCGGATCTGTTCGCACCCGTTTCGGCGAAAGTCGTTGCCGTGAATAGCGATCTGGATGGTAACTCGCAACTGGTCAACTCCGATCCGTACGGCGCCGGGTGGCTGCTCGACCTCGAAGCCGACTCAGAGTCCTACGAGCAGGAGTTCGCGGCGCTGCTGGACGCCGAGGCCTACCGCGCCACACTGGCCGAATGACCCTTGTTATCGTTCCCCGCGCGGCGACGATGCGCGCCGCAGAGCGGCGTGGGGAGAAGCCGGGCAATAGGACATCCCGGCGACGATGCCCGCGCCCCAGAGATGCGCGCGCCGATCCGGCGGGGGAGGGCACATTGGGGTCCCGTGCACGGTACGGTCGACACATCGACGGTCGGAGCGGGTGGGAAACCGGTCGAGCGGGCCCAACCAGACAACACAGCAGAGGCCAGTGAGGAGCAGCGGGTGACGGAGAAGGACAACGACCAGACCTCTGACGAAGTCACCGTGGAGACGACATCGGTCTTCCGCGCCGACTTCCTCAATGAACTGGACGCTCCCGCGCAAGCGGGTGCCGAGACCGCAGTCTCAGGCGTCGAGGGCCTGCCAGTCGGTTCGGCGTTGCTGGTCGTCAAACGGGGACCCAACGCCGGGTCCCGCTTTCTACTCGACCGGCCGACGACGTCGGCCGGTCGCCATCCCGACAGCGACATCTTCCTTGATGACGTCACCGTCAGCCGTCGGCACGCGGAATTCCGGTTGGAATCCGATGAGTTTCAAGTCGTGGACGTCGGCAGCCTCAATGGCACCTATGTCAACCGGGAGCCGGTCGATTCGGCCGTGCTGGCCAACGGCGACGAGGTTCAGATCGGCAAATTCCGCCTGGTGTTCTTGACCGGGCCCAAGGTCGGCGACGACAACGGAGGGCCCGGAAGCTAGTGACCGCGCCCGAGACCCCCGGGCTGGCCGGAATGTCGATCGGAGCGGTCCTCGACCTGCTACGGCCAGACTTCCCGGATGTGACGATCTCCAAGATCCGTTTCTTGGAGGCCGAGGGTCTCGTCACGCCGCAGCGCGCGGCATCGGGCTATCGCCGGTTCACTGCTTATGACTGCGCACGACTGCGCTTCATTCTGACGGCTCAGCGGGACCAGTACCTGCCGCTGAAGGTGATCAAAGCGCAGCTGGACGCGCAGCCGGATGGCGAATTGCCACTGGCCGGATCGCCTTACGGTGTACCGCGATTGGTGTCCGTCGGCAACGGGGAATCTGATCAGGCGGGCTCGGATCCCGCAGCGGTCGCACCCACCCGCATCCGGCTGAGCCGCGAGGATCTGCTCGAACGCTCGGGGGTGGACGCCGAGCTGTTGATCGCGCTGATCAAAGCGGGGGTGATCACCACCGGGCCGGGGGGTTTCTTCGACGAGCATGCGGTGGTGATCCTGCAGTGCGCCCACGCGCTCGCCGAATACGGGGTCGAGCCGCGTCACCTGAGAGCATTCCGTTCGGCGGCTGACCGGCAATCCGACCTGATCGCGCAAATTGCCGGCCCGCTTGGCAAGGCCGCAAAGACCGGCGCCCGCGACCGCGCCGATGACCTGGCACGGGAAGTCGCCGCGCTGGCAATCACGTTGCACACGTCGTTGATCAAGTCGGCAGTGCGCGACGTTCTGCACCGTTGAAGGACTAGACTTCGGACGACAGCTTGTGTTCGGCGGCTTGGTCTTCCACCGCGACGTCGACCCAGGTCTGGCATGGACACGGCAGCAGGTGCGGAGGGCAGACACAGATGGGTGAAGTTCGCGTCGTCGGCATTCGCGTCGAGCAGCCGCAGAACCAGCCGGTCCTGTTGCTGCGCGAAGCCAACGGTGACCGTTACCTGCCGATCTGGATCGGCCAATCCGAGGCTGCGGCGATCGCCCTTGAACAACAAGGAGTCGAGCCGCCACGTCCACTCACGCATGACCTCATCCGGGATCTCATTGCCGCGCTTGGTCATTCGCTGAAAGAAGTGCGGATCGTCGACTTGCAAGAAGGGACGTTTTACGCCGATCTGATCTTCGACCGCAACATCACCGTATCGGCGCGGCCATCGGATTCGGTGGCCATTGCTTTGCGGGTCGGCGTGCCGATCTACGTCGAGGAAGCGGTTCTCGCGGAGGCGGGCCTGTTGATTCCCGACGAGAGCGACGACGAGCCCTCCACCGCGGTCCGAGAGGACGAGGTGGAGAAGTTCAAAGAATTTTTGGACAGCGTCTCGCCCGACGATTTCAAGGCCACCTGACGGGGGATAACGCGCGCCGCGACGGGCGCCGTCGACGCACGTCAGCAACCTGATCGGGCTCATGTCAAGGGCCGTCGTGACGACGCCGGCAACATTACGGATCCGTCTCATCTGCGAGTTCGACCTCGACACGCCCTTTGGATAGCGTGGAGTCATTCGCTGCGACCGCCATACTTTGATCTCGACCTGGTTCTACGAACACCACAGCGTGTCGAAAAGCGTATGCTCACAAGCACTCGGCTGAGCAACCGCGGCTACCGGCAGCCCGTAACGAGCGTGATCGGCGAGAGGAAGCATCGTGGGAGACCAACCACGTAACGACCAATTGGACCTCGAGTCCGTCACCGCGATCGATGACACCCCAGCAACGCGCCCCGAGCAGCCTGTGCAAGCCGGTTTGTTCCCTGACGACTCGGTGCCCGACGAACTGGTCGGCTATCGGGGCCCGAGTGCGTGCCAAATCGCCGGCATCACCTACCGCCAACTGGACTACTGGGCACGCACGTCGCTTGTGGTGCCGTCGATCCGCAGCGCGGCCGGATCCGGCAGCCAGCGGCTGTATTCGTTCAAGGACATCCTGGTCCTCAAGATCGTCAAACGGCTGCTTGACACCGGCATCTCGTTGCACAACATCCGCGTCGCGGTCGACCATCTGCGCCAGCGGGGTGTGCAGGACCTGGCCAACATCACGCTGTTCTCCGACGGCACCACGGTTTATGAGTGCACCTCGGCCGAAGAGGTCGTCGACCTGCTGCAGGGCGGGCAGGGTGTGTTCGGAATCGCCGTCTCCGGAGCGATGCGGGAGTTGACCGGCGCTATCGCGGACTTCCCGGGCGAACGCGCCGACGACGGCGAGTCGATCGCGACGCCGGAAGACGAACTGGCCTCGCGCAGGAAGCACCGCGACCGCAAGATCGGCTGATCCCGCGCTTCTCATCTGAGCCGCTGGCTGTACCGGCGGCAGCGAGTCGGTAAACTCGATGCTGCATCGTTCTTGCGCGGGAGAGTTCCGTGGCTGCCAGCCACGGGCGCCGAAGGAGCAACACCTCTCCGTCAACCTCTCAGGCACCCGGACCGCGCCAGACCCCGATGCCTCTGGAAAGCGGTGGCCCGTGAGTTCGGGTCGCCCGCCCATGGGGAAAGACATGCGGATGTCGAATCTCTCAGGCGCCCGGTTCGGGTAGACGACAGAGGGAGAGGACCTGTGTTCCTCTGCCGATGTCAGGAGTTCCGCCGATGTCCGACCACACCAACCCGCTTTTCGCCGACCGGCACATCGGGCCGGACAGCGACGCCGTCGCGGCCATGCTCGAAGTCATCGGTGTCGACTCCCTGGAAGAGTTGGCTCGTCGCGCGGTGCCCGCCGGGATCCTCGACAAGCTCACCGACACCGGCGCCGCACCCGGCCTGGATCAGCTGCCCCCACCCGCCACTGAGGCCGAGGCGCTGGCCGAGTTGCGCGCGATGGCCGATTCCAACACCGACGCGGTGTCGATGATCGGGCAGGGCTACTACGACACGCTCACGCCGCCGGTGCTGCTGCGCAACATCATGGAGAACCCCGCCTGGTACACGGCCTACACGCCCTACCAGCCGGAAATCAGCCAGGGCCGGCTGGAAGCTCTGCTGAACTTCCAGACCATGGTGGCCGCCCTGACCGGGCTGGAAGTGGCCAACGCATCGATGCTCGACGAGGGCACCGCGGCCGCCGAGGCGATGACCCTGATGCACCGTGCGGTCAAAGCGAACGCCAACCGGCTGGCGGTCGACGTCGACGTGTTCGCGCAGACCGCCGCGGTGCTGGCCACCCGCGCCGAGCCGCTGGGCATCGAGATCGTCACAGCCGACCTGCGCCGTGGTCTTCCGGATCTGCCGGACGGGGGCGAGTTCTTCGGCGTTATCGCGCAGCTGCCCGGCGCCAGCGGCCGGATCACCGACTGGTCTGCACTGGTGTCGGAGGCACACGACCGCGGTGCGTTGGTGGCCATCGGCGCGGACCTGCTGGCGCTGACATTGCTGACCCCGCCGGGGGAGATCGGTGCCGACGTCGCGTTCGGCAACACCCAAAGATTCGGTGTGCCAATGGGATTCGGCGGCCCACACGCCGGGTATCTGGTGGTGCACACCAAGCATGCGCGTCAGCTGCCCGGCCGACTGGTCGGTGTTTCCGTCGACGCCGACGGCTCGCCGGCTTACCGGTTGGCGCTGCAGACCCGCGAACAGCACATCCGTCGGGACAAGGCGACCAGCAACATCTGCACCGCCCAGGTGCTGTTGGCGGTGATGGCCGCGATGTACGCCAGCTACCACGGGGCCGACGGGCTGGTCGGGATCGCCCGCCGCGTGCACGCCCACGCCGACGCGATCGCCGCCGCACTCGGTGACGCGGTGGTGCATGAGGCGTACTTCGACACCGTGCTGGCCCGGGTGCCCGGTCGCGCCGACGAGGTGATCGCCGCGGCCAAGGCCAGCGGTATCAACCTCTGGCGCGTCGACCCCGACCACGTGTCGGTGGCCTGCGACGAAGCGACGACCGACGCCCACGTGGCGGCGGTCGTGGAGGCCTTCGGCGTGTCGCCGGCCGAGCCCAGCCCCGCCGACATCGCGACCCGCACGTCGGAGTTCCTGACCCATCCGGCCTTCACCCGGTACCGCACCGAGACGTCGATGATGCGCTACCTGCGTTCGCTGGCCGACAAAGATCTTGCCTTGGACCGCAGCATGATTCCGCTCGGCTCGTGCACGATGAAGCTCAACGCCGCCGCCGAGATGGAATCG
>Ga0209248_10000154_pt1 | contig 23545 bp, 17 predicted proteins | sample BogFormECP04_OM1_FD_188241 | JGI IMG/M metagenome (GOLD analysis project Ga0209248, IMG submission 188241) | Bog forest soil microbial communities from Calvert Island, British Columbia, Canada - ECP04_OM1 (SPAdes) (version 2) | ecosystem: Environmental > Aquatic > Freshwater > Wetlands > Bog ... | reverse complement strand
GTTCCGGTTCGACCAAGTCACGTCGGGATAGTGCGGTGGGACTGGATGATAACCATGAACGTCCAGGCCAGACACCACGCGATACCGTGCCCGGAACGCCGCCGCGGCGATGGAACGTGGCCTGCTGATTGACGTCCGTGACCTGTTCGCGTAGCGCGGCAACGGTTTCTACCCCCGCGTAGTCCGTCATTGCTTCCAGTGCCTGTGTTGTCTGCTTGCCCATCTGGCCCATAGCGCTGCCGCCAGGCAAAGAGTCTGTCTCGCGCTGCTGGACACTGAAACTGGACTCTTGTTAATGTCGCAGCGTGATTGTCGAGTCGGGGCGACCCGGCCCTGAATGCGCCCGTAAGGGCGGGCGTTGCACCGCGTGAGCCGCCCGGGCAAGAGCAATCGCGACCCTGTCGGCGGTGAGGGCGCCACCGCACCATTGCCACCACAGGATTCCGGGCAGCAAACGGACTCCGCAGCGCCGAGGCCGTTGTTGTCGAAAGCATCCGAGGCACACCCGGGCGTCCAGCGCGATAGCGCGCCCGCCCAGCCTAGCTGGGCGGCGCCTCCGGCGGCGGCCTCGACCATGCACCGACAGCACGGCGTACATGTGCCGGCAAATCCCAACCGGCCTCCGACAGGGGACCCGCAGCCATCGCAGGCCAATCGGCCGCCGGCCGCGAGACCGCCGTTTTCCATCACCCCAGCACCACCAGCGACGGCCCGTGCCGGGCAAGCGTCCCCAACAACGGCCGAAGCCGCCTCGTGGGAGCTGACAACCGAAGAGCTGCGCGCAGCCGAGGTGATTACCGAGCACAAGGTGCCGCCGGCCAAAGGGTGGCGAAAATGGTTGCGGGTGACGACTTTCGGCTTGGTCACGATGGAGCAATCGCCCGACGAACGCCGGTTTCGCCTGCTCAACGCCATCGTCAACAGCCCTCTGCTCGGCTCGTATTCGGTGGTGGTGCTCGGCGGCAAGGGTGGGGTGGGCAAGACCACCACCGCGATCGGTATCGGTTCGATGTTCGCGTCGGTCCGCAAGGACAAAGTGGTGGCCATCGACGGCAACCCCGACATCGGGGCCAATCTGGCTGAGCGGATCGACCCGACAGCGGCCTCCTCCTACCGCGAGGTGTTGGCCGACGACCGGATCGAGCGCTACGCCGATATGCGCTCGCACGTCGGACAAAGCCCTGTCAGCGGGCTCGACGTGCTGGCCGCCAACCGTCAGGTCAGCGAACGGAAACTGCTCGATCCCAAGACCTACCATGCCGCGTACGAACGTCTGCAGCGGTTTTACTCAGTCTTCGTTACCGACGCCGGCACCAACGTCGAGCATCCGGTGATGAAGGGCCTGCTTGCCAAGGCGGAGTCGATCATCGTGGTCGCCTCCACCTCCCGCGACAGCGCCCAAGCGGCGGGCAAGGTGATGGACTGGCTGCGCGAGTCAGGCCACCACGAGCTGCTCACACGCTCGGTCGTGGTACTCAACGACGTGACCGGACGCAGCGACCGCAAACTGATCGCCACCCTAGTGAAGACGTTTGCTCGGCGTGTTGGCGGCGACCGGGTATTCGTGTTGCCCTACGACCGGCACATCGCGGCGGCGGGGGTTGTCGACATCGACCAGCTGCGCCCGGCGACACGGCGACAGTTCCTGGAGATCGCCGCCGCGGTGGCGACGAACTTCCCGGCGACGCCAAAGCCGCAATGACCGCCGACCACGGGAGCGACGCGGGCCCTATCGACGTGAGCTTTTCTGTCCTGCCGACGTCAAATTCCGTCCTTCGCGGCGTTCGTCAAGATCGGCGATGCCTAAGTTGCTGAGGTGCACGATTGGGCGACGCCGGATCGCATAGCGGTGCGTCGGTTCGCCACGGGCATGAACTGAGACGTCACCAAGCAAACTAGCCAGGTCGCGCAATGGCCTCAGGGACTCCAGCTGACCGGCGGCGCCGCGCGCTGGACGCGTTCGGGCATTCACCCGGCGGCCGGCTCAAAACAGCCGGCGCCCACAAACCCTCAGAATCCGCGTGGGCAGCCTTCAGCCTATTTCCGAAATTCAACAGCCACTTTCGCGGTACGGATCCTGCGGGGCGCAATCACCGCCACGGTCTCGAGCGCGTTTACAGTAGCAAGCGATGTCGCTATTCTCGGCCCTTGCCAATCAGTATTGATAGCGGGGCCTGTTGCGGCGTCGCCGCATAGCTGAATCGAGGGAATTATGGCCGAAGCTCCGGCCCAAGGTGACACGCAAATTATCGTCAGTCTGGCCCAGGCGGCGATGGCGGTGCACTCGTCGGCGATCGATGCATTGCCCGCACCAGAAGACCCACGGTTTCACGATCGCGCCGAGGGTCTTTTGTCCGGTCTGCGCAAACTTCAAATCGCGCTGACCGACGCGGCTCGCACAGATAGAAGTACGTTATCGGTCATCGTGGCGTTGGGCGAAGTCCGTAGCCGCTATAACGACCTGATGGTCGTCGCGGCCGGAGCGCCGGACGCCACATTAGGTCAGCAGCTGTACGTCGCCTGCACACGCGCGTACCTATCCGCCGACGAGGTAGCGGTCAGCGCGGGTCTGCGGAAAGATCTGCTCGACGGCCTCGAAGCCGGTCAAACACCCACGAAGGACGAGGCCAGAAAGATCAAGGACCTTATCGCGGCGCTAGGCAACCGCGCCAACTTCGGCGCGGCGGAATCCGCCGGCCGGCCAGTTCCCGCTTTCAACGCCGCTAACGACACCGAAGGCTGGGATGAGGAATCGATAGCCGAACCCGTCAGCGGCTAACACGCGTAAAAGTCGCCCCTGCGGCAGACGTTGATGGGAGCCATCACAGGTGAACTGCGGCTATTCCGTGACATCCCCCGTGGCGCGGGTTCCCGGTAGAAGGAGGCCGCAGGCATGCGCGTGAGATCGCCAACGACTCGACGGCGGGCTATCGACGCAGTCTGACACCGTTTGGCGGATTCGGTGGGTGCTTATGGGCGATGGCGCGTGTGTCGGGCCTGGGGTCCGGAAGCATTCTGTTCGGCGGCGATCAAGTCGGCCAGCCGTTCGAGTGCCCCGGCGACCGTGCGTAACGCCTGCGCGAGGGAGGCCGGCTCCGGCGTTGCGTGCGGGTGGCCGGCCCCGCCGCCATACGGGCGGTCAGCAGCCAGGGGCGCGGCAGGCGTCGGGGTCGCCGGGTCCACTGGCACGCGACCTAGGCGTGGGCCAGGCTCGGGCCGATCGGGGCGAGGACCCTGATTGTGCGGTTCGGCGTGGCCGCCGAGGCGAAAACCCCACTCGTCCCAGCGAAACCAGCCGCGCCATCGGCCGGTGTCGTAGGCAAGCCCTTGATGGGCGCCTGGGTGACCATAGCTCAGCGTGCAGCGACATTTCGGTGGCACCTTATGACCGCCAGCGGCGACCCGCAGCGACCGCCGCAGCGGCTCATGAAGTATCACGCTTGCCGGGCATGTGGCGCCGCGGGTGGCCCGGCGACTGTGGTTGATTCCGGCATCAACCCGGCGCGGGTATTCCACCGACCATTTCCTTCGCCCGGGGGTGCGCTAGCTCCATCAGTGAGCATGCCCGACCACGCGGCCAAACACCGCCATTTCGGGCCCATGTCGCCGCCAGACAATACCGCGATTCGCTCGTGCGGTTCGCCGCATCGGCGAGGATGAGCAATACCGGATAGCGGGAGCGGCGATCAGTTCGGCCGCGGCCCACGCCGCACCTGAGCCCGGTCAGGGCGATACGCTCGACACCTACGGGCGCGCCAAGCGCGCCGCCGGCATCTACCGCTACTACCGGGATTTCGCGGCGGGCCGTGCGGCACCACGCACACCCAACGCGTCGACACCACCAACGCCGACCGCACCCGCGGCTACAACCGCGCCGAACACCTGCACCAGCACGCGAAAACCGAAGCGGGCGAACCAATCAGCAAAACTCCGCTATAACCTATCCGGCGTGTCCCAGAGACCTACAGACCTCCAACGTGGCCCCCACCTGGAGAATGCGGCACTCGGCCCACCACTTTCCAAGCCATCACAGACCCTCATTCACGTTCAGGCCAGCAAATCTGCCTTCAGCACCGGACATTTTCATCCACGTTGTCGTCCGATCCCTAGTGCGCTGCGTGCCGCTCAAAGCTGGACCGGCACATGCTTTTCCGCGCATGCGTCGACTACCGCCGCGACGATGTCCTGGGTGCGCAGTGTCTCGAGATCCTCGACGGTTACCGAGCCCTTGTCGGTGCGGTGCTGGGCGGCCACCCGGGAATCGCGCAGCCGCTCGGCACGCTCGACGACGTTGCGGGCGAAACGCCCGTTCTGCATCACGTCGATTCCGTGGCTGCCGTTGGGCGCCAGATAGGCCCGCAGCGTCTTACAGGCAATGTTCAGCGCCTCGCGGGCCGCGGGCTCGATCACCGTCGCGCGCGGTGCACCGTAGCGGACGGCGATCTCCACCAGCTCGTCGGGAGCGTAGGACTCGAAGCGCAATTTGCGATTGAACCGGCCCGCCAAACCGGGGTTCACGGTGAGGAATTCATCGACTTCCTTCTCATAACCCGCACCGATGAAACAGAAATCGAACCGATGCACCTCGAGTGCGACGAGCAGTTGGTTGACCGCCTCCATTCCGATCATGTCCGGGCGGCCGTCATGGTGGCGCTCCACCAATGAGTAGAACTCGTCCATGAACAGGATGCGGCCCAGCGAACGGGCGATCAGCTCGTTGGTTCTCGGACCCGACGCCCCGATGTGCTCGCCGCAGAAGTCAGACCGTTTGACTTCGATGATCTCCGGATGCCGCACGATGCCCAGCCCGGCGTAGATCTTTCCCAGCGCCTCGGCGGTGGTTGTCTTTCCGGTCCCGGGCGGACCGACGAGAAGCATGTGGTTGGTCTGATTTGTCACCGGCAGACCGGCCGCCAATCGCAAGGCCCGGACCTCGATCTGGTCCTCGAGTTCGGCCACTGCCCGTTTGACTTCACTCAGCCCGACCTGGTTGTTGAGCAGGGCACGACCTTCGGCCAGGAGCTCTTCGCGCCGCCCTTCGTTCTGCTCTTCGCGGCGATCCTGCTCGGACCGCTCGGTGGTGACGTCCCATTTGTTGCTGCGGGTGTTGATGGTTTCCTCGTCGGTGACCACCAACCGCAGGTTCGGGTCGGCCAGCGCATCCTTGGCCGGCTCGATCAGCGCCCCGTTGATCGTCGCCCTCGACAACCAGACCTGCGCCTTGTCCTCCTCGTCGAGCTGTCGGTGAGCCATTCCCCGCACATAGGCGAGATCTGCTGCGATCAAAGGAAACTCGTTGGGATCAATCGCTGTCACCGCGGTGTCGGTCAGCTGGTGCCGGCGTGCCTCGCCCGCGCCGACGTGTCCGGCCCGCAAATCGACCCGATCTGCCCAGTCCAGCGCGACGCGTGCCTGCCCGAGATGAGCTGCGGCATGCGCGGCCAGCGCGTTGGTGGCCGCGGTGACCGCCGACATGATGATCGCCTGAGCCGGCAAGAGGGTGGCCGCCACCGAGATCACGTCCGGCCAGCGCTGTGTGGCAAACATCAGGTAGGCCCGCACGTACTGCTGCCACTGGTGGTTCTCCCAGGTGTCCAGCAGCGTCGAATCTTTCAGTAGCGATTCGGCTTTCTCGTACTGCTTGTCATCGACCAGCGCACTGGCGAGCGCCAAGCCGGCGTGCGATGACTCGGTCACCGTAATCGCCAAATATGGGCCGGTTTTGATCGACGCCGACAGCCGGACACCGAGCCGGTTGGTCTCCCGGTGCAGCCGCGCTCCGTACGCGTACAGCTGCTGCAGTGTCGAGAGCGCTTCGTCGCCGGCCGCGATCCGCCCCAGCCACGCGTCAGCCATCGACGGGTCGATTTCGGTGGCCTCGCGGAACCGCGCCTCAGCGGCCGACTGGTCGTTGTCGAACAACGACATGGCCTGGTCGAATCGCTTGCGCGCCGCGGCCGTGGTATTGCTGCTAGTCATGCGCGCCGCTCCTCCTCATCGCTGCGCTCTGCATCGTCGTCGGCGCGTAGTCATTCGTCTAGTCCACCGGTTCGAGCTCGGTTGTCCGCAGGGTCGTCGGCTCTGACGATATGTAACGATTCTCGGCCCGGAACAACTCGACCTCAACCATATGGAGTTGCCCAGCGGCCGTCACGTCGACCGTCGCCGGACCGATTTGCGTGATGAGCACGTCGGCCGTTCCCCGGTACGGCGTTCCCGGCTCCCCGACCGAGATCAGGGTGTTCGGCCGCGGTGCGGGGGTGACCGTGCCGTCGACGACGCTGACGGTGGTACCGGCCATCGGCCTGACTTGATCGCTCACCGCAATGTCGGGCATCCGCACACTGGCCCACCGCTGCTGGTCGCGGGTATGCACGGTTATCCGCTCCCCGGCCCCGGCCAGCCGCACCACGATTCGTTTGGCCAACGCGTCCTGAGCAGCGATATGCACCCGGCTGAATTCCCCCGGGTCGTCAAGCGGCAGCGCGAGCCGGTTACCGGCGTCCACCTTGCCCAGCAGCACACCCGAGGGTCCGATCGGAATGACCAGAGGTTGCGCCAGAACGCCGCGACGGGGACCGTGCAGTGCCGGCTCCGGCCCGCAGAGGTTGGCCGCGATTGCCCGTGCCTGCTCGCCCGGCAGCGTCTTCAACATGACGCTCGGCGGCGCCGTCGGCGGCTGCGCCGTGCGTACGGTGACCGTCGCAGTCATGCTGCCGTCAGCGAACACAGTGATGTTCTGGATGACGCCGTCGGCCCGCAGGGCCCACGCGTGTTCCAAGTTTTCCGCGGTGATGTCGTTGGGCCGATACCAATACGTCGTCAGCCAGCCGCCCTCGCCCCGCACCGTGCGCCACCGCTGGTGATGCGCGCCCAGCGCGGAGGAACCCAGCCGCCGCTCCAACTCCACGATGTCGGTGGCGGTGGCGACTTTGGCGCGAAGGCCCTGTTGGCGCAACGCCGCACTGATCCGCTGCGCCGCGGCCAGCGTCGCGGTGCCGACCGACGTACGCCATTGCAGCGCTTCGGCATTGGGGAAGGACCTGATCCGCACGATCAGCCATGTCTCCCGCTGGCCGGCATACGGCGGAGTGCCGATCAACGTGTCGTAGACCCGCGGGTAGTCGCCGCTGCTGCGCCGCCGCGACCCAGCACTGACGACGCTGAGCGATTCGATCGCCAGACCCAGGGTCTGGTGCAGCAGCGGCAGCAGACCGGCGACGTCGACGGTATTTTCGGTGTACGTCGCCGTCGACCCGGTGAACAGGGTCGGCCGGTGCGCCTTGCCGAGCAGCTGTACGGCCACCACCGCGACACCGTCCTGATACCGGACGCCGCCGCCGGAACGGTCGTTGGCCACGGTGATGGGTTCGTTCAACGTGATCGCCCGACCGCGCGCCCGCAACAGGGTCAGCCACTGCCACAGGGGCTGACCACGCCAGGGGATCACACCGGCCGCCATGCCGAGCACCAAACCCACTGCGGCGCCGGGGTATCCGCCCAACGCCCAGCCGACCAGACCGGTGGCGAGGACGCTGACGATGACCGCCAGCCGTGTCGTGGCCGTCATCGCTCCCGCCGAGCCCGTGCGACAAGCGACGCGATCACCACCGCGGCAATGACCAGCCCCGCGAACACCAATGCCACGTTGCGGGCGCGGTGATCCGGCGGCGGCGGCGGTTCGGCCGGCACGATCAGCCGGCTCTGAGCGCCGGGTGCGAGGCGGTCCCCAGGCGGCACATTGAACGTCAACGCGGCGACCGGGTCCACCACGCCGTAGCCGACCTGGTTGTCCACCCCGCGCGGCGGGTTATGCGCGGTCTGCAGAATCCGGTTGATCACCTGATGGGCCGACAACCCCGGATACTTGGCGCGCACCAAAGCGGCTACTCCGCTCACGTAGGCCGCCGAAAAGCTGGTACCCCAGAACGGCATGTTCTTGTCACCCGGCCGGATCGGCGGATAGGCATTCACCGGCCCCCCAGTCTGCGGAGACAATCCCATGATTCCGACGCCGGGCGCCGCGGCGGCCACCCACGGGCCCGAAAGGCTCTTGCTGATTGGCGCACCGGTGTTGTCGACCGCACCCACGGACAGCACGTAATCGGAGAACCAGGACGGCGACGACACCGTCTTGACCTGATGCCAGTCACGCGGATCGGTGGTGTCCAACGGGTCGAAGCCCGGATTCTGGGCACACTCGTCTTCGCCCTCGTTACCGGCTGCCGCGACGATCACCACGTCCTTCAAGGTCGCGGCGTACCAGACAGCAGCACCAATAGCGCTCTGGTCCAACGGATCCGCCGCCGATACGCACGCGGTGACGCTGACATTGATCACCTTGACGCCCATATTGGCGGCATGCACGATCGCGCTGGCCAGCGTGGCGACCGTGCCGGCCTTCTTGCGCGCGTCCATGTCGCCACCACCTGGATGCTCCGGTTCGTAGGCCCGGGAGGATTGGCGGATCGAGATGATCCTCGCGTGCGGCGCTACTCCCCCGACCCCGTCCGGCACTCCCGGCGGAGGTGGCGGCACCTCGGGGTCGTCCGGCTGCGCGGCCGCCGGATCGCCGGGCCCGTTCGACGGTTCATCGGGCGGGGGCGGGGGCGGAGGCGGTGGCGGAGCCGGTTTGGTCTCGGTGATCGTCACCGGCGAAGGGGGCGGCGGCGGTGCCACCGGTGGCGGTGGTCCGCCCGGCGGCGGTGGTGCCTCGACGGCCGGCGGCGGGGCCGCCGGTGGTGGAAACGCCGGGACGGCCGGCATCGGAGCGGGCATCGGACCAACCTGGGGTGCAGCAGCGATCAGCGACGCCACGATGGTGCCGTGCGCGTCGCAGTCCATCAGCCCGTCGCCGCCCATGATGTAGTCACCGCCGGGAACCACCGGGAGCCGAGGGCTGGGGTTGACCCCGGTGTCGATTACGGCGACGGCCACGCCGTTACCGGTCGAGTATTGCCAGGCCTTCGCGACGTTGAGCATCGCGAAGCCCGGTGCGATGACCGTCACATTCGGATCGGCGACCGTGATGGTCCTGGCGCAAACGTTGCTTTGCCGCATCGGCTGATCCGGAGCCGGCTTGCCGTCTGCAGGCACCCGGCCAGGGTCGACGGACGGCCGCGGAATCGCGTGCGCCGCAGGAAGACCGGTGGATAGGCCAACCAGCAGGCCGACCAGCGTTAGGGCGAAGATCCGCCGCGTCACTGAGGCGGATCTCATCGCATGCGCACCCAGTTGAACAGTCCGCCGATCCAGGCGGCCAGCGGCAGTGCGGCGATAATCGCGGCGATCTCCAGCCATTCGGCGATCATCCGCACCAACGGAGTGAACCTGGTGATGGGCACCAACAGCGCCGCCACCAGACCGGCACCGCCGAATCCGGCCAGTACCACAGCTGCCCAGAACACCGAGCCGGCCGATGCCGCGGGCTCGTGCAGAACGTATTTGATGACGCCGATGCATGCCGCGGCCGCGGCCCCACACACCAGCGCAGTGGCCTGCCGCTTGTCAGCGAACGCCCGTCCGCGGCTGATGAAGATGAGCACGAACAGTCCGGACAGCACCAAGGCGGCGCCACTTCGGTGGTGACCCGGCATCAGCGTGGCCCAGACTGCGACGGGCAGCGTCAGGCTCGCTCCAACACAGATTCCCGTCAGCACGTTGTTGGCCGTCACGGCGGCAGCCGCGATCTGCGCTCCACGCGGGGTGGTATCCGGACTGATCTCTTCCTCGGCGGCTTCGTCGACCGGCGACACCGCATCGACCGGCAGTCCGGCGCTGCGCCGAAAGAGGTCGCGGCCGGTGACCGAACCGAAGTACGGCGGCCGGATGCGGGCGGACCAGAGCGCGATCGTGGGCGCCAGCGTCAACAAGAACAGCAGGATGACGAGAGTGCACATGCCCAGCCACTGGGCGGGAACCGGTCGCCACATCCGGGCCGTGGCGATCACCCCGCCCAACGCGCACAGCGTCACGATGGTGGCCGCCACATTGACATAACGTCGTGTCGTCACCGCAATCGCGCAGGTGAGCATCCCGGCCGCGAGAGCTGCGATGAACACATGAGCTGCCCCGAGGTTGCCTGGAGCACCCGCACCCAGACTCACCGAAAGCAGCGGCACGGCCAGCCACGCGAACCCTCCCAGCAGGTCGGCGCGATACGGCCACCACCGCGCCACCACGCCCGCGCCACCGATCGCGAGCAGGCCGAGAACGCCCGTCACGATGCTCGGGATCATCGAATCGCTGGCGGCGCGGCTACGGAGAGCCAACCCAAGCACCGACGCCGAGATCATGGCCAATACGGCCAGCGACGTGTGCGCCGCGGTGTCGGCGGTGACGGGTTCGAACAGTTTCTTGCCGATCCGGGCAAGACCGGTGGACAACGACTCATACTGCGGCTCGAACGAGTCGCCCTCCACCGCCGGCACCAGCACTAGCGTGGCGCCGTCCTCGACACCCAGTTCGTCGAGGGTTTTGGTGACGTCCAGTCGCACTCCGTTGGCCTTCTGCAGTTCGTAGCCGACTCCGGATTCCAGCCCGATCAAACCCCGGCGTTTGAGTTCGTCGTTGAGCAACTCGACGATGTTGTCGACGAACACTTCGACCGGCACCGAGGCCGGATATACCTGCGAGACAAGGTGTTCGCCACAAACCACCGCAACTGCGCAACGCGCCGGAAATGCGACTTTCGCCATTACCGTGGCCTGTCGGCGTCGGGAACATATTTGTCCGCCAACGCCGCAGTGATCTCAAATAGCCGTAGCCGTGTTTTTTTCTGCAATTCGTGTTGAGTATCGATAATCCCGCCTTTGGCCAAATGCGGGTCGAAAGGCATGAATTCGACAGTCGCTCCTGATTGGCTGAAACGCTCCGTAAGATAGGCTCGCGCGTCGGCATCGTATTTGTTGCGGCTGTCGTTCAAAACGACCATGCTGCGAGACACCAATTCGTGATAACCCATCGACCGCAGCAAATCGATGGCCCGCGTGACCGGGAGCGAGGTGTCGGCGGTGAGCCCCGACACGAACACGAGCGTGTCGCACGCGTCGAACACGGCCTTCATCACCGGGTGCTCGAGGTCGTCGGAGGTGTCCACCACGATCACGTTGTGGGTGCGACGCAGCCGCGACAGCACACCGGCGAACATCGACGGCACCAGTGGCCGGGGTTGGTCGGACGCCCGGTTACCGGCGAGCACGTCAAGGCCTAAGCTGTTCTGCCCCAGGTGTTCCCGGATGTCGGCATAGCCCTGGACGTCGGTGTCGTTCAAGACGGCGGCGTAATCCCCGGGCGGAGCCTCGTCGATGCGTCCGGCCAGTGTTCCGAAGCCGGGCGCAGCGTCGATGGCAACCACGTTCTCCGGTCGGCACTCGCGGAACGCCGCGCCGATGCATGCCGTCAACGTCGTCTTGCCAACGCCGCCCTTACCGGAAACCACCCCGACGACGTACTGCTTGCGGATGTGGCGGCGTATCCGGCCCTGCAATTCACGGTAATGCCGTTCGGCCGGTGATTCGCCGAGATTAATGGTCTGAAACGAGGCGTTGAATATGAACTTGCGCCAACCCGATCCGGGCGGAATTTTGCGCGGCGCGACCATATCGGAGATGCGCAGAGTTTCCGAAACGGAGTCGGGGTGCTGAGTACGCGAACCCGCGGGTTGTCTGGGCGTTTGCCGGGGCTGCTCAGGCGAATTCGGTGCCGCTTTCCACGGATTTGTCACGATGCCGATGCTAACATGCGCGCCATACCCCCCGCTTACACAACCTTTCGGTAGGAATGCCATTCTTCACTGGCGGGGAGGCGCCGCATCATCTTGTTCACGGCAGTCGCGATGCTGCTGCTGGAGCCGGGCGCGATGATCATCCATCTCTTCCCGTCCGCCACGTAGTGCTCGCCGATGAGGCGCCCCTCCGGGGTGTCGGCGATGGTGACCACGCTCTCCTCGAAATGCTTGCGGCTGGGCTGACCGGAGTCGACGCCGGACTGGATAGCGACGATGAAGGCGCGTGCCGTCCGGCGCATGTCGGCGGCCATCATCAGGATCTGGAGCTGGTCCCCGTCGAGTCGCTCGCGAAGCAGATGCTCCCGCAGCATTTCCTGACCGTTTACCCCCGCCATCACCTTGTCGATGTCCACGGTCACCGGCTGCAGGGGCGCAGCGTCCAGCGTTCCGCACAGCCGATTGATCGTCGCGTTGACGACGTCATTCGCAGCGGACTCGGTGTTGGAGGTGCCGGCTCCGCTGATGCGGACCACGTCTTCCGACCGTTCGAGGACGACCCACCATTGGGCAAACCGCGCGAGCAATGCCCTCGTGGGCAGATCCTCGACGCCGGGGGTGGACAGGTGAATCATCAGCGCCACGTCGCGGCGGGCAAGCACGGTCAGCCATTCCTTGACGCCGTCGTCCACCGCCCCGGCCTCGTCGATCACGCCCACGTTGCGCAACTCGGCAGCCATCGGGTGCGCAAGCGCCATGTGCCGCGTCTCAACGCTGGGCAAAATCGGTCGTAAGCCCAGCTCGGGGGCCAGCACCTCGATACCGGTGAGCACTTGCAGCACCCAGAGTCCGTCGATAGTGGTGGTTAACACAGTTGTCCTAAAGCCACAGCGGGGGGCGCACGATCACGCGTGCGCCCCGCGGCCGACTAGGTGGGAGACCTAGATGCTCATTGATTGGGCGCCAGTGGTATCGGTGTGGGCCATGCCGTGGAACCCCGCCAACACGGCGCTACTGTGATTCGTGATGGTGTTGGCGATGTCTTTCGCCGTATTTGTGTGTATCTGAAGGGTGTTATGGAACGCCTCAGCGGCGGCGCCTTGAAGATGTTCGGACACCAACGCGGTACCGGCTTGCATCAATTCATCGGCATGTTCGTGAAGCAGCTGAGCCTGCACTTTGAAGGCTTGTGCCAAAGCGTCGCCGGCCCCGTGGTCATACAACATCTCTGTCATTTTTGCTCCTTACGGCTGTTGAAGTGTCTGTGGGATTCAGAAAGCGCTAGAACGCGCAAATCACGCCGGGCTCGCACTACCACCGGAGTGCACCGATTGCAGCGCGTGGCGGGCGTCTGCTTCCTGAGCGATCGTGTTGTTCTTGTGTGCGTTCAGCTGGTCGATCAGTTCGTTGGTTGCGCCGACCATCCGGACAAGATCGGCATTAACGTGCTCGGTTACTGACAACGAGGTTGTATTCGCGTCGCCGGCCCAACCGACACCCGCAATGTCTTGAGATGCGTGCACGTATTGTTGGCCGAGCGCTTGTGCTTCGGCCAGCAGATTCTGCGCCTTCTGGATCATCGCATCTACCGCTTCAACCGACAGAAGTGTTTTCGGCGTTGCCATCTGTATCTCCCTTACTGATGTGCCCTGGCCCCGCGCATCCGGAGCATTGAACAAAGTGTAATGGCTTCCCGGCGGCTGTCACTTCGCCTTTTGTCAGCCCGTGCAATCCCTCCTGACCAGCGGATTTGGCGACGGTCGAGACGGGTCACCCCAGCGGACACCTAGACCTCCTGCCTCTCGCGGTCCACGACAATCCGTGCGTGAGTGACCTTGTCCTTGTCCGTGCCGCCGTTCTCGCGGCCCAGCATCCCGGCACTCGCGGGCGACATGGGCATAGCGCCGCCACCTGTGCCGGTTGTGGTCGGACCACGGAGATCAGCCGCGTTGAGAACACCGCTGGGCCGCAGCCCCGTCGGGCGCCCGCCGTCTGGCTCGAAGGTGCTGGCGGGACGGGTGAAGCTGGTCAGCCCCGCGCCGGGATACCCGGCCCCGACGGCGCCCGCGCCTCCACCGAGGCTGCCGGCCGCCCCGCCGCCGGCTCCCCCCAGTGGTCCGGCCAGCCCTGTTGCGGCGCTCTCAGCGGCGGCGGCGTTCGGCGATCCCATGCCGGAAAAGCCGCCCATGAAGTTCTGCAGCAGGCCGGTGAAACTCTGGGTTCCGCTGGACACCGCCTGTGTCGGGCCGCTGGCCAATTCCTGCAACGGTTGGGTAGCACCCTGCAGCAAACCTTGCGCCGACCCCATGAATGTCTGCAGCCCATCGCCCATGCCGGCGGCCGGCGAGGCTGCCTGCCCCGCCGCGTCACCGAGGCCCGACGATGCTTGGGCCCCGGTGTCCGCGGCGGTCTGAGCGACGGTCTCGACCGGCGCGGCCGGCGAGAACCCTGCCGGGGTTATCGGCGGCGGCGTCGATGCGATCGAACCCATCAAGGTGTTCAGCACGCCCGCATAAGCCAGGCCGGCGTTCATGTTCTGTGGCGTGAATTGCCCGAAGTACATCTCTTCGTTCGCAGCGATCGCCGGGGTATTGCAACCGCAGATATTGCTCGCGTACAGCGCGGCTGTTTCGTCGCGGTTGGTCTGACAGACGATCGCGGGTATCACCGCGGACCGGGCGACAGTGTTGGCTTCCACAGCGGCCTGGCCGATCGCCATGTGTTTGAGGCAGTGGGCGGCCAACGGCTCCAGACCGAGAAAGTTGAGCTCGCTCCCTTTCATCCCATATGCGGTGCCACCGAGGCCCATCCACTGCTCGAGGGTGGCGCCGATGTTGGCGACCGATACTCCCATGGACAGCTCATGCTGGATCGCCTCGGCAAGCCATGCCGCGATATTGGCGACCACGGCCGCCGGGTTACTGGTTTCGAGGAGCGCAGCAACGCTTTCGGGTGGACCGAACCATAGCGGGTCGGGCATGTCGTCCTATATGAGGTTGTTGACGTTCGTGGCGCTCATGAGTTCTTGGATGACGTAGCTGAGCGACGCGAGGTTCTGCGCGCCCGCGTAGGCGGTCCGTTGCGCAACATGCCCTTGCGACGCGGCGACGTAACCTGCGCCGGCGGAGTTCAGAGCTGCCGCGAAGGCCGCGTCGTCTGCCGTCGGCACCATCGGCGTTGTCGCGGTGAGGGCCGCCGATCCAGCCGCGGTGCTGGCCTCCATCTCGCCGCTGATGGCCATCTCCGTGACCGCCGACAAATTCGCGGCCTCCGGAGCATGAAAGAACATCCCCGTCATCGTGTCTCCCAGGTTGTGTTTCGCGGATCAAGTCCGCGGCGTGATGCGAGTCTAAAGCGTTCGTGCATTCTCTGGGTACACAACTTTCTGCCAGCAGGTGGCGCCCGCTAGCGTGGCCCCTCTGGGGCTCCTACCAGCACCCCTTCAATCTGCCCGTCTGTTGTGACCAGGAGTCCACGCCCGGGCGGCAGTTGCTGCGCGGCGACCCTGCCATAAACCTTGACGGCGGCCGGGTCGTTGTCCATGAACAACGTCGGCGAACGTGACCCGGTCAATTTCTGCAGCAACGGGTTCATGACTACTTGTGAAGCCCAGTTGCCCGGCAGGCGCGAGGCGATGACGTGGAGGCCAACCTCGCGGCTGCGTTCGATCAGCCCCCACAGCGGGGCGGTAGCCGCCGGCTTCAGCGTCTGATTGTGCGGTCGAAGTTCATGTTCGTCGTCAAGCAGAACAAAGTGGTGCGCACCCTCCCAGGACTTGAGATTAAGCAACTCTTCCTGAGTCAAACCCGCCGGCGGGAGACGGTCCTGCAGCTCGGCGACCAATTCACCGATCGCGGTGTCAATGTCATCTGCCGTATAGGCGTATGCACGCACATGCGGGCCCTGGATCTTGCCGATCAGTGTCGTCTTCGGATCGATGATGGTGATCTGTGCCTGCTCCGGACCGAACCTGCTCATGATCGCTTGCCCAATGGCTGCCAGGGTGGTGGTCTTCCCGCACAACTGACGGCCCATCACCAGCATGTTGGGCACAGTGCGGCTCGGCAGTGCCAGCGGCTGGAGTGCGCTCTCGCCGAGCGCGAAGGGAATGCTCAACGGATCGGCGGCAGCGGCGGTATCGGCGAAATCGGCGATGATCTCGCTCAACGCCACCCGCTCGGGCAGGCGGGACAGCCGTTCCACCTTGCCGGTCCCGGTGACCTCGGCGATCACACCGCCAACGCCGCGTGTCCCCACCCGTTCACCGTTGGTTCCGGTGACCTCGGGCACCCCTATCAACAGTTCGTGGCCATCTCTCGTGAGTCCAAATCCCGGCCGGTCCAGCGTGTTTCGGGCGGCTCTGCGCAATTCCATTCCGGTGCCCATCTGGGATTCATCGGGATTGCTGAGCCGAAGCTGGATTCGCGCGTTTGACACGGTCAGCAGCCCTTGCTTCTGGCCGACAAACCAGCCGTTGGAGCTCGTCATGACGTGCACACCGTAGGACAGCCCCTGGCGAGCCAGAGCGATCGCACGATCCCCCATACCGGCATCTTTTTCATAGAGGTCGCCGTAGTTGTCGATGACGAGGAAGACGTCACCGAACTTGTCGTCGGGGTCGGTTCCCCCACCACCTGCCGCCCCGAACCGTCGCTCACGGAATTCGGAGATATCGATCTGATAGTGCTTGAACGACGCCTCCCGCGCACGGATCAGTCCCTCGAGCGTGGCCAGAGTGCGTGATACCCCTTCGGTGTCGTTGAGGCTGACCACTCCGGCAACGTGTGGAATTTCCTCGATCGGATACAACGCCGCGCCGATGCAGAAGAACGTCACCCGCTCCGGCCGGTACATCAAAGCGGCCGAGGTCATCAATGTCATCAGCGTGGTGGATTTACCCCGCTGAGCGGTCGCGACCACGATGACGTTGTCCATCTCGGCGTCGATCGCATGGACCCGTTGTGCGTGTTCGTCGGGAATGTCAACGATCCCGATCGGAAACACCAAACCCGGGTTCTGCCCGTAGTCGACATGCCATGGCTTGCTACGCCAGTACCCCACCAACGCGTCGACCTGTTCACTGACTTCCAATGGGGGCAGCCAGATTTGGTGAGGCAGCCGGGCAGGATGTGAAACCAGCGAGTCACGGATGACGTCGAGGATCTTCTTCTTCTTGAAACCGTCGCTGTGGAACAAGAACTCGTCGGGTTCCTCGGATTCGTCAGCAACGGCCAGTGCCGCGGTGTCCTCCTCGCTGAGCGGCTGGTACTCCCACGTGAGCGGGCGCGGCTGGGAGAAGCTCACGTCGATCGTCCGGTTGATCGCGACCTTCTTGGGCAACACGAACGGTGCCGACAAGTAGAAACACCGGAACGGCTCGAGATCGCGCGGGCCGACCTTGAGGAGCGCGTAGCCGTTCTCCTTCGACGGAAGATGCAGCGCGGCATCGCTGCCGATCACGTCGCGCGAATCCTCGGCGGTCTCCGCACGCAGCGCCACCCGGAACGCGATGTTGCTCTTGACCTTGCTCAGCGACGACAGATCCAGGCGCTGGCCACCGAGCGTGAAGAACACGTTGCAGCCGCGGCCTTCCTGCCCGATGTGGATGACCAGTTGTATCCACTCTTGATGATGGTGGAAGAGCTCCAGGTACTCGTCGATGATGACCAGCAGAATGGGTACCGGTTCCAGGTCTCGGCCGGCCAGCCGCATCTCTTCGTATTCGTTGGCGTCGCGAGCACCGGCTTCCTTGAATAGCCGGTAGCGCCGGTGGATTTCGCCGTTGATGGCTTTGCGCATTCGTTCGGCCAGGTGCCGATCGTCCTTACCAAGGTTGGACAGCGAGCCCGCAACATGAGGCAGCCCCTCCAGGTCCTGGGCCGCCGATTCGAACTTCATGTCGACGAAGATCACGATGAACGACTCCGGCGAGTGCGTCAGCGCGATCCCATTGACCAACGACAGGAAGAACTCCGACTTACCCGAGCCGGACGTCCCGATCACGACGGAGTGAAAACCGAAGCCGCCGAAGTCTTTTGCACGGAAGATGACGTACTGCAACTCACCGCCGGGCTTCACCCCGACCGGCGACATCGCCCACTTCGGGTCGCCACGGCCGCGGCTCTCAGCCCACAACCGATCCACGTCGAGTTGGCGGGGATCGTTGATGCCCAACGCGCGCAGCAATTCACCGGCCTGGCTGTCGGTTTCGGACAACTCCCCCGCACTCATCGGCGACCAGCGCGCCAACGCCCGCGCATACCTGTACGCGGTGCTCTCGGCCAGCATGTCGGCGACCGCGTAGAACGCTTCCCGGTGATAAATCCGGCCTTCTCTCAGGTCGAACCGCTGCTCTTCATCGGCGAAGCCGACGCCCACTCCGGGCCGGGTCGCCAACCGCAGCACGGTGATACCGGCCATACCCTTCTGTCCGGTCACACCTTCCCACTGCTCCGGAGTTCCCACGGCGTCGTCGACGATCACCCAGTGCGGACCGCTCAACCCTGACGACTCCATCGGTGAGGGCATCGACGTGGGGCTGGTTCCCACCGGCGGTGTCCACGGCCCACGGCCCTTGCGGTGCAGTTCTGCGTCGAGTGCGTCCTCCAGTTCGAGCGGCGTGGCGAATACCAACCGGCGCAGACCGCAGGCATCGAACATCTCGTCATGTTGGTTGTGCGGCAGCCACACCGGCCACGACCACAGCTCGGGATGGCGGGTCACCACCATGAGCTTCAGGTCATTCGGGCTGTGGTAGACGGCCAGCGAGCACAGCAGCGACCGCGCCATGTTGTGCAGTTCGTCGGGATCGCTTCCGATGAAGCTGAATCCGGGCTTGGACCGCAGGCTCAGCACCTTGCCGATGCCACGGATTTTGCTTTGTTCAAGAATGAAATCCCGCAGCGCCCCGCCGGTGACCGGTTCCAACTCCTCCCCGATCGGGACTTCCGGCCACTGCAGCGACACCGCGGAGTCGCTGGTCTGCTGAATACCGATCCCGAGACGCACATCGAGGAAATCCGGATCACCCGGACGACGCTCCCACATCCGCGGCCCACCGATGACGGTGTTCAGCTTCTGCGGATCGCCGTGCACGAACAGTTGGCTACGGCGCTGGTCCTGGGCGGCGCGCTGGACTTCGTCACGATCCTCGTCGAGCTGGCGCAGATACATACGGCGTTGCTTTTCCTGCTCGCCCCACGAGATCCGGCGCCCACGTCCGAAGCGTCCGCTGAACATCAACGCACCGAACCCGGCCAGGCCCATCATCGGGAAGAAGCCCGACTGCAGCGATCGGACGCCCGAGGTGTACATCACGACCAGGGTGCCGATGATCCCCACCAACAGCGCCGGCAGCGCGATCATCAGCAGGATGTTGCGTGGCTCGCGCTCCGGCAGCGCCAATGGCGGCGCGACCGCAACCCGCACAGGTGGCACCGTCGGCGCCGGTTTACGGGCTCCGCGAACGAATCCGAGTTTGGACATGCCTAACCTCCCAGCTGTTGGTTGGCTTCCGGAAGCGGTGCCACGGCGCCGCCATTGGGAATGGTGTCGTGCGCCAGCAGGGCACTCTCACGGCTGATGGCCGGTCCGGCCGCAAAGGTCCGGACGATCGGCCAGGGCGCTTGGACCGCGGTGCCCGGGTCCAGTCCCAGGGACGCCAGGGTTCGCTGATCCCATTGCACCCCGAACCGAACACCCTGCGGTGAAAGCCAATACAGGGATTCACGGCTGTTCGATGTAGCGAGACCGCTTGTCGTCGCGACGAAGTTCGCCGCACCCGGCAGTACCAATGCCTGGTCGGCCTCCACCGACTCGGGATTGCGGTCATCACGGACCAGCCGGACCAGGCGGGGGTCCATGGCGATCGACACGGGCAGGCCTCGACCGCTGAAGACGCTGATCGTCGCCTGCGGGTCGGTGGACTGCTTCTGCCACGCGACGCAGGTCACCGGATTCGCGGCTGTGTCAATGAAATTCAGTTTGCCCGAGGGATAGTAGCCGACGTCCAGCATCTCGACGGCCGGAATATGGATCAGCTTGTCCGGGGAGATCAAGGTCGGCGTGGCAGAGCCTTGCGCGAGGGCGGTGCGAAGCAGGTCGGCGACGAAGCTGGTGATCTTTTGGACGCCGTCAGGCAGCAGTGCGTAAAAGCCGGTGACGGCACCGTTGGCGTCCTGGGTTTCCAGGACACTTCCGACCGTTGAGCCCGGCAAGAATCTCGACGGCGTGCCGAGGTCCGGGATCGCCGGAACCACAAGGGGTTCCGTCGACGGCATGGCATCGAAGAGTGTGTTGGAAATCTCGATCGGATAGGTCACACCCGGATCGAGACCCAGGTTGAAGGTGACCGATCTGTCGGTGGGGTCGATTTGTGACCGCTGGCCGCCCCAGACTACATACGTCGCGCTCTTGTGAGTGACCAGCACGGCCTGCGACGACGCCATCGGAGCCGCGCGACCCGCTGTCGACAGCTCTCCCGCGATCGATGTCACCAACGGCGGCGCTCCGCTGCCCCGAGTTGGTGCGGTGTCGCACACCGACCACGCCGACACGGAACTCGCTGTCGCGGTGAGACTGTCGGGCACGCCCGGGATGCCGATCATCGGACCGGTCGGGTACTTGGCGATCTCGGATGCCTTGACCCAGGTCACCGCGGCCGCGTTGCCGACAGCCAGCCTCGCGGACGTCAGGTTGAGCGCCGGGTACAGCCGCCCGTCGATCTTCGCGTAGACCGCACCGGTGTCGCGGTTTCCGATGATCGAGGACTGGCCCACCAGACCGGCGGGCTTCATGACGTGTAGCAGTGCCATCCAGCCGATGCCGATCAGGACGAAGACGATTGAGAGTGCCACCGCCGCTTGCTGTTTACGGTCGTCATGTTTCATCCTCACCGAGAACCGGGTGATCGCGGCCTTCAATCTGCGGTTGTAAAACAGGTGCCCCGAGTTCTGATCTCGGTTCGAGAGATTGAGTGGCACGGTCAGTATCCTTTCGGCGGTCGATGTGCATCCGCCTGTTGCACCAACGTGGCGAGGTTCTCGCCATTTAAGCTGACGCCGTAGCGATGGATCACGTAATTCATCGAAGCGCAGATATTGGCCACCGGGTCGTAGATGTTGTTCGACGTGCCCGGTTGGTGGTAACGCGCGAAGGTGGCCGGAATCGTTTGCGCGATGCCTCGGGCGAAGCCCTGACCGCGCCCGTCGGGCAGCGTGATACCGGATACCGTCGCCGGCTCGTGCGCGACGGCCGATGGCCGCCCGCCCGATTCCCTGGCTATCAACGTCTCGTATCCGCGGATCCACTTGCTACGGGCCGCTCGGTCGGTGATACCCATGTGATCCAGCGCCGCGGCGATTCGCTGCCTGACGTGGCCTGGCGCGAAGGCTTTTTCGTAGTCAACAGCGGTTAGCGGAAGCTGACCCCTCCGCATTGCGTCGCTCACCGAGGCGTGCCGACGGTGCCGGTAGCCCAGTCCCCTCAGCCGCCGGGCGAGCAGCTGCGAACTCCGATGCGACCGATGTAGCTGACGCCGTTGCCAGTTCAGACGAGCGGCCATGCGACGCAAGGCTTCCCGTTGCCCGAGCGGCGTATCTGCCGCCGGCATGAGGTCACTACGCGCCGCATCGAGGACCTGACGTGAGCTTTGCCGGCCCGCCGCATGATCACTACCCGCATCGGCGAGCGCGGCGGCCAATTCGCTGTCGGCGGCAGCAATGCGACGCAGCCCGGCGGCCGTCCGGACATGATCCGCCGCGGCCCCCATCCCCGCACCGTCGCCTTGGCAGATCCGGACAGCGCGCTGCCGGAGTTGCCCGGGCGCTTCGGAGAGCCCGGCATCGAAATACTCGGGGCCATAAAGGCTGTGGCCACGCGCCAGCAAATCAATTGCTCTCAGCAACAACGGATCCCGCGTCACTGGAGGGCCCCACCGTAACGCGCCTCGTTCTCGGCTGCTGCCTCTTCGCGCAAGGCCGTGATCGCGAGATTCAACCTGTCGGCGAGCTCGCCATGGGTGTATCCGGACATCACGGTCGGATGCAAAGTCAATTCGACGAGTCGGCCGTCCGAATTGACCACGGCGTGCAGATCGCCGAGATCGACACTGTAGGTGATCGTCTCAGCCTGACCGACGAGCGCTTCCCACTTATCGGCGGCCTCGCTCAGTTCACGAAGAACCGATTCGACGAGATCCTTGTCGCTTAGCTGCGCGCGATTGCCTGGCCCCGGCATCATGACAGTATCTCGACCCCTCCGACCAGCGTCAATTCATTCTCGGCACGCGTGAGCGCCATGCCTTACGGGCCGGCTTTCCATCCGCTGGCCGGTGGCGCACTGAGCATTTGGAACCAGGCGAAGTGATAATTCGCGTTCACCAGGTTCCCGGTGGCGATACCTTCGGTGGCGGCCAGCAGCAGGCAATTCAGTAGCAACCCGGCATCGACATCCGGGTACTGAGCCAAAAGCTGATACCGCGAAGTATCGAGGTACACCCGCAATATGTCGATTTCGGCGTCGAGAATGCCCGTTCCCGCAGCGCCCGCCTTGGCCATCGTGTGGATCATCCGCGGCAGGCCGTCGCGCCAGTGCGTGGCCTCGCTCAGCACCCAGCCCAAGTCGTCAATCGCAGGCAGCTCACGGGGTTGCGACGAGGTGTCCGCGACGTCATAGTCGGTTGCCCAACCCAGCGGATCGCTGGGGGCGTAGGTCGCCGAGAGCGTGACCTGTCCGAGTAATGCCGCGGCGTTGCCCGTGCGCCGGTGCGGCGCCAGCAGCCGGACGTCGGAGGGCAGCGTAATTCCGGGCGGTATCCAGCCGTGGGCAAGGTCGGTCACCAACAGCGTGGTCCCGTCCTCACGATTGCCGATGGCCCAGCGCAACCCGGGTTCCTGACGAGCGACGAACTTGAGCAGCCGTTCCAGCCGTTCGCGCTCCGGCTCAGGTTCCGCCACCGGGACCAGGTGACGCGTTGTCGCAGCGTCATCGACCGGAGGCTCCGCGGGCGCAGCATGGCGAGCGGCGGGGGGTTGCCTCGGCGGCTCATCGACCGGCACCTCGGCGACCCGAGCGGTCGAGGGTTGCCTCGGCGGTTGATCGACTCGAGCCTCCGCGAGGGGTGCGATCTCCTGCAGCACCGTCGCAATCTCGGCGAGCACCTCGGTGTCGTCCGAGTCGGACGGGCGCGTTGGCTCCAACTCCTTCGGTTCGGCGACTTCTTGTTCCGCGGCCGGGGGCACTTGCTCTGACGCATCCAACGGCGGCGAAAACATGTCCGTCTGATCGACTACCGCCGCCGGATGATGGCCGTGTTCCGGGTATTCCGGGTATTCCGGGCCCGGCGGTGCGGGGCTGTCAGTGGGTTCGTTCGTGTCCGGATGCGCAATAGCGACTTTGAATCGCCGTGTCTTCTCGGTGTCATCGGCACCATTTACCGGCCGGTATTCCGTCGGCAATTTCGGCTTCATGTTACGGAGATGACGAACTGTCGAGTCGACTCGGCGAACGGCGAAGGCGCGAGCACCGTTGATCACCCGAGCTTCTTCTGCCTGTCGTGTCGATTCGGCCAATCCCGCTCGCCTGAGGTCTTTGAGTTCTTCGTTTGCTGAATTGACTATCCGCCGCAAGTCTGCCTTCAGATATTTGACGAGTGGAGCGGTTTCAGCGGTAACTGTCGACAGCTCAGCAGGCCACAACCCGCCCGTCACCCACGGGGTGCAGTCAACGGGAGAGCTGAAGGCCGGAATCTTCAGCGATTCTCGGGTAGCTCTCCGGAGGCGCTGCCGCGCCGTATTCCGACCGAAGATCGCCACCGCCCAA
>Ga0209248_10000153_pt1 | contig 23573 bp, 20 predicted proteins | sample BogFormECP04_OM1_FD_188241 | JGI IMG/M metagenome (GOLD analysis project Ga0209248, IMG submission 188241) | Bog forest soil microbial communities from Calvert Island, British Columbia, Canada - ECP04_OM1 (SPAdes) (version 2) | ecosystem: Environmental > Aquatic > Freshwater > Wetlands > Bog ... | reverse complement strand
CACATGCAGATCTACGACGCCAGCGAGCTGGGCCTGCTGCAGGCCGGCTTCAACGACATGGTCCGCGACCTGTCCGAGCGGCAGCGGCTGCGCGACCTGTTCGGCCGCTACGTGGGCGAAGACGTAGCCCGGCGTGCGCTGGAGCGCGGCGCCGAACTTGGCGGCCAGGAGCGCGACGTCGCGGTGCTGTTCGTCGACCTGATCGGCTCGACGGAGCTGGCAGCGACGCGACCGCCCGCCGAGGTGGTGCTGCTGCTCAACGAGTTCTTCCGGGTGGTGGTCGACACCGTCGGCCGGCACGGCGGTTTCGTCAACAAGTTCCAGGGTGATGCCGCGCTGGCGATCTTCGGCGCACCGATCGAGCACCCGGACGCGTCCGGTGGCGCACTGGCAGCGGCCCGCGAGCTGCACGACGAGCTGCTCCCGGTGATCGGTTCGGCGGAGTTCGGCATCGGGGTGTCCTCCGGGCGCGCCATAGCCGGCCACATCGGGGCGCAGGCCCGCTTCGAGTACACAGTCATCGGTGACCCGGTCAACGAGGCCGCACGGCTCACCGAGCTGGCCAAGCTCGAAGACGGCCACGTGCTGGCGTCAGCCGTCGCGGTCAGCGGCGCCCTTGATGCCGAAGCCTTGTGCTGGGACGTCGCCGAAGTCGTCGCGCTGCGCGGACGCAATGGCCCCACTCAGCTGGCGCGGCCGCTTAACCTTGCCGCGCCAGAGGAGTTGTCCAGCGAAATTAGTGGCTAGCCCGCCGGCGGTGGGGGGCTGGGCGGCGCTGCTGTGAGGTCACCCGGCGTCGGGGCCAGGGTGGGTTCAACGCCGAGGTTCAACAGGTCAGTCAGACCCGGCACGTTGGACGGCTGGCCGTCGTTCATGGATGCGGCGTCGGACTCGGTGATGTTCTGCACCACGATCGGGCTGTCGAAGCCGTACATGACCTGCAACAAGTCAGCGACGGTCGGGCTGTTGACATCCGGGTTGTCGTGCGTGTTGCCGGAAAGCTCTACCGCAGGCACCTGGATGTCGCGTAGCGGTGGCGCCGCCGGGGCGGCGATGATGACGCTGATGCCACCGAGCGCAACACCAGCGGTGATGCAGAATCGGATGGCGGACCGCATTGACTCTCCTCAGGGTGCCTGCCGTGACGGATTCACGACGGACGTTAAGCACTACTGTACCTGAGAACTGGCTGAGAATCACCACTCGTAAGGCAAAAAGTTCGAAAAAGAATTCTAAGGGGCTCCGAGCTGCGACAACCGGCCCATCCCACCGCTCGGATGGCCGCAAGCGGCCGCGATCAGGCCCGCTTGGCCGCTTTCTTCGCCGGCTTCTTGCGCGCGGTCTTCTTGGCTGTCTTCTTCACCGGGCCGCGCGCCCGCCGGTCGGCCAGCAGCTCCGCGGCGCGCTCGTCGGTGATCGACAAGACGTCGTCGCCTTTACGCAGACTGGCGTTGGTCTCGCCGTCGGTGACATACGGGCCGAATCGACCGTCCTTGATCACCATCGGCTTGCCCGACGCCGGGTCATTGCCCAGCTCGCGCAGCGGCGGTGCCGCAACACCCTGCCGGCCACGACGTTTCGGCTCCGCGTAGATTTTCAGCGCTTCCTCGAGAGTGATCTCGAAGATCTGGTCTTCGGTGGCCAGCGAGCGAGAATCGGTGCCGCGCTTCAAATATGGGCCATAGCGCCCATTCTGAGCGGTGATCTCCTCGCTGGAGTCGGGGTCGACGCCGACGACGCGCGGCAGCGACAGAAGTCTCAGCGCGTCGTCCAGCGTGACGGTCTGCAAATCCATACTGCGCAGCAGCGAACCCGTACGCGGCTTGGGGCCGGTGGGTTTCTTACCTTTCTTGGCCGCGGTGCCGTCGGGGTCCTCGGGTGGCTCCGGCAGGATCTCGGTGACGTATGGCCCGTAGCGACCGTCCTTGGCGACGACCTCGTGACCCGTCTCCGGATCCACACCGAGCGTCCGGCCTTCCTGGGGCGTGGCGAAAAGCTGTTCGGCCACTTCCAATGTCAGCTCGTCGGGAGTGAGCGTGTCGTTGAGGTTGGCCCGCTGAGGCTTCAGCTCGCCGTCGTCGCCGAGCACCATCCGTTCCAGGTAGGGCCCGTTCTTGCCCACCCGCACGTAGATGGTGCGTCCCTCGGCATCATCAAAGAGCTTGATGGAGTTGACTTCTCGCGCATCGATGCCTTCGAGATTGATGCCGACCAGCTTTTTCAGCCCGCCGGAGCGGGCCACCGAGTCGGCCACGCCGTGGTCGCCGCCGAAGTAGAAGTTGTTGAGCCAGTTGGTGCGTCGCTCGCTACCCGAGGCGATCGCGTCGAGCTCGTCTTCCATCGCGGCGGTGAATCCGTAGTCGACCAGGCGCCCGAAATGCTGTTCCAGCAACCCGGTGACGGCGAACGCCACCCAGGACGGCACCAGCGCGCTGCCCTTCTTGTGCACGTATCCGCGGTCCTGGATGGTTTTGATGATCGACGAATAGGTCGACGGGCGTCCGATGCCGAGCTCTTCGAGCGCCTTGACCAGAGATGCCTCGGTGTACCGCGCCGGCGGGTTGGTGGAGTGGCCGTCGGGGGTGAGCTCGGTGGCATCCAGCCGCTGTCCCTCGGTGAGCTGCGGCAGCCGGCTCTCGGCATCGTCGGCTTCGCCGCCGGCCAGTTCGTCCACGGTTTCCACGTAGGCCTTGAGGAAGCCCGCGAAGGTGATCGTGCGCCCGCTGGCGGAGAACACCACCTGCTGGCTTCCGGATTGACCGGCAATCCGCAGGCTCAGCGTCGTGCCGCGGGCATCGGCCATCTGCGAGGCCACGGTGCGTTGCCAGATCAGCTCGTAGAGCCGGAATTCGTCGCCGTTGAGCTCGCGGCGCACCGCGTCCGGAGTGGCGAACGTGTCACCGGCCGGCCGGATCGCTTCGTGCGCTTCCTGGGCGTTCTTCACCTTCCGGGTGTACTGGCGCGGCGAGGGGTAGACGTACTCCTCGCCGTAAAGCTGGCGGGCTTGGGTGCGCGCCGCGTTGATCGCCGACTCCGACAGCGTGGTCGAGTCGGTCCGCATGTAGGTGATGTAGCCGTTTTCGTAGAGGCGCTGGGCAACGCTCATTGTGCGCTCCGAGGAGAACCGCAGCTTGCGGCCGGCCTCTTGCTGCAGCGTGGAGGTCATGAACGGCGCGTAGGGACGGCGAGTGTAGGGCTTCTCCTCGACTGAAGCAACGCTCAGCTGAGCGCCGCGTAAACCCGTGGCCAGCTCAGTCGCGCGCGGCTCGTCGAGCACTATGACCTCGTCCGGCTTGCGCACGGCGCCCAACGAGTCGAAGTCTCGTCCAGTTGCCACCCGCAAGCCATCGACGTTGGTGAGTCGCGCGCTGAACGTGGGCGGCTGGGCTTTGGGGTCGGACACGCTGGCGTCCAGTTCGGCGATCACGTCCCAGTACGCGGCGCTGCGGAACGCCATCCGGTCGCGCTCGCGCTGCACGATGATGCGGGTGGCCACTGACTGGACCCGGCCCGCCGACAGCTTGGGCGCGACCTTCTTCCACAACACCGGGCTGACCTCGTAGCCGTACAGCCGGTCCAGGATGCGGCGGGTTTCCTGCGCGTCGACCAGGTCGATGTCGAGGTCGCGGGGATTCTCCGCGGCCTCGAGGATGGCGGGCTCGGTGATCTCGTGGAAGACCATCCGCTTGACCGGGATGTTGGGCTTCAGCGTTTCCAGCAGATGCCAGGCAATGGCTTCACCCTCGCGGTCACCATCCGTGGCCAGATAGAGCTCGTCGACGTCTTTGAGCAGGCCCTTCAGCTCGGTGACGGTGCTTTTCTTCTCCGGGCTGATGATGTAGAGCGGTTCGAAGTCGGCGTCGACGTTGACGCCCAGGCGCGCCCACGGCTCGGACTTGTACTTCGCGGGCACGTCGGCCGCCGCCCGGGGCAGGTCGCGGATATGCCCTCGCGAGGACTCGACGATGTAGCTGGAGCCCAGGTAGCCGGCCAATTTGCGCGCCTTAGTCGGCGACTCGACGATAACGAGTCGCCGCGTGGTTCCATTGCCCCGCCCATTTCCAGGGCCAGCGCGGTCAGCCACCTGCGTTTACGCTCACTTTCCACTTCTTCCCCGGGCCGTCTGCGACCAGCCGGCGTTGTTCTCAGGTTCCGTTCGGCCCTGCGAACACCTGACAATGTGGCACCCGGGATGGGCCGACGCAAACCGACCCCCCGTGGAAAGCCGGTTTTAGGCCCGTTAATTTGCCGCTAATTATGCGGCCAGTAGGCCAACGCCTCGACGTCGTCGGGCGGTTCCCCGACACTTTCTACCAGCCGCGATAGTCTGCGCCGGCCGCCGATCCGTAGCGCCGGCCGGGCCCCGTGGGTGCCGATCAAGGTCGGCGCGATCCCGACCCGCATCAGCGCCGAGGCCAGCGGCGAATGGGTGTCCGGCGCGTGCGGATCCAGTCCGAGCAGGTAGCGGTCGGCTTCCGGGGTGCCGGCCGCCAGTATCCAGGCGCGTAGCTCCCGCGGCCCGGGCAACCACAGCGGCGGGACGGTCTTCACCGCGCCGCGCGTCCAGTCACCGGCGATGGGACGCAGCCTGACGTCGACCGCCGTCCGCACCAGCGGGGTGTTTTCCTCGGTATGGGTGATTTCGGGCACGAGGCCGGCCTCGTCGATCATCTCGGCCAGGGCGTGAGCCCGCCACGGCTGATCCACGACCACCGACAGCCTGGCCCCACCGCCGACCGTGACAATCTGGCCCGCGGCCGCCAGCATCCCGGTGAGGTCGCCGACCGCAGGCGGCACCGACTCCGCCGAGAAGAAGGACAGCTGGCTCACGTCACCGACACTAAGCGTCCGGACGACGATGCGCGTCGCGGCGCGGCGATGATGCGCCGCCTTCCTCCCCGGGCTGTGGTCGCCGGCTCCGGCTTGCCGGTGCCGGCGCGCAGCTGGCTGGCTCCCCGGATGTTGGACAGCGAGAACCCCCCGACCGAACCCGGTAACTCCGGACCTCGCGGGGGGTTGTCGTTAGAGGCTGCTCAGATGGAGCGAACGCCGGTGGCCTGGGGACCCTTAGGGCTCTGTCCAACTTCGAATTCGACCCTCTGGTTCTCCTCAAGGGTGCGGAAGCCGCTTCCCTGGATCTCCGTGTAGTGGACAAACACGTCGGCCGAACCGTCCTCGGGGGCGATGAAGCCGAATCCCTTCTCCGCGTTGAACCACTTCACAGTTCCCTGTGGCATTTCTTGATGTTTCCTTTACTACTCGGGTGCGGTGCACCGCCTTTCGGTGCTCCGGGCCCCGTTGCGACCGCTATACCTTGCCGAGTCGCCGGAACTTCACCCGACCTACACCCTCGCAGGAACCGCGGCCGCAACGTCGATCCTGCGAAAGTTTTACACGAACACAGAAGCTGCGACCGCAAACAGTCAACCATGTTCAACGCTTCTGCGACAGCCTACGGTGATCAATTCAGCTACCACGAGGTAAACAATTCGAGTGTGAAGCCGCAATCCCTGGCCGCGGGGTCCCCGTCGGTTGAAGTATTCGGCATTTGCCTCACGTCCGGAAGGTTGGACATGTGGTGACGTTCGGCAGCGAACTGCTCGCCGCCGCGGTCGCCGGCAGCGAACAAGGAGAGCACCCGCTGCGTCATGTCGCCGAGCTGCCGGCGCGGGAGGGCCGCCGTCGCCCGTGGCCGGCCTGGGCCGAGCCGGACGTGGTCCGCGCGTTCACCGATCGCGGTATCAGCTCGCCGTGGGCGCACCAGGTAGAGGCGGCGGATCTGGTCCATGCCGGACGTCACGTGGTGATCAGTACCGGCACGGCGTCGGGGAAATCGTTGGCCTACCAACTTCCGATCCTCAACGCGTTGGCGACCGATCCGCGGGCCCGGGTGCTGTACGTGTCGCCGACGAAAGCGCTTGGCCACGACCAGTTGCGGGCCGCGCATGCGCTGACCGCCGCGGTACCACGGCTGGGCGACGTGGCGCCGACGGCCTACGACGGCGACAGTCCTAGCGAAGTGCGTCGCTTTGCGCGGGAGCGCTCGCGGTGGCTGTTCTCCAACCCCGATATGGTCCATCTGGCGCTGCTGCGCAACCATGCCCGGTGGGCGGTGTTTCTGCGCAACCTTCGTTATGTCGTTATCGACGAATGCCATTACTATCGCGGGGTTTTCGGCTCGAACGTCGCGATGGTGCTGCGTCGGTTGCTGCGGTTGTGCGCGCGCTACTCGGCTCACCCGGCCGCCACGCCGACGGTGATCTTCGCTAGCGCGACAACCGCATCGCCCGGCGCTACTGCCGCCGAGCTCATCGGCCAGCCGGTCGAAGAGGTCACCGAAGACACCTCGCCACAGGGTGCTCGCACGGTGGCGTTGTGGGAACCGGCCCTGCGCGCAGACATCATCGGCGAAAACGGTGCTCCGGTGCGACGATCCGCCGGAAGCGAGGCGGCACGAGTGATGGCCGACCTGATCGCCGAAGGGGCGCGCACGCTGACGTTCGTGCGGTCGCGTCGAGGTGCCGAATTGACCGCGGTGGCAGCCCGTGCGCGGCTTGAGGACATCGCCCCGGAGCTGACCGAGACGGTGGCGTCGTATCGAGCGGGTTATCTGCCCGAAGACCGTCGCGCGCTTGAACGCGCGCTGGTCGACGGGCAGCTACGAGGTCTGGCCACCACCAACGCCTTGGAGCTGGGTATCGATATCGCCGGGCTCGACGCGGTGGTGTTGGCCGGCTTTCCCGGCACGGTGACGTCGTTTTGGCAGCAGGCCGGGCGATCTGGGCGACGTGGCCAGGGTGCGCTGGTCCTGCTCGTCGCCCGCGACGATCCGCTGGACACCTATTTGGTGCATCACCCGGCTGCACTGCTGGATAAGCCGATCGAGCGCGTGGTGATCGATCCGGCCAACCCCTACATTCTCGGCCCGCAATTGTTATGCGCTGCAACGGAATTACCGTTGGAGGACGCCGAGGTACGAACGTTGGGCGCCGAGGAGGTCGCGGAGGGGCTGGTCGACGACGGGCTGCTACGACGCCGCTCCGGCAAGTACTACCCGGCACCGGGGGTGGATCCGCATCCAGCGGTGGACATTCGGGGGTCGACTGGTGGCCAGATCGTCATCGTGGAAAGTGAGACCGGACGATTGCTGGGCACCGCCGGTGTCGGCCAGGCCGCCGCTTCGGTGCACCCGGGAGCGGTCTACCTGCACCAGGGTGAGAGTTACGTCGTCGATTCGCTGGACTTCGACGAGGGCATGGCCTTCGTTCACAGCGAAGATCCCGGATACGCGACGTTCGCAAGGGAACTCACCGACATCGCGGTCACCGGGGCCGGCGAACGACAGGCCTTCGGATCGGTCACGCTGGGCCTGGTGCCCGTCAGCGTCACCAGTCAAGTCGTCGGCTATTTGCGCCGTCGGCTGACCGGGGAGGTCATCGATTCCATCGAGCTCGATATGCCGGCTCAGACCCTGGCCACCACCGCGGTGATGTACACTATCACGCCAGAAACTTTGCACAGCAACGGGATTGACGCGCTGCAGATTCCCGGATCGTTACACGCCGCCGAGCATGCCGCGATCGGACTGCTGCCGCTGGTTGCCAGCTGCGACCGGGGCGACATCGGCGGGTTGTCCACCGCGGTGGGCCCCGAGGCCGATGGACTGCCGAGTGTGTTCGTCTACGACGGTTATCCGGGCGGGGCGGGCTTCGCCGAGCAGGGCTTCCGCCGGGCAATTACCTGGCTGGGTGCCACCGCTGCCGCTATCGAGGCGTGTGAATGTCCGTCGGGATGCCCGTCCTGCGTGCAGTCACCGAAGTGCGGCAGCGGTAACGAACCCCTGGATAAGGCCGGGGCTGTGCGCGTTCTGCGTTTGGTGCTCACAGCGCTGGATCACGAGGGCGAGACATACCGGTGACGACCGACCCCTCGACGGTCGACTTCCACGTGTCTAGTCGTGGCAGCAGCCATGAAACGCATTTCCTCGCTTCTGAAGAAACGCGCGCGTGCCGAAATTGCTCAAGTAGTGCGGCGAACGGTTGGACATCGCAATCCGTTCGCAATCCCAGAGGGCGCAGCAGCAAAATACCCGGCCGAGATGACCCTGTGCAAGTCGCCGCATGACGTGTCAACGCCACCCTTAGGGTGACGTTGATCGAAGTCCGGCGGATTGGACAGTGAGGCAACGAGTTAGCAGTGAGGCAACGAGTTATGCGTTGCATGACCGGTAAAGTGTCACGGCATGGCCCGCGACTGGCTGCTCGTGGAAACGCTGGGCAACGAACCTGCCGTAGTGGCGCTAGGCCGTCAATTGAAAAACCTCGTTCCGATTACCACGTTCCTGCGGCGTAATCCGAATCTTGCTGCCATCCAGACCGCAATCGCGGAGTCGTTGCAAAACAGCCAAAGCATGGTCAGCATCACACCCAAAAGCCGCCGGGTGATCCGCACCGAGCCGGTGTTGATGTCCGACGGCCGCATGCACGGTGTGCATATCTGGATTGGGCCGGCTGAGGCCGAACCACCGGAGCGGCCGATCCCCGGCCCGCTGAAATGGAACATGACCCTTGGGGTGGCCACCGATACACCGGAGTCGCTGATAAACACCGGCCGGAATCTCGAGGTCGAAGATCCGCAGCGTCGCGCGTTTGCGGACAGCTGGCCGGGCGGCGATCTCAAGCCCAACGAGGGCAGGGCGCTCGCGGCCGCGGTCAACCCGGAACCGGGACACACCCTGTGCGACACCTGGGACGACACCGATTGGCAGGGCAATCCCATCCGGGTGAGCTTTGTCGCTCGCAACGGACTCGAACCGGGGCCGGATGGCCGCGACCACGTGATCGCACGGGGGATGAATTGGCGGGCCGAGCCGGCCGACCCGGCGCGGCCGGCCGATCGGCTCGCGCAGCGGATCCTGCACGGGTTGGCGCAGCCCGGTGTGCACCGGGCGTTGTTCGATCCGAGTAACTGGACCTTGTTGAAGTGGCTCGACGAGCCGTGCCCGTTCTATGACTGGCGGCGTGTCGAGGCCGACGCCCCGCGGATGCATCCCAGCGACGAGGCGAGGATGGCGACGATGACGGCGGAGTTCGCCGCCGGGGCCACCAGCGGGGTGCTGCGCATGCCGGGCCACGACGGCGACTGGGTTCCGGTGCATGTGACGGTCAGCCGGGTTGAAGTCGAGCAGGAGACCTTCGCCGGACTGGTCTGCTTGCGATTGCCCACGGCGACCGAACTCGCAGACGCGGGCCTGCCCGAGTCGCATCCCGCCCGCGACTAAGCCTTGTCGGCCGGGCCGGCACGAGCGGCGGCCCGTGCGTTGCCCCACCCGCCGACAACGAGGCTCACCTCGGTTGTGACGACGACGTCCAGATCCTCCACGGCGCAGCCGGTGGTGTTTACCCGCATCTGACGGGCCACCGCTTCCGCGTGCACGCACGCGGTCTCGGGTCCGGCTGCCAGCCCCGCCGCGGCGGCCAGCGCGGCCAGATCCGCCGCCGCTTGAGCCCGGTGGCGCGCCACCACCGCAGAGCCCAGATACGCGCTGCCGCCGGTCACGGACAACAGCACGGCGACCATCGCGGCGGCGATTACGGTGGCCGATCCCCGCTCACTGCGGCGGCTCCACCGCCGAGACACCAATAGCGCCGATGCCCAGTGTGGGCAGCAGATTCGACCGGGCGGTGACCGTCGCGACGACGAACCCGCCGTCGCGGCGCAGCCGCACCAGGGCGCCACCGGGCGCGATACCGCGGGCGATGGTGACCGCCGAACGCTCGTCACCACGTGCGGCGAGCCGGGCGGCCTCGCGGGCAGCGTCGATGCAGCGGACCTGCATCGAGACCGCCGTAATCCCGGCCAGGCACAACACCAGCACCGCGACCAGTGTGACGACGCCCAGCGCCGCCTCGACGGTGCTCGCACCGACATCGTCGACTACGCCTTGGTGTTGAGCGCGCGGGCGATGATGTTGGTCAACGCCGAGACGATGGAGTCGCCGGTGACGACCGTGTAGAGGATCGCGGCGAACGCCGCCGCCGCGATCGTCCCGATCGCGTATTCGACCGTCGACATCCCGGCCTCGTCTATCACCAACAGGGTCGCACGCGCTCGTAGCACCCGAAACATGTTGGATAATCTCACTTTTCCCTCCTCCATTACCCCACCCAATCCGTCTACCCGCCGTCACAGCAAGCCTGACTGCAGTAGGTCACCGGCAAGGCCGGCTACCACCGGAACAATGCCCAAGCACACGAACGCGGGAAGGAAACACAGTCCCAGCGGGCCGGCGATCAGCACCCCGGCGCGCTCGGCAGTCGCCGCCGCCACGTGTGCGGCGTCCTGACGACACTGCGCGGCGAGCGCGGCCACCGCTTCGGCGAGCGCCACCCCCGAGGCCGAGGACCGTCGCGCCAGCCTTAGCAGGGCATCGGTCTGCGCATCGAGCGAGCCGGGCGGCAGATCGGGTGGTGCCGACCATGCAACGGCGGGGTCGGCGCCCAGCGCCAGCAGATCGGCGGCACGACGCAGCACCCGGGCCAGCAGCGGTGGCGCCGACGGCGCAGTCGCTGCCGCAGCCGTCGACACCGCCATGCCCGCCGCCAGGCAAACAGCCAGCACATCCAGACTCGAAGCGACGGCCAGCGGATCGGGGCCACGCATCGGTCGGCGTGGAGTAGCGGGCGCATGGGCCGCCATCGTGGCCCTTGCCCGCACGCTCGACGGCCGGACGCCACTCAACAGAGCGGCAGCCAGCAGCAGCGCCGCAGTGCTCATGCGCGCCGCTCCTCAGCATCGCTGCGTCCCCCTCGCCGCTGCGCGGCTGGGGGTGCCCCCACTGCATCGTCGCCGACGCGACTCACGATGCCGCCCGATCGGTGATGCGGTCCGACCAGAGCAAGCCGCCGCAGACCAGCGTCACCCCGACCACCAGCAGCCAGCCGCCGACGTGTCCGGCCAGCAGGAATGCCGCCGGGTCTGCCCCGATGAGTTGACCGAGAACCACCGACAGCACCGGCAGGCCCGCCAGGATCGCAGCGGTGGCGCGGGCGCCCGCCATCGCCGACATCACCTGTCCTGAAAATCGTTGTCGTTCAACGATATCCCGCTGGGCAGCGCGCATCAGGGTGGACATCGCAATGCCGTGTTCGGCTGCCAGTTGCCAGCACACCGCCAGCCGAGCCCATTGCGCTGGCAGCGCCGAGGTCTCGGCGACGCTTCGCAAACCGGCGGTGACGTCGGCACCCAAACGGGCGCGTGCCGCCACCGCACGACATGAGTCCGCGACGGGCCCGGCTGTTTCGTCCGCCGCGACGGCGAAGGCCTGGGACGGGTGGGCCCCGACTCGCAGTTCACCGACCAACACATCGATCGCGGTTTCCAGCTCCCGGCTCTCAGCCATCCCCAGACGGCTACGGCGACGGCGGCGGTACCGCAGGCTCGCCGTTGCGGCGAACACCGTGGCGGCCAGAACGGTTGTGAGCGGCAGGAATACGGCGCTGGCGGCGCCGGCGCATAGGGCGAACCATCCGGCTGTCCGAGCCGTCGACCGGCTGCGGGCTTGGTCGCGGCGAGCAAGTCGTCGACGCGGCGATGACGGTGATACGAGCAGAGACGCCGACAACGCCAGTGCTCCCGCCGAAGCGGTCATCTCGGTGCACGGCTTTGCAACAGCCGGCGCAAACCGGCGACCTCGTCGGTCAGTCCGCGGTCGGCGTGCCACACGGTGACCGCGCCGACCCCTCCGCCGCTTTGACGCAGTACGGCGATTTCGCTTAGTCGCCGGCGCCCGGCGCGATCGCGGTCAACGTGCAACAGCACCTGAACCGCGGCGGCCAATTGACTATGCAGCGCAGCACGATCCAGGCCGCCCAGGGCACCCAACGCCTCCAGGCGAGCCGGGACCTCGCCTGGATTGTTGGCATGCACTGTGCCCGCGCCGCCGTCGTGTCCGGTGTTGAGCGCCGCGAGCAGATCGACCACTTCGGCGCCGCGGACCTCGCCGACGACGATGCGGTCCGGCCGCATCCGCAGGGCCTCACGGACGAGTTGGCGGACGGTGACTTCGCCGACGCCTTCGACGTTGGCGCATCGGGCTACCAGCCTGACCAGATGCGGATGCGGCGGCGCCAGTTCAGCGGCGTCCTCGACGCACACGATCCGCTCGTCGGGCGCGACCGCGTTCAGCATCGCCGACAGCAGTGTCGTTTTGCCCGCCCCGGTGCCGCCGGACACCAGAAACGCCAACCTGGCGGCGATGATGTCAGCGAGCAGTGCGGCAGCGGTCGGTGCAATGGCGCCCGCTGCGATCAGCGCGGACAAATCTTGAGTGGCCGGCCGCAACACCCGCAATGACAGACAGGTGCCGCCGACGGCGATCGGCGGCAGCACGGCATGCAGCCGGACCGCGAAGCCTCGGGCGCCCACTCCGGTGAGCTGACCGTCCACCCACGGTTGCGCGTCGTCGAGACGGCGCCCTGCCGCCAGCGCCAAACGCTGCGCCAAGCGCCGCACAGCAGCTTCGTCGGTGAACTGAACATCGGTACGCCGCAGGCCGTTTCCGTCATCGACCCACACCGCGTCCGGACCGGTGACCAACACATCAGTCGTACCTTCTGCGCACAGCAGTGGCTCGAGGATCCCGGCGCCGGTTAGCTCGGTCTGCAGCACTCGAAGGTTGCTGAGCAGCTCGGTATCACCCAGCACCCCACCGGATTCGGCCCGGATCGCGTCGGCCACCACCATGGGGCGCAGCGGAGCGGATTCCGTCGCCAGACGCTCACGGACCCGATCGATGAGCGAACCGGTCATGCCGCCCGGCCTTCCGCCCGGGTCGCTGGGCGTGCAGGCAGCACAGCCAGCACCCGGCGGGCCGCCGTCGCCAGCGCGGAGCGCCGCCCGAACCGGAGACCGCCGTGTTCGAGTTGCTCGGCCAGCCGCGGGTAGGGCCTCATCGACGCCAGCAGTGGTACGCCGGCTATCCCAGCCACCTCGTCGGCCCGCAGCCCGCCCGGCGACGGGCCCCGAACGACCAGCCCGACATTGGGATTGATGGCGGTGAGCACCGCAGCGATCGTCGCTGTGGCCGCACACGCCCGCACATCGCACGGGCTGACCAAGACGACGAGATCGGCTGTGTCCAAGGCAGTTTGAGCCGCGTCGGTCAAACGACGCGGAAGGTCGCAGACCACGGTCGCCCCGCCACGGCGGCCGGCATCGATGACCGCCTCCGCAGCCACGGCGTCCAATTCGTATCCGCGGCGGGTGCCCGACAGCATGCAGATCCCGCGGTGGCGCGGCAGTGCCTCGCGCACCGCCGACCAATTCAGCCGTCCGCCTCGCAACGCCAGGTCGGGCCAGCGCACACCCGGAGCGGTTTCGCCGCCCAGCAGCAGGTCGATGCCACCACCCCAGGGATCCAGATCGACCAGCAACGGATCGGTGGCGACGTACGCCAATGCGGCAGCGAACAGCGACGCACCCGCACCGCCGCGCCCACCGATAACGGCAACCACCGCGCCGAGGGCGCCGTCGCCGCGCGCGGATTCGCCGGCATCGGCGAGCTCGCGGACCAGATCCCGTTCTTGCGCGGGCAACCTGAGCACGTGCCGGGCGCCCACCTCGATGGCCGCAGCCCATGTCGCTGCCGCTGGTTCGCTGTCCGTCACCACGACGACGTGTGCGCGGCGGGGCAGTCCGGCGCGTACACATCCGTCTGCCGCGGCCGCGTCGAGCACTACCGCCGCGGCTGCCGCCCACGTTTTCCTGGTGATCGGTGATGTGCTGTCGGCATGAACGACCCGCACACCGACGGCCGCCGCGATCCGGTCGACCTCCTCGCGAAGTGCGGGTTCCGCCAAGACGGCCAGGATTCCGCGGGCGCCGCCAATGTCGGTTGGGGTGGTCATTGGCCCACCGTGCCCGGGCGGCACGCTGCGCCGCCAGCCGCAAACGCGGATTTGTGGACGAAGCCCGATCTGTGGACAGCTCGCAGCCTGCATCCGGCAAAACCCGGCGGAGGTGGCGAAGAACTCACCCGACAAAAGGGACGACCCCCGCCAGGGGGGGAGGAGGCGAGGGTCGTCGTGAATCAGCCCCGGGGGGTCGGGCTGATACACCTCGGCTAAGCCGAGTACTGCTTACTATACACATGACAGCATTGCCCGGCGCAAGAGCTGTTTGAAGTTGCGGGCATGGGATTTCGGCACGTTATGCCTGGACCTGCGGTCGTCACGAGCAACCGAAACCTGGTTGACCGGGCGTTTTGTGGGCCCCCTCGCGGTTTGCCGCACGGTCCCCCTATGCTGGGGCGGTGATCGCCTCGGACTCGGCCGCTGACCAGCAAACATCATCAACAGGCACGGGTTCCGGCCCCCGCACCGCTGCTTTTTTCGATCTCGATAAGACCATCATCGCCAAGTCCAGCACCCTGGCGTTCAGCAAACCTTTCTTCGATCAGGGATTGATTAACCGGCGGGCCGTGCTCAAGTCCAGCTACGCCCAGTTTCTGTTCCTGCTATCGGGCGCCGATCACGATCAGATGGACCGGATGCGGATCCATCTGACCAACATGTGCACCGGCTGGGACGTCGAGCAGATCAAGTCGATCGTCAGCGAAACGCTGCACGACATCGTCACGCCGCTGGTATTCGCCGAGGCCGCGGACCTGATCGCCAGTCACAAGCTGTGCGGCCGCGATGTCGTGGTGGTGTCGGCATCCGGCGAGGAGCTGGTGGGGCCGATCGCGCGGGCGCTCGGCGCCACCCACGCGATGGCGACACGCATGGTCGTCGAGGACGGCAAGTACACCGGCGAGATCGGGTTCTACTGCTACGGCGAAGGCAAGGTGCAGGCGATCCGCGAGTTGGCCGCGCGCGAGGGCTATCCACTCGAGCATTGCTACGCCTACTCCGACTCGATCACCGACATGCCGATGCTCGAAGTCGTCGGCCATCCCAGTGTGGTCAACCCGGACCGCGCGTTGCGCAAAGAAGCGATCGCCCGCGGCTGGCCGGTGCTGGCGTTCTCCCGGCCGGTGTCGCTGCGCGACCGTATCCCGGCACCGTCGGGAGCCGCGGTCGCCACGACCGCGGCAGTGGGTGTCAGCGCACTGGCCGCCGGGGCGCTGACCTACTCGTTGCTGCGCCGGTTCTCGATGTAAGCACCGTCGACGCTTCAGCAAACTTTTCCGGGTCACCGGCCGATATCAGTTCAGCGTTTTCACGGCATTTGAAGCCGATTGACCCTTGCTGTGACCAGGGTCACGGAGTACAAAGGAGTCACGGAAACCCGGTGAGGCCAAGATCGAACCGGAGGAGAAGGTTCGGTTTCCCGAAACTGGGTAACCCAGCACGGTACCCGGCACCCACGCGGAGTCACAGCCGCGAAGATGGCAGAAGTGTTGCGGGCCTGCGTAATTGCGAAGAGCGGACGGCCTCGACGGCCCCTTGGGTGGGGTCGCAGCCGGTAAGCGTCGCAAGATCGCCGAGGCCACCCACGCAACCCACAGTTGCACGCTTGGTAACCGAGTTCCGTGCTAGCGGGCGGCGAGCCGAAATCCTTCGGATCGTCGCCCGCTTTACTCGTCTGCACGAAATCGCGCTGGCCGCGCAACCGTTCACTGCGACGCGTTTCCGGCAACCTTTAATCAGCAAGCGAATCGGCGATCGACAACGCCTCTTGCGCGCCGGTGCGCATGGCCCGGCAACACAGCACCAACCACGCGGCGATGCCGTCGGGTGTCCCGGCCGCGAAACCGCGTGCGGCGTCGCGGTAGTCGGCGGCGCGACGCATCCAGCTGACCTCGGGTACACCGAGCCCGTGCGGGTCAAGCCCGGTGGCGATGGTGACCAGCCGCGACACTGCCCGCGCGACCACACCGTCCGCGCTGCCGAACGGTGCCAGGGTCAGCAGTTCGCCGTGGGCGATCGCGGCGATCACGGGAGCCGGCGCACCACTACCGCCAGTGACGATCTTCGCCAGCAGCTCGAGACGGGGCCCGACGTCGGCGTCGGCCCGTGGCCGGCCCAACTGGTCCTCGTCGACCCGGTCGGCGGCGGCGAGCATATGCAGCCGTGCCAGCGCCTGTAGCGGCGCCCGCTGCCAGACGCCGACCAGCGTCGTCTCGCCGCCTTCCAGCGCCTGCGCGACGCGAAGCGCACCGGCGAATACCGGGTCGCTGGCCGCCGAGGCATCCAGCTGCTCGTCCAGTTTCAGTCCACCGTCGAGGACCGCCGACGCCCGCGCCGCCCGCAGCGCCGCTTCGGCCGCCGTCACCGGCCAGCGCCGCAGGTTGGCACGATGGCGATGTGCTCTGCCGAGCGCCTCGCGGGCCTGGTCGGCCGCGGCGGCGACACCGGGCAGCGCCAGCAGCGGAGCCAACGGGTCAGAAGTCACGAACTGTCACGATAGGGCCTTGATTGTCGCGTCGACCCGCCGCGCCCAGCTTCGCCGCGCTTGCGATCGCCGCCGGGGAAATCGCCGCCCGGAATGGCCGCGAGCAGTTGGCGCGTGTAGTCGTCCTGCGGCTCGGTGAACACCTCGTCGGTGGGCGCGTGCTCGACCACTCGGCCCGCTTGCATCACCAGCACCTCATCCGCGATCTGCCGAACGACGGCCAAGTCGTGACTGATGAACAGATAGCTCAGACCCAGCGCGTCCTTCAGCTCGGCAAGCAGTTGGAGTATCTGCGCCTGCACCAGGACGTCGAGGGCAGAGACCGCCTCGTCGCAGACCACCACGTCGGGCCGCAACGCCAGCGCTCGCGCGATCGCGACCCGTTGACGCTGCCCGCCCGACAGCTCGCGCGGTCGCCTCTCCAGCACCGACAACGGAAGCGCCACCTGCTCGGCCAGCTCTCGCACCGATGCGCGACGTTCGCGGCGGTCACCAATGCGGTGGACGCGCAGCGGTTCCTCGATGGCCCGGAACACCGTGTACATCGGATCCAAACTGCTGTAGGGGTTTTGGAAGACCGGCTGCACTCGGCGGCGAAACGCCAAGACCTCTGGCCGGTTCATCGCGGCAACGTCGCGCCCGTCGAACATCACCGTCCCCGAGGTCGGCGCGAGCAGGCCCAGCACCATACGGGCCAGAGTGGATTTCCCCGATCCGGATTCGCCCACGATCGCCAAGGTGGTCGCTTTACGCAGAAGGAACGACACGCCATCGACAGCGCGGAATTCCGCTTTCCGCCAGGGCGTTCCGTGCGTTGACCGGTAGCTCTTGGTGAGGTCCGCTGCGACCAGGAGGTCGCGGGTCTCGGACCCGCCGACCGGCGTTGCATTGTCGGGCCGCGGTCGAGCCGTCGCCCCGCCGACCGGATGCACCGACGGCGCGGCGGCGACCAGCTGCCGGGTGTAGGGATGTTGTGGGTCGCTCAAGATCGATTGCGCCGCACCGGTTTCCACCACACGGCCGCGGTGCATGACGACCAACTGTTCGGCGCGCTCGCCTGCCAGTGCGAGATCGTGAGTGATCAACAGCACCGCCGTGCCGAGTTCCGCGGCCAGATGTTGCAGATGGTCGAGCACCTGCCGTTGCACCGTGACGTCCAGTGCGGACGTCGGCTCGTCGGCGATCAATAGGCGCGGGCGGCCGGCGAGCCCGATCGCAATCAGTGCACGCTGGCACATCCCACCGGACAGCTGATGCGGATACCGTCTGGCCTGAGTCGGCGGATCCGGCATGCCGGCTTCGTCGAGCAGTTGCAGCGATCGTTGCTTCGCATCGTTGATGTTGTTGGCGCGCAATGCTCCCCGTATCTGGAAGCCGACCTTCCATACCGGGTTGAGGTTGGTTGTCGGATCCTGCGGCACGTAGCCGATGCCGGTCCCCCTGATCGAGCGGAGCCGACGCGGATCCGCCGACACGATGTCGACGCCGTCGAACACGATGCGGCCCGCGGTGACTCGCCCACCCGGTGCCAGCAGTCCGAGGATCGCGGCGGCGGTCGTCGACTTTCCCGAGCCGGATTCACCGACAACGGCTATGGTCTGCCCGCTGCGCACGGTCAGCTCGACGTTGCTGACGGCGGGAGCGTCGTCGCCGAACCTGACCTCGAGGCCCGCGACGCTCAGCAGCGGCTGCTCGGTGGCTGGGCTAATGCGCCGCTCCTCTCCCCCGCAAGCGGGTGGGGGTACCCCCAGCCGCGCAGCGGCGAGGGGGCGTGCCCCCACATCGCTTCCTTGCTCTGCATCGTCGCCGGCGGTCATGACCGCCACGTCCGTGACGTGGAATCCAGGACGTCGCGCAACACGTCGCCCATCATCAGAAAGGCCAGCACCGTAAGCGCAAGGGCCCCAGCCGGATAAAACAGGATCGGCGAGCCCGCTCGCAGTCGCGTCTGTGCCACGTTGATGTCGCCGCCCCAGGACACGACTGATGGCGGCAGGCCGACTCCGAGGTAGGACAGCGTCGCCTCGGCCACAATGAACATCCCCAGCGAGATCGCGGCGACGGCGATCACCGGGCCCAGAGCATTCGGCACGACATGGCGGATCAGAATTCCGAACCTGCTTAACCCCAACGCTTGCGCGGCCACGACGTAATCGCTGCCGCGCGCCGCGAGCACCGCCCCGCGCGCGATCCTGGCCACCTGCGGCCAGCCGAACAGCGCCAGAATCGCGACCACGGTCCATACTGTGCGGTGATGCATGACCTGCATGAGCACAATGGCCGCCAACAGCAACGGGATTCCGAAGAAGACATCGGCGACGCGGGAGACCATCACGTCGATCCAGCCACCGTAGAAACCGGCCAGCGCTCCCAACGCCCCGCCGACCAGGAAAACCACCAGGGTCGCGCCCAGACCGACGGTGATCGAGGCGCGGGCACCGTAGACGGTGCGGGCGTAGATGTCGTGGCCTTGCAGGTCGGTGCCGAACCAATGCGCGGCCGACGGTGTGAGCAGGCTCTGATAGGGGTCGGCGTAGCCGGGATCGGCCGACGTAAACAGCGCCGGAAACAATGCCACAACGAGGAAGAACAGGATCAGCGCCGCGGCGACGACGAATTTCGGGCGTCGCCGCAAGGCACGCCAAGTGTCGCGCCAAAAGCCTGCGGCACCAAGCGCTTCGGTCTTGCGATCAGCCATACCGGATCCTCGGATCCAGCGCCGCATACAGCAGATCCACCGCCAGATTGGTCGCCAGGTAGATCACCACCAGCACCGTCACGATGGACACCACCGTCGGCGCTTCCTGGCGAGTAACCGCTTGATAGAGCACGCCGCCGACACCGTGGATGTTGAAGATCCCCTCGGTGACGATCGCCCCGCCCATCAGTGCCCCGAGGTCGGCACCGAGGAACGTCACCACCGGAATCAGCGAGTTGCGCAGGATGTGCACCGTGACCACCCTGGGCCGCGACAAGCCGGTAGCCGTCGCGGTGCGCACATAGTCGGCGTGCGCATTGGCGGCCACCGCAGAGCGAGTCAACCGCACCACGTAAGCCAGGGACACCGACCCCAACACCACACCGGGCAGCAGCAGCCGCGCGAATGTCGGTTGATCACCGACGGTTACCGAGGCGACGCCGAGTCTTACCCCGAGGACGAACTGCGCCAGGAAGCCCAGCACGAAGATCGGGACCGCGATCACGAACAGACTGGTGATCAGCACCGCGGCATCGAAGATCCCGCCCTGGCGTAGCCCGGCGATCACCCCGAAACCGATGCCGAGCACCGCCTCTACTGCCAGGGCAATCAACGCCAGCCTGATGGTCACCGGAAACGCCTGAGCCAGAACGACACTGACCGGCAGCCCCGAGTAGGCGCGACCCAGATCGCCGTGCACGATGCCGCCCAGATAATGCAGGTACTGCAACAGAAACGGGTCGTTCAGGTGATATTGGGCGCGCAGTTGCGCGGCGACCGCGGGACTCAACGGACGGTCACCGCCCAAGGCGGCGATAGGATCGCCGGGCAGCAAGAAGACCATGCCGTAGATCAGCAAGGTGGCGCCGAGAAAAACCGGAACCATGACCGCGATACGGCGAGCGATATACCACCCCATTCCACCCATCTCACACCTTGACGATGCGCTCGTAGTCGGGCAGGCCATTCCAGGTCAGCGCGACGTGGCTGACTGACGGTGATGTCCCGGCCACGCTGATCGTGTACCACAGCGGCACGACGGGCATGTCCCGCAACAGGATTCGTTGTGCAGCGTTGGCCAGGTCAAACGATTGCTGCAAGCTCGGCGCGGATTCGGCCGCGGCGATCGCGGCGTCGAACTGGAGGTTGGAATAGCCGACGTCATCAGCGCCCGCTCCGGTGACGAACAGCGGCTCCAAGAACTCCAGCATCGACGGGAAGTCACCCTGCCAACCGGCGCGGAAGGCGGTAGCGATGCTGCGCGCGGTGACCTGGGTGCGAAACGTGGCGAAGGTCGGCTGCGGCGCACCGGCGGCGTCGATACCCAAGATGTTCTTGATGCTGTTGGCCACCGCGTCCACCCACTCCTGGTGTCCGCCGTCGGCGTTGTAGGCGATCGCGTACCGGCCCGACCATTTCGAGATGGCATCCGCCTGCGACCACAGCCGCCGCGCACGGTCCGGATCGAAGTTGAGTGCGTCGTCGCCTTCGATGTGTGGGTCGAATCCGGGCAGCGAACTGGCGGTGAAATCACGCGCGGGTGCCCGTGCTCCGGCGTAGATCTGGCGGCAGATCTGTGCCCGATTGATGGCAGCCGAGAGCGCCAGTCGGCGCAACCTGCCCTCCTCGCCGCCGAAATGCGGCAGCCGCAGCGGAGTGTCGAGGGTCTGGTTCACCGCTGAAGGTGCACTGACGTAACGATCGCCGAGATCCCTGCGGTAGACCGACAGCAGGCTGGACGGAATCGTGTCCAGCACATCGAGATTGCTCGACAGCAAGTCGGCGTACGCAGTCTCCAGGTTGGCATAGAAGACGAAACGTAGACCCTTGTTCTGCGGGACCCGGTTGCCGTGGTAGCCGGTGTTGGGCACCAGATCCAGCTTGACGTTGTGCTGCCAGGCGGCACCGCCGGGCGCGTCGGCAAACTTGTACGGGCCGTTGCCGATCGGGTGCTGGCCGAACGCCGTCATGTCCTTCAGCGCGGCAGCGGGCAACGGGTAAAACGGCGAAAACCCAAGCCGGAGTTTGAAATCGATGGTCGGCGCCTTGAGCTGCACGGTGAACTGGTGGTCGTCGACGACGTGCAAACCGGACATCGTCGAGGCCGCCGATTTTGCCGCGGCGACGTCGTCGAATCCGGCGATCGGGTTGAAGAAGCTCTGCTGTAGTTGGGCGTTGGCGGCCACCGCGCCGTAGTTCCAGGCGTCGACGAAGGAGTGCGCGGTCACCGGTGTGCCGTCGCTGAACGTCCACCCGGACTTGAGGGTGATCCGATAGTTGATGTCATCGCTGGTGTCGATGGATCGGGCAACCTCCAGTTCGGGTCTGCCCTTGGCGTCATAGGACATCAGGCCCGCGAACAGCCGATCGATGATGCGGCCGCCGTTGCTGTCATTGGTATTGGTCGGGATCAGCGGGTTCTGCGGCTCGCCGGCGTTGACGATCACCACGTCGGTACGCACATTGCCGACCCCGCATCCGGCCAGCGTCGCCGCGGCGAGCAGCATCGCGGCTGCCACGATGCCCAACCGAGTCAAGCCTCCTCCTCCGATCCACTGTCACCACTACAATCCCGGCGTGACTGTCACCGAACTCGCCGAGGGTAGCGTCGCCGAGCACGTCGGGTATTTGATCGGCCTGATCGGCATCCCCCTGGTGGGGGCGATCTTGTTGATCGCCGGTCTTCGGCAGCGTTCACGACGGCGCCGACTGCCGCCACCCGCCAACCCGATGGTGCCTCCCGGTTACCCACCGCCGGGTCCGTACCCGTATGGCTATCCACCGCCTCCGCCGCCGGGTATTCCGCCCAACACGGGCTACCCGGAGCAGCCGGGACTCCTCAGCCGCCGACGTACCCACCGTATTACCCGGCCGGCCATCCGGCGGCGCGTCCGCGTGGATCGTCGGGCACAGCGCTGATCGTGGTGGGGTCGATCCTGTTTACATTCGGCGTGCTCGGAGTTTTCGGCCACCTCGGCTGGGCGGCCTTCCAAGCGGGACGCTCGGCTCGTTCGGCAAATGTCGGTCAGTGCATCGCTGAATCCAATATGCGGGAAAACAACTCGACCCCGGCGCCAGGGCAGGACTGCGATAAGCCGGACTCGATATTCGAGGTCGCAGCCAAAGGAGACGGCTCGGCGCTTTGCCCCGACGGCAAGCGTCAGGATTCCCTCTACGCGTATCTCTTCGACGGGACCACGACCCTGTGCCTGATGCTCAATCTCAAGCAGGGTCACTGCTACACCGCCAGCGGCACGGCTGAGAACCCACAGTTCGACGCGGCCGACTGCAATGGCTCGGCCACCGTGATCAGGGTCGCCAAACGCGTCGACGGTAGCGCTGATGTGGCGTTGTGTCCGGCCGGAACCAAACCGATCTCCTACCCAACCCCGGCGAGGCTGTACTGCTTGGAGCGACTCGAAAACTGATCGCACTGACTAGGCTCGTGCGCGTGACCGAGACGCACACCGATGCATTGTCGTCATATCCACCGTCAGAGGATTTCGCCGCGCAAGCCAACGCCGGCGGCGAGCTGTACAGCGAGGCCGAACAAGACCGGCTGGCGTTCTGGGCCAAGCAGGCCAACCGGCTGTCGTGGTCAACGCCATTCGACCAGGTGCTGGACTGGTCGAATGCCCCGTTCGCCAAGTGGTTCACCGGCGGAACACTCAACGTCGCCTATAACTGCGTCGACCGCCACGTGGAAGCCGGCAACGGTGATCGAGTCGCGATCCACTGGGAAGGTGAGCGGGTCGGCGAAAATCGCACCCTGACCTACAGCGACCTGCAGGCCGAGGTGTGCAAGGCCGCCAACGCGCTGGGCGATCTGGGCCTGGTCGCCGGTGACCGCGTCGCGATCTACATGCCGATGATTCCCGAAGCCGTGGTCGCGATGCTGGCCTGCGCGCGGCTGGGCGTGCTGCACAGCGTGGTGTTCGCCGGGTTCACGGCCACCGCGCTGGGCGCCCGGATCGCCGACGCCGAGGCCAAGCTGCTGATCACCGCCGACGGGCAGTTCCGCCACGGCAAGCGGGAGTCGTTGAAGGAAGCGGCCGACCAGGCGGTCGCCGACACCAGCACGATCGAACACGTCTTGGTGGTCCAGCGCACTGGCATCGACGTCCCGTGGAGGCAGGGACGCGACGTGTGGTGGCACGACGTCGTCGACTCGGCGTCGCCGGAGCACAGCGCCGAGGCGTTCGACGCCGAGCATCCGCTGTTCCTGCTGTACACCTCGGGCACCACCGGCAAGCCCAAGGGCATCGTGCACACCAGCGGCGGCTATCTCACCCAGGCGTCCTACACCCACCACAACGTCTTCGACATCAAGCCGGAAACCGACGTGTTCTGGTGCACCGCCGACATCGGCTGGGTCACAGGACACACCTACGGTGTCTACGGCCCGCTGTCCAACGGCGTAACCCAGGTTATCTATGAGGGAACCCCAAGCACGCCAAGCCAGCACCGGCATTTCGAGATC
>Ga0209248_10000152_pt1 | contig 23638 bp, 21 predicted proteins | sample BogFormECP04_OM1_FD_188241 | JGI IMG/M metagenome (GOLD analysis project Ga0209248, IMG submission 188241) | Bog forest soil microbial communities from Calvert Island, British Columbia, Canada - ECP04_OM1 (SPAdes) (version 2) | ecosystem: Environmental > Aquatic > Freshwater > Wetlands > Bog ... | reverse complement strand
GGGCAGCCCGGCGTTGACGGCATTGCGGAAGAACAGCGAATTGAACTCCTCGGCGACCAGGCCGGCGACACCGAGTTCGGTGAACAGCGCCGCGACCGGCCGCGACGATCCCAACCCGAAGTTCTTGCCCGCCACCACGATGTCGCCGGCGGAAACCTGGTCGGTCCAACCGGGCCGTACCTCGTAGAAGATGTGCCTGGCGGCCTCCGGGGGATCCATCTTCATCGCGAAGGCCGGATACATGGCATCGGTATTCAGGTCGTCGCCGAACACCCAAACCTTGCCGGTGATGGCGAGCGTCATCGGGTCACACTCCTCGGGTCGGTGATGTAGCCGGTGATTGCCGATGCGGCGACGGTTGCCGGTGAAGCCATGAAGATCTGCGCCTCGGGGCTGCCCATGCGGCCGGTGAAGTTCCGGGTGCTCGACGTCAGGCATACTTCGCCGGGTCCTACTACGCCCATGTGGTATCCGAAGCATGCGCCGCAGGTGGAGTTGGTGATCACCGCTCCGGCGTCGGCGATGTCCTGCAGGTAGCCGAGCCGCATCGCCTCGCGGTAGACGGCCTGTGACGCCGGAGTCACGAGCAGCCGGACGCCGGTGGCAACAGTCTTGCCGCGCAACATGTCCGCGGCTATTTCGAGGTCTTCGAGTTGGCCATTGGCGCACGAACCGATGAAAGCCTGATCGATTTTCTGCTTGCCCAACTGGGAGACCGGCAGGCCGTTGCGGCTCACCGTGCCCGGCCGGGCCACGTAGGGTTCCAGTGCGGCCAGATCCACCTGCCGCACATCGCGGTACGTCGCATCGGGATCCGGTGCCGCAGCGTCATATCCGGCGACGCCGCGCTCATCGAGGAACGCCGTCAGCACCTCGTCGGGCTCGAACGTGCTGAAGTCAGCCGACACCTCGGCACCCTGGGTGGCGATGGTGCGACGGTCGTGCATCGGGATGCTCGCCAGCCCGGGGCCGCCGAACTCCAGGTTCAGGTTCGCGGCGTCGCCGTACTCGTTGGCGATGTGCAAGAAGATGTCCTTGCCGCTGACCGTGTCGGGTTTGACGCCTTCGAGCTGGTAGCGGATCGTCGGCGCGACCTGAAACCAGGTGCTGCCCGTACACATGATCGAGTACACCTCGGCGGGGCCCAGCCCGCGGGCGGCGGTGTTATAGGCGCCGGCCGCGCAGGTGTGAGAGTCGGTGCAGGCCAGTATTTCTCCGGGACGGGCCAGCCCGTTCTCGGCGATGACCTGGTGGCAGATGCCGTGCCTGCCGACGTCGTAGAAGCGGTCAATGCCGAACTTGGCGGCGAACTTTCGGGCATGCGGGCCGCCGGCCGCGTCTTTGATGGTCGGCGCGGGTACAGCGTGATCCATGACGATCGCCAGCTTGTCGGCATCGTGGATGCGAAGCGGCTCGAGCCACATCGTCGCGAACTGCAGATCGATCAGCACCGTCATGTCGACGTCGACGACGACGGTCTCGCCCACCGACACCGCGCCCACACCGGTCTTGCGGGCGAAGATCTTCTCGATGATGGTCATACTCATGGTTGAGCCTCCATGCGTGCGTATTTGGCGTCGAGTTGCAGCCACTCCGCCATCCCGACCAGGTTGAAGAAGTCGGCGGGCCGAGTCGGCAGATGGTCGGTGATATCGGCGCCGGTCAGCTCGCACAAGCCCTCCAGCATGCCGAGAACCGCACGGGCGAGTGGGTTGCTCGGATGAATGGCGATGGCGTAGCCCAGTTCTTGCAGTCGAGTGACGGACTCCAGCGGTGTCATACCGCCGAGTACCAGATTGATCAGCAGCGGAGCCTTGACCTCGCGTGCGATGCGCTCGATCTCCTCGATGCTTTGCGGGGCCTCGACGAAGATCACGTCCGCACCCGCCTGGGCATACCGATTCGCCCGCTCGATCGCGGCCTCCAATCCGAGCGGGGCTCGCGCGTCGGTCCGCGCGATTACGAGCAGGTTGTCGTCACCGCGAGTGTCGAGCGCGGCGGCCAAAGTCTGTTCGAACTCGGCGGCGTCGATCACTCGCTTGTCGGTCAGGTGCCCGCAGCGTTTCGGGAATGCTTGGTCCTCCAATTGGATTGCGGCGACGCCCGCCTGTTCGTAAAGACGGACCGTGCGCACCACGTTCATCGGCGCGCCGTAGCCCGTGTCGGCGTCGGCGATCAGCGGGACGTCGCCGAGTACGCCGACAAGCATCCGGGTGCGCTCGGCCATTTCGGTCGCGGTGACCAGTCCGATATCCGGCAGGCCGAACCCGGAAGCCGCCACTCCGGCGCCGGTCATGTACGCCGCCGCCTGACCGGTGCGCTGCGCCAGATGTGCTGTTATCCCGTCGAAAACACCTGGAGCGACGATGAGTTCGCCGTCATCGAGCAGGGCACGCAATTTTTCTCGGGCCGATGTGGTGGCCATCTGTCGTCCTTTCAGTCGAGTGTGCCGGCGACGGGCGGGGCCAGTAGATCGACGAGGGCACCGACGTCGTCGAGGTCCTCGAGGCCGACCACCGCACGCTCGATCGCGTCGGCGCGGTCGCGGCTGGTGACCCGGTCGGCCAGGGCATGGAATTTGGTGACCAGCTCCTCGTTGGTGACCGGGTCCCACGGCGCGCCATGGGGTGCGACGACGCGGGTGTGATGCACGCCGCCGTCGCGGGTGGTTACCGAGAGGTCGGTGCGGAACCGCTCGGTAAGGGGGCCGTCGCCCAGCGACTCGTCCAGGTGCACGTCGGTGACGTCGATCAGCGACCAGATGTCGTCTGCGCCCAGGCGCGCAGGGGTGAATTGCTCGGGCAGAGCGTTACCGTCGAGCAACGTGGCGGCGGTCGCGTAGCCGATGTTCATCTGGGCGCCGATCGCGGTCAGCGGCCGCTCGGGCTTCCACCAGCCGTGCTTGTACACAGTCTCGCCCACGGTGATGTCGATCTTCGAGATGTCCCCGGGGACAAGCGATTGGCGCAGCTGCCGGGCCGCGTCGACGGCTCCGTGCAGGCCACCCATGACCGCGTAGGACTTGACCATGATGATGCTGGTCTCCCAGCGCTCACCCAGTTGCTCGGTCAGCAATGACGCGTCGGGATTGTGGCCTTCGCCGAAAACACTGAGGAATCCGCCGTATTCACGCTCGAATACCCGTTTGATGCCGGTGTAATTCGCCGCCGCCAGCCCGGCGGCGTAGAAGCCGTTGCGGGCGGCGAACCCGTGGTGCATGCGCTTGCTCATCGCCTCGTACTGCGCGGCCATCAGCCCCGCCGACTGGGTGCCGGCGAGGCCCAGTGCATCTTCCAACTGTGCGGGGGAGAGCCCGCGCAGTTTGCCGGATGCCATTGCCGCGGAGTGGGTGCCGAAGACCGGTCCCGAGTGCCAGCCGCGGTCGAGCATCTGCGTGCCGTGCAGCGCATAGCCGACGCGAGGGCCGACCTCGAAGCCGGTGATGGCCCCGAGCAGAAAGTCCACGCCGGTCGTGGCTCCCGACAGCGCGGTCGCCGTGGACAGCAGTGCAGGGATGACCAGCGAGCAGCTGTGCACCGGGGCGATCGGGTGGAAGTCGTCGAGCTCGAAACCCTGGATGAAGGTGCCGTTGAGCACCGCCGCTGCCGGCCCGCTGGTGGACAGCCCGGTGCCGATCACCACGACGTCGCCCGTGTTCTCCAGATCCAGGACGGCGTTGGTGGCGACCCGTGACCAGGGCAGTTGCGAACCGATCAGGGCGCAACCAATGCCGTCGAGCAACAGGTGTTTGGCCCGTTCGACGACGTCACGTGGCACGTCGTCAAGTGTCACGTCGGCGACCCAGGTGGCGAGCCGTCCGGTCGGTCCGTTCGGATCGGTGGTGGCGGCCTGCTGTACCGCGGTCATTGTCTGCCTCCATCCGCTGTTGTATGCTTGTTATATACTTATAACAAATGATAACGATGTCGGCAAGGGAGTGTGCGAACATTGATGCTCATGCAGGAGACCGGCGGTGTGGTCGGACCGGTGAACACCGGCGCTGGGGTGCCGCTGCATCGTCAGCTCTTCTTGGTTTTGCACGACGAGATCCTCCGAGGCGCGATGGCGCCGGGCGATGCGCTGCCCACCGAGCAGGCGCTGTGCGATCAGTTCGGCGTGTCCCGCATCACCGTGCGTCGGGCGCTGGCCGATCTGGCCGAGCAGGGCTACATCGAACGCCGGCACGGCGTCGGATCGTTCGTTCGTCAACGCGTCCAATCCGATGAGGTGCCTCTAGTCGGCTCGTATATGGACGGTCTTCGGCAGGCGCAATTCCAGACGTCCATCGACGTGGTTGAGCATGACCAGCGCACGCCCCCGTCCTTGATCGGCGATGCGCTCGGGGTGACCACCGGAATGCTGCACATTCTGCGGGTGCGCCGCGAGCGCAGAACTCGCGAGCCGCTGATGGTCACGGAAGCCTGGCTGCCAACGGATCTCGCCGGCACGTTGAGCAGTTCAGCGCTGAAGCGCAAACCGCTCTACGAGTTGCTCTCTACCGCCGGTGTCGTCATCGACCGGATGCAGCATGAGATCACGGCGGAGATCGCGGGTCCGCGCAACGCGCGTCTACTCAACACGGCGATCGGTTCGGCCCTGCTTCGGGTCAACCGTCTTGTGTTCGTGGCGGATTCGCCACATCACTACGTCTCGATCCTGCTCTCGCCCAGCCGCAGTCGGGTGCTGATGAGCCAGACCGCCGACGAACTCCAAACGGGTGACGGCCTGGCGATCACCCACGATGTGCGTCGAGAGGCCGCGGGCGGCCGTGCGCGCCTTAGCTGACGTCGAACAGCGATTGCGGCGGCTTAACGTGACTGCCGCGCAGGTGGACCGTGCGGGGCGAACCATCATCCAGGTCGGGGATGTGTCGTGCCCGGTTCATGTTCATTCCATGCGGAAATCGATCATGAGTGCGCTTTTCGGCCAGGCCTACGACCGAGGTCAGATTGATCTCGATGCGACGCTGGGCCAACTGGGGATCGATGACACACCGTCGCTGACGGACAACGAAAAATCGGCCACGATTAACGATCTTCTCGCGGCACGCTCCGGCGTCTACCTGCCCACTGAAGGCGGTGACGGGCTGGGACGTCCGGCCCGGGGGTCGCACCCGCCAGGCGCGTTCTGGTGTTACAACAACTGGGATTTCAACGTTCTGGGAAACATTTACGAACGCATTACCGGTCGCAGCGTGTTCGTTGCATTCGACCACGATCTGGCGCGCCCGCTGGGGATGATCGATTGGGACGTCTATCAACACGGGTCGTACCAGTACCGCGCCGATATCCTCGGTGGCACAACCCGGTACCCGAACTATACGTTTCATCTGTCGGCGCGAGACCTCGCCAGGATCGGGCGGCTCTACCTCAACAATGGTCTCTGGAACGGTCGGCAGCTGCTCTCACCAGAATGGATTGCGCGCAGCACTGACCCAGTCTCGCGCACGAACCATCCGGCCGGACTGCTTGGGATGTACGGCTATTGCTGGTGGGTCGCGGGCCCGTCTGATGAGCTCAGCGACATAGGAATTACGGACACCCGCTATTCCGCGATCGGCTTCGGCGGGAACTTTCTGACTGTGCTCCCTGACATCGACTCGGTGGTTACCGTCGTGACGGGCTCGTCAACATCGCAACCCGAGCCGATGACCAACGACGACTACCACGAGCTGCTGGTCCACCTCGCTGCCGCCCTTTCCTGACGGCAGCGGACAAGTTAGCGGATCAGCCCGACGCCGGGGATGAAGCGGCCGACACTGGCTGTATAGCCGCGGTAAGCCGCACCGTGTTTGTCCCGCAGGTATGGTTCCTCGACCCGGCGCACCTGCAGCTCGAGCGCGGTAACGGGGAGGATCAAGCCGGCGAAGGTCGCGAAATTCGGTGTCACTAAAGCGATCCCGAAGTCGAATGTGAGCATCGCGGTGTAGATGGGGTTACGCACCCGCCCGAACATGCCGGTGTGCACAAGCGGGGTCGTTTCGCTCGCGTCCACACCGACGCGCCAGGAATCTCCCATGTCGAGCTGAGCCCACACCGTCAGCACGATACCCAGTACCGCCAACGCGATTCCCGCGATCTGAATCCCTTCAACCTGCAGGCCGGGCAGGGGAGCGATCGCGCCGGACAGCTGCAGCAACGGGCCGGCCACCGCGACGACCAGCGCAACGACGAAGCCCACTCCGGCGACCCATTCCACTGAGCCAATCGTGCCGCTGATACCGCGCAACCCGGTCGATCCGGTTCGCCGGCGTTGAAGCCAAGCGCGCCAGGCGAATCCGAGCAGACCGAACACCGTGAGCAGCGCCAGCGCGATCTCAGCCGCAGCAGCGGGCGACATCGTCACAGCCGTCCGTCGACGCGCAGGTCGGGATGCACCCAGTTCGGCGACCGGCGTTCTTTGAATGCGACGAAACCCTCGACGGCCTCGGCGCTTTCGATGCTGGCTTCCATCCCGATCCGGTCGAAGAGGCCAAGGTAGTTGTCCAGGCTGGACTTGACGATCCGTCGCGCGCCGGGCGCGGTACGGCAACACTGCGCCAGCACTTCCTTGGCCGCGGCTGTCAGCTCGTCGTGCGGCACCATCCGCGCGACCATGCCCCACTCGACGGCTTCCGACGCGGACAGCGTCCGCCCGGTCAGCATCAGATCGCGGGTGCGGATCGGGCCCACGATGCGCGCCAGCATTTGGCTGTAATAGGTGTCGGCGATACCGCGGTACAGCTCGGGGACCCGGAAGGTCGCCCGCTCGCTGACCACCGCGACGTCGCTGCACATCGCGATCTGCAGCCCGCCGCCCTGGCACAGCCCGTTGACCGCGGAGACCACCGGCTTGGCTGACTTCCGCAGCGTGTCGAACGGTGTGACGTCCATCGACAGTGCCGATCCCCACTGCATCCAGTTGTCGGCTCCGCCGCCGCCCAGGTCGCCGCCCGGCGCGAACACGTCACCGGTTCCCGTGATGAGCAGCCCCGCCAGATCCGCGTCGGCGTTGACCCGCGAGACCGCGTAGCGGATCCCGAAGTACATCGCCGGTGTCATCGCGTTACGGGCTTCCGGGCGGTCCAGCGTCACGATCGCGAATGGGCCCGTCGCGCCGAAACGTCAGAAAAGGCGTTCCCAGCCAGTCACCCTCGGGCGGGCGTGGGCTGCCATTGTCTATTGGCGGCATTGCGTCTCTCCTTTGCGGCGCGATCCATCCGGTTCTGGTATTTGATCAGTCCGGCAGTGTTGCTTCGTCGATCGCCTCTGCATACGGTGCGCAGTCCCCGGCGCCGGGCACCAGCGTCGCCAGTGCACCGGCGGCGCAGGCCCGGCGCAACGCGCGGTCGTAGCCGTCGGCCCAACCCGCAGCCAGCACCCCGGCGAACACGTCACCGGCGCCGGAAGTGTCGACCGCCGCCACGGCCGGCGGCGTAATGGTGAGCTCCTGACCGTTGCCGGTGTAGGTGGCGCCTTGGGCCCCGCGGGTGATCACCCGATGCGCGACCGGCCAAACCCAGTGCGCCGCTTCGGCTTCGTTGACCACCACCACATCCGTCAGCTCGGCCAGCTCCGCCAGCTGGCCCGGGTCCGCACCGGACGGTGAGGCGTTGACGATCACGGTCGCTCCGGCCGAATGAGCCTCGCGCGCAGCCGCTGTCACCGTCGTCACCGGAATCTCCAACTGCAGCAACAACACATCGCAGTCGCTGACGAGCCCGCGTAGCCCCGCGGAATCGAGCATCAGACGACCATTAGCGCCCGGCGCCACCACAATAAGGTTCTCGCCGTCGGAGTCGACCACGACGACGGCGCTGCCGCTGGGACCGGCTGAGGTGATGAGTCCGTTGGTGCCCACACCGTTGGCGGTCAGATGCTCGCGCAGCGCCGCCGCCGCCGAGTCATCACCCACGGCTCCGACAAACTGCACCCGCGCTCCGGCACGCGCCGCCGCGACCGCCTGATTGGCGCCCTTGCCACCGGGTGTCGATCGGAACGACGTCGCCAGCACCGTCTCGCCCGGGTGCGGCAGTGTTTCGACGTCGAACCCCATGTCCATATTCACGCTGCCCACCACGCATACGCGTGTCATTCCGCCGACGGTATGGATTAGTGCTCGGTTTCACAACGGCGCGTTGATAACGGTTTTCGGCAAATCCAATTTCAGTACACCGTTCGCGTTACGCTGCTGCGTGATCTGGGCTTTTAACGCCCGTCAGCGAAAGGAAGCCGATTGACGCTGCGGCGCTCAACTGATCCGGAACCGAAGGATCAAACGGTCCCGGCCGGCAAGGTCAGGCGATACCCACGGCCGCTGGCCCGGTTCAGCATTCAGTCCAAGATCATGGTGCTGCTGTTGGTTTCCAGCCTCGCGTCGTTGGCGGTGATCTGTGTCGTCGAGTACATATCCGGTCGTCGCGCCCTCTTGCCTGCCGCCTCCGAACGAATGGTCGAGCTGCGCGAGGGACAGAAGCGCGCAATGGAAATGCTGTTCGCGGACCTGACGAATTCGCTGGCTGTGTACAGCAGCGGGTCGACCGCCTTCGAGGCGGTGCAGGCGTTCACCGCCGGCTTCGACCAACTCGCCGACGTGGCGATCGACCCCGGCCAACAGCAGTCGCTGGTGAACTTCTACAACGACAAGCTGATCAAACCGATCCAGCAGGCGACCGGTGAAAAGCTGAGTACGAACGCGGTGCTGCCCGACAGCAACGCGCAGAAGTATCTTCAAATCCACTACACCATCCCGTCGTACGGCGCCGCAGCCTCGCCCGAGGACGCCGGCGACGGCAGCGCATGGTCGGCCGCAAATGCCCGTTTCAACAACTACTTTCGCGAGATCGCGACCCGCTTTGAATACCGGGATGCCATCCTGCTCGACACTCGGGGCAACCTGGTCTACGGCGTGAACAAGGGTCCCGCGCTGGGCACCAACATCCTCACCGGCCCGTATCGCGAATCCAATTTGCGCGGCGCCTATGAAAAGGCAATGGCCGCCGACTCAGTGGACTTCGTGTGGATCACCGACTTCGAGCCGTTTCAAGCCGCACTCGGGGCGCCCATCGCATGGCTGGTGTCGCCGATTACTTCGGCGGGCAAGACGGAGGGGGTGCTGGCGCTACCGTTACCGATCTCGAAAGTCAACCGCATTATGACTGCCGACAAGCACTGGAAAGCCGCTGGCATGGGCGAGACCGCGGAGACGTATCTGGCCGGTCCGGACAACTTAATGCGTTCCGATTCGCGGTTATTTCTGGAGGACCCCAAGAAATACCAGCGCGAGGCTGTGGCGGCAGGCACCCCGCCCGACATCGTCGAGAAAGCGATCAGGTTGCACGGCACGACCCTGGTCCAGCCCGTCGCGACCGCAGCCGTTCGCGCCGCCCAGCACGGGCAGAGCGGAACCGTGATCGATACCGGCTACCTGGGAGATCGGGAACTCGCCGCCTACGCTCCGCTGCGCGTGCCGAATTCGGACTTGCGCTGGTCGATCGTGGCGACCAGGGACAGCGCAGAAGCTTTCGACCGAATCGGGTCATTCACCCGGACGCTGGTATTGACCACCGCGACGTTGGTTTTCATCATCTGCGTGGTGGCAATGCTGATTGCCCAGGTATTCGTGGGGCCGGTCCGACGGCTGCAGGCCGGCGCGCGGAAGATCAGCGCGGGGAATTACGACGTCACGATACCGGTGACAACGCGCGACGAGATCGGCGACCTCACTGTCGCCTTCAACGAGATGAGCCGGAATCTGCAGATCAAAGACGAGCTGCTCACCGAACAGCGTAAAGAAAACGACCGTTTGCTGCTGTCGTTGATGCCCGAGCCGGTCGTGCGGCGCTACCGCGAAGGCGAACAGACCATCGCGCAAGAACACCAGGACGTCGCTGTCATTTTCGCCGACATCGTTGGCCTCGACGAGATCTCCAACGAGTTGTCCGGTAACGAACTGGTGGGGATTATCGACGAGCTGGTCCGGGAAGTCGATTCGGCAGCGGAAACCCTTGGCGTTGAGTCGGTTCGCACCGTGCATAACGGCTTCCTCGCCAGCTGCGGATTAAATGTTCCGCGGCTGGACAGCGTGCCCCGAACCATCGACTTCGCGATCGAGATGCAACGCATCATCGAGCGATTCAATAGCCGGACGGGTCACCACCTCAGCATTCGGGCCGGCGTCAACACCGGCAACGTGATCAGTGGACTTGTCGGCCGGACCAGCGTCGTCTACGACATGTGGGGAGCCGCGGTCAATCTGGCCCACCAGATGCGTAGCGGTGCAACGGAGTCGGGCGTCTACGTCACCTCTGAGGTCTACGAGGTGATGCGTGACATTCGGCAGTTCACGCCAGCCGGCAGCATTGCGGTTGACGGCTCGGAGCAACCGATCTGGCGATTGACGGAGCGCAAGTGAATATCGTTGACGCAGACTGGTTTTACTGGGCCGTCGGGCTAACCCTCGGACTTCCCTTCACGCTGATCAGTCTTACCGAATTGCACCACGCGCTCGAGCGCAGGCAAAGTGCTCTGGCCCCTCCGGTCAACCTGCTGCGCAGCTATCTGGTGCCGCTGACAGCGCTATTGATACTTTTGATCGAGGTGGCACAGGTTCCGGCACAGCTCAATTCGGTGCGGGTACTCGCCACGGTATTCGGCTTCTTGGTGTTGGTGCTGCTGTTGTCCGGGCTGAACGCCACGCTGTTTGAGGGTGCCCCGCAGGGCTCTTGGCGCGAGCGGGTGCCGACGATATTTCGCGACGTGACGCGGCTTGTGTTGATCGCCGTGGGACTGGCAGTGATCTTCTCCTACGTCTGGGGAGTGCGGGTCGGTGGCCTGTTCACCGCGCTCGGCGTTGGGTCGGTGGTCATCGGCTTGATGCTGCAGAATTCCGTCGGCCAGATCGTGTCGGGCCTGTTCATGTTGTTCGAGCAGCCGTTCCGGATCGGCGACTGGCTGGATACCCCGACGGCGCGGGGACGCATCGTGGAGGCTAACTGGCGCGCCGTCCACATCCAAACCGACCGCGGATTGCAGATCACACCGAATTCGGTGCTCGCCGCTACCTCTTTCACGAATCTCAGCCGTCCGCCCGGTGCACACCAATTAGAGATAACGACCACATTTGCGCTGACCGACCCGCCCGACCGGGTGCGACATCTGCTATCGCGGGTTGCAGGCACACTGCCGCAACGCAAGGCCGACAGCGCACCGACCGCGGTGGCCGCCGGTAGCGGCGAGTATCGCATCTCTATGGGGTTGAAGTCGCCTGCCGATGACGGCGCGGCGCGAGCGACATTCCTGCGGTGGATCTGGTATGCGGCGCGGCGTGAGGGACTCCACCTTGACGGCGCCGCCGACGACTTCTCCACGCTGGCGCGGGTGCAGATGGCGATGCGGACTGTCGTGGCACCGGCATTGCGGTTGAGTCTCACCGATCAACAGTCCCTGACCCAGCACGCGAAAATGGTTCGATACGGGACCGACGAAGTCGTGCAGGTGGTCGGCGAAGTGCCCACCGCGATGACATTTTTGATTGAAGGCAGCATCCGGCTGACCACCACTACAGAAGACGGTTCTGTCCTGTCACTCAGCGTGCTGGAAGAGGGTTCATTCATCGGGCTGACCACACTGACCCGTCAACCAAGTCTGGTTACGGCGTATGCGCTGGAAGAGGTGACTGCCCTGGAGATCGACCGCGAGCACGTCGAAGATCTGGTCATGCGCTCACCGCGGCTGCTGCAGGAGCTGGGCCGCATCATCGAAGATCGCCGAAAGGAATCGTCTCGGGCCGGACACCCTGAGCGTGTCGGCGGCCAGGGACCGTAGCCAAATCCGGGTCTGCCGAGCGTTCGCCCGAACGTCAAGTAGGGCCGTGTCAACCGGGCCGTAGGGAACTCGATACCCTGAGTTAATGAGTGTGCATGCTCCGTCGGCTCCCGACTTGCGCCAACAGGTGCACCAGGCGGCGCGCCGGGCGCGGGTCGCGGCCCGCGTGCTGGCCTCTTTGCCGACGGTCGCCAAGGAACAGGCGCTGTTAGTCGCCGCGAAAGCAATCGTGGCCAACACCGATCAGATCCTGGCGGCCAACGCCGAAGATCTGAACGCTGCGCGGGCTGCGCAGACGCCGACCGCGATGATCGACCGATTGGCGCTGGACCCGAAACGCGTCGACGGAATCGCCGCCGGCCTGCGCCAGGTCGCCGGGTTGCCCGATCCGGTCGGCGAGGTGCTGCGCGGCTACACCCTGCCCAACGGGCTGGCGCTGCGCCAGCAGCGGGTGCCGCTGGGCGTGGTCGGGATCGTCTACGAAGGCCGGCCCAACGTCACCGTCGACGCGTTCGGTTTGGCGCTCAAATCCGGCAACGCCGCACTGCTGCGCGGTAGCGCATCAGCAGCGAAGTCCAACGAAGCGCTGGTCTCCGTGCTACGCGCCGCGCTGGTGAGCGAGGACCTGCCCGCCGACGCCGTCCAGCTGCTCTCGGCCGCCGACCGCTCGACCGTCACCCACCTGATCCAGGCCCGTGGCCTGGTCGACGTGGTGATCCCGCGTGGGGGTGCCGGCCTGATCGACGCGGTAGTCCGCGATGCGCAAGTGCCCACCATCGAGACCGGCGTCGGCAACTGCCATGTCTACGTGCACGATGCGGCCGACCTCGAGATGGCTGAACGGATCCTGCTGAACTCCAAGACCCGTCGGCCCAGCGTCTGCAACGCCGCCGAGACGTTGCTGGTCGACACCGCGATCGCCGGACAGGCCCTGCCGCGGCTGATCGGTGCGCTCCAAGACGCCGGCGTGACCGTGCATCTCGACCCCGATGACACCCACTTGCGCCGCGAATACCTGGCGATGGAGATCGCGGTCGCGGTCGTCGACGGTGTCGACGCGGCGATTGCGCACGTCAACGAATACGGCACCGGGCACACCGAAGCGATCGTCACCACCAATATGGCTGCCGCCCAACGGTTTACCGAGGGAGTGGATGCAGCTGCCGTGATGGTCAACGCGTCGACGAGCTTCACCGACGGTGAGCAGTTCGGGTTCGGCGCCGAGATCGGCATCTCCACCCAGAAGCTGCACGCCCGCGGCCCGATGGGCCTGCCAGAACTGACCTCGACCAAGTGGATCGTCTGGGGCGACGGTCAGACGCGCCCGGCCTGACATGCTGAGGAGAACACAAACGTGAGTGTGCCCGCGCGGCCCGTCCCGCTGTTCGCTGATATCGACGAGGTCGAGGCGCGGCTGGCCGAAACCGGCTATCTGGTCGATACGGCCACCGCCACCGCCGTTTTCCTCGCCGACCGCCTCGGCAAGCCGCTCTTGGTGGAAGGACCCGCCGGGGTCGGCAAGACCGAACTGGCCCGCGCCGTCGCGCAGGCCACCGGATCCGGTTTGGTTCGCCTGCAGTGCTATGAAGGCGTCGACGAGGCCCGCGCGCTCTACGAGTGGAACCACGCCAAGCAGATTCTGCGTATCCAGGCCGGGTCCGGAGATTGGGACCAGACCAAGATGGACGTGTTCAGCGAGGAGTTTCTGCTGTCGCGGCCGCTGCTGACCGCGATCCGTCGCACCGAGCCGACGGTGTTGTTGATCGACGAAACCGACAAGGCCGACATCGAAATCGAGGGTCTGCTGCTGGAGGTGCTGTCCGACTTCGCGGTGACCGTTCCCGAGTTGGGCACCATCACCGCTGAGCGGGCACCGTTTGTGGTGCTGACCTCCAACGCCACCCGCGAGCTGTCCGAGGCGCTCAAGCGTCGTTGTTTGTTCTTGCACATCGACTTTCCCAATCCCGAGCTCGAACGCCGTATCCTGCTGTCCCGCGTGCCCGAACTGCCTGGACACATCGCCGACGAGTTGGTGCGCATCATCGGGGTGCTGCGCGGAATGCAGCTCAAGAAGCTGCCGTCGGTGGCCGAGACCATCGACTGGGGTCGCACGGTGCTCGCGCTCGGCATGGACACCATCGACGATGCGACCATCGCCGCCACGCTGGGCGTGGTGCTCAAACACCAATCAGATCAGCAGCGCGCCACCGGCGAACTTCGGCTGAACTGAGAGACACCAATGGCCGTCCGCCGCGTTCGCCCCAGCCAGCCGCTTGCCCCGCACGGCCTGCCGGGTCACCTGGTTGGTTTCGTCGAAGCGCTTCGCGGGCAAGGTATTTCGGTAGGGCCGTCGGAGACGGTGGATGCTGGCAAAGTAATGGCGGTCCTTGGTCTCAGTGATCGGGAGGTGCTGCGCGCGGGCCTCGCCTGTGCGGTGTTACGCAGGCCCGAGCACCGTGAGACCTACGACGCGATGTTCGACCTGTGGTGGCCCGCCGCGCTGGGAGCACGCGCGGTGGTGACGGAGGAGGCCGAGGCCGATCCCGCGATCCAGTTGCCGCCCGACGATGTCGAGGCGATGCGACAGATGCTGCTGGATCTGCTCACCGCCAATGCCGACCTGGCCGATATGGATGAGCGGCTGGTGGCGATGATCGCGCAAATCGTCGACGCCTACGGCAAATACAACTCCAGCCGCGGCCCGTCGTACTCGTCGTATCAGGCGCTCAAGGCGATGGCGCTGGACGAGCTGGAAGGCAAGCTGTTGGCCGGTCTGCTCGCTCCCCACGGGGACGAACCCACACCGACCCAGGAGCAGATCGCCAAAGCTCTTGCCGCGCAGCGAATCACCCAGTTGCGCAAAATGGTGGACGCCGAGACCAAGCGGCGCACCGCCGAGCAGCTCGGCCGCGACCACGTCCAAATGTACGGAATTCCGCAGCTGGCCGAGAACGTCGAATTCCTGCGCGCTTCGGGCGAACAGCTGCGGTCGATGCGTCGGGTGGTGCAGCCGCTGGCCCGCACCCTGGCCACCCGGTTGGCCGCCCGGCGCCGCCGTGCCCGCGCCGGGGCGATCGATCTACGCAAGACGTTGCGCAAGTCGATGTCCACCGGCGGCGTGCCGATCGACCTGGTGCTGCGCAAACCGCGCCCGGCCCGGCCCGAACTGGTGGTGTTGTGCGACGTATCCGGGTCGGTCGCCGGCTTCAGCCACTTCACCCTGTTGTTGGTGCATGCATTGCGCCAGCAGTTTTCCCGCGTTCGGGTCTTCGCCTTCATCGACACCGCCGACGAGGTGACCCACATGTTCGGCCCGGACGCCGACCTGGCCGTCGCGATCCAGCGGATCACCCGGGAAGCCGGTGTCTACACTCGCGACGGCCACAGTGATTACGGCAACGCGTTCGTCTCGTTCATTCAGGCGCACCCGAACGTGCTGTCACCGCGCAGCTCCTTGCTGGTGCTCGGCGACGGCCGCACCAACTACCGCGACCCGGCCACCGACGTGCTGGCGCACATGGTGACCGCGAGCAGGCACGCGCACTGGCTCAATCCGGAGCCCAAGCACCTGTGGGGCAGCGGCGATTCGGCGGTACCCCGCTACCAAGAGGTCATCACCATGCACGAATGCCGCTCCGCCAAGCAGCTGGCGGCAGTGATCGACGAGCTGCTGCCGGTCTGAGGTCCGAGCCTGCACGGTCAGGCTGCCGCAGGACGCTCCAGTAAGCTGGCAAACCATGCGAAAGCGGCGGCTGGGAGTGATGGGTGGGACGTTCGACCCCATCCACAACGGCCACCTGGTCGCCGCAAGCGAAGTGGCTTCGTTGTTCGATCTCGACGAAGTGGTCTTTGTGCCGAGTGGACAGCCTTGGCAGAAGAAACGCCAGGTCAGCGCCGGCGAGGACCGGTACCTGATGACGGTGATCGCCACCGCGGCGAACCCGCGGTTTTCGGTAAGCCGGGTCGACATCGATCGCGGCGGACTGACCTACACCAAGGACACTTTGCGGGATCTGGAGGCGCTCAACCCCGATTCCGACTTGTACTTCATCACCGGGGCCGACGCGCTCGCCGCCATCCTGTCGTGGCAGGACTTGGACCAACTGTTCGCGGTCGCTCGGTTCGTCGGGGTGAGTCGGCCCGGATACGAGCTGGCCCGCGAACATCTCGCCGACGTTCTGGACGGGCTGCCAGATGACGCGTTGACATTGGTCGAAATCCCGGCGCTGGCTATTTCGTCGACCGACTGTCGTCGGCGCGCCGAAGAGGGTCGCCCGTTGTGGTACCTGATGCCCGACGGCGTCGTGCAGTACATCTCCAAGCGCGAGCTCTACCGCAAACCCGGGGACGACGCGTGACGGCCACCCCGGAGGCGATCGAGATGGCCGCGGTCGCCGCACGCGCGGCGGCGTCGAAGCTCGCGGATGATGTCGTCGTCATCGACGTTTCCGGTCAATTGGTGATCACCGACTGCTTCGTCATCGCCTCGGCGTCCAACGAGCGGCAGGTCAACGCGATTGTCGACGAGGTCGAGGAGAAGATGCGGCGGGCCGGCTACAAACCCGCGCGCCGCGAAGGCACCCGCGAAGGCCACTGGACGTTGCTGGACTACGTCGACATCGTCGTGCACATTCAGCACCAAGACGAACGCAATTTCTATGCGCTGGACCGGCTTTGGGGCGACTGCCCGATGGTGGCGGTGGACTTGTCGGCGGACTCTGCGAGCCGATCATGACGACGCGCCGCCTGGTGATGCTGCGGCACGGGCAAACCGACTTCAATCTCGGCAGCCGAATGCAAGGCCAGCTGGACACCGAGCTCACTGAGCTGGGCCGTACCCAGGCGGTCGCCGCAGCCGAGGCGCTCGCCAAACGCCAACCGCTGCTCATCGTGTCCTCGGATCTGCGACGCGCTTACGACACCGCGGTCGCGCTGGGAGAGCGCACGGGCTTGCGGGTGCAGGTCGACGACCGGTTACGCGAGACCCACCTCGGCGACTGGCAGGGCATGACGCACGCCGAGATCGATGCCGTCGCACCGGGGGCCCGGCTGGCCTGGCGCGAGGATGCCACCTGGGCGCCGCACGGAGGCGAGAGCAGGGTCGATGTGGCCAGGCGCAGCCTGCCGCTGATCGCCGAGCTGGTCGCTGGTGAGCCCGAATGGGGTGCCGACGAGGAGCCGGAGCGACCGGTGGTGCTGGTCGCGCACGGCGGGCTGATCGCGGCCCTGACCGCAGCGCTGCTGGGGCTGCCGGTCGCCAACTGGCCCGCGCTGGGCGGCATGGGCAACGCCAGCTGGACGCAGCTGGCCGGGCACGCCGCGGATACCCAGAGCGGCGGCGACGATGTCAATGACATTCGGTGGCGCCTGGACGTGTGGAACGCTTCGGCACAGGTCGCCGGCGATGTCCTCTGAGCAACGGCCGGCGTTGCTGGTCTTCGCCGATTCACTGGCCTACTACGGGCCGACCGGTGGCCTGCCTGCAGACGACCCGCGCATCTGGCCTAATCTTGTTGCTGCGCAGCTAGATTGGGATCTGGAGCTGATCGGTCGAATCGGCTGGACGTGTCGCGATATATGGTGGGCGGCCACTCAGGATCCGCGGGCCTGGGCGGCGCTGCCACGTGCCGGGGCGGTGATCTTCGCGACGGGCGGAATGGATTCGCTGCCGTCGCCGTTGCCGACGGCGTTGCGTGAACTCATCCGCTACGTGCGACCGCCGTGGCTGCGGCGATGGGTCCGCGACGGCTACGGCTGGGTGCAGCCGCGGCTGTCTCCGGTCGCCCGGGCCGCGCTGCCGCCCCACCTGTCCGCTGAGTATCTCGAACAGACCCGCGGCGCAATCGATTTCAACCGGCCGGGTATTCCGATCGTGGCGTCGCTGCCGTCGGTGCACATCGCCGAGACCTACGGGAAGGCCCATCACGGCCGGGCCGGCACGGTCGGGGCGATCACCCAGTGGGCCCAGCAGCACGACATACCGCTGGTTGACCTGAAATCCGCTGTCGCCGAACAAGTTATGGGCGGTCGCGGCAATCCCGACGGAATCCACTGGAATTTCGAAGCCCACCAGGCGGTCGCGGAGTTGATGCTCAAGGCGCTGGCCGAAACCGGCGTGCATGCCGAGAAGCCGCGCGGCTGAATTATGCCTGTCGTGGTAGTCACTGACTCGTCAGCGCGCCTTCCCGAAGATCTGCGCCGGCAATGGGGAATACGTCAGGTGCCCCTGCACATCCTGGTCGACGGCCTCGACCTGCGTGACGGCGTAGACGACGTTCCGGATGACATCCACGACTTCGGGCAGGCCACCACCGCCGCGGCCACGCCGGCAGAACTCGACGAGGTTTACCGGCAGGCGCTGGCCGATAGCGGCGGCGATGGGGTAGTGGCGGTGCATCTTTCGGCGGCGCTGTCGGGAACCTTCGGCGTCGCCGAGACCACGGCGGCCGAAATCGGCCCGACGGTGCGGGTAATCGACTCGAAATCGGCGGCGATGAATACCGGTTTCGTCGCGCTGGCCGCGGCCCGGGCAGCAGCCGGCGGGGCCGACCTGGACACGGTTGCGAAATCCGCGGCTGGTGCCGTGAGCCGCAATCACGGGTTCATCGTCGTACATCAGCTGGAGAACCTGCGACGAAGCGGGCGCATCGGTGGTGCCGGCGCTTGGCTGGGCACCAAGCTGTCGCTCAAGCCGCTGTTGCGCATTGATGAGGGCAAACTTGTTCTGGCGCAACGGGTTCGGACCGCCAGCAAGGCGGTCGCGGCCATGATCGACCGGGTGTGCGAAGTTGTCGGGGAGCGTTCAGCCGAGATCGCGGTGCATCATGTCGCCAACCCCGACGGAGCGGCCGACCTGGTCGACGCGTTGGCGGAGCGGTTGCCGACGGGTCGGCCCGCGGTCGTCACCGACCTGGGCCCGGTCCTTGCTTTGCACGTCGGCGCGGGCGCACTCGCGGTGTGCGTCGAGGTAGCCGAGTAGCCGGCTTAGCGCTGCGCCCGCACCGCCAGCGGGGCGGTGTTGTCCTCTTCCTCAACAGTTGCCGGCGGTGGCTTCGGTTTGCCGTAGTCACCGCGGGGATGGACAACCAGGGGCCACCAGAACCAGCGACCCAGCATGGTGGCCAGCGACGGCATGAAAAGCGTTCGCACCACCAGGGTATCGAGCAGCAGGCCGATGCAGACCGTCGAGCCGAACTGACCAAGCACAGTCAGGTCGCTGCCCAGCATCGCTGCCATGGTGAAGGCGAACACCAGGCCCGCCGACGTCACCACGGCGCCGGTGCCGGCCATCGATCGGATGTATCCGGTCTTGAGTCCGGCGTGAATTTCTTGTTTGAACCTTGAGACCAACAGCAGGTTGTAGTCGGAGCCGACGGCCAACAGGATGATCACCGAAAGCGCCGCGACGATCCAGTGGATGTGTATGCCGAACAGGTCCTGCCAGATCAGCACCGACAGTCCGACGGATGCGGCGATCGAGCTGCTCGCGGTACTGACGATGACCAGTGCGGCCACCACACTGCGGGTCAGCAGCAGCATGATCATGAAGATCAGCGTCAACGCCGAAACCACCGCGATCATCAAGTCGTACTTCTCACCGTCGGCCATATCGCGGAAGGTCGCGGCCGTCCCGCCGAGATACACCCTGGCGTCGGACAGCGAGGACTGCTTGAGTCCCTCCTGAGCGGCGGTTCGCTCCGCGGACACTCGGGAAATTCCCTCGGGCGTCATCGGGTCACCCTGGTGAGTGATGAAGAAGCGCACCGACTTTCCGTCGGGAGAGAAGAACATCTTCACGCCGCGAATGAATTCTGGGTTACCGAATGCCTCGGGCGGCAGATAGAAGAAGTCGTCGTTCTGCGACTTATCGAAGCTTTGTCCCATCACGATGGAGGTGTTGCTCATCGCCTCCATCTGGTCGATCATCGCTTTGAACGTGGCGTACAACGTCAGCGTCAGACCATGTGTTGTTTTCAACGTTTCGAGCATGATTGGGATGAGCTGCTCCAACTCGTGGGAGGCCTGCGCGGTTCGGGCGATGTCGCCGGAGAGATCGTGGAACTTCTCCGCGAGTTGGTCGAAACCGTCGACTGAGTCGAACAACGACCTGAATGAGATGCAGACGGGAATGTCGTAGCAGTGCTTCTCCCAATAGAAGTAGCTGCGAATCGGTCGGTAGAAGTCCTCGAAGTCCGCGATGTGGTCACGCAGCGTGTCGGTGATCTCCGACGTTTCCTGCGTGGTTTTCGCGCTGTCGAGCGCGGCGCTCGCCAGATCATGGGTGACCTTCGCCTGGCGTTCCGTCACGTTGATCATGATCTGCATCTCGTCGGCCATCTTCAGAATGTCTTTCATTCTGTCTTTCAGAAAGTCCATGTTCTGCATGGTCGTCTGGGCCTGAATGCTGTTCTGGAAGGGAATCGAGCTGTGCTGAATCGGAATCCCCAGGGGTCGGGTGATGTCCTGGATCATCGCGATCCCGACGGTGCGGATCTCGTTTTTAGCGACCTTGTCCAACACCAGCATGTCGGCCGGATTGCGCATGTCGTGGTCGGCCTCGATCATCAGCAGGTCCGGATTCATCCGGGCTTCGGAGAAGTGCCGGTCGGCCGCGGCATACCCGATGTTGGATGGCGCTGACTCGGGTAGGTAGTGACGGTCGTTGTAACTCGTCTTGAACCCGGGCAACGCAACCATGCCGACCAGCACAACCGCCGCGCTCACCGCGAAAATCGGTGCGGGCCAACGCACGACCGCGGTGCCGACCCGTCGCCACAGCCGTCCGCGGGACTGGCCCTTCTTCTCGAATAGCCCGAAGCGGCTGCCGATGAACACCACCGCCGGGCCCAGCGTCAGACCGGCGGCCACCACGACGATCATGCCGATGGCCACCGGTGCGCCCATGGTGTTGAACCAAGGCAGCCGCGCGAAGCTCAGGCAGTACGTCGCGCCGGCGATCGTCAGGCCCGACCCCAGCACGACGGGGGCGACGCCTTTGAATGTCGTGTAGTAGGCCGTCTCCCGGTCTTCGCCGGCCGCACGCGCTTCTTGATACCGGCCGATGAGGAAGATCCCGTAGTCCGTCCCGGCGGCGATCGCCAGCATCGTCAGGATGTTCGCGGCGAACGTGGTGAGCCCGAACGCGTTGTTATAGCCCAGCACCGCAACGATTCCGCGTGCACAGGCGAGCGCGACAAACGTCATGAACAGCTGAATCAAGGTGGTGACGATCGAGCGGTAGACCAGCAGCAGCATGATCGCGATCGCGGCCAGGGTGAACAACGTGATTTTGGCCAGGCTGTCGTTGCCGATGACGTGCATGTCGTCGGACAGTGCGGCCGGACCGGTGACATAGGCCTTGACCCCGGGCGGCGCGGGTTCGTTGTCGACAACCTTGCGAACGGCTTCGACGGATTCGTTTGCCCGCGTGGTGCCCTGGTTACCGGCGATGTTGGCCTGGACATAGGCGCCCTTGGCGTCGGCGCTCTGCGCACCCGCCGCGGTGAACCTGTCGCCCCAGAAGTCCTGGATGTGCTGGACGTGCTCAGAGTCGTGCCGCAGCTTACGGACGATGTCGTCGTAGTAGCGGTGCGCGGCCTCGCCCAGCGGCTGCTGGCCTTCCACCACCACCATCACGGTGCTGTTGGAATTGAATTCCTTGAAGTTGTGCCCCATCCGCATCATCGCCTTCATCGACGGTGCGTCCAGGGGCGCCATCGGCGCTGAATGGTTTTCGCCGACGATCTCCAGGCTCGGGACGGCGACGTTGACCACGACGGTCAGGACGACCCAGCCCAAAATGATCGGAATCGCGAGGATGCGGATGACGTGCGGGATGAACGGTCGGTGTTGCTTCGGCTCGGTTGTCGTGGTGTCGGGCTCCTCACCATTGCTTCGCGATGCATCGTCGCTGGCGGGGCTCATGCGGACTTCACCAGGCAGTAGGTCTGCGCGTTGTGGCCGCTCATGCTCTGATGCTCGCGAAGGACGCCGTCGACGGTGATGCGGCAGGCGATGTGGTTGCCGTCGGTTTGGGCCATGATGTTGGCGCTGACCGCGGGCAGTGTGGTCGAAATGGTGTACGACCACGGCAGCGGTGTGCTGTTGACCTGGTGCGTGTTGGCGTCGGCGTCCCAGTAGTTGATGTTTGCGGTGCTGCCGGGCGGGCCGTCGACCTCGTACTTCACGACTTTGGGGTTGAACTGGACAATCTTGATCCCGGCCCCCGCGTTGGCGTTGAGGTCCTGCGAGCCGAACACTTTGTGCAGCCGCGTCACGACCAGTCCGGAAACCGACAGGACGACCACCAGAAGCAACGGTATCCACAGGCGTCTGAGCAAACCGCCAATTGAAATCGCCCTCACTCGGTCTCCTCCCGCAGTCTTCTCCGCGGACAGATCAAGCCGCAGATCCGTTCCGTCCGCCGCCGTCGGAACGACGGTTCGTCAACCATCATCGCCTATGCCCATAGAACCTTCGCTCGGCTAACTATGCTAGACGGTAGGGCACGACAGCGTTCCGCTTAGGTCCCCTCCGTGTGAGCGGGCTTACTGCTGCGGGACTGAACGCCCGGTGATCGGCGGCACGTCGGCCAGCGTAACGATCCCGGGTCTGGCCGCGACGACCGCCGGCACCGCGTTGGTGACCGGCATCGCGGTGTAAATCATCCCCAGACCCATGAATCCCGGCTCGGTCCAGTCCTTCGGCGGCAGGCAATGGACGACCGTGCGCATATTGGGCAGCCCGAAGACTTGAATGACGTGGCCGTGCTCGAGTGGCTTCGGCGGCACGACGTGACTGCCCATGGTCCAGTTGAACCCGACGCTGACGACATTGCGGTCGCCGACCCAGCCGCGGTGGTAGCCGTACACGCTGCCCACCGTTCCGGCCGGAATCTTCATGAAGCCCAGATCGGAGTCGCCGGTGGCGGCGGTGAAGGTGACGTCGAAGGTCAATTTGTCCAGCTTCGCCCCGATCGCATCGGCCATCATCGCGGCCGATTCGGCGAAGACCTCGCTTTCGCGTCGCACATTCTCGGCCAGCCCCGGGGTGTCGGGGTCCTGCGAGAAACCCATCGCGGTCTGAGTTTCCGCCGATTCGTAGGTGGAGCAGTCCACCGATTCGGTGATGCGGATCTCGTCGACGCGTTCGCAGGACCCGCTGAGCGCCATGCCGACCAGGTTCGTCATTCCCGGGTGCGCGCCGCTGCCGAAGATCGTCGATCCGCCCCGCTCGCAGGCGTCGAGAATCCGTTGCCGGTCCTGCGGGGTCTGTTTGTCGCCGGTGATCCAGGCCGCGCTCGTGCAGACGTTGACGCCGGATTCGAGCAGCCGCACCAACTCGTCGACGCTGGGCCATAGCGGGTTATAGCAACACGCGTCCGGCCGCAGAGCCAACAGCGCGTCGATGTCGTTGGTGGCCCTTACCCCTGTCGGCTCGGGCCAGCCGGACAGCTCGGCGGCGTCCACCCCGACCTTGTCCTGGCCGTGGGCATAGACGCCGACAAGCTCCATGTCCGACCTGCCGATGATGGCGTGCAGCGATCGTCGTCCGATGTTCCCGGTCGTCCACTGGATCACGCGAAACGGACGGTCTGCGCTCATCGGGAGCTCCTTTGCGGGTGCGATTGGACTCATTATGTTCAACCCGGCCCACGTGCACGCGAGCCGGGCGCCCCACCGGGCGGCTTAGGCGTCCAACCGTTCGACGGGTTTCCAGTTCTGCGAGGATCTCGGCTTGAGCGGGCCAAACGGTGGGCGGCAGGTTGACCGGGCGGCCCAGCGCGAAGGTGCAGATCGCTGCCACCAACTCCATGGCGCGGTGAGCGATGGGAC
>Ga0209248_10000151_pt1 | contig 23823 bp, 18 predicted proteins | sample BogFormECP04_OM1_FD_188241 | JGI IMG/M metagenome (GOLD analysis project Ga0209248, IMG submission 188241) | Bog forest soil microbial communities from Calvert Island, British Columbia, Canada - ECP04_OM1 (SPAdes) (version 2) | ecosystem: Environmental > Aquatic > Freshwater > Wetlands > Bog ... | reverse complement strand
CGCAGCGACGACATTCTGCTGCAAGGGGTTTCGATCAGCTTCGACCAGCTGCACGAAACCGCCGAGTACGCCGCCTACGCTCGCGGCGGCGAGAAGCGAGCCGAGGGTTTGAGCTGGATGTACAGCTTCATCAAGGCCCAGGGTGAACGCAACTACGGCAAAATCTATGTCCGATTCCCCGAAGCCGTCTCGATGCGAGAATATCTTGGCCCTCCGCACGGCCCGATCGCTGAGGACGAGGCCGCCAAACGGCTTGCACTGCAGAAGATGTCGTTCGCAGTCGCCCTGCGTATCTTGCAATCCACCCCGGTGAACGCCACCGGTCTGGTGTCGGCGCTGCTGCTGACCACCCACGGGTTGGCGTTGACGCTCGGGCAACTGCACCACACCCTGCAGGACTCACTGGACTATCTCGAACGCAAGCAAACCCCGATGTCCACCAGTGCGCTGCGGCTGCGTACATCCGAAGGCGTCCGGGCGGCGGTTGATTCGCTGTCCAACGGCCATCCGGTCACCCGCGTCGACAGTGGCCGAGAACCCGTGTGGCGCATCGCCCCCGAGGACGAGCACACCGCAGCGTTCTACCGCAACTCGGTGATCCACGCATTTCTGGAGACCGCGATCGTCGAACTCGCGCTGGCGCACGCCGGGCACGCCGAAGGTGATCGGCTGGAGGCGTTCTGGAATCAGGCCATGCGGCTGCGCGATCTTTTGAAGTTCGACTTCTACTTCGCCGATTCGGCTTCATTCCGGCACAACATCGCCGAAGAGATGGCGTGGCATGAGGATTGGGAAGCGCACGTCGCCGGGGGTGCCGCCGAAATCGACGCCATGCTCTACGCGAAGCGACCGCTGATGTCGGATGCGATGCTGCGGGTGTTCTTCGAGGCCTATGAGATCGTGGCGGACGTGTTGCGCGACGCGCCGACAGACATCGGCGAGAAGGAACTCACCAAGTTGGCGCTCGGTGTCGGCCGGCAGTACGTCGCGCAGGGCCGGGTGCGCAGCAGCGAACCGGTATCCACGCTGCTGTTCGCGACCGCACGCCAGGTTGTCGCCGACCAGGACCTGCTGAAGCCCGCGCCGGACTTGGTCGAACGCCGGATCGCGTTTCGCCGGGAATTGCGCGCGATTCTCGAGGATTTCGACCACGTCGCACGGATCGCGCGCCATCAGTTCGTCGCCCGCGAAGCGGAGTCGCGGCGACAGGCTTAATAGCCTGCGGGCACGGGCCCATACTCTTGACTCATGACGGTTGTCCCGGCTACCAGGCGCGGCGCGGCGGTGTGGCCGCTGCTCGCCGGAGTGGCGATACTCGCCGGCTGCACAGCGGCCGGGATCGGGACGTTGTCGCTGGCTGCCGCACTGACCGCAACCGGGTTACCCGACCCCGGTCCGGTGACCACGCTGGGCTTGCCATTCGTCCGGGCGGCCGGGGAAGTGGCGGCCGTGCTGGCCGTCGGAGCCTTTCTTTTCGCGGCATTCCTGGTTCCGCCGCAGAAGAGCGGCGTCCTGGATGTCGACGGCTACCGTGCGGTCCGGATCGGCACGGTGGCGACCGGGACGTGGGCGGTATGTGCCGCGCTGCTGGTCCCACTGACGATTTCCGACGTCTCCGGTCAGCCGATTACCGCCCATCTCAACCCGGCGACGATGTGGTCGCTGGCCAGCCTGATCAACATCGCGTCGGCGTGGCGATTGACGGCATTGCTGGCCGCGGCCGTGATGTTGGCAAGCCTGCCGGTGCTGCGCTGGTCGTGGACGCCGATGCTGCTGCTCGCGTCCTTGGCGACCCTGATTCCCCTGGGGTTGACCGGCCACTCGTCGGCGGGTGGTTCCCATGACCTGGCCACCAACAGCCTGCTGATCCATCTGGTGGCCGCGAGCCTGTGGGCAGGTGGCCTGCTGGCATTGCTGGCCCACGTCGTTCGCGGTGGGCAGCACACCGACCTGGCCGCGCGGCGATTCTCCAGCATCGCGTTGTGGTGCTTTGCCGCGATGGCGGTCAGCGGAATCGTCAACGCCCTGGTGCGGGTTCTGCCGTCGGACCTGCTGACCACCGGCTACGGACGGCTGGTGCTCGCTAAGTTCGTCGCGCTGTGCCTGCTCGGGGTCGCCGGCTGGCGTCAGCGGCGCAGCGGACTCGCTGCGCTGCAAGTGGATTCGAGTTCGCGTGCCGCGCTGATCCGGCTCACGCTGATTGAGGCGCTGATCTTCGGCGTCACGTTCGGCATCGCCGTCGGCCTGGGTCGCACACCGCCGCCACCGCTGCCGATCGGCATCCCGTCGATTTCGGACGTGAAAATCGGCTACGACTTCGCCGGACCGCCCACCCCGACGCGGGTGCTGTTCGACTGGCGCTTCGATTTGATCTTCGGCACCGCCGCCTTGGTGTTCGCCGCGCTGTACGTGGCCGGCGTGCGGCGACTCCGGCGTCGGGGCGACAACTGGCCGGCGGGCCGGACGGTGGCCTGGTTGCTGGGCTGCCTGGCGTTGCTGTTCGTCACGTCGTCGGGTCTGGGCCGGTACATGCCGGCGATGTTCAGCATGCACATGGCCGATCACATGATGCTGTCGATGCTGGTCCCGATCCTGCTGGCGTTGGGGGGTCCGGTCAGCCTGGCGTTGCGGGCATTGCCCACGGCCGGCCGTGACGACCCGCCGGGCATGCGGGAGTGGTTGCTGGCCGCCCTGCACAGCAGGCTCTCGCGGTTCCTCACCAATCCGGTGGTCGCCACGGTGTTGTTCATCGCCGGGTTCTACGGGCTGTATCTGGGCGGTCTGTTCGACGCCGCGGTCGGCAGCCACATGGGCCATGTCGCGATGAACGTGCACTTCTTGGTCAGCGGCTATCTGTTCTATTGGGTGGTGATCGGCGTCGACCCGACGCCGCGGCCGATCCCGCCGCTGGCCAAGGTCGGCGTGGTCTTCGCGTCGTTGCCGCTGCATGCGTTCTTCGGGGTATTGCTGATGAGCATGCCGAACGTACTCGGGGAAAGCTTCTACCGGTCGCTGCACCTCAGCTGGCACACCGATCTGCTGGGCGATCAGCGGCTCGGCGGCGGAATCGCTTGGGCGGCAGGAGAAATACCGCTGGTCGTCGTCATGATCGCGTTGCTGGTGCAATGGACACGCAGCGACCAGCGGACCGCGCGGCGACTGGACCGCGCGGCAGACCGCGACGACGACGCCGAGCTGGCGGCCTACAACGCGATGCTGGCCGAGCTGGCCCGCCGCGACGCGTCGCGGCGCTAGCCGCTCGGTTCGCCTCGCCCATCGCTGTTCATCCCCAGTCGCCGTTCCATCCACAGCGCCTGCCGGCATGCCAGCCGGCCGGGCCCGGTTGTCGGTGATCCCGAGCTGACTGGAGCCAGCACCGGCGGTGAGGCGCCGTCGCTCGAAGAAAGGAATGAGCAATGTTCGAAACACCGCTGACCGTGGTGGGCAACATCGTCAACGACCCGATCCGTCGCACAGTCGGCGACCAGGAAGTGATGAAGTTCCGTCTGGCGAGCAATTCGCGGCGTCGTGGCGCCGACGGCAAATGGGAGGCTGGCAACTCGCTGTTCGTCACCGTCAACTGCTGGGGCCGCCTGGTCTCCGGTGTGGGCGCGTCGCTGGGTAAGGGCTCGCCGGTGATCGTGGTGGGCCACATTCACACCAGCGAGTACGAGGACCGCGACGGCATCCGACGTTCGACGCTGGAGATGCGCGCCAGCTCCGTCGGCCCTGACCTGTCTCGCTGCATCGCCCGCGTCGAGAAGACGGTCTCGTCCGGAACGGACGCCGCGGCCGGCCCGGCGCCGGAATCTGGCCCGGCGGTCGATGCGAACGGCACCGACGATGCGAACCGGGCTGACAGCGCGGATGCCGCGGCTGCCTAGGATGGGTCGCGGGCAACCTCGCTACACCAGAAAGGCAACACCGCGGCATGGCTGAGTTCATCTACACGATGAAAAAGGTCCGCAAGGCGCACGGCGACAAAGTCATCCTCGACGACGTCACGTTGAGCTTCTATCCGGGCGCCAAGATCGGTGTCGTCGGCCCCAACGGGGCAGGGAAGTCGAGCGTCTTGCGGATCATGGCCGGGCTGGACAGGCCGAACAACGGCGAAGCCTTCCTGGCCACCGATGCCACCGTCGGCATCTTGCAGCAGGAGCCGCTGCTGAACGAGGAGAAGACCGTTCGCGGCAACGTCGAAGAAGGGCTTGGCGACATCAAAGTCAAGCTTGACCGCTTCAACGAAGTCGCCGAGCTGATGGCCACCGACTATTCCGACGAGCTGATGGAAGAGATGGGCCGGCTGCAGGAGGACCTCGACCACGCCAACGCGTGGGACCTCGACTCGCAGCTCGAGCAGGCGATGGATGCGCTGCGCTGCCCGCCGCCCGACGAGCCGGTGACACACCTTTCCGGCGGTGAGCGCCGCCGCGTGGCGCTGTGCAAGCTGCTGCTGTCCAAGCCGGACCTGTTGCTACTCGACGAGCCGACCAACCACCTGGACGCCGAGAGCGTGCAGTGGCTCGAACAGCACCTGGCCGCTTACGAGGGGGCGGTTCTGGCGGTGACCCACGACCGATATTTCCTGGACAACGTCGCGCAATGGATCTTGGAGCTCGACCGCGGCCGCGCCTACCCCTACGAGGGCAACTACTCGACCTATCTGGAGAAGAAGTCCGAGCGGCTGGCGGTGCAGGGCCGCAAAGACGCCAAGCTGCAGAAGCGGTTGCAGGACGAGCTGGCGTGGGTGCGTTCCGGCGCCAAGGCCCGCCAGGCCAAGGGCAAAGCCCGCCTGCAGCGCTATGAGGAGATGGCCGCCGAGGCGGAGAAGACGCGAAAGCTGGACTTCGAGGAGATCCAGATCCCCACCGGCCCGCGGCTGGGCAACCTGGTGGTCGAGGTCGAGCACCTTGACAAGGGGTTCGAGGGCCGCACGCTGATCAAGGACTTGTCATTCACGCTGCCCCGCAACGGCATCGTCGGCGTCATCGGTCCCAACGGCGTCGGCAAGACCACGCTGTTCAAGACCATCGTCGGACTCGAGCAGCCGGACAGCGGCATCGTCAAGGTGGGCGAGACCGTCAAGCTGAGCTACGTCGACCAGTCTCGGGCCGGCATCGACCCGAAGAAGAACGTGTGGGAAGTCGTCTCCGACGGGTTGGACCACATTCAGGTCGGGCAGAACGAGATTCCGTCGCGGGCCTATGTCTCGGCATTCGGTTTCAAGGGGCCCGACCAGCAGAAACCGGCCGGCGTTTTGTCCGGTGGCGAACGCAACAGGCTTAATTTGGCGCTCACGCTGAAAGAGGGCGGGAACCTGATCCTGCTGGACGAGCCAACCAACGACCTCGACGTCGAGACGCTCGGCTCGCTGGAGAACGCGCTGGAGAAGTTTCCCGGGTGCGCGGTGGTCATTTCCCACGACCGCTGGTTCCTCGACCGGACCTGCACCCACATTTTGGCGTGGGAGGGCGACGACGACAACGAGGCCAAGTGGTTCTGGTTCGAAGGCAACTTTGGCGCATACGAGGAGAACAAAGTCGAACGGCTCGGAGCCGAGGCGGCGCGTCCGCACAGGGTGACTCACCGAAGGCTGACGCGGGACTAGTGTCAGGCCTACCAGCGCTGGTGTGCGTGCTGAGGCAGGAGCGGTCGGCATGACGGGGCATCGCGGATCCACCGGCCTGCAGGGCGCTGTGGACTGGACGAAGTTCGCTCAGCCTCAGGACGTTCCCGACTGGATCTCCAAGGCCTACGCAGACAGCTATCAAGGCCCGCACGACGACGAGCCCGCCCGCGACCGCGGGTCGGGCGTTGGCCCCACTGCTGCCGCGGCGGTGACGCCGGCATTGCTTGCCGCGCACTACCGTCTTGGTCTGCACCGGCCGACCGGAGAAAGCCGAGTCGCCGTCTATTCGCCCGACGATCCGGGCGGGTTCGGCCCCGCGCTGCAGTTGGTCACCGACAACGGCGCGATGCTGATGGATTCGGTCACGGTGCTGCTGCACCGGCTTGGTGTGGCGTATGCGGCGATCATGAACCCGGTGTTCTTGGTCCGCCGCACCGCGGACGGAGATCTGCAGAGCGTCGAGCCCAAGACCGCTGAGAGTTCAGCGGGCAGCGGTGTCGAAGAGACCTGGGTCCATGTGCAACTTTCGCCCTCGGTTGAGCCCGAAATGCTGCAGGAAGCCGAACGCGTGTTGCCCGGTGTGCTCGCCGATGTGCGTCGCGTCGCGGCGGACTCGGCGGCGATGTGGGCCATCCTCCACGACCTGGCCAAGGATGTGGAAACCAACGCGGGCGGGCGCTATGCGGGGCCCGACAGTGGCGATGTGGCCACGCTGTTGCGCTGGCTGGCCGACGGGCATTTCACACTGCTGGGCTATCAACGCTGTCCAGTCCGCGATGGACGCGTGTCGGGCGAGGAAGCGACCACCAGCCTCGGTGTGCTGCGCCGGCGCAAGGGTTCCCGTCCTCGCCTGACCGACGACACCGACTTGCTGGCGTTGGCGCAGACGGACGTTGCCAGCTACCTGCGCTTCGGTGCTTACCCGTACGTCCTCGCGGTCCGCGAGAACGTCGATGGCAGCGTCTTCGAGCACCGCCTCATCGGACTCTTCACGGTCGCCGCGATGAACGCCGACGTCCTGGAGATCCCGATCATTTCGCGCAGCGTCCGCGAGGCGCTCGGCTTGGCCGACCTCGACCCCGGCCATCCGGGGCAGCTGCTGCTCGACGTCATCCAAACCGTGCCGCGCTCAGAACTTTTCGCGCTCAGCGCCGAGCAGCTGTTGGCAATGGCCAAAGCCGTGGTGGATCTCGGATCCGGGCGCCGAGCACTGCTGTTCCTGCGCGCAGACCGACTCGAGTACTTCGTGTCGTGCTTGGTCTACCTGCCCCGCGACCGCTACACGACGGCCGTGCGCTTGCAGATCGAGGAAATCCTTGTGCAAGAGTTCGGCGGCACCAGCCTTGAGTTCACCGCTCGCGTCACCGAATCACCCTGGGCATTACTGCATTTCATGGTCCGCCTGCCTCCCGAGGGTGCCACACAAATCGACACCTCCGAAGCCAACCGGGTCCGGATTCAGGCGTTGCTGACCGAAGCCGCGCGCACCTGGTCCGACCGGCTGACCAGCGCGGCGGCGGGCGGCGCCGTTGCGCCTCTCGATGCCGAGCATTACGCGGCGGCGTTCTCCGAGGCCTACAAACAGGCCGTCACCCCGACCGACGCGATCAATGACATCGCCATCGTCGAAGAGCTGACCGACGATTCGGTCAAGCTGGTGCTCTCCGACCACAACTACGACGACACCGCCAGGCTGACATGGTATTTGGGCGGTCGAACGGCCTCCCTGAGTCAGTTGCTGCCGATGCTGCAATCCATGGGTGTGGTGGTGCTCGAGGAGCGACCGTTCACCGTCACTCGGCCCGACGGGCTGCCGGTGTGGATCTACCAGTTCAAGATAACGCCACAACCGACCATCACGCTGGCGTCGTCGGGTCCGGAGCGGGAAGCGACCGCGAAACGTTTCGCCGACGCGGCCACCGCGATCTGGGAAGGCCGCGTCGAGATCGACCGGTTCAACGAGCTGGTGATGCGCGCCGAGCTGACCTGGCAGCAGGTTGTGCTGCTGCGCAGCTACGCGAAGTATCTGCGGCAGGCGTCTTTTCCGTACAGCCAGTCCCACATCGAATCGGTGCTGAACGAAAACCCGGCTACCGCACGATCGTTGGTCAGGTTGTTCGAGGCGCTGTTCGACCCGACACCTTCGGATTCGTCGAAGAGCCGCGACGCTCAAGCCGCGGCCGCAGCGGTTGCCGCCGATATCGACGCGCTGGTGAGCCTGGACACCGATCGCGTCCTCCGGGCATTCGCCTCGCTGATTCAGGCCACCTTACGCACCAATTACTTTGTGACCCAGGAGGATTCGGCGCGTAGCCAAGATGTGCTGTCGCTGAAGTTGGATGCGCAGCTGGTCGAAGAACTTCCACTGCCGCGGCCTAAGTTCGAGATCTTCGTGTACTCGCCGCGGGTCGAAGGCGTGCATCTGCGGTTCGGCTACGTGGCACGCGGTGGCCTGCGCTGGTCGGATCGTCGCGACGATTTCCGCACCGAGATCCTCGGTCTGGTCAAGGCCCAGGCGGTGAAAAACGCCGTCATCGTGCCGGTCGGCGCCAAGGGCGGGTTCGTCGTCAAACGGCCGCCACTGCCCACCGGCGACCCCGGTGCTGACCGCGACGCGACCCGCAACGAAGGCATCGCCTGCTACAAGCTATTCATCTCGGGGTTGCTCGACGTCACTGACAACGTCGATCACACCACCGGCAAGGTCAGCACGCCCGCCCAGGTACAGCGGCGCGACGACGACGACGCCTATCTGGTGGTGGCCGCGGACAAGGGCACCGCCACTTTTTCCGACATCGCCAACGACGTTGCCAAGTCCTACGGATTCTGGCTGGGCGACGCCTTCGCATCCGGCGGATCGGTCGGCTATGACCATAAAGCAATGGGGATTACCGCCAAGGGCACCTGGGAAGCGGTGAAACGGCACTTCCGGGAGATGGGCGTCGACACCCAAACCGAGGACTTCACCGTCATCGGTGTCGGCGACATGAGCGGCGACGTGTTCGGCAACGGCATGTTGCTGTCCAAGCACATTCGATTGTTGGCCGCCTTCGACCACCGCCACATCTTCTTGGATCCCGATCCCGATGCGGCCGCATCGTGGGAGGAGCGACGGCGGATGTTCGACCTGCCCCGCTCCAGCTGGGATGACTACGACACGTCACTGATCAGTGAGGGCGGCGGGGTATACAGCCGCGAACACAAGACCATCCCGATCAGCGACCAGGTTCGGGCAGCCTTGGGAATCCAGGACGAGGTCACCGAGATCGCGCCCCCTAATCTGGTGCGCGCAATCCTGCGTGCGCCGGTGGATCTGCTGTTCAACGGCGGTATCGGAACTTATATCAAGGCCGAAGCAGAATCCGACGCCGACGTTGGTGACCGTGCCAACGATCAGGTGCGGGTTAACGGAAACGAGGTGCGCGCCAAGGTCGTTGGCGAGGGTGGCAATCTCGGCGTCACACCGCGCGGCCGTGTGGAGTTCGACCTGTGCGGCGGCCGGATCAACACCGATGCGATGGACAATTCGGCTGGCGTGGACTGTTCCGATCACGAGGTCAACATCAAGATCCTGGTCGACGCTCTGATCATCGCCGGCAAGATCGATCCGGCTGAACGCAGCCAACTGCTTGAGTCGATGACCGACGAGGTCGGCGACCTCGTGCTCGCCGACAACGCCGACCAGAACGACCTGATGGGCACCAGCCGCGCCAATTCCCCCAGCTTGTTGCCCGTACATGCCGACCAGATCAAATACCTTGTGGCCGAACGGGATCTCAATCGCGAACTCGAGGCACTGCCCTCGGAAAAGGAGATAGCGCGGCGGCTCGAGGCCGGTCTTGGGCTGACGTCACCGGAACTCGCAACGCTGATGGCGCACGTCAAGCTGGGTCTCAAAGAAGAGCTGTTGAACACCGATCTGCCGGATCAGGAAGTGTTCGCGAGCCGATTGCCGCGGTACTTCCCGACGCCGCTGCGCGACCGTTTCGGCCCCGCGATTCGCTCCCACCAACTCAGGCGAGAGATCGTCACCACGATGCTGGTCAACGATCTGGTGGATACCGCAGGCATCAGCTACGAGTACCGGATTGCCGATGACGTCGGTGTGAGTCCGGTGGATGCGGTACGCACGTATGCGGCGACAGACGCCATCTTCGGGATCGGGCAACTGTGGCACAGCATCCGGGCGGCCGACCTGCCAATTGCGGTGTCTGATCGGATGACATTGGACACCCGGCGGCTGATCGACCGCGCCGGACGCTGGTTGCTCAACTACCGTCCGCAGCCGTTGGCGGTCGGCGCCGAAATCAACCGATTCGCCAAGAAGGTGGAATCTTTGACACCACGCATGTCCGAGTGGCTGCGCGGCGACGACAAAGCGATCGTAGAAAAGGAAGCCGGTGGATTCGTCGCACAGGGCGCATCCGGAGACCTCGCCTACATGGTGGCCGCAGGTTTGTACCGGTTCAGCTTGCTCGACATCATCGATATCGCCGACATCGACGACCGCGAACCCGCTGAGGTCGCCGACACCTATTTTGCGCTGATGGACCACTTGGGCACCGACGGTCTGCTGACCGCGGTGTCCGAACTGCCACGAGGCGACCGCTGGCACGCGTTGGCGCGCTTGGCGATTCGTGACGATGTATACGCGTCACTGCGGACGTTGTGCTTCGACGTACTCGCCGTCGGGGAGCCAGAAGAAAACGGTGAAGAGAAGATCGCCGAATGGGAGCACACCAGCGCCTCGCGGGTCGAGCGCGCGCGCCGGGAGCTGACCGAAATCTACAAGTGCGGCCAGAAGGATTTGGCCACATTGTCGGTGGCGGCACGACAGATTCGCCGCATGACCCGCACCAGCGGGCGAGGATCATCGGGATGACCCTGGGATTCGTTGCGGCTGTCCCGGTCCGATGGTCGGACATCGACATGTACCAGCATGTCAACCACGCGACCATGGTCACGATTCTTGAAGAGGCGCGCGTCCCGTTTCTATCGCACGCGTTCGGTGCCGATATCGCCAGTGTCGGTTTGCTGATTGCCGACGTGCGCGTCACATACAAAGGTCAGCTGCGGCTGGCGGATTCGCCGCTGCAGGTCACCATGTCGGTAAAGCGCTTGCGGGCGGTCGATTTCACACTCGGCTATGAGGTGCGGTCGGTCAACGCCGACCCGGAGTCGAAGCCCGCCGTGATCGCCGAGTCGCAACTGGCCGCATTCCACATCGACGAGCAGCGGCTGGTGCGCCTGTCGCCACACCATCGGGAATACCTGCAGCGGTGGCTCCGGTAAGCGAGCGGGGACTGTGGCTCGGTCCAGAATCCATAGCGGCCCAACGCGCTGACCTGACCGCGTTCGTCGAGCGGGCGGCGCGACTCGACTCCGCCGCAGTGATCCGGCTGCGTGCTCGCGCGGTCGGCGTAGTCACGGCTTGGGCGGCCACCGGCTTCGACGTCCTGGCCAGCCGGGTGGTAACCGGCACCCTGCGGCCCGACGACTTATCTGTCGGCGCAGACGAATTGGCGCGCGGACTGGCCGCGGCGGGCAGCGACGGCTACGTCAATCCGGGCTTCCCAATGGATTCCGCGTGGCGGGGCGCGTTGCCGCCGGACTCCGGTTTCGCTCACCTCGACGACGTACCGGCACGCCTGATGCTCGACTTGGCCCAGCGCGGCGCCCAGCTGGCCAAAGAGCACGGCAGCGCTCAGGGGCCGCCGGTGTCGCTGCTCGACCAGGAGGTGATCCGGGTCAGCTCAGCCGACGTCAGCGTGGGTGTGCCCATGCGGTGTGTATTCGCTTTGACCGCAATGGGTTTCCTGCCGCAGTCGGCCGAGGCCGTCGACGCCGACGAGATCGTCCGGGTCCGTACGTTGCCGGCATGGTTGCGCATCGACGCGCGGTTCGGTTCGGTATATCGCCGGCGCGGCGACCCAGCGCTGGTGCTGCGCTGATCGATCGACGAAAGCGAATCAGCTTGAGTTTATGGCGGGTAACGCAACCACAACGGCAGAACGGCGTCGATGTGGTCCATGAATTTCTTCAGGCCCACTCGGTACTCCACGTAGCCGTAGCGGTCGGTCGCCCGCTCCGGAAACGCAATACCCAGGCCGAACAGTCCCGGAGCCAGAATGCCGTTGTTGGGGTTGTAATCGAGCTGGCCCCACTGCCTCGTCTCGGGCAGTGCTCTGCGCTCAAAGCCGACGGTATAAACGACGCGGTCGCACGCGGCGAGCTTTTCCTCGAAATCCGGGCTCGAAACCCAGCACCGCTCCAGGCGGTCTGGATACACCCCGTCGATATTTTCTCGCGCCCAGTCAGCCGCTCGCCCTTTGAGGCCGGAATCGTCGAACAAGATCCAGTCATCTAGGTAGACGGCGTATGTGAGCGGGCTTCGGTAGAAGTTGATGACCTGCTTGACGGGGTGACGCAAGAGATTTGGCAACGCGATCATCGACGAGTGGGAAGAACCAAACACCGCCACCGTGGCATTTTCCAGCGGCTCGTCCGCGAGCTTTTCGGGATCCAGGGCGACTTCCACTGGAATCTCCGTCAGCTGGGGATAGCAGAGTTTCTTGGGAACTGCTCCAAGCGCGAGGATGACGTTCTTGGAGGTGAGATCCTGCAGCGGCGTTTCGATTCTCCACCGCCTTCTTTCCAAGAAGAGAGCGGTCGCCGTCGTCTTAAATGTCTGCACCCGTTCACGCAGGTGCTCGGTAATCCACACCAAAGGGTCGGCGACCAAGGCGAGCGCGCAGGTCTCGTCGGGGTCTACTTCCCGCAGCGGCATCGGAGGTGCTGATGAGAACCGAAATGCGGAAGAGCCGTGCAAATAGCTCAGAAACAAGCCGACCTGAGTGTTACTCGAAACCGATCGCCACTTCGCGCCGAGATCGCCTGCGGCGAAGGCAGGATCGACCCAGGCGATCTCCTCGGGTGCTGTCCCGTGATCGAGGAGTCTCCCTACTGCGGCCATTCCCGCAGGTCCTGCTCCGATGACTGTCCACGCGTAGCTCATGGGTCATTTATAAAGTCGCGGATGGCGCCTACACCAGCCAGGCGGCCGCATTGGGTGGCAACTTTCCGTCGATCAACGGCGCGCTGGCCAGAATCAGCTCGCCGTCAGGCAGCGCTACCGCCCGCTTGCCAGTGCTCAACGCGCAACGCAGACCATCGTCACCGCGGGCGAACACCAGCGCGCCTCGCGGTGCAGCCAGCCACTCGACCCGGTTTCCGGTGAACTCCGCACGCGCACGGCGTATTTCGAGTGCGTGTCGGAAGAACGACAACGTCGAGTCGGTTTCGTTGAGCTGCTTTTCGACGGTCAGCGTCGCCCAGTCCGGCGGCATCGGCAGCCAGCTGTCGGGCGATGCGGAGAACCCGAACGGGGGAGTGTCGCCGCTCCATGGAATCGGAATGCGGCACGCGTCGCGGCCGCGTACGGTATGCCCCGAGCGTTCCCACGTCGGATCCCGTAGCGCTTCGTCGGGCAACTCGACATTGGGCAGCCCCAGCTCTTGCCCGTTGTAGAGGAACACCGCGCCAGGCAGGGCGAGTGTCACCATCGCCAGCGCCCGGGCTCGATCAAGTCCGACGGCGCCCCCGCCGTAGCGGCTGGGTCCACGTTCGACATCGTGGTTTTCCAATGTCCATGTGGGAGTGGCATTTTCAATCGCTGCCGCGGCTAGGGTGTTCTCGATTGCATCGTGGACGTCGGCGATGTCGAATTCGGCGCGCACCATACGGAAATTGAAACCCAGGTGCAGCTCGTCGGCGCGCAAGTACTCAGCCCAACTGGCGTTGTCGAAAACCCAGACCTCGCCGATGGTTACCGCCTCGGGATAGTCGTCCATGACCGTGCGGATGTTGCGGTGAATCTCATGCACGTTGGGATGATTGAACCGTGGATCGCCGTCGCTGAGCATCCGCGGGCGCATTTCGACATCGGTGTCCGGAAGGCCGGGCGGTTTGGCCATCCCGTGTGCGACGTCGATGCGGAAGCCGTCAACGCCGCGCTCCAGCCAAAATCGCAACGTCTTCTCGAGGTCGTCGAAGACCTCGTGGTTGTCCCAGTTGAGGTCCGGCTGTTCGACGTCGAAGAGGTGCAAGTACCACTGGCCCGGATTACCGTCCGGCTCGACGATCCGAGTCCAGGACGGCCCACCGAACACGGACTGCCAGTTGTTAGGCGGCTCCGCCCCACCGGTTCCGCGACCGTCGCGGAAGATGTAGCGGTTCCGGGCGGCACTGCCCGGTTGGGCGGCCAGCGCCTCTTGAAACCAGGGATGCTCAGAGCTGGTGTGGTTGGGCACCAAATCCATGGTGATCTTGATGCCGCGCTCATGGGCCGACCCGATCAGTCGCTCAAAAGCGGCCAGGTCGCCGAACAACGGATCGATGTCCCGTGGGTCCGCCACGTCGTAGCCGTGGTCGGCCATCGGAGACACCATGATCGGGCTGAACCAGATTGCGTCGACGCCGAGTCGGTCCAGATAGTCCAGCCGAGACGCCACACCGTCCAGGTCGCCGATGCCGTCCCCGTCGCCGTCGGCGAATGACCGTGGATACACCTGATAGAACACCGCGCGCGCCCACCACGGCTCACGTTGTTGGGAGCTCATCAGAACGCGGAATTCACCAGAGAGTGCGCGGCCATCTCCAGGTATTCGAGCAACTCCTTGCGATGTGCGTCGTCGAGGGTGTCAGAGTCGATCGATGCGACCGCGGTGTGCATACACCGCAGCCAGGCGTCGCGCTCGAACGGGCCGATCTGGAATTGAACGTGCCGCATCCGCAACCGGGGATGGCCACGCTGATCGGAGTACGTTCGCGGGCCGCCCCAGTACTGCTCGAGGAACATCCGCAGCCGCTCCTCGGCGCCCGCCAGGTCGTCCAGCGGATACACGCGACGCAGAATTTCGTCTTCGGCGACCAGTTGGTAAAAGCGCGACACGATCGCGTGGAAGGTGTCTGCGCCACCGACAGCGTCGTAAAAGGATTGTTCGACTTGTTCCATCGCCCTCCATTGTGGGGCATCGGGACCGACGGCCGGTGCCGTGTCACCCGTCGTCGCGGAATTTGCCACCGGCTGTTCACTGGATTGACCAGCCAACACCGGCCAATTTGACGTGCGATCACTGCCGAATCGTGGTGGACTGGTCGGCGGAGGACGTATGGCGCAGGGTAAAAGGCGCCGCAGCCACCGCAGTTCAGGGGCCGCGGCAGGGCTAACCGGGCCCGTGACCGGCCCAAGCCTGCACAGTGTCTCCAGCGTTCCCCGGGTCGACCACTCGCCGGTTGCGCATGAGACCGGATCGATCTGGAATCGCCGGCGTGTGTTGCTGCTGAACTCGACCTACGAGCCATTGACCGCGTTGCCCGTCCGGCGGGCGATCATCATGCTGATCTGCGGCAAAGCCGAGGTTGTGCATGACGACCCATCCGGGCCCGTCATTCATTCGGCGACCAGATCGATCGCGTTGCCGTCGGTGATCCGGCTGCGGACTTACGTCCGGGTGCCATACCGGGCTCGCGTGCCGATGACCCGGGCGGCACTGATGCACCGTGACCGATTCTGTTGTGCCTACTGCGGGGCCAAGGCCGACACCGTCGACCATGTGGTGCCGCGCAGCCGCGGCGGCGATCATTCCTGGGAGAACTGCGTGGCGTGCTGCTCGACCTGCAACCACCGAAAAGGTGACAAATTGCTCAGCGAGCTCGGCTGGTCGCTGCGGTTGGTGCCGACCTCACCGAAGGGCCAGCATTGGCGGCTGCTGTCGACGGTCAAAGAACTCGACCCGGCGTGGGCGCGATACCTTGGCGAAGGCGCGGCGTAGCCCGGCGACGATGCGCGCGGCGTAGCGGCGCGCTGAGAAGGCGGGCAATTGGGGTTGAGTCCGGTGAAGTGATCCGCGGTGGGATACGGTTTGCGTCGTGAGCACTATGGAAATCCACGCCTACTTCGTGGGCATCCCGTTGCTGCTGGTCATCGTGCTGTCCGCGCTGATCTGGTCACGTAAGGGCCCGCACCCGGCGACCTACAAGATGTCCGAGCCATGGGGGCATCCGCCGATCCTGTGGGCGGCCACCGACGAGGTCTTCGGTCACGGAACGCATGCCGGGTACGGCACATCGGAAGTCAGCGTGGGAGGTGGCGCAAGTGGCAAGTGGTGAAGTCGCAACCATCCAGCCCGCCGAGCTGCCCAACGGCTCGGTGATCACCACCAGCGGGCGGATCTCCGGGGTCACCGAACCCGGAGAGGTGTCGGTGCACTACCCGTTTCCGATCAGCGAACTGGTCATCCTGGACGACGCGCTGACCTACGGGTCGCGGGCCGCGGGTGCACGGTTCGCCGTTTACATCGGCGATCTGGGCGGCGACACCGCGGCGCGAGCACGCGAGATCCTGGGCAAGGTGCCGACGCCGAACAACGCAGTGCTGATCGCCGTCTCACCGGACCAGCACGCGATCGAGGTGGCCTATGGCTCGGAGGTCCGCGGCCGGGGCGTCGAGTCGTCCGCGCCCCTCGGCGTGGCCGCCGCGGCGTCGGCGCTGAAGGACGGCGAACTCATCGACGGTCTGGTCAGCGCGATTCGGGTGACCAGCGCCGGCATCTCGCCGGCCTAGCGCTGTTCGGCTTCAGGCCGCCGCGCCACCGTCGAACCGACGCGCCCGCAGCGACCGCTCGATACCGGCGCGGCCCTCGAGCACCAGGCGGCGCAGCGCCGGAGGTAGCTCCGGGTCGGCAAGGAACCGGTCAGCGGCGGCGATGCCGTCGTCGCTGATGTCCAGCGACGGGTACAGACCGATCACCACCGTCTGCGCGACCTCACTCGAGCGGCGTTGCCACACGCCGCGGATCGCCGCGAAGTAGCGCTCGGTGAACGGCTTGAGCAGCTCGGCCTGGCCGGGCTCGACGAAACCGCCGATGATCGAGCGGGCGGTGATGTTGGGCAGCGTGTCGTCCTCGATCACCTGGCTCCACGCTTTCTCCTTGACGGCCAACTGCGGCCGCGCCGCCGCGGCTTGCGCGGCCTGCCGCCTGCCAGCAGCTGTCGGGTCGCGCTGGACCTCGGCATCGATGAACGGCGTCTCCGGGCCGTCGGCGTCGATGTCGCCGGCAGCGGCCAGCGCAGTGACGATGCGCCAACGCAGATCGGTGTCGATCGACAGGCCGGTCATTCCCAAGTCGGCGGGGTCGTGGTCGAGCAGGTCGGCCAGCACCACGACATGCCGGGTCGACAGCACCGATGAGCACAGTGCGTTGACGAAGGCCAGCTGATGGTCAGAGCCGGCCTGTGCGCCCCGGGCCAGCTCCAGCAGCCGGTCAGCAAACGCCGGCCAGCCCTCTGAACGGGCCCAGTCTGGGTCACTGTACGAACCCAGCGCTGTCTGCGCCTGCAACAGCAGCCGCTGCGCCACACCGACTTCCGTCTCGGCATGAACGCCGCCGGAGACCAGTGACACGAAGTCGCGGGCGCGCAACTCGGCGTCGCGGGTCATCTCCCACGCCGCCGACCACACCAGAGTGCGCGGCAGCGGCTCGGCGATGTCGGCGATGCGTTCCAGCGCAGTCTGCAGAGACTCAGGATCGAGCCGAAGCGAGCAGTAGGTCAGGTCGTCGTCGTTCACCAACACCAACCGACCTCGCGAAATACCAACCAGGGCAGGCACTTCCGTGCTTTCACCGCTGATGTCGAGCTCTTCACGGTGGATCCGTACCAGCTTGCCGCTGCCATCGTCGTCGTAAATCCCTACCGCGAGCCGGTGTACGCGTGTCTCGCCCGCACCTGGTGCAGCGCCGCTCTGCGCCACCGCGAACCGGGTGAACCGCCCGTCGGTGTCGACGTCGAAATCCGCGCGCAGCGTGTTCAGGCCGGTCGTCTTCAGCCACTGTCGGCCCCAGTCGGACAAGTCACGGCCAGAGGCTGTTTCGAGCGCGGACAGTAGATCGTCAAACGTGGCGTTGCTGAACGCGTGCGCGCGGAAATAGTCGCGCAGGCCGGCCAGAAAGTGCTCGAGGCCGACATAGGCCACCAGTTGCTTGAGCACGCTGGCACCTTTGGCGTAGGTGATGCCGTCGAAGTTGACCTCGACGGCGGCCAAGTCCGGAATATCGGCTGCCACCGGATGCGTCGACGGTAGTTGGTCTTGGCGGTAGGCCCACGACTTTTCGGCGTTGGCGAACGTCGTCCAGGCTTCAGCGAATTCGGTTGCCTCGCTTTGGCACAGCACCGAGGCAAACGTGGCGAACGACTCATTGAGCCACAGGTCGTCCCACCACCGCATGGTGACCAGGTCGCCGAACCACATGTGAGCCATCTCGTGCAGCACGGTTTCGGCGCGGCGCTCGTACGACGCGCGCGTGACCTTGCTGCGGAAGACGTAGTCCTCCAGGAACGTCACGGCGCCGGCGTTCTCCATCGCGCCGGCGTTGAACTCCGGGACGAACAGCTGGTCGTATTTGCCGAATGCGTACGGCACGCCAAAGTTCTTGTGATAGAAGCTAAATCCTTGCTTGGTCTGGGTGAACAGCCGCTCGGCATCCATGAATTCGGCGAGCGTGGCCCGACAGAAGATACCCAGCGGAATCTCGCCGTGTTCATCGCTGTAGCTGTCATCCCAGCGCGCATACGGGCCAGCGACCAGCGCCACCAGGTAGGTGCTCATCCGCGGTGTGGTGGCAAACATGTGTACGCCGCCGTCGACGCTCGCCGCGGCACCGTTGCAGACGACCTGCCAGTGCTGCGGTGCGGTGACCGAAACGTGGAACACCGCTTTGAGGTCGGGCTGGTCGAAGCAGGCGAACATCCGCTTGGCGTCGGCGGTTTCGAACTGCGAGTACAAATACACCTCGCTGTCGACCGGGTCGACGAAGCGGTGCAGGCCCTCCCCGGTGTTCGAGTAGCGACAGTCTGCGTCGACCACGACGACGTTGCGCTGCGCCAGACCGGTCAGCTCGATACCGATCGACTCGTCGTAACCGGACACGTCCAGCTCGCGGCCGTTGAGGGTGGCGCGGTGAATCTTGTCGGCGGCGATGTCGATGACGGTGTCGGCGCCGGGGAGCGCAGCGAACTCCACGGTGGTGATCGACCGGAAGACCCGTTCACCCGGCCCACCGTTGCCGTCGGTGAGGTCGAGGTCGATCCGGTAACTGTCGACGGTGATCAGCGCGGCGCGTTCGGCGGCTTGGTCGCGGGTGAGGTTCGGTAAGGCCACGTGTCCAACTTAAGCGGCAGGTGATACCCGTCGCTTGCTGGCCGGGCAATCAGTGCCGGCGACGGGAACAGGAGCGCCGCGGCTAGGGTTGTGCTGGACGGTTAGCCGGCCGTCGAGGAGAGGATTCCCATGCCTGAGAAGTCAGTTGCCGATTTTTGGTTCGATCCACTCTGCCCGTGGGCCTGGATCACCTCACGCTGGATCCTGGAGGTGGAAAAGGTCCGCGACATCGAGGTGAATTTCCGGGTTATGAGCCTGGCGGTGCTCAACGAGAACCGCGAGGGACTTCCCGACGAATACCGCGAACGGTTGGCGAAGGCATTCGGCCCGGTCCGGGTGGCGATTGCCGCCGAGCAAGCCCACGGCGCTGAGGTGCTCGCACCGCTTTACACCGCGATGGGCACCCGCATCCACAACCAGGACAACAAAGACCTGGACGACGTCATCAAGCAGTCCCTCGCCGAGGTGGGTTTGCCCCCTGAACTGGCCGATGCCGCCACCACCGACGCCTACGACGACGCCCTGCGCAAGAGCCATCACGCCGGGATGGACGCCGTCGGCGACGACGTCGGCACACCGACCATCCACGTCAACGGTGTGGCGTTCTTCGGCCCGGTGCTGTCCAAGATTCCGCGCGGCGAGGAGGCCGGCAAGCTGTGGGACGCCTCGGTGACCTTCGCGGCCTACCCCCACTTCTGGGAGCTCAAGCGGAGCCGTACCGAGAAGCCCGAATTCGACTAGACCGGTCGGGCGGCCCCGCATTGCGTCGCCGAGCACCGGCAGGTAAGGATTGCGGGCATGCGCGTGTACCTCGGTTCTGACCATGCCGGATTCGAGCTCAAACAGCAGATCATCGACCACCTGAAGAAAACCGGGCACGAGCCGATCGACTGCGGGGCCTTCAGCTATGACCCCGAAGACGATTACCCAGCGTTTTGCATCGACGCGGCCAGGCGCACGGTGGCCGACCCCGACAGCCTGGGCATCGTGCTCGGCGGATCGGGCAACGGGGAGCAGATCGCGGCAAACAAGGTGCCGGGCGCCCGCTGCGCGCTGGCATGGAGCGTCGAGACGGCGTCGTTGGCACGGCAGCACAACAACGCGCAGCTGATCGGAATCGGCGGCCGCATGCATACCGTCGAGGAGGCGTTGTCCTTCGTCGATGCCTTCCTGACCACACCGTGGTCGAAAGCTGAACGGCACCAACGGCGTATCGACATCCTGGCCGAATACGAACGCACGCATCAGGCCCCGCCGGTACCCGGCGCGGCGAGTTAAGACCAGGCGTGCCCGAAGGGCATACCCTGCATCGACTGGCCCGGCTGCACCAGCGTCGATATGCCGGTGCGGCAGTGGCGGTCTCGAGTCCGCAGGGTCGGTTCGCTGCGGCGGCATCCGCGGTCGATGGTCAGGTGCTGCGACGCGCGAGCGCGTGGGGTAAGCATTTGTTCCACCATTACGTCGGCGGCTCGACCGTGCATGTACATCTCGGGCTGTACGGAACCTTCACCGAATGGGCACGGCCGCCCGATGAGGCGATGCCGGCTCCCGTCGGGCAGGTGCGGATGCGGATGGTCGGCGCCGAATATGGGACCGACTTGCGTGGCCCGACGGTCTGCGAGCTTCTCGACGACGCGCAAGTCGCCGACGTGGTGTCTCGGCTCGGGCCTGACCCGCTTCGTCGCGACGCCGACCCGGCGTGGCCGTGGGCACGAATCACCAAGTCGCGCAGGCCAATCGGTGCGTTGCTGATGGACCAGACGATCATCGCCGGCGTCGGCAACGTCTACCGGAACGAGCTGCTGTTCCGCCATGGCATCGACCCGTACCGGGCCGGCCGTGCCATTGGTGAAGCCGAGTTCGCCGCCGCATGGATCGACTTGGTGGACTTGATGAAGATCGGTTTGCGGCGCGGCAAGATCATTGTGGTCCGCCCCGAGCATGACCACGGTGCACCGTCTTACGGCCCCGGCCGGCCGCGCACTTACGTGTACCGGCGCGCCGGGGACCCGTGCCGGGTGTGCGGGACCACGATCCGCACTGCCGAACTGGAAGGCCGAAACGTCTTTTGGTGCCAAACCTGCCAGACATAAGGCGGCCTGCTGCAGCATGACCGGATGAACAACACCGGCAATTGCTCATCTGAGCGCAAGGATCCGCTGGGTGGGCGCATAGCTTGCCCCGGTATCGATAGCGCCATGAACAAGTTCGCAAGCTGCTTTGCCGCAACAGCAGTAGTGGCCGCCGGCTTTGGCTTCGCCGGTATAGGCGCCGTAAGCGAAGCTCACGCGCAACCCATACCGAATTGGTGCCCAGGGGATTTTTGGGACCCGTCGTGGGGCACAAACTGGGACTGGAACGCGTGCCACGGCTCGGTGTCAACACCGCCGACTATCAATAACGGACCTACTATCGTCCAGCGTCCACCCGCAGTTAATAACCCGGGTGGGCCCGGACCGGGCCGACCCGGCGGACCTAGCGGTCCCGGCGGACCGGGTGGCTCGGGACCGGGTGGACCCGGAGGACCGGGTGGCTCGGGACCCGGTGGACCCGGCGGCTCGGGCCCGGGTGGACCCGGCGGCCCGGGCGGACCGGGTGGACCCGGCGGACCGGGCGGGCCCGGAGGACACGACCCGGGCGGCCCAGGCGGGCACGGCGGACATGGGCCCGGTGGCCCCGGCGAACCGGGCGGCCCAGGCGGGCATGAGCCTGGTGGTCCTGGCGGACCTGGCGGCCCTGGTGAACCGGGTGGACCTGGTGGGCATGAGCCTGGTGGTCCTGGCGGACCTGGCGGCCCCGGCGGACCGGAGGGACAGGGACCTGGCGGTCCGGGATCCGGGCCGGAACCTGGTGCACCCGGACCGGGCGGCTCAGACTCCGGCGCACCGGCGCCGGCGCCTGCCGGACCCGGATCCGACGCGGGCTCACCCGCACCTGACGCAGGCTCACCCGCACCGGATGCGGGCGCGCCCGCACCTGACGCGGGCCCGTCTGCAGGAGCTGACTCATCTGGGGGTGGCGACTCATCCGCCGGTGCCGACTCATCCGGCGGAGGAGATTCGTCTGGCGGAGGTGATTCATCTGGCGGAGGCGACTCATCCGGGGGAAGCGACTCGTGAAGCTGACGTCGAAGGCGCTACACCGAACTATCGCGAATTCAGTTCGCAATCAGGTATTTTCGGTTATGCGATAGCGAATTACCTTGGCGTAGAAACGTATACATACAGTTTATGCCTCTCGTCGCGAGGAAGGGCAGCATGAAAATCGTGCCACGCTTTGCTGCGGCAGCCGTGGTCGCCGGACTGGGATTGGCCGGTTTGGGCGCTGCAACGCAGGCTCAAGCCCAGCCGGGCCCCTTCCCGCGGTGGTGCCCAGGTGACTTCTGGGACCCTGGTTGGGGTCCCAACTGGGACTGGGGAAACTGTCACGACAACTGGCGCGGACCTGGGCCGAACCCTCATCCCGACCCACGCTGGGGACCGGGATGGGGCCCTGGGGGACCGCCTCCGAAGGGTTAGAGATTGGCACTCCAGACGGCCCGGCGGACCCGGTTTTGCGAAGCGGGGACTGGCGCGGGCCGCCGGCTCAGTTCTTCTTGACCCCGAGGGCCGCGTAAATCTCATCACTGAGCGCCACGCTGCGTGGGTCGGCGTTGGCTTTGGTGGCGTCGTAGCGATTCATCACGTACGCGTAGCCGATCCGATGTTCGAGGTCGACGAAACCGAATGAGCCGCCCAGGCCACCGTGGCCGAAGATCCACGGATTGGGTCCGTTCACACAGCGCTGGTTGAGCATGTAGCCCAGACCCCACCCGTGGTCGGCAACGCGTGGGCCGAGGACCAGATCGGTGTCGAGGCCGCCCTGCGATACGCGGATCAGGTCCATGTGCCCGCGGCTGAGCAGTTGCTCTTGGGCCAGCGCGTTGTAGAACGTCGCCAGTCCCAGCGCGGAGACCTGCCCGTTGGTGCCCGGGAACTCGATCTCCCGCCACAAGTCAAGGTCGTTGGAGCCGACCTCGTCGTCCGGCGCGAACCCCATCGACACGGCCAGGCCGGCCTTCGGATGCTCAGCCAGCGTGGTGGGGTAGCCGGGCGCGTTGACGTCGGCCAGCATCTTGCGGATGTGGGGCTTTTCCACCAGATCGGCGCAGCGGCGTTGTTCTGCGCGAGACAAGCCGATGTGGACCTCGGCGCCGAGCGGCTCAGCGATTTCAGCGCGCAGGTAATGACCAACCGTGTTACCGGTCACTCGGCGGAACACCTCGCCGAGGATGAAACCGTAAGTCGTCATGTGGTAGCCCTGCGCGGTTCCCGGCTCCCACCAGGGCTCGGCGGCGGCCAGCCGTTCGCAGACCAGATCCCAGTCGGTGACCTGCTGCCAGGTCATTCGCTTGCGCGGCCCGATCACTCCCGACCGGTGACTCATCACCATGCCGATGGTGATGGCCTCCTTGCCGGCCTGCGCGAACTCGGGCCAGTACCGGGCCACCGGCGCATCCAGATCCAGCTCACCGCGCTCAACGAGTTGATGTACGCAGGTGCTGGTCAGGCCCTTGGTTCCGGACAGCACAGTGGCCACCGTGTCCACCTGCCACGGTCGGGTACCGGCGGCGTCAGCCGTACCGGCCCATAGGTTGACGACCAACTCGCCGTCCACCCACGCTGCGACCGCTGCACCAACCTCTTTGCCCTGCACGAAGTTCCGCTCGAACGCGTCGCGTACCCGGTTGAAGCGCGACGCGCATGAGCCGTGGATTGCGATGTGGGCCGTGGTGCCAGTGTGCTGAATTGTCGGCCTCCTCAGCCTCGCCGGGCTCAGTAGTCGTCGGCCTGCTCGGCCTCCACAGCCTAGTCGCCCCGCATGCCGAGTGTCCGATTCGAGCGGGCGACGGGAATCGAACCCGCGTAGCTAGTTTGGAAGACTAGGGCTCTACCATTGAGCTACGCCCGCGTGTATTAGTCGAGCGCGACTGTAC
>Ga0209248_10000150_pt1 | contig 23868 bp, 24 predicted proteins | sample BogFormECP04_OM1_FD_188241 | JGI IMG/M metagenome (GOLD analysis project Ga0209248, IMG submission 188241) | Bog forest soil microbial communities from Calvert Island, British Columbia, Canada - ECP04_OM1 (SPAdes) (version 2) | ecosystem: Environmental > Aquatic > Freshwater > Wetlands > Bog ... | reverse complement strand
CTGCCAGCGCCGATGATACTACCCAACCCGGGTGGAAAAGTAGGACACCGCCGAACACACACCCAAAAAAGGGCACCCACAAGGTGCCCTTTTTTGCGCTCTAAACGCAATTGAATTTCGGAATTTGCTGACGCAATTCTGTTTAAGCTTTTGGCCTGTCCCAGCGCAGCAAATAACGCCAGAAGACGAGCCGGCGTACCCGAACGCCGGGCAGCACTGCGCCGGCCTGGTCGGCGACTGCTCGGGTGGTCAGCTGTGGTTCCATCACGACTGGCATGGCTGCGTGCGTCGCGTCTTTGGCGAACCAGTCTTTGCTTCCCGCGGACCGGGCTGCCACAAACGCTGAGCCGAGCAGGCGATGCCCCACTGCGGCAACAACTTCCGCGGGGAGTTCGCGGAGCAGGTCCTTCCGGGGCAAGGCGACGACGGCAAGCACTCCGCCGGGGCGCAGCAGGCTTGCGAAGCGCAGCAGGGCGTCCTGCAGCGGCATGTGATGCAGTGCGCTAATCGAGAAGATCGCGTCGTAGGCACCGCAGGGCGGCGGATCAGTCAAGACGTCGGCGAGGATGCAATTCACGTTGCCGGGGGTGCGTTGCCGGGCCAACTCGATCATCGCCGCTGAGCGATCGACCGCGTCGACGTGTTCCACCCGACGGGCGAGGCGCGTCGCAAACGATCCCGCGCCGCAACCAACGTCGAGCACACGATGGCAGCGCTGGGGTAGTTGATCGAGCAGTAGACGGTGGTAGTAGGCGTTGTGATCCCAGTCCAGCACGGCCGCGACGTTACCGACGGGCCCGTCAGCGGCCGAGGACGACCATGAGTAGTTGGCGCAGCCAGGCGCGAGCACCCGGCAGGTTCCCGTCCAGGATCAGTTGGGTGGCGACTCCGTCGTAGGCCGCGACGACGGCCCGGGCGGTGTCCGCGACGCTGCCCAGTGCCGGGTGTATGTCGTTGTCAGAGGCGGCAAGACGCTGTTCGACCGCGGCTCGGAGTTGGTCGCGGTGGGCGGCCAGGCGCTCGGCGACCGCGGGATGGCGGGCGGCGTGCATCAAGAAGTCGGTCTTGACCAATAACCAGTCACGATCGAGCAGCAGCGTTTGCGAGATCCGATCGAGGGTCCCGGTCCAGTCTGCCGGCTCCGGCAGAGCCGTCATCGCGGTGGCGAGTTGGTCCGCGATCAGTGTGGCCCGCTCGTCGTAGAGGGTGAAGAACAGCTCTTCGAGGCTGGCAAATTGCGAGTAAAACGCGCCACGGGTGTAGCCGGCTTCGGCGCAGACGTCCTCGATGCGGGCATGCCCGAATCCCTTGTCGGCGAACACCCGGAATGCGGCGTCGAGGAGCCGTGCCCGGGTCTCGGCGCGACGCTTGGTCACCCGAGGAGGCTTGGCGGCCGCTGCTGTCATCTGCATCACCAAATGATACATTAAAGTATCCGATACGCTGGTGTATCCGATATCTGCGCAGATCCAGAGTGAGGAGCGACCGGTGGATGCTGACGTGATTGTGATCGGTGGTGGGTTGGCCGGGCTGGTCGCCACGCGGGAGTTGACTCGCCGCGGCAAGAAAGTCGCCGTGATCGACCAGGAGAATGCCGCCAACTTGGGCGGTCAGGCTTTTTGGTCGTTCGGGGGCATCTTCTTCGTCGACAGTCCCGAACAGCGCCGCATGCGTGTCAAGGACTCCTTCGAACTGGCCTGGAGCGACTGGTCCGGCAGCGCGGCATTCGACCGCCTTGACGACGAAGACGTCTGGGCGGCCAGGTGGGCCCGCGCCTATGTCGAGTTCGCCGTCGGCGACAAGCGCGCTTATCTGGCCGAGCACGGCATGACGTTCCTGCCGACCGTGGGCTGGGCCGAGCGCGGCGACCTGCGCGCCACCGGCCACGGCAACTCCGTGCCCCGCTTCCACGTCACCTGGGGCACCGGCACCGGCGTTGTCGGACCGTTCGTCAACTCCGCACTGACCGCCGCCGGCCAGGGGCTGGTGAGCCTTCATCACCGCCACCGCGTCGACGAGCTGGTCTTCACCGACGGAGCGGTGACCGGGGTCCGCGGCGTCGTGCTCGCCCCCGACGATGCCCCCCGCGGGGCTCCGTCCAACCGGGATGTGGTCGGCGAGTTCGAACTGAGCGCCCAGGCCGTCATCATCGCTTCCGGCGGTATCGGCGCGAACCACGAGATCGTGCGCCGCTACTGGCCGCAACGCATGGGCACCCCTCCGCGGTCGATGATCACCGGCGTGCCGGCGTATGTTGACGGCCGCATGCTCGACAGCGCCGCCGACAGTGGGGTGCGGCTGGTCAACCGGGACCGGATGTGGCACTACACCGAAGGCATCCAGAACTGGAACCCGATCTGGCCAAGCCACGCAATCCGGATCCTGCCGGGTCCCTCGTCGATGTGGTTCGACGCGCTCGGGCGGAGGCTGCCCGAACCGTACCTGCCGGGCTATGACACGCTCGGCACACTGCGCTACCTGCGCACCGACCCCGCCATCGCCGGATACGACCATTCCTGGTTCATCCTGACGCAGAAGATCATCGAAAAAGAGTTCGCGCTGTCGGGTTCGGAGCAGAACCCCGATATCACCGGCAAAAGCCGCGCCGCTTTCCTGCGGGAGCGGCTGCTGAACCGCTCGGCCCCCGGGCCGGTCGAGGCCTTCAAACGCCACGGCGCGGACTTCGTTGTCGCGGACGACCTCGAATCTCTGGTGGGGAAGATGAACGCCCTTACCGATGAACCGCTGCTCGACCCCAACGCGATTCGACACCAGATCGAGGCACGCGACCTACAGATGGCCAACCCGTTCGCCAAAGACGCCCAAGTGCAAGGCATCCGCAATGCCCGCCGCTACCTCGGCGACCGCATCGGGCGCGTCGCGGCGCCGCATCGCATCCTCGACCCAGCCGCCGGCCCGCTGATCGGTGTCAAGCTGCACATCCTGACCCGAAAGACGTTGGGCGGCATCCAGACTGACCTGTCCTCGCGCGCGTTTGGGAACGACGGCCAGCCCATCCCTGGACTCTATGCGATCGGCGAAGCCGCCGGATTCGGCGGCGGCGGCGTCCACGGCTACAACGCCCTGGAAGGCACCTTCCTCGGTGGCTGCATCTTCTCCGGGCGCGCGGCCGGACGTGCCGCAGCCGAAGCCCTTTAGCCACAAGGCAGCAGCCAGTGCCCGGCCCGTATCCTTTGATGCGACGACGTCAAGGTGATTTGGTATGAAGGGTACGAGTGGTCGAGGACAGGCGCGGCGGCGACGGGGATCGGCGACCGAGGCGAGCGCCGCGGTCCCAAGCACCGACTTCGGGCCCGGGACGCGCGGGCAGAGCACAGCCCCAGCATCCGTCCACCAACGATGACAGCGCGGGCCCGCCGATCCCGCCCGAGATCGAAGCGAAGCAGCTGGCACCCGAGATCCGGCGTGAGCTCAGTACTTTGGATCGGGCGACCGCCGACGCCATTGCCCGCCACCTGGTCGCCGCGGGCGAGCTGATCGACGAAGACCCCGAGGCCGCGCTGAGCCACGCGCAGGCCGCCCGGGCCCGGTCCGGCCGTATCGCCGCCGTCCGGGAAGCCGTGGGGATCGCGGCCTACCGATGTGGTGACTGGGCGCAGGCGCTGGCCGAACTGCGGGCGGCCCGCAGGATGGGCAGCAAATCCCCGTTGCTTCCGCTGATCGTCGACTGCGAACGCGGCCTCGGCCGCCCCGAACGGGCACTTGAGCTGGCACGAGGGCCTGAAGTGGCCCAACTCGGCGGCGACGAAGCCGACGAATTGCGCATCGTCGCCGCCGGCGCCCGCGCGGACCTCGGTCAGCTCGAACAAGCCCTGAAAGTACTGTCCACACCGCAGCTGGATCCGGCGCGGACCGGGACCATCGCGGCCCGGCTGTTCTACGCCTACGCGGAGACGCTGCGCGCGCTCGACCGCAGCGACGAGGCGCTGCAGTGGTTTCTGCGCGCCGCGGCGGCCGACGTCGAGGGTGTCACCGACGCCGAAGACCGAGTGAGCGAGCTCGGCTGACGTGGGAACACTTGCGCAGCAATACGATTGCCTACTTCTGGATCTAGACGGAACGGTGTTTCACGGCCACGCGCTGACCGAGGGCGCAGCCGAGTCGTTGGACAAGGTGAGTGGCCGCAAGCTTTTCGTCACCAACAATGCCTCACGGAGTGCCGGGGAGGTTGCCGAGCATCTGTGCGACATCGGTCTCAAGGCGACCGCCGATGATGTCGTCACCAGCGCGCAAAGCGCCGCCCATGTGCTGGCCGCTCAACTGGCCCCCGAGTCGCGGGTGCTGGTCGTCGGTACCGATTCGCTGGCCGACGAAATCGCGGCCGTCGGACTACGGCCGGTACGCCTCTTCGGGGACAAACCGCACGCCGTGGTCCAGGGCCACTCCCCTGAAACCGGCTGGATCAACCTTGCCGAGGCGGCATTGGCCATCCGCGCCGGAGCGTTGTGGGTGGCGGCCAACGTGGACGCCACCCTGCCCACCGAACGCGGCCTGTTACCGGGCAATGGCTCGATGGTGGCCGCACTGAAAGCAGCGACCGATGCCGAGCCCCAGGTCGCCGGCAAGCCTTCACCGACCTTGATGACAGATGCCTTGGCGCGCGGCGACTTTGGTGCACCGCTGGTAGTCGGTGACCGATTGAATACCGATATCGCCGGCGCCAACGCCGCCGGGCTGCCCAGCCTGATGGTGCTCAGCGGCGTGAACTCCGCGCGCGACGCGGTGCACGCCGTCCGTGAACAACGCGCCACCTATATCGGCTACGACCTACGCTCGCTGCATCAGGACGCCGATGTGCTCGCGGTGGCTCCGCAACCGGCATGGCACGTCGAGACCGGGGACACGTCGATCACGATCAGCACCGGACGCAACGACGAGGCGAGCGATGACCTGTCGATCGTTCGTGCCGTCGCCAACGCCGTCTGGGGGAGCGACGGCGACGCAGAAGCCATCACCATCGAGGCTGGCGACGACACCGCACGCGATGCCCTGCAGCGGTGGTCCCTGGTCTGAATCCGATAGCGTAGGAACGCGATGACTGGCGCCGGCGACGATGCAGTGGGGGCACCACCCAGCCGCGCAGCGGCGAGGGGGACGAAGCGATGAGGAGGAGTGGCGCAATGACTACCGACCCTGACGAAATTCGCGCTCAGATCGACGCCGTGCTCGCCGAGCTGCCTGATCCTGCCGACGTCGAGAATGCGCCCGCGGAAGCCGATCTCGAAGAGCTAGCACGCCGGCTGTCCGAAGCACACGACATGCTGGTGCGGGCGCTGGAGTCCGCGGAGAAGGGCTGAGAGTCCCGTGCCGCGGCGTACCCGCGTTGACGTCGAGCTGGTCCGGCGAGGGCTGGCCCGGTCTCGCCAGCAGGCCGCGGAGTTGATCGGCGCCGGCAAGGTCAGCATCGACGGCATGCCGGCGGTGAAACCGGGTACCGCCGTCGCGGCCAGCGCCGCGTTGAATGTGCACGACGACGGCGAGCGCGGCTGGGTGTCGCGAGGGGCCCACAAGCTCATCGGTGCGCTCGACACATTCGGTATCAGCGTCGAGGGTCGGCGCTGTCTGGATGCCGGCGCATCGACGGGTGGATTCACCGAGGTACTGCTGGACCGCGGCGCACGTGAAGTGGTCGCCGTCGACGTGGGCTACGGCCAGCTGGCCTGGTCGCTGCGATCGGATCCTCGGGTGGTCGTCATCGAACGGACCAACGCACGGGAGCTGACACCGGAGATGATCGGCGACCCGGTTGACGTCGTCGTCGCCGACCTGTCGTTCATCTCGCTGACCACCGTGTTGCCCGCGCTGACTGGATGCGCATCGCCCAACGCAGATATCGTTCCCATGGTGAAGCCGCAGTTCGAGGTGGGCAAAGGTCAGGTGGGCGCCGGCGGGGTGGTGCAGGATCCCGAGCTGCGTGCGGGCTCGATGCTTGCCGTCGCGCGTTGCGCCGAGGAACTGGGATGGCACACCGTCGGGGCCACCGCCAGCCCGCTGCCCGGTCCGTCAGGCAACGTCGAATACTTCCTGTGGCTACGCGCCCAGACCGATCGAGGATTTACTGCTGATGAGTTGCAATACGCGGTCCACGTGGCCGTGGAAGCCGGTCCGCAATGACGGATGAGCGCACTGTCCTGCTCGTGGTTCACACCGGCCGCGATGAGGCTACCGAGACTGCCCGTCGGGTACAGAAAGTACTGAGCGACAACGGTATTGGACTTCGGGTGTTGTCCGCGGAGGCGGTTGATCGTGGCTCGCTGCACTTGTCGCCGGACGATGTGCGCGCATTGGGCGTCGACATCGAGGTCGTCGACCCTGATCCGGGCGCCGCTGACGCCTGCGAGTTGGTGATGGCACTCGGCGGTGACGGGACCTTCCTGCGGGCCGCTGAGCTCGCACGCAATGCCGACGTTCCGGTACTGGGCGTCAACCTGGGCCGGATCGGGTTTTTGGCCGAGGCAGAGGCCGACGCCATCGACACGGTGCTCGAGCATGTCGTTGCCCGCAGCTACCGCATCGAGGAGCGGTTGACGCTCGACATCGCTGTCCGGGTCAAGGGCGAGGTGATCACCCACGGATGGGCGCTCAACGATGCCAGCCTGGAGAAGGGCCCGCGGCTGGGAGTGCTCGGGGTGGTAGTCGAGGTCGACGGCCGTCCGGTGTCCACCTTTGGCTGCGACGGGGTGTTGGTGTCGACCCCCACCGGCTCCACGGCTTACGCGTTCTCCGCGGGCGGGCCCATTCTGTGGCCGGATCTGGAAGCACTCTTGGTGGTGCCCAACAACGCTCACGCACTATTTGCGCGGCCGATGGTGACCAGCCCTGACGCCAGCATCGCCATCGAAATCGAGGCCGACGGACACGACGCCGTGGTGTTTTGCGACGGGCGGCGCGAGATGGTGGTGCCGGCCGGTGGACGGTTGGAGGTGCGGCGCTGCGAGGTATCGGTGAAATGGGCGCGGCTGGATAGCGCGCCGTTCACCGACCGCCTGGTGCGTAAGTTCCGCTTGCCGGTCACCGGCTGGCGTGGACGGTAACGGCGCTGCCCGGTGCTCAGTGAAATTCGGATCGAGGCGTTGGGCGCCATCAGCGTCGCCACGGCCGAGTTCGACCGTGGTCTGACGGTGCTGACCGGGGAAACCGGCACCGGCAAGACGATGGTGGTCACGGGTCTGCACCTGCTGGGTGGGGCCCGTGCCGACGCCAACCGGGTGCGCTCGGGCGCCGAGCGGGCCGTCGTCGAAGGGCGTTTCAGCACCGCCGATCTCGACCCCAAGGCCGCGGCCCAGATCGACGAGATGCTGGACGCCTCGGGAGCCGAGCGCGATGAGGACGGCAGCATCATCGCTTCGCGCTTGGTCAGCCGCGAAGGTCCGTCGCGGGCCTACCTCGGCGGGCGCAGCGTGCCGGCCAAATCGCTGAGCGGTTTCACCAACGAACTGCTCACCTTGCACGGGCAAAACGACCAGCTGCGGCTGATGCGGCCCGACGAGCAACGCGGCGCGCTGGACCGGTTCGCCGCCGTCGGTGCCCGGCTCGAGCGCTATCGCAAGCTGCGCGACGCGTGGCAGTCGGCGCGGCGTGACCTCGTCGACCGCACCAACCGGGCCCGCGAATTGGCCCAAGAGGCCGACCGGCTGAAATTCGCGCTGCATGAGATCGACACCGTCGACCCCGCACCCGGTGAGGATGATGCGCTGATCGACGACATCCGGCGGCTCTCGGAATTGGACGCGCTGCGTGAGGCTGCCGCCACCGCCCGGGCCGCGTTGTCCGGGACCGACGAGGAGACCGCTGCAGAGGTGATGGGCCAACCCGCGTCCGCGGCCGACGGCGTGGCGCGAGCGAAGACGGCGCTGGAGTCGACCGACGACGCCACGTTGCGGGGGCTCGCCGATCAGCTCACCGAGGCGTTGACGGTGGTCGACGATGCGGCGCGCGAACTCGGCGACTACCTGAACGAATTACCATCCGATGCAAGCACTTTGGATACCAAACTCGCCCGGCAAGCCGAACTTCGCACGCTCACCCGCAAGTACGCCGCCGACATCGACGGCGTGTTGGAGTGGGCGCGCGAATCGCGAGACCGGCTGGCTCGTCTAGATGTCTCCGAAGAGGCGTTGGCCGGCCTACAACGTCGCGTCGACGAGCTGGCGGCCGAATTAGGCTCCGCTGCAACCGAACTCAGTAAGGCGCGCAGCCAAGCGGCCAAGCGACTGGCCAAGGAAGTCACCGCCGAGTTATCCGGCCTGGCGATGTCCGAGGCCGAATTCACCATCGCCGTGATGAATATGCCGGCGGGTGAGGACGACCCCGCCGCGCTGACGCTGCCCTCGGGCGCGCGGGTCCATGCCGGCGGGGACGGCGTCGACCAGGTCGAGTTCGGCTTCGCGGCGCATCGCGGCATGACGGTGCTGCCACTTGCGAAGAGCGCGTCCGGCGGCGAGCTGTCGCGGGTGATGCTGGCCCTCGAAGTGGTGCTGGCGACTTCTCCTACAGGGATGACCAGTACCACGATGGTGTTCGACGAGGTCGACGCCGGCGTTGGTGGCCGCGCCGCGGTCCAGATCGGTCGCCGGCTGGCGCGGTTGGCCCGCAACCGCCAAGTCATCGTGGTCACCCATCTGCCGCAGGTCGCGGCCTACGCCGACGTACACCTCATGGTTGACAGCACAGGGACAAACGGTGCCAGCGGAGTGCGGCGCCTGGACGGCGACCACCGGGTCGCGGAGTTGGCCAGGATGCTGGCCGGGCTCGGCGAGTCCGACACGGCGCGCGCCCATGCGCGTGAACTGCTCGCGGCCGCTGACTGTGACCGGATTGCGACCTGAAGACGACAGTCAAATGTGTGACAGGTGTGACAAGATATAACTTCTGAGGCTGTTGTTACGGCGCGCCTCCCCGGTCGGATTCATCTTCACCGACAGAATCGCCTCCATGAGTGTGACCACCAGGATGACTGCGCTGCTGACCCGTAGTAACCCCATCCGGCCGGGTGTTGTCGGTACTGCCCGGGTCGACCGCGACATCGATCGACTGCTGCGGCGGGTGTGCCCCGGCGACATCGTCGTCCTCGACGTGCTGGACCTGGACCGGATCACCGCCGATGCGCTCGTCGACGCCGAGATCGCCGCGGTCGTCAACGCATCCCCGTCGGTGTCGGGCCGCTATCCCAACCTGGGCCCGGAAGTGCTGATGGCCAACGGCGTCACCCTCATCGACGAGACCGGGCCTGAGGTCTTCAAGAAGATCAAGGACGGCGCGAAAGTCCGGCTCTACAACGGCGGGGTGTACTCGGGCGACCGCCGACTGATCCGCGGCACCGAGCGCACCGACCAGGAAATCGCCGAGCTGATGCAAGAGGCCAAGACTGGACTGGTCGCCCACCTGGAGGCGTTCGCGGGCAACACCATCGAGTTCATCCGAAGTGAAAGCCCGCTGCTGATCGACGGGATCGGCATCCCCGACGTCGACGTCGACCTACGCCGGCGTCACGTCCTCGTGGTCGCCGACGAGGACCACGCCGCCGATGACCTCAAGAGCCTCAAACCGTTCATCAAGGAGTATCAGCCCGTTCTGATCGGAGTCGGCGCCGGCGCGGAAGTCTTACGCAAGGCGGGATACCGCCCGCAACTCATCGTCGGCGATCCCAATGAGCTCAGCACCGAAGTCCTCAAGTGCGGCGCTCAGGTGGTCTTGCCCGCCGACGCCGACGGCCACGCGCCGGGCCTGGAGCGCATCCAGGATCTCGGTGTGGGCGCGATGACGTTCCCCGCCGCGGGTTCGCCCACCGACCTGGCTCTGCTGCTGGCTGACCACCACGGCGCCGCACTGCTGGTAACCGCGGGCCACAGCGCCAACATCGAGACGTTCTTCGACCGGTCGCGTCAGCAGAGCAACCCGTCGACCTTCCTCACCCGGCTGCGGGTGGGGGAGAAGGTCGTGGACGCCAAAGCGGTTGCCACCCTGTATCACAATCGAATTTCCGGCGGCGCGATCGCACTGTTGATTTTGACGATGCTGATCACGGTCATCGTCGCCCTATGGGCGTCACGCACCGACACGCTGGTGCTGCACTGGGCGGTCGAGTACTGGAACCATTTCACGGTCTGGGCGCAGCACTGGGTCCACTAGGACGGGGATTGACGTGATATCTCTACGCCAGCACGCGATTTCGCTAGCCGCCGTTTTCGTGGCGCTGGCGGTCGGAGTCGTGCTGGGCTCGGGCCTCCTATCCAACACACGTGACGAATCGCGGAATCTCTACGACCAGATCAACGCGCTCAACGACCAGAAGAACGCGCTGAACCAAAAGCTCAATTCCGCAGATGCTTTCGATTCCCAAATGGCAGGCCGGATGGTGCACGACGCGCTGAGCGGCAAGTCGGTGGTGATCTTCCGCTCTCCGGATGCCAAGGATGACGATGTCGACGCGGTGTCCAAGCTTGTCGGTCAGTCCGGCGGATCTGTGAGCGGCACGGTGTCGTTGACGCAGGAGTTCGTCGATGCCAACTCGGCGGAGAAGCTGCGTTCGGTGGTCAACTCGTCGATCCTGCCGGCGGGCGCGCAGCTGAGCACCAAACTCGTCGACCAGGGCTCGCAGGCCGGCGACCTGTTGGGTATCGCGCTGCTGATCAACAGGGATCCCGCCGTGCCGACCGTCGACGACGCGCAGCGCGACACCGTGTTGGCCGCGCTGCGTGACACCGGCTTCATCGGCTATGGGAACCAGCACGTCGGCGCGGCGAACGCCGCGGCCGTCGTCACCGGCGGTGGCCTCGGCGACGATGCCGGCAATCAGGGCGTCAGCGTGGCCCGGTTCGCCGCCGCGCTCGCGCCGCACGGTTCGGGTGTGCTGCTCGCCGGGCGGGATGGCTCATCCGTGGGAACGGCGGCCGTCGCGGTGGCCCGCGCCGATGCCGCAGTGACGTCTTCGATCAGCACCGTCGACGACGTAAATACCGAGTCCGGGCGAATCACCGCGGTCCTTGGCATGGCCAGCCTGATCAACGGTGGCCGCCCCGGTCAGTACGGCACCGGTCACGGCGCCACCGGCCTCACCGTCGCGTCGTAGCCCGCCGACGATGCCGAGCGCGTAGCGCGATGAGGTGGGGGTACCTCCCGCTTGCGGGGGAGAGGCGGGCAATCGATCCAGCCGGCCCGCCGGGCGTGTCAGCGACGACGCGGCGGCGCGGATGTTAGGGTGGGTTTCCGTGGGTCGGCAGGCCCAATAAGGGTTGGACACCAGCCAAAAGCCTAGCCATTCGCCGTCTTCACGGAGGTCGCTACATTGCGCAGGCATCCCCAGGGCGCCACCAAGCACCTCTTCGTCAGCGGTGGCGTCGTGTCGTCGCTGGGTAAGGGCCTGACCGCCAGCAGTCTGGGACAGTTGCTGACCGCGCGCGGGCTGCAGGTGACGATGCAGAAACTCGACCCCTACCTCAACGTCGACCCCGGCACCATGAATCCGTTCCAGCACGGCGAGGTCTTCGTCACCGAGGACGGCGCCGAAACTGACCTCGACGTCGGCCACTACGAGCGCTTCCTGGACCGCGACCTGTCCGGCTCGGCCAATGTCACCACCGGACAGGTCTATTCGACCGTGATCGCAAAAGAGCGGCGCGGCGAGTACCTCGGCGACACCGTCCAGGTGATTCCGCACATCACCGACGAGATCAAGAGCCGCATCCTGGCGATGGCCAAGCCGGACGCCGACGGGAACCGCCCGGATGTCGTCATCACCGAAATCGGCGGCACCGTGGGCGACATCGAGTCGCAGCCCTTCCTCGAGGCGGCACGCCAGGTTCGTCATGACCTCGGCCGGGAGAACGTCTTCTTCTTGCACGTGTCGCTGGTCCCATACCTGGCGCCATCGGGCGAATTGAAGACCAAGCCGACCCAGCACTCGGTGGCGGCGCTGCGCAGCATCGGTATCACCCCGGATGCGTTGATCCTGCGCTGCGACCGCGACGTCCCCGAACCGCTGAAGAACAAGATCGCGCTGATGTGTGACGTCGACATCGACGGCGTCATCTCCACTCCCGACGCGCCGTCGATCTATGACATTCCCAAGGTGCTGCACCGCGAAGAGCTGGACGCCTATGTGGTGCGCCGACTCAACCTGCCGTTCCGCGACGTCGACTGGACCGAGTGGGACGATTTGCTGCGCCGGGTGCACGATCCACAAGAGACAGTGCGAATCGCGTTGGTGGGCAAGTATGTCGACCTCTCCGATGCGTATCTGTCGGTGAGCGAGGCGCTGCGGGCGGCCGGATTCAAGCACCGGGCAAAAGTTGAAATCCGCTGGGTGGGCTCCGACGACTGCGAAACGACGACCGGCGCAGCTGCGTTGCTCGACGACGTCCACGGCGTGCTGATCCCCGGCGGCTTCGGCATCCGCGGAATCGAGGGGAAGATCGGGGCGATCCGATATGCGCGGTCCAGGGGTCTGCCCGTCTTGGGGTTGTGCCTGGGGTTGCAGTGCATCGTGATCGAGGCGGCGCGTTCCGTCGGCATCGAGCAGGCCAACTCGGCAGAGTTCGATCCGGCGACACCGGACCCGGTCATCTCCACCATGGCCGACCAAGCGGAGATCGTCGCCGGCGAGGCGGACCTCGGCGGCACCATGCGGCTGGGCGCGTATCCGGCGGTGCTCGAGCCGGATTCCATTGTGGCGCAAGCATATCAGTCAAGCCAGGTGTCTGAGCGGCATCGGCATCGCTACGAGGTCAACAACGCCTATCGGGATCGGATCGCAGAAAGCGGCCTGAGATTCTCCGGCACATCTCCCGACGGCCATCTGGTGGAGTTCGTCGAGTACCCGCCGGAGATGCATTCATTCGTCGTCGGCACCCAAGCGCATCCGGAGTTGAAGAGTCGGCCCACTCGTCCGCACCCGTTGTTCGTCGGCTTCATCGGGGCGGCCATCGACTACAAGGCAGCCGAGCGTCTGCCGATGGAGATTACCGAACAGCCGTCGAACGGAAGTGAACAACGCGACGGCGTCGACACGTCGCTGGCCGAGCCCGAACCTGTTGCCCGTGGGTGAACACGTCTTCGAGACGATATCGTCCGAAACTCTGCACACCGGAAAGATTTTCGCCCTGCGCCGCGACGATGTCCGGATGCCCGGCGGGAAGATCGTGACGCGGGAGATCGTCGAGCACTACGGCGCGGTGGCCATCGTCGCGATCGACGACGAAGGCCGCATCCCGATGGTCCACCAGTATCGCCACCCCTTCGGTCGACGGCTGTGGGAGCTGCCCGCCGGCCTGCTCGACGTCAACGGTGAAGCCCCGCAACTGACCGCCGCCCGGGAACTCCGCGAGGAGGCCGGCTTGGAGGCGCAGACCTGGCAGGTGCTGGTCGATTTGGATTCCACACCCGGATTCAGCGACGAATCGGTGCGGGTCTATCTGGCGACCGGTTTGACGCAGGTCGACCGGCCCGAGGCGCATGACGAGGAAGCCGACATGACGTTGCAGTGGTATCCCATCGAGGACGCAGCCGGCCGGGCTTTCAGCGGCGAGATCGTCAACGCCCTTGCGGTAGCAGGGATCTTGGCGGCATACGCGGTGAGGAATGGTCTGGCACAACCGCGGCCGGTGGATACACCGTGGGTGGACAAGTCAAAGGCATTTGCGGCCCGGCAGGCCGCTAAGTGACCACGCTGGCGCCGCCGCTGGAGACCCAGCTGCAGGGTTACCTCGATCATCTGGCGATCGAACGGGGCGTCGCGGCCAATACTTTGAGCTCCTATCGCCGCGACCTGCGCCGCTACTTCGAGCACCTCACGCTGCGGGGCGTCGACGACCTGGCCAAGGCCAGCGAGGACGATGTCAGCGAATTCCTGGTCGCACTGCGGCGCGGCGATGCGGCTGCCGGAGTCGTGCCGCTATCGGCGGTGTCGGCGGCGCGAACCCTGATCGCGGTGCGCGGTTTGCACCGGTTCGCCGCCGCCGAGGGCCTGGCCGAAATCGACGTCGCGCAGGCCGTCAAGCCACCGACGCCGGTGCGGCGGCTGCCCAAAAGCCTGAGCCTCGACCAGGTGCTCGCGCTGCTGGCCGGCGCCGGAGGCGACAGCCCGTCCGACGGCCCGTTGACGCTGCGCAACCGCGCGCTGCTCGAACTGCTGTACTCGACCGGCGCGCGGATCTCCGAAGCCGTCGGTCTCGACATCGACGACATCGACACACATGCCCGGTCGGTGCTGCTGCGCGGCAAGGGCGGCAAGCAGCGGCTGGTGCCGATCGGACGCCCGGCAGTGCAGGCGCTGGACGCCTACACGGTGCGCGGACGTTCAGAATTGGCGCGCCGCGGCCGCGGGACACCGGCCATCTTTCTCAATGCGCGCGGTGGCCGGTTGTCGCGGCAAAGCGCGTGGCAAGTGCTGCAGGACGCCGCCGAGCGGGCGGGCATCACCGCCGGGGTGTCCCCACACACGCTGCGGCATTCGTTTGCGACCCACCTGCTGGACGGCGGGGCCGACGTCCGTGTGGTGCAGGAGTTGCTCGGACACGCCTCGGTCACAACGACGCAGATCTACACCATGGTCACCGTGCACGCGCTGCGCGAAGTCTGGGCCGAGGCTCATCCGCGGGCGCGCTAGGCGCGGCACCCATCCACGAAGGTCGAGTAGCCGGTTACTCAAGCCAACTCGAAAAGTGCTCACCATACTGATCGAAGTCAAAACGGGGGCCAGGAGTGGCTATGGCGCATGCTCGGTCAGCATGCGGTTGTTCTCGGCGCAAGCATGGGCGGGCTGCTCGCCGCGAGGGTACTGGCCGATTTCTACCAAAACGTCACCGTGGTGGAACGCGACGTATTGCCCAACGACCCCGCCAACCGGCGGGGGGTACCGCAGGGCCGGCATGCTCACGGTCTGCTCAGGCGTGGCGGCCAAATCATCGACGAACTCTTCCCCGGATTTCTCAATGAACTCGTCGCGGCCGGTGCCCCTGTTCTCGATGACGGGGATTTCTCGAAGATCTGGATGTCGGTCGGTGGACATCAGCTGGTCCGGGTCGGCAAGGTGCGGGATCAACGCGCGATGACAATCTATGTTCCCAGCCGGCCGTTCCTGGAGTGCCATGTCCGGCGGCGACTGAGCGCCATCCCGAACGTAACGATCCTGAGCGGCCTGGATGCGGCCGAGATGACGGCGCCGGCGGATCGGAATCGCGTTACCGGCGTGCGGGTGGTCAACCGCGACAGCGGCGCCGAACAGGAGTTGACGAAGTTCTTCCGGGTCAACAACTTCATCGACCCCCCGGTCCGCCTACTGCACCCCTCCTTCATCTCCCGCGTCGCGGCCGTCAACCTGCGCCGCCGGCGAGGCGATTACGCAGCCTTGGCAGCGGCAGCCGCTCGCTGAAAGCGCGGCACACGCGATGGTCGCGTGTGCGGCCACTAGCCCAGGTAATCCGATTCCAGCACCAGGTCGGGGATCGAGCTCTGATACTCCACGTGCGTCTTGTGCTCGATAGTGTTGAACAGCTTGCCCTGCTGCTGGCGCATGTAGTCGCGGTATTTCGGCGCACCCGGAACCTTGACGTTGTCGGCGACCGCGATCGAGCCGGTATGCAGCCAGCCCCGGTCGAGGATGCTCTGCAGGTCAGCCAAGTAGGCGTCCTTGTCGTGGTCGAGAAACAGGAAGTCAAGTGAGCCGGCGGTAAAGCCATGCTCGCCGGCCAGCGCATCCAGCGTCTGGCCGCCGTCGGCAATGGTCCCAACCACACACGTGACCCGGTCGGCGACACCGGCATGCGCCCAGATCTGGCGGGCATTGGCGGCGTTCGCTTCGGCAAGCTCGACGGAGTACACCTTGGCGGCGGGCGCGGCGCGGGCGATGCGCAGCGCGCCGTAGCCGCAGTAGGTGCCCAGCTCGAGCGCCAGTTTCGGGTCGGCGCGCCGGACCGCGGCGTCGAGCAGCGCGCCTTTTTCGTCGCCGACGTTGATCAGCATCGACTCCTCGTAGGCGAACCGGTCGATGGTGGCCAAGACGTCGTCGACGTCGCCCGCGCGAGCGTGCTTGAGCACGTATTCGACTGCGGCGGCTTCGCGCCCGTCGCCGATCTGGCCCGTCGTGGTGATATTGCGGGTCCAGTCGCCATCAGTCATACCGACCACCGCAACAGGGGAATGCGCTGCTTCAGACTCATAGCCGCCACGATAGCCGGGCGACGATGCGGGGATGGGCCTGCGCCGGTCCAAATTGGCTGGTTACGTTGTTGCGGGTCTCCAGGCACGGGCGGCTTTACCCGTTAGACTCTCCTGCGATGTCCGCCATTTCCCGAACGCCGCGCATGCCGGGTCGGTCTGCGCCGAGCCGCAGCCGGGCATGACTGACGACGCCGACAGCGGCACCGGAGTCGGCTTGACTGGACGTCCACCGCGGGCGATCCCGGAACCCAAGCCGCGCACGTCGCACGGACCGGCCAAGGTCATCGCGATGTGCAATCAGAAAGGTGGCGTCGGCAAAACCACGTCGACGATCAATCTGGGCGCCGCACTGGCCGAATGCGGCCGCCGCGTGCTGCTGGTCGACTTGGATCCGCAGGGAGCGCTGTCCGCCGGCCTCGGTGTGCCGCAGTACGAGCTGGAGCACACCGTCCACAACCTGCTGATTGAGCCGCGGGTGTCGATCGACGACGTGCTGATGAACACCCGCGTCAAGCACATGGACCTGGTGCCCAGCAATATCGATCTGTCGGCCGCGGAGATCCAGTTGGTCAATGAGGTAGGCCGCGAGCAGACCCTGGCCCGCGCCTTGCATCCGGTGCTGGACCGCTACGACTACGTGCTGATCGACTGCCAGCCGTCGCTGGGTCTGCTCACCGTCAACGGCCTGGCCGGCTCCGACGGGGTCATCATCCCGACCGAATGCGAGTACTTCTCGCTGCGCGGTCTGGCGTTGCTCACCGACACGGTCGAAAAGGTGCGCGACCGGCTCAACCCGAAGCTGGAGATCAGTGGCATCGTGATCACCCGCTACGATCCGCGAACTGTGAACTCCCGCGAGGTCATGGCCCGTGTTCTGGAACGCTTCGGCGACTTGGTGTTCGACACCGTCATCACCCGTACCGTCCGCTTCCCGGAGACCAGCGTCGCCGGCGAGCCGATCACCACGTGGGCACCGAAGTCAGGCGGCGCTGCCGCTTACCGATCGTTGGCTCGCGAAGTGATCCACCGGTTCGGCGCGTGACCGGCGGAGTGAGCTGCGAGGCATCCCCCCAAAACGGCTTCCAGGTCAGGCTGACCAATTTCGAGGGTCCGTTCGACCTGCTGTTGCAGCTGATTTTCGCCCACCGCCTCGACGTGACCGAAGTGGCGTTGCATCAGGTCACCGACGAATTCATTGCCTACACCCGCGCGATCGGTCCCGCGATGGAGCTCGAGGAGACCACCGCGTTCTTGGTGGTCGCCGCGACGCTGCTCGATCTCAAGACGGCCCGGCTGCTGCCGTCGGGGCAGGTTGACGACGCGGAGGACCTGGCGCTGCTGGAGGTCCGCGACCTGCTGTTCGCCCGGCTGCTGCAGTACCGGGCGTTCAAGCACGTCGCGCAGATGTTCGCCGAGCTGGAGGCCGCGGCGCTGCGCAGCTATCCACGCGCGGTGTCGCTGGAAGACCGGTACGAGGACCTGCTGCCGGAGGTGATGCTGGGCGTCGACGCCGAGCGGTTCGCCCAGATCGCCGCGATCGCGTTCACGCCCCGGCCGGTGCCGACAGTGGCCACCGAACATCTGCACGAGCTGATGGTGTCGGTGCCCGAACAGGCCAGGCAGCTGCTGTCGCTGCTGGAAAAGCGTGGGATCGGGCAATGGGCATCGTTCTCTGACCTGATTGCCGACTGCCGCGCGTCCATCGAGATCGTCGGCCGCTTCCTGGCTCTCCTCGAGCTGTATCGGTCCCGGGCGGTAGCATTCGATCAGTCAGAACCGCTTGGTGTGCTCCAGGTTTCGTGGACCGGAGAACAGCCGACCAACGATGCGTTGCTGCGGGCAGAGGCGCTCGAAGCTCAAGAATTGCGAGACCATTACTCATGATTGACTCGTCGCCCGACGACGAAGCGCCCGAACCGGACTTTGCGATCGACGGCCCCGATCCGAACCTGGGTATCGATGTCGCGACAGCGCCCGAACTCGACGACGATGAACTGGGCGCGGTGCTCGAGGCCCTGCTGCTGGTCGTCGACACCCCGGTGACGGTCGAGGCGCTGGCCGCAGCCACCGAGCAACCGGCCTATCGCGTCGCCGCCAAGCTGCGAGTAATGGCGGATGCATTCACCGAACGCGACAGCGGCATCGACCTGCGCGAGGCCGGCGGCGGTTGGCGGATGTACACCCGCGCCGAGTTCGCGCCGTACGTCGAGCGGCTGTTGCTGGACGGGTCGCGGTCGAAGCTCACCCGAGCGGCTTTGGAGACGTTGGCCGTGGTGGCCTATCGCCAGCCGGTGACGCGCGCGCGGGTCAGCGCGGTCCGGGGAGTCAACGTCGACGCGGTCATGCGCACGCTGTTGGCACGCGGGCTGATCACCGAGGCAGGCACCGACACCGACACCGGCGCGGTGACGTTCGCCACCACCGAGCTGTTCCTGGAGCGGCTGGGATTGACGTCGCTCACCGACCTTCCTGATATCGCGCCGCTGCTGCCCGATGTCGACATGATCGACGACCTGAGCGAATCCTTGGATGTTGAGCCACGTTTCGTCAAGCTTTCCGGCGGCCCGGCGTCTGACGACCAGCCGTTGTCGTTCGACGTGGACCAGGAATGATGGATGAGACCGGCGAACCCCAGGGGGTGCGCCTGCAGAAAGTCTTGTCGCAGGCCGGAATTGCGTCCCGGCGGCTGGCCGAGAAGATGATCATCGACGGCCGTGTCGAGGTCGACGGGCAGTTGGTGACCGAGCTGGGCACGCGCGTGGATCCTGACGCGTCGGTGATCCGCGTCGACGGGGCGCGGGTGGTCCTGGACGATTCGCTGGTGTACCTGGCGCTGAACAAGCCGGTGGGGATGCACTCGACGATGTCGGACGACCGTGGCCGGCCATGCATCGGCGACCTGGTCGAGCACCGGGTTCGGGGAAACAAGAAGCTGTTTCACGTCGGACGGCTGGACGCCGACACCGAGGGACTGATCCTGTTGACCAACGACGGCGAGCTCGCGCATCGCCTGATGCATCCCTCGTACGAAGTGCCCAAGACGTACGTGGCAACGGTCGCCGGGGCGGTGCCGCGTGGGCTGGGCAAGAAGCTGCGGGCCGGTATCGAGTTGGACGACGGGCCGGCGGCAGTCGACGATTTCGCCGTAGTGGACGCGATTCCCGGTAAGACACTGGTCCGCGTCACGCTGCACGAGGGACGCAAACGCATTGTGCGACGGCTGCTCAAGGCCGCCGGGTTCCCGGTGCAGGCGCTGGTCCGAACCGACATCGGCACGGTGTCGCTGGGGGAGCAGCGTCCGGGCAGCATCCGGGCTCTGCGTCGCAACGAGATCGGCGACCTCTACAAAGCGGTTGGGTTGTGAACGAAGTCGCTGATATCACTGTCGCCGTCGACGGTCCCGCGGGCACCGGAAAGTCATCGGTATCAAGAGGATTGGCGCGCACCCTGCAGGCCCGCTACCTGGACACCGGTGCGATGTACCGCATCGTCACGCTGGCGGTGCTGCGGGCCGGGATCGACCCGGTCGACCAGGCGGCCGTCGGAGCCGCCGCGGAAACCGTCAAGTTGTCAGTCGGCTTCGACCCCAGTGAAGACCGCTCTTACCTTGACGGAGAAGACGTCTCGTCGGAAATTCGGGGTGACGAGGTCACTCGGGCAGTGTCAGCGGTGTCGTCGGTTCCTGCGGTGCGGACCCGGCTAGTCGAATTGCAGCGCTCGATGGCTCAAGGCCCGGGCAGTGTCGTGGTGGAAGGCCGCGATATCGGTACCGTCGTGCTGCCCGACGCCGACGTCAAGATCTTCCTAACGGCCTCGCCCGAGACGCGGGCGACTCGTCGCAATGATCAGAATGTCGCCGCCGGGTTGGCCGATGACTACGAGGGTGTGCTGGCCGATGTGCGGCGCCGGGATCACCTGGACTCGACGAGAGCCGTGTCGCCGCTGCGGGCAGCGTCGGATGCGCTGGTTGTCGACACCAGCGCGATGACCGAATCAGAGGTGATCGCTCACCTGCTGCAACTGGTGAAGCAGCGAAGCGAGGCGGTCAGGTGAGCCAAGACGGTACCTGGGTCGACGAAAGCGACTGGGACTCAGCTGATTTCGTGAAGCACGAGGAAGGTGAGGCCCCGGGGCCGCCGCCGGTGGTGGCGGTGGTCGGCCGGCCGAACGTCGGCAAGTCGACGCTGGTGAACCGGATTCTGGGCCGGCGCGAGGCCGTGGTGCAGGATGTGCCCGGCGTGACCCGCGACCGGGTGTCCTACGACGCCCTTTGGACCGGACGTCGTTTCACCGTGCAGGACACCGGGGGATGGGAACCCGACGCCAAGGGTCTGCAGCAGCTGGTGGCCGAGCAGGCCGCGGTGGCGATGCGCACCGCCGACGCCGTGATTCTGGTGGTCGACGCCGTGACTGGTGCAACCGCTGGTGATGAGGCGGCGGCGCGGATCCTGCGTCGCTCCGGCAAGCCAGTGTTCTTGGCCGCCAACAAAGTTGACAGCGACAGGAACGAATCTGATGCGGCTGCCCTGTGGTCGCTGGGGCTTGGTGAGCCGTACGCGGTCAGCGCCATGCACGGCCGCGGCGTGGGCGATCTGCTCGACGCGGTGGTCGGCGCGTTGCCGGAGGTGGCCGAGGCGGCAGCGACCGAGGGGGGTCCGCGGCGGGTGGCGCTGGTCGGCAAGCCGAACGTCGGCAAGAGTTCGCTGCTGAATCGCCTGGCCGGCGACGAGCGTTCGGTGGTTCACGAAGTTGCCGGCACCACGGTCGATCCGGTGGATTCGCTGATCGAAATGGACGGCAAGGTCTGGCGTTTCGTCGACACCGCCGGCCTGCGCCGCAAGGTCGGCCAGGCCAGCGGGCACGAGTACTACGCGTCGGTGCGCACCCACGGCGCCATCGATGCCGCTGAAGTCGTGATCGTGCTGATCGACGGGTCGGTACCGCTGACCGAACAGGACCAGCGGGTGCTGTCGATGGTAATCGAGGCCGGACGCGCGCTGGTCTTGGCGTTCAACAAGTGGGACCTGGTCGACGAGGACCGGCGCTACCAGCTCGACAACGAAATCGACCGCGAACTCGTGCAGGTGCGTTGGGCGCAGCGGGTCAACATCTCCGCGAAAACCGGCCGGGCCGTGCAGAAGCTGGTGCCCGCCTTGGAGAGCGCCCTGCAGTCGTGGGATGCCCGGATCAGCACCGGACGGCTCAACACCTGGGTCAAGGAAGTGGTGGCCGCGACACCGCCGCCGGTGCGCGGCGGCAAGCAGCCGCGAATCCTGTTCGCCACCCAGGCCACCGCCCGTCCGCCGACGTTCGTGCTGTTCACTAGCGGCTTCCTGGAGGCGGGTTACCGGCGGTTCCTGGAGCGACGGCTGCGCGAGACCTTCGGCTTCGACGGCAGCCCGATTCGGATCAACGTGCGTGTGCGCGAGAAGCGGGGACCCAAGTCCCGCTGATTTCGGCGCGGCGCGCAGTGGGAAAACTCATATTTCTATTGAAATGACTCGGGATAGGGTCGTTTCAGTGCCTCTTTCACACGCGCTGTTGATTCTGCTCGCCGGCTTGGGCGCGGGCGCGATCAATGCCGTTGTCGGGTCAGGCACCTTGGTCACCTTCCCGACACTTGTCGCGATGGGTTATCCACCAGTGACGTCGACCATGTCCAACGCGGTGGGCCTGGTTGCGGGAAACGTCTCGAGCACCTGGGGCTACCGGGCCGAGCTGCGTGGTCAGTGGGACCGGCTGCGCTGGCAGATTCCCGCGTCGATCGTCGGCGCCATTGTGGGTGCCTGGCTGCTGCTGCATTTGCCGGAGAAGACGTTCACCGCGATAGTGCCGGTGCTGCTGATCTTGGCCCTGATCATGGTCGTTATCGGTCCGCGGATTCAGAGGTGGGCGCAGGACCGGGCTGAAAAGGCAGGCCGCTCTCCCGAAGACATATCAGCGGGCCGGATGGCCGTATTGGTGTCGAGCACCTTCGCCATCGGGATCTACGGTGGCTATTTCACTGCGGCGCAGGGCATTCTGATGGTCGGGGTGATGGGCGCGCTGCTACCCGAATCGGTGCAGCGGATGAATGCTGCAAAGAACCTGCTGACGCTGCTCGTGAATGTTGTTGCGGCGCTGGCTTATACGTTGGTGGCGTTCCACCGGATCAGCTGGCCGGTGGCGGGTCTTATCGCAATCGGGTCACTGGTGGGCGGTTGGTTGGGTGCACGCTACGGCCGCCGGCTGTCGCCGAATGCGCTGCGCGGCGCGATCGTTGTGGTCGGTCTTATCGGGCTCTACCGGCTGTTGACCGTGTAGCGGATCAGCCGTGTTGGACCACGTTCCCGTCGCCCGACTTGTCGATGCTCGGCGAACCGGTGTGGTAGGTGATTTGGTTGTTGAAGCCGGAGGCTTCGATGCTGTCGACGGCGTCCACCGTGACCGAGTTCTGGACGCCGGAGACGCTGAGGCTCGTGCAGTAGCCGGTGATCACGACTTTGTTTTGAATGCCGCTGACTCTGACGTTGCTCGCGTTGCAGGCGACCGTCTGATTTTTGTTGATTCCGGAGACGCTGAGGTCGCCGCCCGCCGGTGGAAGGGGTGTCACAGGCGGCGACGCTGATGCGGTAGCGCCCGGTGTCTGAGTCACGCTGCTGGGCGGGCTATTTGGCGCAGGGCTCGGAGAAACGCTGGGGCTGGGGAAGAGCGTGGTTATGCCGCTGCGCGAAAGCTGATGTGCGGTGTTGTAGGCGATGAATCCCGCGATGGCCATCGGGACAATGACGAAGGACGCGATGAAGATCCACCACATCCGACTGAACGAGAACGATCGCGGCGTCGTCGGGGGGAATGAGGTGCCGTAGTTCACAGGTGGGGGTGGGACCGCTGCGCCGGGCGGGTAGGTGTAGCCACCAGGCGGCTGGGTGCCGCCCGCTTCGGACGCTCGGGCCGTCTCGGCCAATGGGCGTTCGAGCTCCCGGATTCGCGCTTCCGGGTCATCTTCGGGCTTCATTCACAGATGCTCCCACATCCGCGATCGCGCCGAATAGGCATTTCTTTTCGGTAGTTTCTGCATCGTGCCTGAGTTGACGAACCGCCAGATCGTGCTGCGTCACCGCCCAACCGGACTGGTCCAGCCCGGTGATACCGAGCTGGTCACCGCGCCCGCGCCCGAGCCTGCCGACGGCGAAGCGCTCGTCCGCACCACCTATGTGGGCCTGGACGCCGCGGTCCGGACCTGGCTCAACGACCAGCCGGGCTATCTTCCGCCGGTGCAGCTCGGCGAGGTCATCCGCGCGGCCGGGATCGGCGAAGTGGTGTCGTCGCGCTGCGACGCGTATGCCGTCGGCGACGTCATCACCACCTTGACCGGCTTTCAGGAGTACGTCATCGTCCGCGACGACGTCTTCAGCACGCCCATCCCCGGCGAGAGCGACCAGCTGGCGATCATGTCGGTGTACGGCCCAACGGGCGCGACGGCCTATATCGGGATGACCGACGTCGGCCGGCCGCAGGCCGGGGACACGGTGGTGGTGTCGGCCGCCGCGGGCGCGACCGGGTCGGTGGCCGGGCAGATCGCCAAGATCGCCGGCGCCCGCGTGGTGGGCATCGCCGGCGGGCCGGAGAAGTGCCGGGCGGTGGTCGGGGACTTCGGGTTCGACGCGTGCATCGACTACAAGAACGACGACCTGGAGGCGGAGCTCA
>Ga0209248_10000148_pt1 | contig 23928 bp, 17 predicted proteins | sample BogFormECP04_OM1_FD_188241 | JGI IMG/M metagenome (GOLD analysis project Ga0209248, IMG submission 188241) | Bog forest soil microbial communities from Calvert Island, British Columbia, Canada - ECP04_OM1 (SPAdes) (version 2) | ecosystem: Environmental > Aquatic > Freshwater > Wetlands > Bog ... | reverse complement strand
AGCAGGTCGCCTGGATGCGCGAGGTAGACGGCCATCCGGTCATCACGAACGCCAAGATCACCGAACTGCTGGTCACCGAGGGCGTCGAACGCACCGCCACCGGGGAGGCCATCGCGGGCGACATCGTCGCCGTGGCGGGTATCCCCGAGATCATGATCGGCGACACGCTCGCTGACCCGGACCACGCCCACGCGCTGCCTCGCATCACCGTCGACGAGCCCGCCATCTCGGTGACCATCGGCACCAACACATCTCCGCTCGCGGGCAAAGTGTCCGGGCACAAGCTCACGGCGCGCATGGTGAAGTCGCGGTTGGACTCCGAACTCGTCGGCAACGTGTCGATTCGGGTCGTCGACATCGACCGGCCCGACGCCTGGGAGGTCCAGGGCCGTGGTGAGCTGGCGCTGGCCGTGCTCGTCGAGCAGATGCGTCGCGAGGGCTTTGAGCTCACGGTCGGCAAGCCGCAGGTGGTGACGCAGACCATCGACGGCAAGCTGCATGAGCCGTTCGAGGCCATGACCATCGACTGCCCCGAGGAGTTCGTCGGCGCGATCACCCAGCTGATGGCTGCCCGCAAGGGACGCATGGACGACATGACCAACCACGCGGCCGGGTGGGTGCGGATGGACTTCATCGTGCCGAGCCGCGGCCTCATCGGCTTCCGCACCGACTTCCTGACGCTGACCCGCGGAACCGGTATCGCCAACGCCGTGTTCGACGGCTACCGGCCCTGGGCGGGCGAGATCCGGGCGCGGCACACGGGGTCGCTGGTTTCGGACCGCAGCGGGTCGATCACCCCGTTCGCCATGATTCAGCTGGGCGATCGCGGCCAGTTCTTCGTCGAACCCGGCGAGGACACCTACGAGGGCCAGGTGGTCGGCATCAACCCGCGCGCCGAGGACCTCGACGTCAACGTCACGCGCGAGAAGAAGCTGACCAACATGCGCAGCTCGACGGCCGATGTCATGGAAACCCTTGCTCGGCCGCTGGAACTCGGCCTCGAACAGGCCATGGAGTTCTGCGCCGAGGACGAATGCGTGGAGGTGACTCCCGAGGTGGTCCGGGTGCGCAAGGTCGAGCTCACCGCGACCCTGCGCGCGCGGGCGAAGGCGCGCGCCAAGGCGCGCGGCTAGCTGGTCGGATTGGCCGTCGTCGGGCAGTTAGGCCCCGATACCCTGTTGGGCGTGCCGAAACGAGCCCGCCGCGCCTGGTTAACCACCGGCGTGCTGGTCTCGACGCTGACGCTGGCCGGGTGCGCGGTCAGTCCGCCGCCGGCCCCGCAGAGCACCGAGACCACGAGAAGCACCGCGGCGCCGCCCCTGCGCAAGACGCAGATCATCATGGGCATCGACTCGATCGGCGCCGGGTTCAACCCGCATCTGCTGTCCGATCTTTCCGCGGTCAATGCCGCGATCGGTGCGCTGGTCCTGCCCAGCACGTTCCGGCCGGTGCCCGACCCGGCCACGCCGACCGGATCCCGTTGGGAGATGGACCCGACGCTGCTGGTGTCCGCCGATGTCACCAACGAGAACCCGTTCACGGTGACCTACAAAATCCGGCCGGAGGCCCAGTGGACCGATAACGCTCCCATCGCCGCCGACGACTTCTGGTACTTGTGGCGCCAGATGGTCAGCCAGCCCGGTGTGGTCGATCCGGCCGGCTACGACCTGATCACCGGCGTGCAGTCGATCGACGGGGGCAAGCAGGCGGTCGTCACGTTCTCCCGGTCGTACCCGGCGTGGCGGGAATTGTTCAACAACATCCTGCCCGCGCACATCGTCAAGGATGTGCCAGGCGGTTTCCCGGCCGGGCTGGCGAGCGCGCTGCCGGTCACCGGCGGACAGTTCCGGGTGGAAAACATCGACCCGCAACGCGACGAAATCCTGCTCGCCCGCAACGATCGCTATTGGGGGCCGCCGGCCAAGCCGGATCTGATCCTCTTCCGGCGCGCCGGGGCGCCGGCCGCGCTGGCCGATTCGGTCCGCAACGGCGACACCCAGGTGGCCCAAGTACACGGCGGCTCAGCGGCTTTCGCGCAGTTGTCGGCCATCCCGGATGTGCGGACCGCCCGGATCATGACGCCGCGAGTCATGCAGCTCACGTTGCGCGCCAGCGAGCCCAAGTTAGCCGACTCCGCGGTTCGCAAGGCGATTCTGGGAATGCTCGACGTCGACTTGCTCGCCGCCGTCGGCGCCGGCAGCGACAACACCGTCAGCATGGATCAGGCGCAGATTCGCTCGCCCAGCGATCCCGGCTATGTGCCGACCGCGCCGCCGGCGCTGACCAGAACCGAGGCGTTGGGGTTGCTCGAAGCGTCGGGATACCAGATCGAGAACGACACTTCGGCGTCGGTCACACCGCCACCTCCAGCGCCCTCGGCGCCTCCGCGGCCGACGAATGGGCCGCCGGAGATCACCCGGGGACGCATCAGCAAGGACGGCAAGCAGCTGTCCCTGGTCATCGGCGTCGCGGCCAACGACCCGACATCCGTGGCGGTGGCCAACACCGCCGCCGACCAGTTGCGCAACGTCGGTATCGCTGCGACCGTGCTGGCGCTCGATCCGGTGGCGCTGTATCGCGATGCGTTGGTCAACAATCGGGTGGACGCGCTCGTCGGTTGGCGTGAGGCCGGCGGAAACTTGGCGACGCTGCTGGCTTCTCGCTACAGCTGCCCCGCGCTGGAGGCGACGGCGGTGTCGACGGCGGCGACCCCGTTGAACCCCCCGGCCTCATCCGACCCATCTGTGACGGCCAGGGCGACTCCTGCCACCACGCCGCCGACCGCGCCCACCTCGAACGCGCCGAGCCGGGCACAGGAACCCGGCGCGTTGGTCCAGGCGCCGTCCAACCTGACCGGCATCTGCGATCACAGCATCCAGTCGAATATCGATGCGGCGCTGGCGGGTACCGCGAACATCAATGACGTGGTCAACGAGATCGAACCGCGGCTGTGGAACATGTCGACCGTGCTGCCGATCCTGCAGGACACCACGATCGTCGCCGCCGGTCCCAGTGTGCTCGACGTGAGCCTCTCAGGTTCGGTGCCCGTCGGGATCGTCGGCGACGCGGGACAGTGGGTCAAGACGCCGCAATAGGCGCCGGCGCCGCAGGTGCGACCACGGTGTCGACGATGTGCGCCAGTTGCCGCTTGTTCGGCGGCGCGCCGGTGAGCAGCAGCTGCTGGTTGATCAGTGCCGGACCGACGCGGGCGGTGTACGCCGTGAGCGCGGCGGCATTGATCTCGCCGTTGGCCACGCCGGCCTGCAGGATCGATTCGGTGATCCGCAGGCGGGGTTCCACAACCGCGTCGGCGAAGATGGCACGCAATTCCGGCTCGTGCAGAAGCTGATTCATGATCGCCAGACTCGGAAATACCGTCTTGCCGGCCAGTACGTCGCAGTGCGCGGTGAAGACGGCCAGCAGGTTCTCCCGCGCCGATCGGTCGGTACGAGGCTCCGGCACCGGCGGCAGCGCGTAGAGCAGCGCCGCCTGGACTAAGTCATGCTTGCAGGTCCAGCGCCGGTACAACGCGGCCTTGCCGGTCCGCGCCCGAGCGGCGATCCCTTCCATGGTCAGACCGCCGTAGCCGACCGCGGCCAGTTCCGCCAGCGTCGCGTCGTAGAGGGCGTCTTCGAGTTCCTTGCCCCGGCGGCGTGTGCGGTGCTCTGCCATGCGTTGATAGTAGCCACCGGCGTTTCTTTTGGCGAAACGGCGGCTTTGCCAGCTCGCCGATTCTCACTGCGGGCCATCGGGTTACGTCTTCGCTACCCGCGCATCGCACCCGGTATGGTGCGTCCATGCAGGAGACGCCGCGGCTGTTGTTCGTACACGCCCATCCGGACGACGAAACCATCACCAACGGCGCCACCATCGCGCATTACGTAGCTCGCGGCGCGGAGGTGCGCGTCGTCACCTGCACTCTGGGCGAAGAGGGCGAAATCATCGGTGACCGGTGGGCACAACTTGGCGTCGGTCACGCCGACCAGCTTGGCGGTTACCGCATCGGCGAACTCAGCGAGGCGCTGCGAGCCATGGGTGTCAGCGCGCCGATTTTCCTTGGCGGTCCGGGCCGCTGGCGCGATTCCGGCATGGCGGGCACCGAACCGCCCGCCCGGCAGCAGCCACGGTTCTCCGACGCCGACGAGCGCGAAGCCGTCGGCGCGTTGGTCGCCGTCATTCGCGACTTGCGGCCGCACGTCGTGGTGACTTACGACCCCAACGGCGGGTACGGGCATCCCGACCACATTCAGGCGCATGTCGTGACCACGGCGGCGGTCGCTGCCGCGCGCACCGACGACTACCCGGGCGTGCCGTGGTCGGTGCCGAAGCTGTACTGGACGGTCATCGCCAGAAGCGCATTCACGGCAGGTTGGGAGGCGCTCGGCCCCGGCGATCTGCGCTCCGAATGGGTGATTCCGCCGGCGGACGGGGATTTCGGCGGACTCGGCTATTCCGACGGCAAGATCGACGCCGTCATCGAGGACCCAGACGCGTTTCCGGCCAAGCAGGCCGCGCTGGCCGCGCACGCCACCCAATTGACTGTCGGCCCGACCGGCCGGGCGTTCGCATTGTCGAATAACTTGGCCCTGCCCATCGTCGGGCAGGAGCACTATATTTTGGCTGCCGGCGCCGCGGGACATCGCGATGAGCGTGGCTGGGAGACCGATCTACTCGCCGGACTCGACCTGACCGAATCCGCCGCGCGGTAGGCTTCCGAACAGACGAGCCGCGCGAGGACCGAAAAGGAAGAGTATGGATCCGGATCTGGACCAGAACGAGCAGCACTGGCAGGACCGACTGGACAGCTTCCAGTGGGTGCTCATGTCCATCGCTTCGCAGTTGGACAGCGTCCCGACCTGACAACCATCAAGCCGCGCGCCGCGCAAATTGACGACGCCGGCGCGACGGACCCCTCGATTCGAATCGTCATTCTGGCGTTACTCGCCGTCGACGGGGTGCTCTCCGCAGTCGCCGGAGCGCTGCTGTTGCCGGCCTACATCGGCTCGATCCCTTTTCCTATCAGCGCGTTGATCAGCGGTCTGGTCAACGCGGCCCTGGTCTGGGCGGCCGGACGATGGACCACATCCGCAAGACTGGCCGCATTGCCGCTATGGACCTGGCTGTTGACGGTGCTGGCGATGGCTGCCGGCGGTCCGGGCGGCGACGTCATCTTCGATGAGCGCGGCGTGATGGCCTACAGCCCATTGCTGCTGCTCGCGGCGGGTGCGCTGCCGCCGGGGTGGGTGCTGTGGCAGCGCCGAGCCAAAAGCTGACGAGTCACACGACCAGGCTTTCTCGTGAAACAGGGCAGGGGCCCGCACACCCGCGGCCGGACGCTACTGTTGCGCACATGGCACGGGTCGGGGTCGCAGATGGTTTCGCGCGGATGAAATCCGGCTGGACGGGAGTTACACAGACGTGCCACTGACTCCCGGCGAAGAGCCGACGCTGTTGCCCAACCCGTCGGTGCCGCCGCCGTCCAGCCCGTCCGCCATGCGGCGGGTGTTGCGGCGGGCCCGCGATGGCGTCGCGCTGAATGTCGATGAGGCGGCGATCGCGCTGGCTGCCCGCGGCCAAGATCTGATCGATCTGTGTCGCAGCGCCGCGCGGGTACGCGATGCGGGTCTGGAATCAGCGGGACGGCGGGGGGCTAGCGGCCGGCTGCCGGTCAGCTATTCGCGCAAGGTGTTCATCCCAGTGACGCACCTGTGTCGCGACAACTGCCACTACTGCACATTTGTCACCGCGCCCGCCAAGTTGCGGGCGCAGGGCACCGGGATGTTCCTGGAACCCGATGAAATTCTCGAGATCGCCCGCCGCGGCGGCGAACTCGGTTGCAAGGAAGCGTTATTCACCCTCGGTGACCGGCCCGAAGATCGGTGGCCGGAGGCGCGCGAGTGGCTCGACGAACGCGGCTACGACTCCACGTTGTCCTACGTGCGGGCGATGGCGATCCGGGTGCTGGAGGAAACCGGGCTGCTGCCGCACCTGAACCCCGGCGTGATGAGCTGGTCGGAGTTGTCGCGACTGAAGCCGGTGGCGCCGTCGATGGGGATGATGCTGGAGACGACGTCGCGGCGGCTGTTCGAGACGAAGGGCTTGGCGCACTACGGCAGCCCCGACAAAGATCCGGCGGTTCGGCTGCGCACGTTGACCGACGCGGGACGGCTGTCCATTCCGTTCACCACCGGTCTACTGGTCGGCATCGGCGAGACGCTCACCGAGCGTGCCGAGACGTTGCACGCTATTCGTAAGTCGCACAAGGAGTTCAGCCATATCCAGGAAGTCATCGTGCAGAACTTCCGCGCCAAAGAACACACGGCGATGGCCGCGACTCCCGACGCCGGCATCGACGATTTCCTGGCCACGGTGGCGGTGGCGCGACTGGTACTCGGCCCTGGAATGCGCATCCAGGCGCCACCGAACCTGGTGTCCCGCGACGAGTGCATCGCGCTGATCGACGCGGGTGTCGACGACTGGGGCGGCGTATCGCCGCTGACGCCCGATCACGTCAACCCCGAGCGGCCGTGGCCCGCGCTCGACGAGCTCGCCGCCGTCACCGGCGAGGCGGGTTACGACCTGGTGGAGCGGCTGACGGCGCAACCCAAATATGTACAGGCCGGGGCGGCCTGGATCGATCCGCGAGTCCGCGACCACGTCGCGGCGCTGGCCGACCCGGCCACCGGACTGGCCCGCGATGTGAACCCGGTGGGCATGCCGTGGCAGGAGCCCGACGACGTGGCGTCCTCAGGCCGGGTGGACCTGAATGCGCTCATCGACACCGAAGGCCGTAGCACCGAAGCCCGCAGCGATCTGCTCAGCGCATTCGGCGACTGGGACTCGATCCGGTCGCAGGTACACGAGTTGGCCGCCCGCGCCCCCGAACGCATTGACACCGACGTGCTCGCCGCATTGAACGCGGCGGAACGTGATCCGGCCGCCTGCACCGACGCCGAGTATTTGGCATTGGCCAACGCTGATGGTCCTGCGCTGGATGCGGTTGCCGCGCTGGCAGATTCGTTGCGCCGCGACGCGGTCGGTGATGACGTGACGTTCGTGGTCAACCGCAACATCAACTTCACCAACATCTGTTACACGGGTTGCCGGTTCTGCGCTTTCGCTCAGCGCAAGGGCGACGCCGACGCTTACTCGCTGTCGACGGCCGAGGTCGCCGAACGTGCCTGGGAGGCCCACGTCGCCGGCGCCACCGAGGTGTGCATGCAGGGCGGTATCGATCCCGAGCTGCCGGTCACCGGCTACGCCGACTTGGTGCGCGCCGTCAAGGCACGGGTGCCGTCGATGCACGTGCACGCGTTTTCGCCGATGGAGATCGCCAACGGTGTGACCAAGAGCGGCTTGAGCATTCGTGAGTGGCTGACCAGCCTGCGTGAGGCGGGCCTGGACACCATCCCCGGTACCGCCGCCGAGATCCTCGACGACGAAGTCCGCTGGGTGCTCACCAAAGGCAAGCTGCCGACCTCGATGTGGATCGAGATCGTGACTGCTGCCCACCAGGTGGGCCTGCGGTCATCGTCGACGATGATGTACGGCCACGTCGACGACCCCCGGCACTGGGTCGGTCACCTGAACGTGTTGCGCGACATCCAGGACCACACCGGAGGTTTCACCGAGTTCGTGCCGCTGCCGTTCGTGCATCAGAACTCGCCGTTGTACCTCGCCGGTGCCGCACGGTCAGGGCCGAGCCACCGCGACAACCGCGCTGTGCACGCGCTGGCGCGAATCATGTTGCACGGCCGTATCTCTCATATCCAAACCAGCTGGGTCAAGCTCGGAGTCGAGCGTACGCAGGTGATGCTCAACGGCGGTGCCAACGACTTGGGCGGAACGCTGATGGAGGAGACCATCTCGCGGATGGCCGGCTCCGAACACGGATCGGCCAAGACCGCCGCCGAGTTGATCGCGATCGCCGAGGGCATCGGCCGCCCGGCACGCCAGCGCACCACGACGTACAGTCCGCTCGCGGCTTAGTTGTCGGTGGCGGCGGGTATCCCGGACGCCGTGAAACGAGAAATCGACACCGACCGGTTCCCCGAGTGGCAGCCGTTCATCGACGCGGTACAGCAGCGTCGGCCGGACGCCGGCACCTGGTGTGAGGCTTGGACGGTGCGCGACATCGTCATCCATCAGGCCGGCAACGCCCTTGAGCTCGGGCGGGTGCTGGGTGGGCACCTGGCAGGCCAGCCGGTTGCCACCCGCACATTCGAAGAACGCGAGGCGCCGCTGCGCGCTATGAACGAGACCGACCTGTGGGCGGCGTTGCACACGAACATGGCGATGCTCAACGAGGTGGCGGAAGCCGCCGACGATATTCCGGCCGAGACCGACGTGGCGTGGACCGGGCGCACCATGAAGGTGCCGTGGTTCGCCGAGCACATGCGCGAGGAGCTCGTCCTGCACGGGTGGGACATCACTGGTGACGACGCCGCGGCCCAGGCGCGGCTGGCTGAGCATTGGATGACGACTCACAGCGTGCTGGCGGTGGGAAAGCCGTTATTGGCCAAGGGCGTCAAGCAACTGCGGCCCGGCGAGCGAATCGAGGCGCGGCTGCGGGTTGCCGACGCCGAGGATGTCGTGGTCGATGCGGACGCCGACCGCACCACCATCCGGCTTGCCGACCCGGACGGTCCGGCCACGCTGGAAACCGATGCCGCCGCGCGTGTCCTGCTGTTGTGGGGCCGCAGGCCCGCCGACCCGTCGCGAATCTGCAGCCGCGTCGGTCCGGAAACCCTGGGCCGGGTCCGCAGTCTGCTCGCCGGCTACTGACCTCGGCCTAGAGCCGGGCCGCCAACTCGGTGCCTTGCTTGATGGCGCGCTTGGCGTCCAGCGCGACGGCGAACGCCGCCCCGCCGATGATGTGCGGGTCGACGCCCATCTGCCGCAGGTCATCTTCCAGGTCGCGCACCGGCTCCTGGCCCGCGCAGACCACCACGGTGTCCACCGCCAGCAGCTGCGGCCGCTCCCGTTTCGGGCCGAAGCTGATGTGCAGCCCGTCGTCACTCACCCGTTCGTAGTTGACTCCGGAGAGCTGGTGAACGCCTTTGGCTTTCAACGAAGCACGGTGTACCCATCCGCTGGTCTTGCCCAGCCGCTTGCCTTGAGCTCCGTTCGTGCGCTGCAGCAAATACACTTCACGCGCGGGCGGCGCCGGGATGGGAGTGGTCAGCGCGCCGCGTTGTTCCCACGGGTCGGCCACACCCCACTCCGCCTTCCACTCTTTTAGGCTTTGAGGTTCATACGTTGGCGAGTCGTCGGTGACCAGCAACTCGCTCACGTCGAAACCGATGCCGCCGGCCCCGATCACCGCGACGGTCTTCCCGACCGGTTTGGCACCGGTGATGGCCTCCGCATAGGTCAGCACCATCGGATGTTCGATTCCGGAAATAGCCGGAATCCGCGGCGCCACGCCGGTGGCCAACACGACGTCGTCGTAGCCGGCCAGCTCAGCCGCTGACACGCGAGTACCCAGCCGAACGGTCACGCCGTGCTTGTCCAGCATCGTCGTGAAATACCGGATGGTTTGGTTGAATTCCTCTTTGCCCGGGATCCGGCGCGCCATGTCGAACTGGCCGCCGATGAACTCGTTGGCCTCGAACAGCGTGACCTCGTGACCTCGTTGTGCGGCGCTGACCGCGGTCGCCAGCCCGGCCGGGCCGGCCCCGACCACCGCGATAAAGCGAGTGCGTCGGGTCGGGGACAACACCAGCTGTGTCTCGTGGCCGGCCCGCGGATTGAGCAGACACGACACCGTCTTCTTCACGAACGCGTGATCCAGGCAGGCCTGATTGCAGGCGATGCAGGTGTTGATCTCGTCGTCGCGCGCGGCTTGCGCTTTGAGCACCCACTCGGGGTCCGCGAGTAGCGGGCGCGCCATCGAGATCAGCTGCACGTGGGTGTCGGCCAGGATCTGTTCGGCCGCCTGCGGCATGTTGATTCGGTTGGATGCCACCACCGGGATATTGACGTGTCCGGCGACGGCATGGCTGATGTCGATGAAAGCGCTGTTGGGCACCGACGTGACGATCGTCGGCACCCGTGCCTCGTGCCAGCCGAAGCCGGAGTTGATCATGGTTGCCCCCGCAGCCTCGACGTCGGTTGCCAGCGAGAGGATTTCGTCCCAACTCTGGCCGTCCTCGACGTAGTCGGCCATCGACATTCGGTAGCAGATGATGAAGTCGGATCCGACGGACGCCCGGGCGCGGCTTACGATCTCGACCGGGAACCGGCAGCGCTTTTCCGGCGTGCCACCCCAGGCGTCGCTGCGCTTGTTCGCGCGCGGGGCCAGGAACTGGTTGATCAAATACCCTTCGCTGCCCATGATTTCGACGCCGTCGTAACCGGCTTCGCGGGCCAGCAGCGCGCAGCGCGCAAAGTCGTCGATCGTGCTCTGCACACCGCGTGACGAGAGCCGGCGCGGACGAAACGGGTTGATCGGCGCTTTGATCGACGACGCGCTGACCGAAAGTGGATGGTAGGCATATCGTCCGGCGTGCAGGATCTGCAGGAGGATCTTGCCGCCTGCGTCGTGCACCGCGCTGGTGATGCGACGGTGCCGGCGGGCCTGCGCGGAGGACACCAGTTCCGCGGCCAACGGCAGCAGCCAGCCGGTCCGGTTGGGCGCATAGCCACCGGTGATGATGAGTCCGACGCCGCCGCGGGCCCGTTCGGCGAAATACTCGGCGAGCCGGTCGATATGGTGAGCACGGTCCTCCAGGCCGGTGTGCATCGAACCCATGATCACCCGGTTGCGCAAAGTTGTGAACCCAAGATCCAACGGGGACAACAGGTTTGGATATGTCACGAATTCTCCTGCAGTGCGCTGGTGACCTCGTCGAGCCATTCGATCGTGCTTTCCTCGGCGCGGATGCCGCCGCGCAGCACCAGGTATTGATGTAACGCGCTGTCGCGCAACGCAGACGGATCGGGGAACTGTGTCTTCTCGAATCCGCGATAGGCGTCCAACAGCTGGGCGCGTTCGGCACGCATCGCGGATATCTGTGTGCTTAGCGCTGCCTGGTCGCCGTAGGCGGCGCCGCGCAGCTTGACGGCCACATCACGGGTGCGGGTATCGCTGAGTGCGCCGCCGCGTCCGGTTAGCGGCTCGGCGATCCATCGGGCCAGTTCGGCGCGGCCGGCGTCGGAGACGGTGTAGACCCTCTTGTCCGGCCGACTGTGCTGGACGACCAGCGTCGCGGATAACCAGCCGTCGTCTTCCATCGTCCGCAGCGTGCGGTAAATCTGCTGATGGGTCGCGGTCCAGAAGTACCCGATGGAGCGGTCGAAGCGGCGCGCCAGCTCGTAGCCGGAGCCGGACTGTTCGCACAGCGATACCAGGATCGCGTGGGGTAGTGCCACGCGGGCAGCTTAGGGATTCCCCGCGCGAATATGCAACTAGTTGCAGTGCGTCAAAGCGCATAGCGCCCGGGTGCTTGATTTGTATATGCAACGTCTAGTATCAGTAATCAACGGATCTGCACCACCGGGAAGCGAAACCCGGGGGAAAGAACAGCCACAATGAGCAGCACATGGAGGAGACCTTCGTGACGTACACGATCGCCGAACCCTGCGTCGACATCAAGGACAAGGCCTGCATCGAGGAATGTCCGGTCGACTGCATCTATGAGGGCGCTCGCATGCTCTACATCCACCCCGACGAATGCGTGGACTGCGGCGCCTGCGAGCCGGTCTGCCCGGTCGAGGCGATCTACTACGAGGACGACGTGCCGGAGCAGTGGGGCCAATACACGCAGATCAATGCGGATTTCTTCGCTGAACTCGGCTCGCCCGGTGGCGCGGCCAAGGTCGGCCTGACCGAGAACGACCCGCAGGTCGTCAAGGATCTGCCGCCTCAGGGTGAGGGCGACTGAGCAGCCTGGTGAACCGCCGGCCAGTGTCGGCGTCGTTGCCGGTGTTCCCCTGGGACACCCTGGCTGACGCGACGGCGCTGGCCAGGTCGCACCCGGACGGCATCGTCGACCTATCCGTCGGCACACCGGTCGACCCGGTGGCGCCCCTGATCCGCGAAGCGCTCGCGGCAGCCAGCGCCGCGCCGGGATATCCCACGACCGCAGGCACTCCGGCACTTCGCCAGTCGGCCGTCGCCGCCCTGGAACGCCGGCACGGCGTGACCGGCGTGGCTGAGGCGGCCGTGCTGCCGGTGATCGGCACCAAGGAACTCATCGCGTGGTTGCCGACGCTGCTCGGGCTCGGCGCCGAGGACCTCGTTGTGGTGCCCGAGCTGGCCTATCCCACCTACGACGTCGGCGCCCGGCTGGCCGGAACCCAGGTGCGCTACGCCGATTCGCTGACCCAGCTCGGTCCCGAGTCGCCCGCATTGGTGTATGTGAACTCACCGAGCAATCCGACCGGGCAGGTGCTCGGCGTCGATCACTTGCGCAAGGTCGTCGGCTGGGCCAGGGACCGCGGCGCGCTGGTGGCATCCGACGAGTGCTACCTGGGCCTGGCTTGGGACGCCGAGCCGTTGTCGGTTCTGCATCCCGACGTGTGCGACGGCGACCACACCGGCCTGCTGGCGGTGCACTCGCTGTCCAAGAGCTCCTCGCTGGCCGGCTATCGGGCCGGCTTCGTCGCCGGCGACCCGGCCGTGGTCGCCGAGCTGCGGGCGGTACGCAAACACGCCGGGATGATGGTGCCGACACCGGTGCAGGCGGCCATGGTCGCCGCCCTCGATGACGACGCCCACGAGCGCGAGCAGCGGGACCGCTATCGCGGGCGCCGGGACGTATTACTACCGGCGTTTCGCTCGGCCGGCTTCACCGTCGACCACTCGGAGGCCGGCCTATATCTATGGGTCACCCGCGGTGAGGCGTGCCGCGACACCGTCGCGTGGCTGGCGCAGCGCGGCATACTGGCGGCGCCCGGCGAGTTCTACGGCTCGCGTGGCGCGCGGCATGTTCGGGTGGCGTTGACCGCCACCGACGAGCGGATCGCCGCGGCGGCGGCGCGGCTGAGGTCGTAGGCGCTTATGAGCGACTACGACCTCGAGGCTGTGGACCGGCTACCGTTCAGCACCCCGGAGAAGTCGCAGCGATACCGCACGGAGAGCTACCGCGGAGCCGTCGGCCTCAACTGGTACGAAACCGACCCGACGCTGCAGCTCACGATGGCCTATTACCTGCAGCCCGACGAGCTCGCGGTCGCCGAACCCCATCTGAGCCGCATCGGTGCACTGATGGGCGGCCCGGTGGCGCGGTGGGCCGAGCAGACCGACCGCAATCCACCACGGCTGGAGCGCTATGACCGCTGGGGCCACGACATCAGCCAGGTCGTTCAGCCGACGTCGTTCACCGAGTCCAAAACCGCAGTACTGGCCGCGCAAAAGGCATTGAAAGACGATGCCCGGCGTGCCGGCGTCAACCCGACGCTGCCGTCGTACGCGGCCAACTATCTGCTCGACCAGGCCGACATCGGAATGGGGTGTGCGCTCGGAACCGGCGGCGGGATGGTCAAGTCGCTGGTCGCGGCCTACGCACCGGCCGACGTTCGTGACCACGTCCTTACCAAGTTCGCGTCGGGCGAGTGGGAGGGGGAGACCGCTCAGCTGTTGACCGAGCGCGCGGGTGGCTCCGACCTGGGCGCCCTGGAGACGACGGCAACCCGACAAGGAGATGCCTGGCTGCTCAACGGTTTCAAGTGGTTCGCGTCGAACTGCGACGGGCAGGTGTTCGTCGTATTGGCCAAGCCGGAAGGCGCGCCGGATTCCGGCCGCGGCGTGGCGAACTTCCTGGTGTTGCGGACCCGCCGGGACGGCTCGCGCAACGGCATTCGCATCCGCCGCCTGAAAGACAAGCTCGGCACCCGTTCGGTGGCCTCCGGCGAGGTGGAGTTCGTCGACGCCGAGGCATTCCTGCTGTCCGGGGAGCCGAGCGGCCAGGATGTCGAGAGCGGGCCGGCCGACGGCAAGGGGCTGGGCCGGATGATGGAGTTGACTAACGCGGCCCGGCTCGGCATCGCGATGTTCGCCCTGGGCAACGCGCGCCGTGCCCTGGTCGAGTCGCTCTGCTACGCGCGGCAGCGGCGGGCGTTCGGCGACGCGTTGCTCGACAAACCGCTGATCCGTCGCAAGCTTGCCGAAATGATCGTCGACGTCGAGGCCGCCCAAGCGCTGGTTTTCGACGGCACCGGATTCGCCAACCACCGTCAGCCACGCGCGGTTCGTCAGCGCATCGCGGTGCCTGTGACCAAACTCAAAGTCTGTCGGCTGGGCATCACGATGGCGTCCGACGCGATCGAGATCCACGGCGGCAACGGCTACATCGAAACCTGGCCGGTAGCCCGGCTACTCCGTGACGCGCAGGTCAACACGATCTGGGAGGGTCCTGACAATATCCTGTGTCTTGACGTCCGGCGGGGTATCGAGCGCTCCCGCGCTCATCAGCCTTTGCTGGAGCGCCTGCGCGACGCGGTTTCGGTGTCCGACGACGACGACACGACACGGCTGGTAAACAGCCGCATCGACGATCTCGAAGCGGCGATCACGGCCTGGGTCAAGCTGGACGGCGCGGTTGCTGAAGCTCGGCTGTTCCCGCTCACCCGGTTCATCGGCGATGTGTATGCCGGGGCCCTGTTGACCGAGCAGGCGGCGTGGGAACGAGCCACCCGCCACACTGACCGCAAGGCCCTCGTCGCCCGGCTGTACGCCGCGCGTCACATTGCTGACCAGGGACCCCTGCGGGGTATCGACGTCGAGAGTGACGATGCGATCGAACGATTTGACGAGTTGCTCGACGGCGCATTGGTAATCGGCCGTTAACAAACCTCACAGCCCGTCTCGTCCCGGCGAGCGAGATAGCGTTAAGGCAACGTACGCTTTCCCGGGAACGCGGTAAGGATCTCGTTAAGGACGTGGTGTGACGAAACAGGTAGACGGGCAGAGCCTTGCGCCGTCTTTTTCCGACGCGTATAAGCGGTTCGTTCTCGGGAAACCGATGATCAACGACGAGCTGGAACACGAAAGACTGTCGAATCCTGTTGCACTCGGCGTGCTTTCGCCGGACGCGATCTCGTCGACCGCCTACGGTTCGGAACAGATCATGATCGAGCTGCTGCCGGCCGCCGGGCTGGCTGCGTTCGCGCTGTTACTTCCGATCACCGCGGTGATTTTGTTGATTTTGGTACTGGTGGCCGCTTCGTATCGCCAAGTTGTGATGGTCTACACCCGCGCGGGTGGTTCCTATATTGTGGCCCGGGAGAATTTCGGACCCCGGGTGGCGCAGATCGCCGCAGCATCGCTATTGATCGACTATGTAGTGACCGTCGCGGTGCAGTGCGCGGCCGGAACCGTGGCGGTGGCCTCGGCGTTTCCCGTCCTCGGTCCTTACAGCCTGGAGATCACCGTGGCCGTCGTGCTGGTGATGTGTTTCGCGAACCTGCGTGGCCTGCGGGAAGCCGGAGCTCGTTTTGCATTCCCGACGTACTTCTTCGTCGGCATGGTCTCGATGACGATCATCGTCGGGATCATTCGTGAAATCAGCGGCGATTTAAAGACTTACAACCCGGAGCACATCGCCGGAGCGGTTCCGGTCGGACATGGCAACGGCATCATCATGGGCGCCACGGTCCTGATCGTGTTGCGCGCGTTCGCAAACGGCGGTTCGTCGCTGACCGGAGTCGAGGCGATCTCCAACACGGTCAACGCGTTCCGTAAGCCCGAGGGCCTCAACGCCCGTCGCGTGCTGACCATCATGGCCGCGATCCTCGGATTCCTATTGGCCGGGGTGGCCTGGCTGGCGCATGTCACGCACGCCACCCCATACGTCGCCGGGTATCCGTCAATGCTGTCCGAGATCACCCGGGCGGTGTTCGGCAACGGAACGATCGGTCAGGTCTTCTACTTCTTGGTGCAGGCGGCCACCGCGCTAATCCTGTACACCGGGGGCAATACCAGCTTCAACGGCTTCCCGGCATTGGCGAGTTTCGTTGCCGAGGACCAGTTTTTGCCGCGGCCGCTGATGAAGCGCGGTCATCGGCTGGTGTTCTCCAACGGCATCATCACGCTGACCGTGCTGGCGGTGGCACTGTTGATCATCACCGGGGGATCGCTCAATGCGCTGGTGCCGTTCTACGCGATCGGGGTGTTCACCGGTTTCTCGATGGCCGGCTACGGAATGACCAAACACTGGCTGACCCATCGCGGGCCCGGCTGGCGATCCAAGCTGGTGATCAACCTCTCCGCGGGCATCCTGTCCACGATCGTGGTGGCCATCTTCGCGATCGCCAAGTTCACCGAGGGCGCCTGGCTGGTAGTAGTGGTCTTCCCGATTCTGGTGTTTGGTCTGATGCGGCTCAACCACCAGTACCGCGCCGAGGCCTCCGTACTGGAGACATCCCTCACCCAGTCCGACTTGGATAGGTATGACCGGCATCGGGTGTTCGTCTTCGTGGACAGCGTCGACCTGGCGGAGGTCGAGGCGATGCGCTACGCGAAAGGCCTGCACGCCGACGAACTGGTAGCCGTGCACTTCGTGTTGGACCCGGCTCATGCCGTCCGGTTGTACCGGCGTTGGCAGCACTTCAGGCACACCACCGAGTTGCGGTTGGTCGAGTGTCGGGATCGCAACTTGGCCAGGGCGGCCCAGGAGCTGGTTTTGCAGGTCATTCAGGACCATCCGGACACCAAGGTGACGGTGCTGTTTCCGCGCCGGACATATTCGGCGCTGCTGAGCCGGCTGCTGCATGACCGCACCGCCGACAAGATAGCCGGAGTGGTCAGCCGGATCCCGGGTGCGAGCGCGCAAATCGTCGCCTACGACATAAACTCGCGAATCAAAATCACCCAAGCCGCGCGGACGGCGGATCCCCCAAATCAATCAAACGTTGCGGATAAGCGTACCGACGTACCTGAGTTGCACCTGGTGTACGCGAAATGACCTGTGCCCGAAGGCCGTCGAGTAACGGAGGAAGTGAGACGTGGTGACCACATCGGACAATAGCTCGGGCCTCGCGCCGTCCTTCGTCGACGGGTGGAAGCGCGCCGTTCTCGGCAAGCCGCTTACCACCGAGCAGCTGGAATCGGAGCGGTTGTCGAATCCTGTTGCGCTCGGTGCGCTTTCACCTGACGCGATCTCCTCGACCGCCTACGGTCCGGAGCAGGTCATGGTCGAACTGCTCCCGCGCGCCGGGATGGCCGCGTTCGCGTTGCTGCTTCCGATCATCGGCGTCATCTTGCTCATCTTGCTGTTGGTGTCCGCGTCGTATCGTGGGGTTGTCATGACCTACGCCCGGGCCGGCGGCTCTTATATGGTGGCGCGGGATAACTTCGGGCCCCGGTGGGCGCAGGTCGCTGCCGCGGCGTTACTGATCGACTATGTGGTCACCGCCGCCGTGCAACCCGCGGCCGGTACGGTGGCGCTGTGCTCGGCGATACCCGCGTTGCACCCCTACCACTTGGAAATCACCATCGGGGTGTTGGTGCTCATCTGCGTCGCCAACCTGCGCGGATTGCGGCAGTCGGGCCGGACCTTTGCGATCACGACGTACTCCTTCGTCATCATGATCACGTTGACGATCCTGACCGGCCTGTTTCGCGAAATCTTTTGGGGTCTACCGAAATACGACCCGGAGCACATTGTTGGAGCGGTCCCGGTCCATCAGGGCGGCGGACTGGTGATGGGTGCCACGGTGCTGGTGGTGCTGCGTGCGTTCGCCAACGGCGGCACGTCGCTGACCGGGGTCGAGGCGATTTCCAACACCGTCAACGTCTTTCGCGCGCCGCAAGGCTACAACGCCCGTCGGGTGCTGACTGTGATGGCCGTTATTCTCGGGTTTTTGTTGGCCGGGGTGTCCTGGCTGGCCGTCGCCACGCACGCCACCCCATACGTTGATGAGTACCCGTCGATGTTGTCGGAGATTGCCCGGGTGGTTTTCGGCCAAGGGCTGATCGGCAATGTCCTGTATTTCTTGGTCCAGGCGTCCAGCGCGGCGATTCTGTTCACCGGCGCCAACACCGGCTTCAACGGATTTCCCGCATTGGCGAGTTTTGTTGCCGAGGACCGTTTTCTGCCGCGGCCGCTGACCAAGCGCGGTCATCGTCTGGTGTTCTCGAACGGCATCATCACGCTGACCGTGCTGGCGGTGGCGCTGCTGTTGGTGACCCGGGCCTCGGTCAACGCGTTGGTGCCGTTCTTCGCGATCGGCGTGTTCACGGCGTTCGCGATGGCGGGCTTCGGAATGAGCCGACACCACTACACCCATCGCGGGCACGGCTGGCTTCGCAAAGTGGTCGTCAACATGTCCGCGGGGATCATGTCGGCGATCGTCGTGGGGATCTTCGTGGTAGCCAAGTTCACCGAAGGAGCCTGGCTCGTCGTCGTCGTCTTCCCCTTCCTGGTATACGGCCTGATACGGCTCAACCAGCAGTACAGCGCCGAGGCTTCGGTGCTGGAGATGTCGCGCACCGAGCGTCCCGACTTGGCCAAGTACGCCCGACTGCGGGTGTTCGTTTTCGTGGACTCGGTCGACCTCGCCGAGGTCGAGGCGCTGCGCTACGGGAAGGGGCTGCACGCCGACGAGCTGACCGCGGTGCACTTCGTGGTAGACGCCGATCACGCCGCTCAGTTGCAGGAGCGCTGGCAGCACTTCGAGCACGACACCCGGCTGCGGATCATCGACTGTCCCGATCGTCATCTGAGCCGGTCTGCGCAAGAGCTGGTCTTGGCGGTGAAGAAGGAACATCCGGACACCAAGGTGACGGTGCTCTTGCCGCGCCGAACATATTCCGCGCTTCTGGGCAGGTTTCTGCACGACCGCACCGCCGACAAGATGGCCCGCGCGGTCAGCCGGATTCAGGATGCTACGGCGATCATCGTGCCCTACGACGTCGAGTCCCGGATCGCGCGAGTGGACCCCGATGCGCTAGCCGCACGGGTCGCACGAGAAACCGCCGCACGAGAAACCGCCGCACGAGAAACCGCCGCACGAGAAACCGCCGCACGAGGCGACACGGTGGTGTTGGACACCGACTAGCACATTCCTGATCATCGAACGACGGCTGCAGAATGCAGCCTAGACTTCGGGAGACATTGAATCTCGGATAGGGAATGTGGTCGTGACAGCATCAGCTGAGCAAGACATACCGTTTTCTTTTTCGGATCTGTGCAAGCGAGTCTTTCTCGGAAAACCGTTGATCACCGAGGAGTTGTCTTCCGAGAGGTTATCTAATTCGGTTGCGTTGGGCGCACTTTCACCTGACGCGATCTCGTCGACCGCATACGGCCCCGAGCAGATTCTGACCGAGTTGCTGCCGCAGGCCGGCCTGGCTGCGTTCGTCCTGTTGCTTCCGATCATGGGCGTCATCCTGGTGGTCCTCGCTCTGGTGGCCGCGTCGTACCGGCAGGTCGTGATGGTCTACACCAAAGCCGGCGGCTCATACATCGTCGCGCGGGAGAACTTCGGGCCGCGAGTGGCGCAGGTGGCCGCGGCGGCGCTGTTGATCGACTACATCGTGACGGTGGCGGTGCAGTCGGCCGCGGGCACGGTGGCGGTGGCGTCGGCACTACCTAAGCTGGGGCCCTACAGCCTGGAGATCACGGTCGCTGTCGTACTTCTCATCTGCTACGCGAACCTGCGCGGGCTGCGCGAAGCCGGCCGGCCCTTCGCGGTTGCGACCTACGCCTTCGTGGTCATGGTCGGGCTGATGATCATCATTGGCGTCGTCCGGCACATCATCTGGGGCCTACCGCAATACGATCCCGGCCACGCCGCCGGAGCGGTGCCGGTCCATCAGGGCAATGGTTTGGTGATGGGCGCGACGATTCTGGTGATACTGCGAGCATTCGCCAACGGCGGCTCGTCGCTGACCGGGGTGGAGGCGATCTCCAACACCGTCAACGTCTTTCGCAAGCCGCAGAGCATCAACGCGCGACGCGTGCTCACCGCGATGGCCTGCATCCTGGGTTTTCTGTTGGCCGGTGTCGGTTACCTCACCTACGCCACGCACGCCGCGCCTTATCTCGACGAATATCCGTCGGTGCTCTCGCAAGTGGCCCGCGCCGTCTTCGGCAACGGCGTCATCGGTGACGGCATGTACATCCTTGTCCAGGTATCGACCGCGGCGATCTTGTATACCGGCGCCAACACCAGCTTCAACGGATTCCCCGCGCTGGCCAGCTTCGTAGCCGAGGACCGCTTCCTGCCGCGTCAACTCATGACGCGCGGTTACCGCCTGGTGTTCTCCAACGGCATCATCACGCTCACGGCGCTGTCAGTGGGGCTATTGGTGGTCTCCGGCGGATCGGTCAACGCGCTGGTGCCGTTCTACGCGATCGGGGTCTTCACCGGTTTCTCGATGGCCGGTTACGGAATGTCCAAATACCATCTGACGCATCGCGAATCGGGTTGGCAATCCAAGTTGGTGATCAACTTCTCCGCGGCGGTCTTGTCAACGGTCGTGGTGGGCATTTTCGCGGTGGCCAAGTTCACCGAAGGGGCTTGGCTCGTCGTCGTCGTCTTCCCCTTGCTGGTCATCGCGCTGATACGCCTCAATCAGGAGTACCGGGCCGAGTCCGCGATCCTCGAGGCATTCCGCACCGACCGCCCGGAGTTGGTGAAGTATGCACGACATCGCGTGTTCGTCTTGGTCAACTCCCTTGACATCGCGGTGCTCGAAACACTGCGCTACGGGAAGGGACTGCGTGCCGACGAGCTGATCGCAGTGCATTTCATGGTCGACGCACAACATGCCGCGCAGTTGCGAAAGCGTTGGGATGACTTCGATCTCGACACGCCGCTCCGGGTGGTGGACTGCCCGGACCGGCAGATCATCCGGGCCCTCCAAGCGCTCGTCGTGAAGGCGCAAAAGGAGCACCCGCACACCAACGTGACGGTGCTGCTGCCGCGACGAACCTATGCGCCAGTGCTGGGACGACTGCTCCATGACCGTACTGCGGACAAGATCTCCAAGGCCGTCAGCCGGATCCCCGACGCCGCGGCGACGATCGTTCCTTACGACGTGCAGTCCCGGATCCGCGAGGCGTTCCCCGATATTTTCGAAATGCGTATCGCGCGACAGGTCGAGAAGGTTGAGACGCGGATTTGGCGTGGCGAAAACCAGCCCATGGAAGATTACGAGCACCCAGAGCGGTCGGCGACGGTGATTCCGGTGGGCAACGTGGTTCCGGGACGCCGTGCGACCGTCGAAGGGCGAGTCAGCCAACTGGAGGACATCGCTAAAGGCCAACGAACGTCCCGCTGGATCGTCGTAGGGGACGACAGCGGGGAGATCCGCGTGACGTTCCCGCCCGGCCAGGGTGCCGACATCCAGCCGGGCCAGGTGCTGCGGGTTACCGGGAAAGTGAACCAGAGCGGCAATCGCCGGGTGTCGATTGCCGACCCGACGTACCAGGTCATCGAGGTCCCCGAGGAGTCGTAGGCCCCCGTGCGTATCCACCCAGAGGTCTCGGACGCGCTAGCCGCCGGACGGCCCGTCGTCGCGCTGGAGAGCACGATCATCACCCACGGCCTGCCACGTCCGGACAACCTGCGGGTCGCGCGCGAGATCGAGCAGGCGGTGCGCTCCGGCGGGGCGGTGCCGGCCACCATTGCGATCGTCGGCGGCGAGCCGCACGTCGGTCTGGACGACGCCGCGCTGCGGCGCGTCGCTGAGGGCGACGCGGTGGCCAAGGTCAGCGTCCGCGACATCGCGGTGCTCGCGGCACGGGGCGGTGACGGTGGGACGACCGTCGCCTCGACCGCGCACCTGGCGGCGGGGGCCGGCATCACGGTGTTCGCCACCGGCGGGCTGGGCGGCGTGCATCGCGGCGCGCGCGACAGCTGGGACGAGTCCGCGGATCTCACGACTCTCTCGCGCACCGGCGTGCTGGTGGTGTGTGCGGGCGTGAAGTCGATCCTGGATGTCGCGGCCACCCTGGAGCGGCTGGAGACCCTGAGTGTCGGAGTGATCGGCTACCGAACCGACAGGTTCCCCGGCTTCTATCTCGCCGACTCCGGCCACCCGGTGGGCTGGCGGGTTGACACGCCGGCACAGGTCGCCGACATACTGCGCGCCAGATGCCGGCTGGGCACCGACGGCTACGGGCTGGTGCTGGCCAACCCCATCGCCCCGAGCGACGAGATGGATCGTGCATTGCACGACCGGGTGCTTACCGCCGGCCTGGCCGCCGTCGAAACACAGGGTGTACGTGGCAAGGACGTGACACCGTTCCTGCTCGATTTCTTCCATCGCGAGACGCACGGCGCGTCGCTTGCCGCGAACGTCGCCCTGGTGCTGTCCAACGCCCGGTTGGCAGCGGAAGTGGCGGCCGCTTACGCCGTGAAGATGTAGTCGTCGTCGTGTGGCTCTGCCAGCATGCGCGTGAGCCGCTTTCGGTCGAACGGCCACAGGTCGATGTGGTTGTCGTCGTCGAAATACCATGAGTTGCAACCGGTATTCCATACGGTTGGGACCATCGCCTCGGCGACGTCGTCGGCGAAGCGGCTGGTGGCTTCCTCGGTGACTTCGACGGTGGTGATCTCGCCGTCGCGGAATCGCTGTAGCCAGGTGGCGATGTAGCGGGCGGTCAGTTCGGCGACGTGTTGCAGCGACATCGACCCGGTGGGCGAGTTGGGCCCGAGCATGGTGAAAAGGTTGGGGAATCCGGGGATAGCGGTCATTCCCCACGCGCGAGGACCTTTCGCCCACGCGTCATCGATCGACAGCCCGTCGCGACCGCACAGGGTCATCGGGCGCATGTAGTTGTGGGCCTGGAAACCGGTGGCGAGCACGATCGCGTCCACATCGTGGTGGACGCCGTCCGTCGTTCGCAGACCGGTGTTGGTGGCCTCGGCGATCGGCTCGCTGACGAAGCTGGCGTTTGGCTTGGAAATTCGCCGGTAGTAGTTGCCGGAAAGCACCTGCCGTTTGCAGAACGGTTGGTAGTCAGGAGTCAGCTGAGCACGAAGGTCCTTGTTCCGCACCATCATTCGCAGGCACATCCAGCCGTAACGCTGGGCAAGCCGTCGTCGCCAGGTCGGCCGGATGACCAGGTCGACCAAGTAGTCGGAACCGACAAGCTGCGATAGCCGGACGGCCTTGTGCTGTTTCGGCAGCGCCCGCAGCATCCGGCCGACGATGCGTGGCTGCCTTAGCCCCATCGGCATCCACATCACCCATTGCGGGGTGCGGGCGAAGTGGGTGATGTGCGCCGCCTCGGGCTGCAATGCGGAAAAGACCTGCACCCCAGTCGATCCAGTGCCGATCACCGCGACGCGTTTGCCCGTCGTGTCGATGTCGGTCCAGCGCGCGGTGTGCACGACCGGTCCGTCAAACGAGTCAAGGCCGGGAATGTCCGGGATGAACGGGTGGTGCAGGATTCCGGTGGCGGCGACGACGAAGTCCGCGTCGATCTCGTCTCCGCCCGCGACGGACAACCGCCATCGGTTGTCGGCGAACACCGCCGAGGTGACCTCGCAGCCCAGCTTCAGATGCGATTCGAGTTGCAGATCTTCGATGAGGTCGTGGTGATACTGCTGGATCTCGTCACCCGTTGCCCACACGTGTTTCCAGTCCGGCTTCGGCGCGAACGCGTATTGATAGCCGTACGAGGGCACGTCGCATCGCAGGCCGGGGTAGCGGTTCCAATGCCAGACACCACCAACGTCGGAACCCTTTTCCAGGATCGTGAAGTGGGTAAAGCCGGCTTGCTGGAAGACATGAGCCGCGGCGATTCCCGCCATGCCGGCGCCGACGATCACAATCCGGGGATCTCGGCGGCCGGTGGCCGGTCGGTGGGGTTGGGTCGTGTGGATATCCGAACCCTATGCTTGCCGAATCCACGGCGGCAAGGGTCCTACGGTTCGTCGTCTTCGTCGTCGCGAAGCAGTTTTTCCGGGTGGTGGAACGTGTTGATACGCGGCTGTCCGTAGTCCAGATGCGGGGGCGGGATCCATTCGGTG
>Ga0209248_10000147_pt1 | contig 24268 bp, 29 predicted proteins | sample BogFormECP04_OM1_FD_188241 | JGI IMG/M metagenome (GOLD analysis project Ga0209248, IMG submission 188241) | Bog forest soil microbial communities from Calvert Island, British Columbia, Canada - ECP04_OM1 (SPAdes) (version 2) | ecosystem: Environmental > Aquatic > Freshwater > Wetlands > Bog ... | reverse complement strand
CCCTTCACCAACGATGAAACCGCATTCCGGGCCGAGTTCGACGCCCACGCTCAACTGTTGATCAACCATCTCATCGCTCAAGGAACGGAGCATTCAGCGCCATGACGACCGTCGAGCCGGAACGCGCGCTTGAGTCCCCAGTTGACGGGAGCATTGCGGGCAGCAATGGCAAGCCCCTCTTCCTGAGACGTTACGAGCATCCGAACGCCCAGTACACGCTGCTTCTGGTGCATGGCACTGCGGGCTACAGCGCCGCCTACCACGATTTCGCCGAGCAATTCCGGCGCCATTTTCCAGCGACGGTCTGGGCCTTCGACTTGACCGGCCACGGGCGCACCCCCGGCCCGCGAGGCGTCTTCACCTTTGATGACTTCCTCGAGGACGTTCGGGCTGTGTCCGACCACGCGGCCGAACGCACCGGCGTTCCGGTGGTGCTGCACGGGGCCAGTCAGGGCGGCGAAATTGCGTTCCACGCGCTCGCGCAGTGCCCGCGGGTGGCCGGAGCCGTATGCATGAACATCTTGCTCAACGACGAGCTGCAGATGAACCGGGCGATTCAGTTGATGCGTTCACCGATGATGGATCGTCTGGCCCGAGGTCTTGGCGACCGGGTTCGGGTACCGCTACGCCGGGTCATCGACTTCAAAGCTGCCTACCAGGAAGACCCAGGTTTGTTGCCTGAGAAGCTGATTGACCCGCTCAATGTCTGGTCCTACGGCTTCAAGAGCTACCACTCCGTCTTCAACTACAAGCCGCGTGAACCCTGCGTGGCCAATATCAAGCCCGTCCTGGTCGCCTGCGGCGAGAACGACGAGGTCGTCGACCCCGGCCATGCTCGGGCCTGCTTCGAGCGCATCGGCGGGCCAAAAGACCTCTTTGTGATGCCCGGCGGTGGACACCAGCTCATGATCTTCGAGACCGACTTGTATAGCCGGGTTCTCGACTCATGGATCCGTGAGCGCGTCTTAGGTCGAGCGCGCTCGTGGACGGCGCGGCTCGACGTCGAAGAGCAGGCCTACTTCGACTTCCTACACCGCGAGCGGCGCAGCGAGGCCAGCGGCGAGCCTGATTACCGCTACTCCTGGCTCGACAAGGTGCTCACGAGAATCCACAACGGCACGATTGAACGCGGTGTGCGCTACTTCGCCCAGGCGCAGGTCAGCCCGCACTGGCGGTTCACCGAAGAGCTCGTCAACAAAATCGACTACGTCGCTTGGCAATTCCTGCGAGACTACTTACCCCAGTCCGCAGGATCTGAGCCTTCGCGGATGGCCGTCGTCGGCTGCGGCAGTGGTACCGCGATCCGTGGTTTGCTTGAGGTGCAGCCCGAGTTTCGGGACTGGGAAATCGATGGCTTCGACGTCGACTACAAAGCCATCCGGGCAGCGAGGCGGTCCTTCGCCGGCGTCGCAAGTGTTCAATTCCATGTTGGGGACATCCGCGATCGGAACGTTCTGCCCGGCAACCAATTCGACGTGGTCTACATGCACGGAATACTCGACCACTGTGGCGAGCACCGTGCGGTCCTGGCGAATGTCTATCGCGCGCTGAAACCCGGCGGGCGGCTGTTTTATGTGGCTCCAGACCGGAACCTGTACACCTGGCTGTCCTTCGTCACCATCGGCCCGTTGTTTGTGTCCGGCCTGTACAAGTCGAATCACGACTTTCGCCGGTTCGTAAGACCCACCGAACTTTCCAGGCTTCTCGAAGATCTCGGTTACCGGTCAGTGCGGAGGCATGGGGCGTCCCAGTCGGCGGCCATCGCCGGGCTTGAATACACGACCAAGCTGAACCCGTTCGCCGCGGGGCGCGCATTTCACAAGCGCAACCTTTCCGATTTTACGATCGTGCTGACGAAGGCCCCAAGCTTGCTTGGTGGCAGATATTTGGGCGAATACGTCGGAGTGGCAGAGAAACCCGTTGTGGGACAAGGCGAGTGGTGATAATTCACTGCATCGTCGCCGGCGCGCGTGATGCGTAGCCCAGCGCCGCGTTTTCCACCCTGATCCGCACGGTGAGCAGCAGCGCGTTGGCCAGTGTGAAGCCGGCCGCGGTCAACCACGCCGTGTGTACCAGCGGTAGTGCCACACCTTCGACGACGACGGCCACATAGTTTGGGTGATGCAGCCAGCGGTACGGGCCCTGCCGAATCAACGGCGCTTGCGGCACCACGATCACCAGCGTGTTCCACCGGCGGCCAAGTGTTCCAACGCACCACCAGCGCAGCGCCTGACTCAGTGCCACCAGCGCGAGCATCGGCCAGCCGAGCCATCCGATGAACGGTCGGTGCAAGGCCCATACTTCCGCGGTGCACCCGAGCAGCAATGCGGCGTGAACCGTCACCATCACCGGATAATGGCCGCGGCCGAATTCCTTGCCGCCGTGGGCAAACGCCCATCGCGCGTTGCGCTTGGAGACGATTAGCTCGGCCAACCGCTCGATGCCGATCGCCAGGATCAGCAGGTAGTACACGACCTACCAGCCGAGCAGTACGAGTTCCGAGCAGAATCCCGGCCCCATGGCCATCATCAGTCCGAACGAACCGGGCGGCGGCGGGTCGGCCATGTTGGCCCGAAGCACGTCCAGCACCGACACCGACGAGAGATTTGCGTTTTCGCGCAACGATTTCCGGGTGTGATCAAGGGCGTGTGCCGGAAGGTCCAGCGTGTGCTCAACGGCTTCGATCACCTTCGGGCCGCCGGGATGGCAGACCCACGTCGAGATGTCCGCGGGAGTCAGGTCGTGGTGCTTCAGGAAGTTGCGGACGTCCTCGCCCAGGTACTTGTCGGCGACGTTCGCGACCTCGGTCGACAACTTGATTTGGAACCCGTTGGTGCCGATGTTCCAGCCCATCACCTCTTCGGTGTCCGGGTAGAGCCGGCTGCGGGTGGCCAGCACCCGCGGCCCCGCGGGTGTCAGCGCAGAGCCCTTGGCAACGACGGCGCCGGCGGCGTCACCAAACAGGCTGGTGGCCACCAGGTTGGCGATGGAGTAGTCGTCGCGCTGCAGCGTTAACGAGCACAGCTCGACAGCGAGCAGTACCGCAACGTGATCGGGGAACGCGAGCAGGTAGTCGTGCATGCGGGCTACCCCGGCGGCCCCGGCGACACAGCCAAGTCCGAACAGCGGCACCCGCTTGACGTCGGGCCGCAAGCCGATCCGGGTGGCCAGTCGGGCCTCCAGGGTCGGCACGGCCAGCCCGGTGACCGTCGTCGAGAAGACGATGTCGACCTCGGCGGGCTTGACCTTGGCGGCGTCGAACGCCGACAGCAGCGCGCGCTCGCCGAGTTCCAGGGCGGTCTTAATGAAGATGTCGTTCGATTCGGTGAAGCCGCTCAATTGGCCGTACTGCGACAACGGCAACGCGATGCGGCGTTTCTCCACGCCGGCGCTGGCGCCGAATCGGTCGAATTGCGGCCCGCCGAAGCCGGTCAGGCCGGACAGTGCCTCCCGCTGGCCGACCTGATGCGGTGGAAATTCGATGGCTACCGCCGCGATGGACGCGGATGGCGTGGTGTTGGCGTTCCCCCCCTGTTCGCCGGGCGTAACAGGGCGCATTTGTAATCGTATCCATGTGGTGAGTCGCGGCTGGGCCGCTTCGCTGGTCAATCCAATTACTGGAACCAACGTACAGCATATTGGATGAACCGCACCGCCCGCGGTTGGGCGACGGGGCGGCGGAAACGCCAGTGTCAGCGTGCCAAAATCTGCACCGCCCGCTCGAAAACCGAAGGTAGGAGGGTACATGCGGGCACGATGGCGTGCCGTGTCGCTCTCGGCGCGGTCGTGAGCACCAGCCCGCGGGTCAGCAGTCGATAGTCGCGAGTGATCCGGTGCCAGGCCGATTCGTATGTCGAGGGCGTGTCGTCGGCGATAGCACGCACCGCGGCGGCGGCCTGCTTGACGGCCAGGCTGACGCCCTCACCGGTGAGCGCGTCCTCATAACCGGCCGCATCGCCCACCAACAGCACCCGCCCCGCGACGCGGCGGGACACCACCTGTCGCATGGGTCCACAGCCGCGTGCCCGTCCGCGGCTTGCGCCTTGCAGATGGCGTGCCAGCCGCGGGAACCAGGCAAGGTCCGGGCGCCCAGGCGACAGGATCGCCACGCCGACAAGGTCGGGCTCGACGGGCGTCACGTACGCTTCACCCCATCGCGACCAGTGCACTTCGACGAAGTCCGACCACGCCGGCACTTGGTAGTGCCAGCGCACCCCGTACCGCCGAGGTCGTCCGGGCACGACGTTGATTCCGACGGCGCGGCGAACCGCTGAATGCAATCCGTCCGCGGCAATCAGCCATTTCGCACGGATCCCGGCGGCCGTGACGCCGTGCGCATCTTGGTCGACGCCGGTGATGCGCGTCGAGATCCATTCGGTGTCTTGTTCTTTGGCGCGTGACGCCAGCGCGGCATGCAAGGTGGTCCGTCGCACGCCGCGCCCGGGGCCGCCACGGAAAGGTGCTTCGGCTCGACGGCGCTCGTTCAGGTAGGCGATACCCCGCAATGGCATCCCGGCGGGATCGACACCCAGCGACGCCAGTTCGGCCAAACCGCCGGGCATCAGCCCCTCGCCGCAGGCCTTATCGATTGGACTGTCTCGCGGTTCTGCCACGATCACCGAAAGCCCTTGTTGGCGAGCATTTATCGCCGATGCGAGACCGGCCGGGCCGCCGCCGGCGATCAGCAGGTCAGTGTCGTAGTCCGTCATGCGTAGCCCAATGCCGAGTTCTCAATTCGGATTCGTACCGTCAGCAGCAGTGCGTTGGCGAGCGTGAAACCGATCGCGGTCAACCACGCGGTGTGCACCAGGGGCAGCGCGAACCCCTCGGCCACCACGGCCACATAGTTCGGGTGGTGCAGCCACCGGTACGGGCCACGTCGTACCAACGGGGCTTCCGGCAGCACGATGACCAAGGTGTTCCAGTGTCGGCCCAGTGTGGCCACACACCACCAGCGCAGCGCTTGGCTGAGTGTCACCACGGCAAGCATAGGCCAACCTAGCCACCCGATGAAGGGCCGGTGCAGTGCCCACACCTCGATGACGCAGCCCAGTAGCAGCGCCGTGTGGAGGGTGACCATTACCGGATAGTGGCCGTGACCAAATTCCTTGCCGCCGTGGTTGAAAGCCCATCGCGCGTTGCGTTTGGCGACCACCAGCTCTATCAGCCGTTCGACGCCGACGGCCAAGATCAGCAGGTAGTACATGGCCTACCAGCTGAGCAGCACGAGCTCGGCGGAGAAGCCGGGGCCCATCGCGATCATCAACCCGAAGGACCCAGGTGGTGGTGGGTCGGTCATGGTGTCCTGGAGGATATCCAGCACGGAAACAGACGACAGGTTTCCATTGTCGCGCAGCGACTTTCGGGTGAGATCGAACGCGTCTGCGGGCAGGTCGAGCACATTTTCGACGGCGTCGATCACCTTTGGACCGGCCGCGTGCAGGACCCACCTCGAGACGTCCGCGGTGGTCAGCCCGTAGTCGGCGAGGAAGTCGTGGACGTCTTCACCCAGGTATTTCTCGACGATGGTGGCGATCTCGACGGACAGGACGATCCGGAACCCGTCGGTGCCGATGTTCCAGCCCAGCACCTCCTCGGTGTCCGGGTAAGTACGGCTGCGGGTGGCGAGTAGTTTCGGTCCGGCTGCTGGCCGGTCGGCTCCGGTCGCGATGAGTGCGGCGGCGCCATCACCGAACAGGCTGGAGGCGACCAGATTCGCGATCGAACGGTCTTCGCGCTGAACGGTTAACGAGCACAGTTCGACCGCGAGCAGGGCCGCTACCTGATTGGGGAAAGCCCGGAGATAGTCGTGGACGCGAGCCGTTCCGGCGGCACCGGCGACACACCCCAGGCCGAACATCGGGACGCGCTTGACATCGGGTCGAAGACCCAGCCGACTCACCAGCCGCCCTTCCAGTGAGGGAACGGTGAGCCCGGTGACCGTCGTCGAAAACACGACATCGATCTCGGAGGGCTCGATTTCGGCGATCTCCATTGCCGACTTCAACGACCGTTCACCCAGCTCGAGCGCGATGTCAAGGTACGCCTCGTTGGCTTCGGTAAAGCCGCTGAGCTGGCGGTATCGCGACAGCGGCAGCGCAAGGTGGCGTGTCTCAACGCCGCTGGTCGCGGCGAACCGTCGAAACTCTGGACCGGCGAAATCGGCCAAGGCCGTTATCACTTCGTCTTGGCTGTGCCGGTGCGGCGGGAACTCGACGGCCACCGACGCCACCGCCGGGGTTCCCCTCGTCAGTTCGGACAGTTGAAGGTCAGGTGTCACGGGACGCGCGCCCGGCATTAGGTTGCCCACATTGCGGATACGGAACTGCTTCGCCGTTGGTTCAATTTCGGTGCGATTATTGCTAATTCGACGTCTGTTTAACTGCGGCTTGACGGGGAAGCCGGTTGCCGGTTTAGCGCGCACACGTTCCGTCTACGTTGGGGGTGTGCGGATTCTGGTGACGGGCGCGACCGGTTACGTGGGATCGCGGCTGGTGACGGCACTGGTCGCGGACGGGCATGAGGTGCTGACCGCCACCCGCGAACCGGCCCGGCTTGAGCGGATGGGCTGGTTTGACGACGTCACCCCCGTAGCTCTGGACGCCTCCGATGCCGAGTCGGTTCACGAGGCGTTCGCCGCCGCCGGTCAGGTCGACGTCGTCTACTACCTGGTCCACGCGATCGGTCAACCCGGCTTCCGCGATGCCGACCGGGCCGCGGCCGGCAACGTCGCCGCGGCTGCCAAGGACGCCAATGTGCATCGCATCGTCTATCTGGGCGGCTTCGTCCCTGACGACCCCGATGGGGCGCTGTCCGAACATCTCACCAGTCGGGCCGAGGTAGCCCAGGCGCTGACGATCGACGGCGGTCCGGGAGTGGTGTGGCTCGGCGCGGCATTGATTTTCGGCGCCGGCTCGACGTCATTCGAGATGTTGCGCTATGTCGGTGATCGGTTCCCGGTCATTCCAATCCCAGCCTGGATGGACAACCCGATCGACCCGATTTCCATTCGGGACGTGCTGCATTACTTGGTCGCCGCCGCCGATGCCGGACAAGTACCGGCGGGCGCCTATGACATCGCCGGCCCGGACCGGACGTCATACCACGCACTGCTGAAAACCTATGCGCAGATTTCCGGCAAGTGGCACACCAGTCTGCCTGCGCCCGGAGTGAATACCGCGCTGGCGTCATGGATTACGGCAGTGGCGCTGCCGGTGCCCGAGGGGTTGGCTGCCGATTTGGTTGAGTCGCTGGATCACCCGATGCAGGCGGCCGGCTCCGGTCTGCGTGACCTGGTTCCCGACCCTCCCGATGGGCTGCTTCCGGTCGAGGAGGCGATCACCCGGGCACTGTCGAGCCGCCGCCCGCTTCCGGTCAACGCGCTGGCCGATCCACACCACCTTGCCGACAGCGATCCGGCGTGGGCCGGGGGCGATACCCTCCGGCTGCGACGACTCGCGGGGAGGGTGACACCATCGGTCGCGCGGCCCGGTCTAGCGTTGTTCGATGCCGTCCCCGGGCCCATCGCCGGCGCACTGCGAACCGGCCTTGACATGCTGATCACTCTGACACCGAAGGTGCGTCTCGCATGACTGACCGCGCCGGTCGCGATGCAGTGGGGGCACCCCCAGCCGCGCAGCGGCGAGGGGGACGAAGCGATGAGGAGGAGTGGCGCCCATGACTGACCTGAGCAGTTCTCCCAAGACCAGCGCGCTGGCCGAGATCCGTGCCGGGATAGTCAATGTCGCTGTGCCGCACAACGAACCGCCAGCAGTGAAGCGACGTCGGCGGATCGTCGTCGCGATCGTGCTGCTGCTCGGCGCGGGGGTGCTGGGTCTGGCCCTGCGACGGCACCCCGGCGAGTCGAGCTTCTACTGGCTGGCGCTGGCGCTGGCGGCGGTGTGGGCGCTGGGGTCATTCGCGTCAGGGCCGTTGCATCTCGGCGGTGCCCGCTGGCGTGGCCGCAACCAGCGCCCGGTGGTCAGCGGCACGGTGATCGGCCTGCTGCTCGGCGGCGTGTTCGTGCTCGGTGGCTTGATCGCCAGAGAGATCCCCGCGGTCGCCGAGCTGATTACCAGCTTGCTGCACTACACGGACCAGGGATCGTGGCGGCTCACGATGACCGTCGCCCTGGTCGGCGGCATCGCTGAGGAATTGTTCTATCGCGGCGCGCTCTACACCGCGCTGGGCCGCTACCACCCGGCGCTCGTCTCGACGGTCGTGTACGTGGCCGCCACGTTGGCTAGTGGCAACCCGATGCTTGCGTTCGCCGCCATCATCCTTGGGACGGTGTGTGCCTTGGAACGCCGCGCCACCGGCGGGGTGCTGGCGCCGATCCTGACCCACTTCGTCTGGACCCTGGTCGTACTGCTTGCGTTGCCCCCGCTGTTCGGTCTGTGAACGCGCCGCAATCAGCTGTCGGTGAAGTTGGCTGACCGACGCTCTTGGAAAGCCCTTGCGCCCTCGCGGAAGTCGTGTGATATCAGCAGCACCGACTGGCCGTCGAGTTCACGCTGCAGCGCAGCCTCCAACTCGGAAAGAGTCGCACCGTTGATGGCGTCCTTGGTCTTGGCGAACGCCACCGCCGGCCCGGACAGCAATCCGGACACCACCTTGTCCACCTCGGCCTCGAAGTCCTCAGCCGGGTAGACAGCGCTGATCAGGCCGCAAGCCAGCGCGTCGGCGGCAGGCAGTCGCTCGGCCAGCAGCGCCATTTGCATCGCGCGCATTCGGCCGATCGCGGCGGCGATCAGCGCCGAGGCGCCGCCGTCGGGCATCAGGCCGATCTTGGTGAAGGCGAGCATGAAAAACGCCGCGTCCGAAGCCAATACCAGGTCGCAGGCCAGCGCCAGCGAGACACCGACACCGGCCGCCGGTCCCTGGACGACCGCGACGACCGGACGGGGCAGCGCGGTGATCGCCCGGACCACACGGTTGGCCGCCACAATCAGTTCATCGCCGGGGCCGGCGCCCGCCACGTCGTCGGCGCTCATTCCCGCACCGGAACAGAAGCCGCGGCCCGCGCCGCCCAACCGCACCACTTTCACCCGCGGATCATTGGCCGCCTGCTCCATCGCATCGGCGATTCCGACGAACACCGGCAGCGTCAGCGAATTCAGGCTGTCCGGACGATCGATCGTCACCGAAAGCACCCCGTCGGCAAGGGTGACGGCAAGTCCGTCGACGGGCGCGAGGGTGTCGATTCCGGAATCGATGGCGGTCATGAGGATCACCATAAGCGACCGGGGTGCAGCGCTGCTTGGCCCGACTGCGAAGATGCGAACGTGTGATTAGTGGCGACCCGCTGCGCCCGGCTTCGCCGCGCTGGCGATCGCCACGTAGTTGGTCTTTTGACAAGGAGGTCGCTAGATGGCGGGACCGCTGACAGGGCTGCGGGTGATTGAGCTGGCCGGTATCGGGCCGGGGCCGCACGCTGCGATGATCCTCGGTGACCTCGGCGCCGACGTCGTGCGCGTCGACCGACCCGGAGCCAGTGGCGCGGACCCCATGCTGCGCAACCGGCGCTTCGTCGTCGCCGACCTCAAATCCGACGAGGGCCGCGAGCTCGTCCTCAAGCTGGTCGCCAAGGCCGACGTGCTGATCGAGGGTTATCGCCCGGGCGTCACCGAGCGCTTGGGCCTCGGCCCGGAAGACTGCGCCGAGGTGAACGACCGGCTGGTCTACGCCCGGATGACGGGCTGGGGTCAAACAGGCCCGCGCAGCCAGCAGGCCGGCCACGACATCAACTACATCTCGCTCAACGGCGTGCTGCACTCGATCGGCCGGGTCAACGAGCGGCCGGTACCGCCGCTGAACCTGGTCGGCGACTTCGGCGGCGGGTCGATGTTTCTGTTGGTCGGCATCCTGGCAGCGCTGTGGGAGCGGCAGAACTCCGGCAAGGGACAGGTCGTCGACGCCGCGATGATCGACGGCTCGTCGGTGCTGGTGCAGATGATGTGGGCGATGCGCGCCATGGACATGTGGACCGACGAGCGGGGCACCAACATGCTCGACGGCGGCGCGCCCTACTACGACACCTACGAATGCGCGGACGGTCGCTACGTCGCGGTGGGTGCGATCGAGCCGCAGTTCTACGCGGCGATGCTGGCCGGGCTTGGCTTGGACGCCGCCGACCTGCCGAAGCAAAACGACCGCACCCGCTGGCCCGAGCTGCGGGCCCGGTTCACCGAGGTGTTCGCCAGCCGCGACCGTGACCACTGGGCGAAGGTGTTCGCTGATTCGGACGCCTGCGTGACGCCCGTTCTGGCCTTCGGTGAGGTGGAGACCGAGCCGCACGTCACCGAGCGGAATACCTTCTACCAGACCGGCGGCGGATTGCAGCCGCTACCGGCACCGCGGTTTTCGCGCACGGTTCCCGGTGAGCCGCGCCCGCCGGGCGAGCCCGGAGCCGACACCGAAGCCGTCCTCAGCGACTGGGTATAGTCCCGACCAACCAGTAGGTCGGTTCCTGTGGGGGAGCGGCCGGACCGACCGAAAGGAACATTTGCGTGGAGATCAGGGATGCCGTAGCACTCGTCACCGGTGGGGCCTCAGGCCTTGGTCTGGCCACCACCCAGCGCCTGCTGGACGCCGGTGCGCAGGTGGTCGTGCTCGACCTCAAAGGCGAGGAGGTCGTCCGTGAGCTCGGCGATCGTGCGCGCTTCGCACCCGCCGACGTCACCGACGAGAAGGCGGTCACCTCGGCTTTGGATATCGCCGAGTCGCTTGGCCCGCTGCGCATCGTGGTCAACTGCGCCGGCACCGGCAACGCTATCCGCGTGCTGGGCAAGGACGGTGTCTTCCCGCTGGATCTCTTCCGCATCGTCGTGGAGATCAACCTGATCGGCACCTTCAACGTGTTGCGGCTGGGGGCCGAGCGGATCGCCAAGAACGACCTGATCGGCGAAGAGCGCGGCGTCATCATCAACACCGCCTCGGTGGCGGCGTACGACGGCCAGATCGGTCAGGCCGCCTACTCCGCATCCAAGGGCGGCGTGGTCGGCATGACGCTGCCGATCGCGCGCGACCTGGCCAGCAAGGCCATCCGGGTGATGACGATCGCCCCCGGCCTGTTCGACACCCCGTTGCTGGCCGGCCTGCCCGAGCCGGCCCGGCAGTCGCTCGGCCAGCAGGTGCCGCACCCCAGCCGTCTCGGTAATCCCGACGAGTACGGCGCGCTGGCCGTGCACATCGTCGAGAACCCGATGCTCAACGGTGAGGTCATCCGGCTTGACGGCGCGATCCGGATGGCCCCGAGGTAGTAGTCGACGCAAAAAAAGTCCCCGCGATGGCGGGGACTTAAAACAACAGGGCAACGGCAAAGGTGCAGTTGAGGCTCGCAGCCGCCTCGTCGCCCGGCGCGCCCGCAACAACAGGCGCGTTATGCGCAGCTCAGCTCGCAGTTGGCAGCGGGTGCCAGTCGTCGAGTTGCTCCGAGGTCTCGCCCTCTACCAGCACGTCACCGTGGTAAAGAGCCTCGAAATCAGCTTTGATCACGTCGGCACTCGACTCGTCGATCCACATGTAGATGAGCCTATTAGTCACCTTTAAGGAATCCTTGAGTCACGATTCGGAAAACGTTGGCAATATTACCGTCGGGTAGGGTGGCGACTCCCCTGGACGTCCTGTCCGGCTTCCTGGATGTTCGTCGCGTATCCAATTAGCAGCCGATAGGCTCCGCAAAATGTCCTGGTTAATCCGGATTTGAGTTGAACCATCGCGGATGCCGGGCACGTATCTATTGGTAGGGCGTCGGAGGGCGCTCTCGACGTTGCGTTTGCTACGTTATCGCTGATAAGTTAGCGCAGATAGCAACGGCGGAGGGAAGGATACGCATGCTGCAGCAGATCGCTCGTCTTGCCATCGCCGCGCCGCGGCGAATTCTTGCAGTCGCAGCTCTGGTCATGGCGGCCGCCGCAATCTTTGGGCTCCCGGCCGCCAAGAGCCTGTCCGCCGGTGGCTTTCAGGACCCAGAATCCGAGTCGGCGCGAGCCCTTCACCAGTTGACCGACAAGTTCGGGCAGAGCGATCAGCAGCTGGTGATCCTGGTGACCGCGCCCGGCGGAGCACAAAGCGGCCAAGCCCGCCAGGTCGGCACCGACATCGTCGATCAGGTGAAACGGTCGGCCGGCGTCTACAACGTGTCCTCGGCGTGGACCGGACCTGCCGTCAATCCACCGCACCTGGTCGCCGATCTGGTGAGCAAGGACGGCAAATCCGGGTTGGTCGTGGCCAACCTGAAAGGCGGCGAAAACGGCGCGCAGAACTACGCCAAGGCCATCGCCGCGCAAGTCGTGCACGACCGCGACGGGGTCACCGTCCGCGCGGGTGGGGTGGCGACGGCGTACGCCCAGATCAATCACCAAAATGAGCGCGACCTGTTGCTGATGGAGTCCATCGCGATTCCGCTGAGCTTTCTGGTGCTGGTCTGGGTTTTCGGCGGGCTGCTGACCGCGGCGTTGCCCGTCGCGCTGGGCGGGCTGGCGATCGTCGGGTCGATGTCGGTGCTACGGCTGATCAGCTTCGGCACCAACGTGTCGACCTATGCGCTGAACCTGAGCAGCGCGTTGGGTCTGGCCCTGGCCATCGACTACACCCTGCTGATCATCAGCCGATACCGCGACGAGCTGGCCGACGGCCGCGGTCGAGACGAGGCGCTGATCCGGACGATGGCTACCGCGGGCCGCACGGTGCTGTTCTCGGCGACCACCGTCGCGTTGTCGATGGCGGTGATGGTGCTGTTCCCGATGTACTTCTTGAAGTCTTTCGCGTACGCCGGCGTGGCCACCGTGGCGTTCGTCGCCGTCGCCGCGATCGTGGTGACACCGGCTGCGATCGTGCTGCTCGGGCCGCGGCTCGACGCGTTGGACGTGCGACGGCTGGGACGGCGGATACTCGGTCGCCAGGATCCGGTGCGCAAGCCGGTGGAGCAGGTGTTCTGGTACCGGTCGACGAAGTTCGTGACGCGGCGGGCCGTGCCGATCGGTCTGGCCGTCGTCGTGCTGCTGCTGGTGCTGGGGCTTCCCTTCCTTGGGGTGAAGTGGGGTATGCCCGACGACCGGGTGCTGCCGAAATCGGCCTCGGCGCATGCGGTCGGTGACCAGTTGCGCCGCGACTTCACCGATGACTCGGCGACCGCGGTGCCCGTCGTCATCCCCGACGTCCGTGGTGTCAGCCCGGCCGACCTCGATCGCTACGCCGCCGGTCTGTCCCGAGTGGCCGACGTCTCGGCCGTGTCGGCCCCGACCGGGACGTTTACGGCCGGAAACCGGGTTGGGCCGCCGTCCGCGCCTACCGGAATGACCGGCGGCAGCGCGTTTTTGACCGTCGCCAGCACCGCGCCGCTGTTCTCGCAAGCCTCCGACACCCAGCTCGACCGGTTGCATGCGGTGGCCGGGCCGGCCGGCCGGTCGGTCGAGATGGCCGGCATGGCCCAGATCAACCGCGACAGCGTGCACGGGATCACCACCCGGCTACCGCTGGTGTTGGGGCTCATCGCCGTGATCACGTTCATGCTGCTGTTCCTGCTCACCGGCAGCGTGGTGCTGCCGGTGAAGGCGCTGGTGTGCAACGTGCTGTCGCTGACCGCGGCGTTCGGCGCTCTGGTGTGGATCTTCCAGGACGGCCATCTTGGCGCAATGGGCACAACCCCCAGCGGGACGCTGGTCGCCAATATCCCTGTGCTGTTGTTCTGCGTGGCGTTTGGCCTGTCGATGGATTACGAGGTGTTCCTGGTCTCCCGGATTCGGGAATTCTGGTTGGCTTCGGTCGCAGCCCGCCCCGCGACCGCGAACAGCAAAACGAAACGTGCCGACAACGACGAGAGTGTTGCCCTCGGGCTGGCCCGGACCGGCCGCGTGGTTACCGCCGCCGCGCTGGTGATGTCGATCTCGTTCGCGGCGTTGGTCGCCGCTCAGGTGTCGTTCATGCGAATGTTCGGTCTCGGGCTGACGCTCGCCGTGCTGGCCGACGCGACGTTGGTGCGGATGGTTCTGGTTCCGGCGTTTATGCACATGCTCGGGCAGTGGAGCTGGTGGGCACCCAAGCCACTGGTGTGGCTGCACGAGCGGTTCGGGATCAGTGAGAGTCACGACGACGTGATCCCACCGTCGATCCCGGCCCATTCGACCGGGCGCCATCGCCTCGAAGACCTCGATCCCGGGCGCCATCGCCTCGAAGACCTCGATCCCGCTGCGTTCCACGGCAATCGGGCTGCGCTTACCGGGACAACGGCCAGGCACAGTGGCTAGCCCGGCTCAGCCGGTAGCGGACAATCTACGCCGCCGTCGTGCACCACGCGGGTCCGGCGATCTTCTCCGCGACCAAATCCTGGACGCCGCAACCGAACTCCTGCTGGAAACTGGGCACGCCAAAGCGGTGTCGATCCGGTCGGTGGCGCAACGCGTCGGTGTCACGCCGCCGTCGATCTACCTGCATTTCGAAGACAAAGACGCGCTGCTCGACGCGGTGTGCGCACGTTACTTCGAGAAGCTGGACGAGGAAATGCAACGGGTGTCCGTGGGCCAGCCGTGCAGCATCGAGGTGCTGCGAGCCCAGGGGCTGGCGTATGTGCGGTTCGCCATCGAGACTCCGGAGCTCTATCGCATTGCGACGATGGGCGAATGGCGCTCGGACAGCGATGTTGACGCCGCGCTGACGAGCTCGGCGTTCGAGCACATGTGTGCCACCGTGCGGGGGCTGATGGACGAGGGCATCTGTCCGCCCGGCGATGAGACGACCGTGGCTCTGCAACTGTGGAGTGCCGCGCACGGGGTGGCGTCGCTGCTGATTGCTAAGCCGCACCTGCCGTTCGGCGATGCCACCGATTTCGCCGACCGGGTGCTCGGAGCGGTGTTCTGCGGACATGTCGTGGAGGGATTGGTCGGCGCGGATGCCACACCGCAGCAGACCCTGGAGTGGCTTATGGCGGTTGGATCTTCGCTGAAACAAACGTAAGGTTTCCAAACGTGACATCACAGGCCCCCGTCAAGGTCGACAACCCGTTCTTCGCCCGAATCTGGCCCACCATCGCCGCGCACGAGACCGAGCAGATCCGCGCGCTGCGCCGAGAGAATCTGGCCGGGTTGTCGGGCCGGGTGCTCGAGGTCGGTGCGGGCGTCGGGACCAACTTCGCTTTCTACCCGGAATCCGTGGTGCAGGTCGTCGCGGTCGAGCCCGAACATCGGCTCGCCGTACGGGCCCGCGCCGCGGCCGCCGGCGCACACGTTCCGGTCGTGGTGAGCGACGAGGCGGTGGAGAATTATTCGGCCACCGAGCCGTTCGACGCGGTGGTGTGCTCGTTGGTGCTGTGCTCGGTAAGGGACCCCGATTCTGTTCTGCGCGAACTGCTTTCGTGCCTGCACGCGGGCGGTGAGCTGCGGTATCTGGAGCACATCGCCACCGGCGGGATCCGGGGCCGGTTCCAGCGAGTGGTCGATGCGACGATCTGGCCGAGGCTGGCAGGTAACTGTCATACCCACCGCGACACCGAGCAGTCGATCCGCGCCGCAGGATTCGAAGTGGACCATTCCCGAGTCGAGCAGACGTTGCCAGTGTGGGCGCCGCTGCCGGTGTCGGAGTTCGTGCTCGGCCGTGCGCGGCGTCCGGCTTAGTTCAGCAGGGCGGGCAGCCGTTGCAGCAATGTCGGCAGCGCCTTGCTGGCCGTCTCGCGCACGGTGATCGTGGCGTGTTCGGACAGCGGCGTCGGCTCAGGGTTGACCTCGATGACGGCCGTGCCGCGCGCCAGGGCCAACTCAGGCAGACTCGCCGCCGGGTACACGATGGCCGACGTGCCCACCACGACCAGCAGGTCGGCGCCGGTCGTCGCCTCCACCGCGTGCTGCCAGGGCTCCTCGGGCAGCGGCTCGCCGAACCAGACGATGTCCGGGCGGATCAAGCCGCCACAGGTGCAGGTCGGTGGCTCGACTTCCAGGGCCGGCTCCGCCATCTCGGGCAACTCGCCGGTATAGGGCAAACCGCAAGTCGCACAACGGAAGTCGAATAAACTGCCGTGCAGGTGATGCACCGGTGAGCTGCCGGCGCGCTCATGCAGGTCGTCGACGTTCTGCGTGACGACGCTGACTTCCGCGTGGTCCTGCCAAGCGGCGACGGCGCGGTGGCCCGGGTTGGGTTCGACGGTGGCCACCAGGTAGTGCCGCCACAAATACCAGCCCCAAACTCGCTCTGGGTTGCGCAGCCACCCTTGCGTGCTGGACAACTCGTAAGGGTCGAATTTGGCCCAGAGCCCGTTCTTGTCGTCGCGAAAGGTCGGCACGCCGCTCTCCGCCGAGATTCCCGCACCGGACAGGACCGTTATTCGCACCCCACCAACATAGCCGGACTGCGGGATACTGAGCAGGTGGAGCTGGGGGAGTGGCTGCGGGTCGACGGACAAGCTGGTCGACCGCTGTTCGACCAGCTCCGAAACCAGATCATCGATGCCATCCGGGACGGCACGTTGGCACCCGGCGTCCGGCTGCCGACGGTACGTGAACTGGCTGGTCAGCTAGGTCTGGCGGTCAACACCGTGGCGCGCGCATACCGCGAGCTGGAGACCGCCGGTGTCGTCGAAACCCGCGGCCGCTTCGGCACATTCGTCGCGCGGGCGGACCCATCGGATTCCGCGATGGCCGCAGCGGCGCGCGCCTATCTCGACGTCGCTCACGGACTGGGACTCGGCAAGGCCGACGCGCTGCGCTATCTCGAGGCCGCCTCCGAGGACTGAGATCACCGCAGGAGTTTGGCCAGCGTGCGCACGTTGCGGGTGGTGGTCGACGATTTGTATCGCTTCTTGCCCATCGTTTTGCCGATGGTGCTGTCCAGCGTGTTGTTTTTCCGGACCTGCCAATAGATCACGCCGGCGGAATCTGGCCCGCGCGCGATCTTCTCGTCGGCCTTGGCTTGATCGGCCAGCGTGGCCAGTTCGTCGAGCACGTCGGTGTCGCTGACGAACGTGACGTAGGACTGGTAGCCGTCGCGTTCGGGCTCGAACGGGTAGTCATCGACGATGGTTCGTACCGTGTCGATGGGATAGACCAGCACCCACGCGTCGTAGCCGAACCGCTTTCGGAGCGCCGTTTCGGCTTTGGTGCGCACGGTGTCCGCGCCGGCGCGTGACTCCAGAATGATGTTGCCGCTGGCCAAGATCGTGCGCACCTTGGTGAGCCCGGCGTCGGCCAATGCATCCGCGACGTCGGCCATCTTGAGGTTGACGCCACCAACGTTGACGCCGCGCAGGAATGCCGCGTAACGGGTCATGAGCGTGATGGTAGCGAGCCCGCCTCGACTAGTAGGCTTTCGACATGGGACGCCAAGTGTTCGACGACAAGTTGCTGGCCGTGATCGCCGACAATTCCCTCGGCGTGCTGGCCACCGTCAAGCGCGACGGGCGTCCGCAGCTGTCCAACGTGTCCTATTACTTCGACGCCCGCAATGTCGCCGTTCAGGTGTCGGTCACCGAGCCGCGGGCCAAGACCCGCAACCTGCGTCGCGACCCACGGGCGTCGCTGCTGGTCAGCTCCGACGACGGCTGGTCCTACGCCGTCGCCGAGGGCGCCGCGGAGCTGACGCCGCCGGCGCTCGCCCGCGACGACGACACCGTCGAAGCACTGATCACGTTGTATCGCAACATCGCCGGTGAACACCCGGACTGGGACGACTACCGCCAGGCGATGGTCACCGACCGTCGGGTATTGCTGACGATGCCGATCGCACACGTATACGGCATGCCGCCGGGGGTGCGGTGATCGCGAGTCACGCTGGATTGCCGCGGGCACGCTAGGCTTCGGGCATGGCTGCATCCAAGTCGGGGCCGGATTCTGCGTCGGAAGACGGCTCCAAACGCAAATTCCGAGAAGCCTTAGAGCGCAAGAACGCCAAGTCGGCGTCCGGATCGGCTCATAAGGACGGCGGCGCCAAACAGCCCCGCGTTCACGGGCCGGTGGAAAACCGCCGGGAGTTCCGCCGTAAGAGCGGCTAGTCGCCTACCCGGCCAACTGCAGTTGGGCCTTCTCGTCCGTGTCCGAGATCCCGAAAAACACTGCGGGAATGACGAATTCAATCGCTGTTAGCACTTCCTGGAACCAATGCGGCCGGCCATTCTGGACCAGCGAAATCAACCGTCCGATGGCACTGACCAACATCAGCCCCGCCAGCAGACGGACATCACCGGCCCGGATCGGGTGTTTGCGCGCGGCCCCTAGCCACGCGAAGCCGTAACCGGCGAAATAGGCGGAGTAGAACCGCTCCCGTGAATCGACCGTGGCGTTGGCGTCCGTCGCGCCGGGAACCGAGGCCGTCCCGAGCGCGAAGTGGTAGACGCCGATGGCGATGCAGGAAAGTCCGGTGAATCCGGCAAGGCTCCTCAAGTGGCGGCCGGTCATATTGACCCTCTCTCACCGAGCGAATCGTGTACCGCCACCGTAACGCGTAGGCGCGGTGCTCAAAGCGGGAGGGCTTGCGCTCTAGCCCTGTTTCGCCGAATCTTCCAGATGCGCGGCCAAGCCGGATTTCTCAACCAACGTCAGCCAGTCGGCCGCCGAGACCACATAGGCAGGGGGGTCATTGGTTATCGGCACATTGGCGGACCACGAGAATCGCCGTTCCAATCGGGAAGATTCCCTAATTTCCGACGGTAGGTTCACGGTATGGCCGGGGCCCGGCATTCACTTCGTCCTCCTACTTGTGGTTGGGTGAGGGCAGTTGGGTTGCTTGACGGGAAGGAACACGTCGTTGACCGTGCAGCTCTGCTTGGCGCAGGACCCCAAGGCCGATCAACTTCTGTCTGAGGACCCGTTCGCATTGCTGGTCGGGATGGTTCTTGATCAACAGATTCCGCTTGAAGTTGCCTTCGCAGGCCCAAAGAAGATCGCCGACCGGATAGGTGGATTCGACGTCGCCGCGATCGCCGATTACGACCCGGACAAGTTCGCCGGCCTGTGCTCGGAAAGGCCTGCGATACACCGCTTTCCGGGCTCGATGGCCAAGCGCATCCAGGCGGTGGCGCAGATCATCGTCGACCAATACGACGGCGACGCCGCCGCATTGTGGACAGCAGGCGACCCCGATGGCCCCGAGCTGCTGCGGCGGCTCAAAGCGCTACCGGGGTTCGGCGAGCAGAAGGCGAGAATCTTCCTCGCGCTGCTCGGCAAGCAATATTCGGTGACCCCGAAAGGCTGGCGGACGGCCGCCGGCGAGTTCGGCAAGGCCGGCACGCACTTGTCGGTCGCCGATATCGCCGACGCCCGCTCGTTGGACAAAGTGCGTTCGTACAAGAGGCACCAAAAAGAGATGAAAGCGGCTGAGAAGGGAAACGCGGCAACATGAAGACTCATCTGAACTGTCCGTGTGGCGAGGCCATCACCGGCAAAGACGAAGACGAATTGGTCGAGCTGACCCAGGCACACCTTGCCAGCGCTCATCCCGGCCTGGAGTACGACCGCGACGCGATCCTGTTCATGGCCTACTGACGGCCGATCCGCCGGCGCACACACGGCGTTGGGTGCGCGCCGACGGATACAACCGAGGTTATGGCACCACCGTCGAACCGATGGTGGGCATGAACTGGCACTGCTTGTCCTTGGTGGTGACCTGCCCGAAGATCGTCGACATCACGCTGCCCGAACCGGTGTCGGCGATGGTGGTCAACGTGGTCGGCCCGTCGGGGTTGATGTCGCGTTGCGGCTTGAGCGTCGCGCTACCCGATTTGCCGGTGCTCAAATTGACCCAGGTCACATTCAACGGCAGCTTCTGCACATCGGCGGGTCCAGGTGTGCCGATCGCGGTGAACACGTAAGCGGTCTGCCCGACCTGGGGGCCCGGCGTCGGAATCTTCGCGGGACCGGCCACCGACAGCGCGGTCGCCAGCACGTTACCGCCGTCGGTCGAACAGCCATTGCTGATCGACGGATACATGAATTCCTGCGTAGGCGGCGAGTCCGGACTGAAACCCGGAGCCGGAGCCGCCGCTGCAGGCGCAGGGGCGGGCGCGGGCGCCGCCGGGGGTGCGGGCGCGGCGGCAGGAGCCGGTCCGGCGGGTGGCGCCGCCGCGGCTACCGGGACGGCGGTCGCAGGAGCCGGGGCGGGTGCGGCCTCGGGCCCGGGGCCCGCGGCATGCACTGGGTCGATGCCCGTCGGCAGGTGCGCCTGTGCGCCCGGTTCCACACCGGGCGGGACGACGTGCGCCGCCGGGTCGGCCGGGACCGCCGCGTTGGGCGCGTGGACGAACTGGTTCACTGACGCCGCAACGTTTTTCGATTGGTCGGGCGCTGTCGGATTGTGGCTGAATGCGGAGGCTGCGGCCATCAACAACTGCGTCGCCTGCTCGGGATTGCCGGCGGCCTGCTGAATGATCGGACTCAACTCCGTCAGCGCGGGCAGCCCGGGAAACTGTTGGGCGGGGATCGGCTGGGGCGGTGCCGGGTCTGCAGTCGCGCCGGGGCTCAGCGCCACTGCGGCACTGCAAGCGAGGGCCGCAACGGTGAAACCGCTGATCAGATTTCTGGTGATTGCCATGATGTCCTCCCGGTCGTTGTTGGTGTGCTGTGGCCGGCTAGCGCGGCGGCGGGCTAGCCGGCCAATCTGCATCAGGGCAAGCCGGACACCGGGAAGAGCATCGGGTTCGGCGCTGTGACCGGCGCGGCGGCAGGGACGGGCACCAGTCCGGGCGAGCTGACGCCCGGAGAAGCCGGGACCCCACCGTTAATCAACGAGGTCAGGTCGCCGGGCAGCGAAATCTGCTGCGGCAGCGGCAGCCCAAGGAACGGCATCTGCGGCAGATTGAGCTGCGCCTGGGGCAGCAACCCCGCGGGCCCGGCCGCTGGTGTGGATGCCGCCGGAACAGTCGGCGTCAACCCCGGGATGCCGGTCAGCCCGGGCGCCGGTGTGGCCTGTGCCGGAAGGGTCGGCGTCAACCCTGGGATGCCGAGCCCGGGTGTCGCGGCCGTCGACGCCGGAGACGCGCCGGGGACGAGCGAGCTTGCGCCCGGGATGAGCGAAGTTGCGCCCGGGACGGCGGGGGTGGCTCCGGGAAGGCCGGCTGTCGACGGCTCCGGCACTTTGATTGCAGCGCTGGCCAATGGCGGCGGGGTTTGCGGCTGTCCGCCCAGGGCGCCCGCAAGGTTTTGCAGCACCTGGGGCGCGCCGGCCGCAGAAGTGACCAATTGCTGCGGAATATTCGGTGCCGGTACCGGCGGCGCCGGGTCGGCGTGGGCTGTGCCCATCAGACCGCCCATGAGTAGCGCGGCCGATGAGCCCGCTACCACCGCGGTGGCGCGGAACAACGTCCAAATGGTTGACATGACTCTCCCTGGTTCTCGATGACGGGGTCCTCCCGCGCCGATAGTTCGCGCGTTATTGAAGTGACTCAAGTGACACGTGTGGCATTTATTCGATCGTTACGGATACGAGTGACTCCGGTGACCGGACGGGCTCATCCGGGTGCCAATCCCAGGTGACGCGGCCCCATTAGAGTCGTGCAGATAGACACCACCTCGGCCGCCCCGGCGGCAGCCACCACCCGGCGGCGGACGATTTCGCTGAACGCTGTCGGGCCGGCGCTATTCGTCCTGAGCGTTGCCGCGCGGCTGGCTTGGACGTATCTCGCTCCCAATGGTGCCAATTTCGTCGACCTGCACGTCTACATCGGTGGTGCGGCCACCATCGATCACCCGGGCAGCCTCTACCACTACGTCTATGCGGACCAGACACCGGATTTCCCGCTGCCGTTCACCTACCCGCCGTTCGCGGCGGTCATGTTCTACCCGCTGCACCTGCTCCCGTTCGGCCTGGTCGCCTTCTGCTGGCAGGTCGGAACGATGGCCGCGCTCTACGGAGTGGTCCGGCTCAGCCAGCGTTTGCTCGGAGTTGCCGCCGGTGCGGGCCACCGTCTCGCGATGCTGTGGACCGCAGTCGCCATCTGGCTCGAACCGCTGCGCAGCACGTTCGACTACGGCCAGATCAACGTGTTGTTGGTGCTGGCCACGCTGTATGCCGTCTACACCACCCGGTGGTGGTTGTCGGGCCTACTGGTTGGCGCGGCAGCCGGAGTGAAGCTGACGCCGGCGATCACCGGCCTGTATTTCGTCGGTGCCCGCCGATGGGGTGCGGCGGTGTTCTCCGCGGTCGTCTTCTTTTCGACCGTTGCGGTATCGGCACTCGTGATCCCTGACGAGACCCGCCAGTACTTCACCAAGCTGATTTTCGACACCGACCGGATCGGGCCGATCTGCACGACGTTCAATCAGTCGTGGCGGGGCGGCATCTGTCGGATCTTCGGCCACGACGCCGGTTACAGCCCACTGGTCCTGACCGGGATTGCGGTCACCGCGATACTGGCCGGGCTGGCCTGGCGCGCGCTGAGCACGGGCGTCGATACGCCAGACCGGCTCGGCACTCTGCTGGTGGTCGAGTTATTCGGGCTGCTGGTCTCGCCGATCTCCTGGACACACCACTGGGTTTGGTTGGTGCCGTTGATGATGTGGTTGTTGCACGGGCCACTATCGGCGCGTCTCGGCGCGCGCATTCTCGGCTGGATGTGGTTGGTGCTGACCATCATCGGTGTGCCGTGGCTGCTCAGCTTCGCCCAGCCGACGATCTGGCAGAACGGCAGGGCGTGGTATCTGGCCTGGGGCGGAATGGTCTACATCGTGGCGACGCTGGCGACCCTGGCCTTTGTCGCGGCGAGCGGAACGCGAACGACTAGTCCCCGATAATTCCGTCGATGTCGTGCGCCATCGCCACGTCCTTGTCGGTGATACCACCCTCGGAGTGTGTGACCAACGCGAAAGTCACTGTCCGCCAACGGATATCAATGTCAGGGTGATGATCTTCGGCTTCCGCGTGCTCGCCCACCCGGCGCACGGCGTCGATACCGGCGAGGAACGCCGGAAATTTCACCGACCGGCGTAGCGCGCCGTCCGCGCGTTGCCATCCGTTGAGGTCAGGCAGTGCGGCGTCTACTTGCTCATCCGTTAACACAGCCATATGCCCGAGCATACGTTCGCGGCCGTATAGCGTCACTCGCGATGCCGAACCAGATCGTGGTCGCCGGGGCTGTCATCGCCGAATCCAGGGTGCTGGTCGCACAACGCCTGCGGCCGCCCGAGCTGGCGGGCCGCTGGGAATTGCCGGGCGGCAAGGTTGCGCCGGATGAGACCGAGCCCGAGGCGCTGGCCCGCGAATTGGCCGAGGAGTTGGGCGTGGACGTCGCGGTCGGCGAACGCCTGGGCGGCGACATTACGCTCAATGCGACGACGACGCTGCGTGCTTACCGGGTGCGCCTCATCCGCGGCGAACCCCAACCGCACGACCATCGTGCGTTGCGCTGGCTGACCGCTGCGCAGCTGCACGACATCGACTGGGTGCCCGCCGACCGCGACTGGCTGCCTGCGCTGGCACGAATCCTGTAACCAGGAGCGGCAAACCTCACACCTGCTCAGTTTCGCGATCACGTGCTTACGCTGAAACAATCACCGGCGTGGATTTTCGCAACATCGCCATCGTCGCGCACGTCGACCACGGCAAGACGACCCTGGTCGATGCCATGTTGCGGCAATCCGGGGCGCTTACCCACCGCGGCGATGACGCAATCGAACGCCTCATGGACTCGGGTGACCTGGAGAAGGAGAAGGGCATCACGATCCTGGCGAAGAACACCGCCGTGCACCGTCAGCACGCGGACGGCTCGATGACCGTCATCAACGTCATCGACACGCCGGGCCACGCCGATTTCGGCGGCGAGGTGGAACGCGGCCTGTCGATGGTCGACGGCGTCCTGCTGCTCGTCGACGCCTCGGAGGGGCCGCTGCCTCAGACGCGCTTCGTGCTGCGCAAGGCGCTGGCCGCGCACCTCCCCGTCATCTTGGTGGTGAACAAGACCGATCGGCCCGACGCCCGCATCGCCGAGGTCGTCGAGGAGAGCCACGACCTGCTGCTGGACGTCGCCTCCGACCTCGACGAGGAGGCGCAGGCGGCGGCCGAGAAGGCGCTCGGTTTGCCGACGCTCTACGCGTCAGGACGTGCCGGCATCGCCAGCACCACCGAACCGGCCAACGGCAAGAACCCCGACGGCGACAACCTGGACCCGCTGTTCGACGTGCTGCTCGAGCACATCCCGCCGCCGCAGGGCGATCCCGAGGCGCCGTTGCAGGCGCTGGTGACCAACCTCGACGCGTCGTCGTTCCTCGGTCGACTGGCCCTGATCCGGATCTACAACGGAGGCATTCGCAAGGGCCAGCAGGTGGCCTGGATGCGCGAGGTAGACGGCCATCCG
>Ga0209248_10000146_pt1 | contig 24329 bp, 23 predicted proteins | sample BogFormECP04_OM1_FD_188241 | JGI IMG/M metagenome (GOLD analysis project Ga0209248, IMG submission 188241) | Bog forest soil microbial communities from Calvert Island, British Columbia, Canada - ECP04_OM1 (SPAdes) (version 2) | ecosystem: Environmental > Aquatic > Freshwater > Wetlands > Bog ... | reverse complement strand
ACCCCTTTGCGGTCTCGGCTGATCTGGCCCTACAAGCTTGCTATAGGTGAAGGTAGTCGCTATCGGGGCGGCGCGCCTGCCCGGGGTCGGGTCTGCTGAGGTTGGGGCTTTCCGTCAGGAAAGCCAGCCCGCTTGACGGCTTTTACTCGATCTTGACACCGCTGCGAGCTTTTCGACGAGACAGACATCGACGGCGCGCTCGCGCGCTTTCAGGAACTTAAGTCACCGACACCGCGACGCGATCCGGTTATATGAGCGCCTCAGGGCTGCAGACGTTCGACCCGACCGTCGACCACGCGAATCCGGTTGTGCAGCCGGTCTTCCCGGCCCTGCCAAAACTCGACGATGTCGGGCGCGATGCGGTACCCGCCCCAGTTCGGCGGAACGGGGATCTGCTCGGTGTCGGCGAACCGGGCCGTCACCTCGCCGAGCTGATCGACCAGCGCCGCACGCGAGACGATCGGCCGGGACTGATGTGACGCCCACGCGCCCAACTGTGAGCCGCGGGGCCGCTTCGACCAGTAGTCCTGGCTGGCCTGCGGGTCGACCTTGGTGACCGGACCGCGGATATGGAACTGCCTGTTCAGCAAATACCAGGGAAAGGTCGCCGACGCGTAAGGCGTGGCGGCCAGCTCGTCGCCTTTGGCCGAATCGTAGTTGGTGAAGAACGTGATTCCGTTCTCGTCGACACCCTTGCACAGCACCGACCGGCTGACCGGTCTTCCCGACCCGACGGTGGCCAACACCATCGCGTTGGGCTCGGCGATGCCAGCACGCTCGGCATCGCCAATCCACTTGCTCAGCAAGGCAAGCCAGCCATCGTCGAGCCAGTCGACGTCGAGGTCAGGGCTACCGTCCTTCTCAGCGGAGCCGTACTCCACCCGCATCGCGGCCAGGTGCTCGTTGTCGGGTTCTGCCATCACGCCAACGCTACCCCGACGTTCGCCAGCTGGTTACCGACCGGTAGCGACCGGTCGGGACCGGCGTGGGAGAATTCGCCTATGACTGTCATCCCGGACAAGATCCCGCAAGATTTCGTTGCCGGCCTCGAGGGTGTGGTCGCATTCACCACCGAGATTGCCGAGCCTGACAAAGACGGCGGCGCCCTGCGTTACCGCGGTGTCGACATCGAAGACCTGGTGGGCCGACACGTCACCTTCGGCGACGCCTGGGCTTTGCTGGTGGACGGAAAGTTCGGCCACGGGCTGCCGCCGGCCGAGCCGTTCCCGCTGCCGATCCACAGCGGAGATGTCCGGGTCGACGTCCAGGCAGGCCTGGCGATGCTCGCGCCGATTTGGGGATATCAGCCGCTGCTCGACATCGACGATGCCACCGCTCGCGACCAGCTCGCCCGAGCCTCGGTCATGGCACTCTCCTATGTCGCCCAATCGGCACGCGGTATCTACCAGCCAGCGGTTCCTCAGCGCGTTATCGACGAATGCTCAACTGTCACAGCACGTTTCATGACCAGGTGGCAGGGCGAGCCGGATCCCAGGCATGTCGAGGCCGTCGACGCGTACTGGGTATCGGCCGCCGAGCACGGGATGAACGCCTCGACGTTCACCGCACGGGTGATCGCGTCGACCGGCGCCGACGTCGCGGCAGCGTTGTCGGGTGCGATCGGGGCGATGAGCGGCCCGCTGCACGGCGGTGCACCGGCACGGGTGTTGCCGATGCTCGAAGAGGTCGAGCGCACCGGTGACGCGCGCGGTCTGGTCAAGGGGATTCTGGACCGCCACGAGAAGCTGATGGGCTTCGGACACCGCGTCTACCGCGCCGAAGACCCCCGCGCACGCGTGTTGCGGGCCACCGCCAAGCGGCTGGGCGCACCGCGCTACGAAGTCGCGGCGGCGGTCGAGCAGGCAGCGCTCTCCGAGCTACGGGAGCGCCGTCCGGACCGGGCGATCGAAACCAATGTCGAGTTCTGGGCCGCGGTGATCCTGGACTTCGCGCAGGTACAGCCCAACATGATGCCGGCTATGTTCACCTGCGGCCGCACCGCCGGATGGTGCGCCCACATCCTCGAACAGAAGCGACTCGGCAAGTTGGTCCGCCCGTCGGCCATCTACGTCGGCCCGGATCCGCGCAGCCCGGAATCCGTCGAAGGCTGGGACGAAGTCCGCAAGGCCTGACGCGCCAGACGGCGTCGGTGTCGGTGGCCGGTGATGAGATTACATCGCGGCCCGAGTCAAAGGGTTGTACCCATACCGATACCGAGGAGACCACATGGCAATCGCCGTCGAACCCGCACTGTCCCCGCACCTTGTCGTCGACAACGCCGCAGCGGCGATCGACTTCTACGTCAAGGCTTTCGACGCGCAAGAACTCGGGCGAGTGCCCGGTCCCGACGGCAAGCTGATCCACGCCGCACTGCGCATCAACGGCTTCACCGTGCTGCTCAACGACGACTTTCCGGAGATGTCCGGCGGCAAGTCGACGACCCCGACGTCGCTGGGCGGAACTCCGGTCACCATCCATCTGACGGTGACCGACGTCGATGCCAAGTTCCAGAGGGCACTCGACGCCGGCGCCACCGTGGTCGCCCCGCTCGAGGACCAGTTCTGGGGCGACCGCTACGGCATCGTCGCCGATCCGTTCGGCCACCACTGGTCGCTGGGTCAGCCCGTGCGCGAGGTGAGCATGGAGGAGATTGCCGCGTTTACCGGCCAGCAGCCAGGCTAGGCCAGGTCAGCCACTTGGCGTAGTCGGTCGGCCAGCCGGCGCCGCAGGGGCGGTGCCGGCGCGGCGGCCGCGACCGCCAGCATGTCGGCGACCGACGTGAACTTGTTACGCGGCCGATCGCCGAGGCTGCCGCGGGAGACTTCCGCGGCATCGATGGCCCGCCAGCCGGCGGCGTCAACCACGGCCGGCTGACGCTGAGCGACCAGCGCGTCCAACGCCGACGGCTTGTCGATCGGATCGCGCAGCAATCCGGCGTTGAAATCGTCCACCAGTCGCTGCACGGTTTGCAGGGCGCACGACTTGTTGGTGCCGATGAATCCCGTCGGGCCGCGCTTAATCCACCCCGCCACGTAAGCGCCATGCACTGGTTGCCCCGAGTCCTGGTCGATCACCCGGCCGCCGTTGTTCGGCACGACTCCCGCGTCGTCGTCGAAAGGCAAGTCGCGAATAGCCTTGCCGTGGTAGCCAATTGAGGTCAACACCTGACCAGCCTCAAGCTGACACAGCTCGTCGGTGCCGGTGACGCTGAACTCGATACCGCTGGCCCGCTGCTCACCGACGACGCGCACGGGCGTCAGTTGGTAGGCCAGCCGGATCCGCGGCCGTTGCGGCGGGCCGGACGCGACGCCGAGTTTGCGAAGAATCTCCAGCTTCTGCCTGGTCACCGCCTCCGACTCGGTGGCAAGGTCGCGCAGCACCAGCTCGTGGTCGGCGGCGTCGAGCACGACGTCTGCCTTCATCGTCAGCCCGATCAGCTCGGGCAGGGTGAACGCCGAGTGCGCGGGTCCGCGCCTGGCCGCGATCACCACCTCCCGCACGCGTGAGGCGCGCAGCGCCTGCAAGGCGTGGTCGGTGATGTCGGTGCGGGCCAGCTCGTCGGGGTCGGCGGTCAGCACCCGGGCCACATCCAAGGCGACGTTGCCGTTACCGATGACGATGACCCGCTCGTGGCTGAGGTCGACTGGCAGGTCGGTGAAGTCGGGATGGCCGTTGATCCAGGCCACCAGCTCGGTGGCGGTGCCGGTTCCTGGCAGGCCCATGCCCTCGACGTCCAGCCGCCGGTCATTGGGCGCGCCGACGGCGTAGATGACGGCGTGGTGGTGGGCGAGCAGATCGTCGTGGCTCAGGTGCTTGCCGACCTCGACGTTGAGGAAGAACCGGAATTCGCGGCGCCGGGCGATCCGGTCGAACAGCGCGGTGACCCGTTTGGTGGTCTGGTGGTCCGGTGCCACGCCGGCGCGGACCAACCCGTACGGGGTGGGCAGCTTCTCGAAGACATTGACCCGCACGCCGTGTTGGGTGAGCAGTTCGTCGGCGGCATACATCGCGGCCGGCCCGGACCCCACGATCGCCACGGTCAGCGGACCGCGATGATGGCTGTGATTCCCAAGCACCTTCGGGCTTGGGATCACCGGCGCCAGCTTGGATGTCGGCGGCAGTTTCTGGTCGGCCGGCCGATCCGGGTAGTACGACGCGTTGAGTGCGATGAACGGTTGCTGTTCGGGTTCCAGCCGGGAAGCCGGCGCAATGGCGCCCACCGGGCAGGCACTCACGCAAGCCCCGCAGTCCACGCAGGCCACCGGATCGATGTAAAGCATCTCGGCGGTGGCAAAACCCGGCTCATCCGGAGACGGATGAATGCAGTTCACCGGGCAGGCGTAAACACAGGACCCGTCGCTACAGCACGACTGGGTAATAACGTGCGGCATATAGAAACCGGTTTTCTAGGCAGCCGGTGCAACGACAAGGTGCTGACGCTGCGGTTCGCTTCGGTAGCGGGACGGCTTGCCGTTTATCTTGCAGATGCGCCAGATCAGCTTGGCGAGCGGGTTCATCAAACCGGTGTCGTGGCAGAGCATGCGGACGTCGCCGAACATGTCGCGCAGCATTTGACGCGACTCCGGCGAGCGGAAGAACACCTCTTTGCGGACCTGGCGCGGGATGTCGAACTCCCGCCAGAAAGCCTTCGGCGGCACCACGATCGCCGAGCACAGGATGCGCATGGTGATCGGCACGTACAGCGAGAGGAAGAACCGCTTGCGGCGCGGCAGCTGCGGCACTCGTTTGCGCAGGTACTCGTGCGCGAACGAGATGTGGCGGGCCTCCTCGGCCACGTGGATGGCCATCACCCGCTCCATGATCGGGTGCAGCTCCTTACCCTCGCGCAGCACGTTCTTCTGGGTGTGGTCGATGGGCTCCTCGCCTGCGAGGATGCCGAACCAGAACGGGATCGGCAGCGGTCCGGCCAACAACGGAATAAACGGCTGAATCCACTTCAGCATGCGAGGCATGCCGGGCACGTCAGCGCCGATGTGGTTCACCATCTCCTGGAACATCATGGTGTGGTTGCACTCTTCGACCGCTTCGTGCAGGCAGTACCGGTACTCCGGTGACCCGTTGGGCACCCAGAACGCGTACTCCATCAGGCCGCGGATCAGGATGGACTCAAAGTGCAGACCGGTCTTGGCGACGTTCGCCTGCCGCCACATGCCGATTTCGATCTGGCGTTGTTCGGGCTGCGCCTGGTACCAGGAGTGCCGGCCCAGCGGGTCGGTCACGGGCAGCTTCCAGCGCGGATCGTTGTCGATGACCGCGTACTCGGGCGACTCCCAGTCGATGTCCGTGTACGGGTTGAAATTGCGCCGCACCGACCCCTCGGACAGTGTGGTCAGCATCTCCACGTACTTCGGGTCGTCCAGGACATCCATGTTGCGACGCCAACGTCGCATCATCTTCGTCCGTGCCGTCTTCTGGGCCATCGCAGCCTCTCCAATGAGGTTTACATTTGGACGCGCTATGTCCAACGACAGTACCGCAGGTATCGCAAACTTTCTAGACCCCTGACCGCCACTGTGGCGCATCTGTGAACACATGTGCACTGTGATTTACATCACACCGGGTCGTCTTTGACCAGTACCGTCGACCGCGTGATTGCCGGCCTCGGCCGGATCACTAATCTGGTGATCATGGCTGACCAGCTCACGATTCCCGAGAACCTCAAACCCCGCGACGGCCGCTTCGGCTCTGGCCCGTCGAAGGTCCGACCCGAGCAGCTCACGGCGCTCACCACTACCGCCGCCGCGCTTTTCGGCACCTCGCACCGCCAAGCCCCAGTGAAGGACCTGGTAGGCCGGGTCCGCAACGGCTTGCGGGAGTTCTTCTCGGTGCCCGACGGCTACGAAGTGGTGCTGGGCAACGGCGGGGCGACGGCGTTCTGGGATGCCGCGGCGTTCGGGCTGATCGACAAGCGGTCGCTGCACCTGAGCTACGGCGAGTTCAGCTCGAAGTTCGCCTCGGCGGTTACCAACAACCCGTTCGTCGGCGAGCCGATCATCATCAAGGCCGACCCCGGCAGCGCCCCCGAGCCACAGAGCGACCCGTCGGTCGACGTGATCGCGTGGGCGCACAACGAGACCTCGACCGGCGTCGCGGTGCCGGTCGCGCGACCCGACGGCTCCGGCGACGCGCTGGTCGTCATCGATGCCACTTCCGGGGCCGGCGGCCTCCCGGTCGACATCGCCGACACCGATGCCTACTACTTCGCGCCACAGAAGAACTTCGCCAGCGACGGTGGGCTGTGGCTGGCGATCTTGAGCCCGGCGGCGCTGGGCCGCATCAAGGCCATTGCCGAGTCCGGACGATGGGTGCCGGACTTCTTGTCGCTGCCGATCGCGGTGGAGAACAGCCTGAAGAACCAGACCTACAACACCCCGGCCATCGGGACGCTGGTGCTGTTGGCCGAGCAGATCGACTGGATGTTGGGCAACGGCGGGCTGGACTGGGCGGTCAAGCGCACCGCGGACTCGTCGCAGCGGTTGTACAGCTGGGCCCATGACCGGCCCTATACGACACCATTCGTGGCCGAGCCGCGGCTGCGCTCGCAGGTGGTGGGCACGATCGACTTCAACGACGACGTCGACGCCGCAGCGGTGGCCAAGGCACTGCGCGCCAACGGCATCGTCGACACCGAGCCCTACCGCAAACTCGGCCGCAACCAGTTGCGGGTCGCGATGTTCCCCGCCGTGGAACCTGACGACGTCAGCGCGCTGACCGAATGCGTCGACTGGGTCGTCGAGCGGCTCTAGCCCGACCCTGGAAAAAAGCCCAGGTAGCTGCCGCGTGTCAAAACGGTAACGGCCGCGGTCTGCACTAGAGTCCGCACCTGACAGGCCTGTTGTGCTGGTCTGCGAGGAGCCTGCGAGGAGACACCATGCGGGAGCTCATGATCGTCGGACTCGATGTCGATGGCAAACACATCATCTGTGAGAGCACGAAAGACAACGGGGAGCCCGGCGACAAGTTCAAGATCCGAGTCGACGACCGGCTGAGGGCGGCAGCGCGCGGCGACGGAGCCCGGTTGGGTCAAACCCATATCGACATTGAGGTCACCAGCATGCTGCGTCCCAAAGAAATTCAGTCCCGCATCCGCGCCGGCGCATCCGTCGAGCAGGTGGCGGCCGCCGCCGGGGTGGACATCGAGCGGGTTGAGCGGTTCGCCCACCCGGTGCTGCTGGAACGCTCGCGCGCCGCCGAGCTGGCAACGGCCGCACATCCCGTTCTCGCCGACGGCCCGGCGGTGCTGACGCTGCTGGAGACCGTCACGTCGTCGCTGTTGGCGCGCGGCCTCAACCCGGACATCACGACGTGGGACGCCTGGCGCAACGAGGATGGCCGCTGGACGGTCCAGCTGGGCTGGAAGGCCGGTCGTTCCGACAACCTGGCGCATTTCCGCTTCTGCCTGGGCGCTCACGGCGGGACGGTCACCGCGGTCGACGATGCGGCCAGTGAGCTCATCGACCCCAGCTTCGACCGTCCGCTGCGGCCGGTGGCACCGGTCGCCCAGCTCGACTTCGACGAGCCGGCACCCGCGCCGGTGGAAGGTCCGACGCCCGAACCCAAGACCGAGCCGACCCGCAGCCGCCGAGGCAAGCCACCGGTGCCGGCGTGGGAAGACGTGCTGCTGGGTGTCCGTTCCGGCGGCCAGCGCTAGCGGAATAGCTGCATCGACACCAGAGTCAGCCAGGCGACTGTCACCCCGACCCCGACGCCCAGCACCAACCAGCGCAGTACCGCGGTACGCCGCCATCCCCACAGCGTCGGCGCCAACCCGCCGGCCGCGACGACATTGAGCCCGAGGGCCAACAACGGATGCACCCGGATCAGCCCCAGGCCCAGCACCACGACAGCGACCCCGGTGACTGCGGCGACGAATCCGGCCACCGTCAAACCCGTTGCCCAGGGCGTGGATTCGTCGGTCACGAGCCGAGCCTAGCTCTCTCATAGAACGCCACCGCCGCCGCGGTGGCGACGTTAAGCGAGTCGGTGCCGCGTGACATCGGGATGCGCACGCGCAGATCGCTGGCCCTCATCACGGCACGGCTCAGGCCCGGCCCTTCGGCGCCGACCAGCACCGCGACCCGCTCGTTCTGCACCGCCTCCATTGCCTCCGGCAAGGATGCGGCATCGGGGTTAGGGGTCATCGCCAACAACCGAAATCCCCTCTGCTGCAACGTCTTCAAATCGGCCGGCCAGTTGGCCGCCCGCGCGTACGGGACCAGTAGGGCGTGACCCATGGACACTCGCACCGCGCGGCGGTACAGCGGATCGGCGCAGCCACTGCCGAACAGCACCGCGTCAACGTCGAGCCCCGCGGCGTTGCGGAAGATCGCACCCAGGTTCTCGTGGTCGTTGACGCCCTCGAGCACCACGACGGTGCGGGCGCCGTCTACGACCTGCGCGATGCTGCGCTCGGGTTCACGGCGAGCGGCGGCCAGCACCCCGCGGTTGAGATGGAAGCCGACCACCTGAGCCATCACCTCTGCGGAGACGCGATAGTAGGGCGCGGGGCTGCCGGCCAGATCCGCCTTGAGTTCGGCGAGTCTGCGATCGGTGCCGAGGAAAGCGAGCGGGGCGAACGGCGAGGCCAGCATGCGCTGCACCACCAGCACACCTTCGGCAATCACCAGCCCCTGCCCGCTCGGCAGATCGGGCCTGCGGTCGATGCTGTTGAGATCCCGAAAGTAATCGAGCCGGGCGTCGTCGGGATCGTCGATATCGCTGACCACCACGCCATCGGTGCCACTGGTGTGGTCAAACGCGTTCGGGGTCAAGGGCTTTCGTCAACAAGCGCCAAGATCAGGTCGGCGGCCTCGCGCAAGGTATTCCGTTCGGCGCCGCCCAAAGTATCCAGCCGCTGCGCAAGCCACTCCTGGCTGGCCCGGCGTTCGGCCTCCAGCAGTTCGGCCCCGGCGTCGGAGACCGAGACCAGGACCTGCCTGCCGTCATCGGGGTGCGCAACACGGTCCACAAAACCCAGGTCAGCCAATGAGGCGATTACCCGCGTCATGGATGGCGGGCGAACCCGTTCCCTGATGGCCAAAGCACCCGGCGTCATCGGGCCGTAGTTGTTCAACGTCGCCAGCGCCGACAGCTGCGACAACGACACCGGGGACTGCGGCCGACGAAACCGCAGCTGCCGGGAAAGCCGCATTACCGCCAACGACAGGTCGCTGGCCAATCGGCTATCGCCCTCCACCACAGCGCGAAGGTTACGACAGAACGCCCGATCGTCAACAACGAATCACCGACTCCGGGCTCGGCTATCGTGAGCTCGATGGTGAGCGAACCTGGCAAAAGCCTCGATCCGCCGATGCTGCCTGCTGCGCTGCTGAAGGTGTGGCCGGTCATCGCAGTCGGCGCACTGGCCTGGCTGGTTGCTGCCGTGGCCGCGTTCGTCGTACCGGGCCTGGAGACGTGGCGACCGCTGACGCTGGCAGGGCTGGGGGTCTGTGTGCTGGGCACCAGCATCTTCCTGTGGCAGCGGGACGCCGCCCGTCGTGGAGCGCGTGGCGCACAGGTCGGATTGCATTTCCAACAGGATCCCAACCGAGAATGACGAATCCGAACTAGGAGGCATGCGTCCAATGGCAGCGCCGCTATTGCAAGCGCAGGTTGATATCAATGCACCAATCTCGACAGTCTGGGCGTTGATTAGTGATTTCCGCCGGATGCCCGAGTGGAGCCCGCAGTGTCGACTGATGCGGGCGCTCGGCCCGCTCCGCCATGGCACCAGGACCATCAACGTCAACCGCCGCAATAATCTGTTCTGGCCGACGACATCCACCGTCCTCGAGGTGATCCCGGAGCAGAAACTGGCGTTTCGGGTCAACACCAACAACACGATCTGGAGCTACGAGTTGCAGCCGATCGCCGAGGGCACGCGCGTGATCGAGAGCCGGCACGCCGAGAACGGGACGAAGCCGGTGTCGAGCATGGCGGTGAACGCCTTGTTCGGCGGGACCGCGAACTTCGAGCAGGAACTCGTCGAGGGTATGAACACCTCGCTGGCCAAGATCAAAGCCGCGGCAGAGAACAGCTAGCTGTCCTCTGCGGGTTTGTCCGCGCTGTCCTCTGCGGTGTCCTCGGCGGGTTTCTCCGCGCTGTCCTCTGCGGGTTTCTCCGCGCTGACCTCTGCGGGTTTCTCCGCGCTGACCTCTGCGAGTTTCTCCGCGCTGACCTCTGCGGGTTTCTCCGCGCTGACCTCTGCGGGTTTCTCCGCGCTGTCCTCTGCGGGTTTCTCGGTGACGTCGAGCACCCCGTCGTCGTACGGGTCGTACATCGGCGATCCGCCGCCCGCGGGGGGCGGGGTGTCGGAGTGCGCGCCGCAGCCGTATTCGAAGTCGACGATATGGCCGTCGGCGGACAACTCGTTGCCGCATACCCCGAACATGGCGCCCAACGACCCGGCAAGCGGCAGGAAGAACCCGCAATCGCGGCATACGCGTTTGGTGGATTGCGCCATCTGCGACGACGGACCGTAGTCGCCGTCGTGCCAGCGTTGCGCCGCATCAGAGCGGCCCCAGGCACTCATCACCCGGCGCCGTCCCAAACCGATCTCGAGGGCGATCTCGTCCACCTGCGGGTCACCGGAGGCCAGGTAACCGGGCACCAACCGCGGATCGTCCGGCCGCGGCGCCAGCAGATCGCCCGGGCTCAGGTCGCCCGGCCGGATCCGCTGGTCCCAGGGCACCAATTCCGGAGCCAACAGCGACGTCGGCCCCGGCACCAGCACGACCTCGCTGATCGTCGCGTGGTCGGCACCGGGGCAAGCGGCCACGACGACAGCCCACTGCCAGCCCTGGTAACCGGGCAAATGTGCGAGGAACCGGTGGGTAGCGCTGGTCGGATCTTCGTAGCCGACGCCGAGGTAGTCACCCACCGTGTCGGCACCGCTGAACTCGACGATCGCCGCCCGCGCCGGCGCCACGGCGTTGGTGAGCAGGGTCGCCAACTCAGGCGACCACTGTTCGGTGGTCGCCGTCGCCGACTCCCCAGTGGGCCGGGTCACGCTGTCCGCTGTTTCCATACGGCCCTAATTGTGCCGCAGAGCCGTACCGTCCGGCCACACCGGTTGCCTGCACGTCGCATGGGCCGGCATCTGTGAGAATTGAGGCATGGCTCGACGGCGGCGCGATCACCCGGATACGGGCCGACCGTCTGCCGCCCGCCGCACGCGCAGCGGACCCGCGGCCGACCACCCGGGCATGGCCAACTACCCGGCGGACGAACCGGACTATCGCCGGCCGCGCCGGCCGCCGCCGATGCCCAGCGCCAACCGCTATCTACCGCCGCTGAACCACGAGCCTGAGTCGGACCGTCGCCGGGAGCCGTCGCGTGCAAACACCGGCGGCGAGCGGGTGACCGTCACCCGCGCCGCGGCGCAGCGCAGTCGCGAGATGGGTTCGCGGATGTACGGGTTGGTGCAGCGGGCCGCCACCGCCGACGGCGCCGACAAGTCCGGGCTGACAGCGCTGACCTGGCCGGTGGTGGCCAATTTCGCGACCGATGCTGCGATGGCTGTCGCGCTTGCCAACACCCTGTTCTTCGCCGCGGCCACCGGGGAAAGCAAGGACAAGGTCGCGTTGTACCTACTGATCACGATCGCGCCGTTCGCGGTTGTCGCGCCGCTAATCGGTCCGGCGCTGGACCGGCTACAGCACGGCCGACGGGTGGCGCTGGCGGCGTCGTTTGGGCTGCGCACCGGATTGGCGGTGTTGCTGATCAGCAACTACGACGGCGCCACCGGAAGCTTCCCGTCGTGGGTGTTGTATCCGTGCGCGCTGGCGATGATGGTGTTTTCGAAGTCGTTCAGCGTGCTGCGCAGCGCGGTGACGCCACGGGTGATGCCGCCGACGATCGACCTGGTGCGGGTCAATTCCCGGCTGACCATGTTCGGGCTGCTGGGCGGCACCATCATCGGCGGCGGCATCGCCAGCGGAATCGAATACGTCTTCACTCGCCTGTTCCATTGGCCCGGAGCGTTATTCGTCGTCATCGCGGTCACGGTTGCCGGCGCCTTGCTGTCTATGCGGATTCCACGCTGGGTCGAAGTGACCGAGGGCGAGGTTCCCACCACCTTGAGCTATCGCAGCCACCCGTCCCGGCGAAGATGGCCCGATGAGGTTCGCAGGGCGAGTGGGGCTCTTCGACAACCGTTGGGCCGCAACATCATCACCTCGTTGTGGGGTAATTCCACCATCAAGGTCATGGTCGGGTTCCTGTTTTTGTATCCGGCCTTCGTTGCCAAAGCGCGTGACGCCGACGGCTGGGCGCAGCTTGCCGTGCTCGGGCTGATCGGCGCGGCCGCAGCCATCGGTAACTTCGCCGGCAACTTCGCCAGCGCACGGCTGCGGCTGGGCAGGCCGTCGGTGCTGGTGGTGCGCTGCGCGGTGGCGGTCACCGTGGCGGCGGTGGCGGCGGCGGTGGCCGGCAATCTGCTGGCCGCCGCGATCGCAACCCTGATCACGTCTGGCTCGAGCGCGATCGCCAAGGCCGCATTGGACGCGTCGCTGCAGGACGACTTGCCCGAGGAATCACGCGCGTCCGCGTTCGGGCGGTCGGAATCGACGCTGCAGCTGGCGTGGGTCCTCGGCGGCGCGCTGGGCGTGTTGCTCTACACCAACCTGTGGGTCGGCTTCAGCGTCGTTGCGGCGGTGCTGATTCCGGGTTTGGCGCAGACGGTGGTCAGCTTCCACGGTGACTCGTTGATTCCCGGCCTGGGCGGCAACCGGCCGGTGATGGTCGAGCAGGAAGGTGGCCCCAGCGGCCACGACGCCGCGGCGGTCTCGTGGGAGTGAAGCCGACGGCGAAGTCTGGCATCGCAGCGCTGCTGGCAGTTGTGGTGGTGCTGGCATGCGCGGCTGCGGGAGTCGGCGCCTGGGCGCTCGCCCACGGGCGCAGTCCGCTGCATCCCGAGATCAGCGCGTACTCCCACGGTCAACTGACCCGGGTGGGTCCCTACCGATATTGCAAAGTGCTCGACCTCAACGACTGTCAAAACCCGCAGGCGCAGGGCGAGCTGCGAGTGAATGCCCGTGATCCGGTACAGCTTTCGGTGCCGCCGGCGATTGGCCGGGCACCCTGGTGGCTGCTACGGGTTTACGAGGATACGGTCAACCCCACGACCACCTTCTACCGGCCGGGCAGCCGGCTGGCGGTCACCATTCCGACCGTCGATCCGAAGCAGGGACGGCTGACGGGAATCGCCATCGAGTTGATGACCGTCGTCGTCGACCAAGCCGGCCAGTTGCACGGCGTGCCCCATGCGGAGTGGTCGGTGCGAACCGTCTGGGGCTAGGCGCCGTGGCCGTCGGGCACTTGCTCGCCGGCGAGCGACGGTCCCGGCGGTGTGCCATCACCGAAGGGCTTGCCGCCCAATGCTTCCCGGCCGTGCGGCGTCAACCAGTCGGCCAGCTCGGGTCCCTTGGGGACGATACGGGTCGGGTTGATGTCGGCGTGCACGATGTAGTAGTGCTGCTTGATCTGGACGAAGTCGACGGTATCGCCGAAACCTGGCGTCTGAAATAGGTCACGCGCGTAGGCCCACAGCACGGGCATCTCGGCGAGTTTGCTTCGGTTGCATTTGAAGTGCCCGTGGTAAACCGGGTCAAAGCGGGCCAAGGTTGTGAACAACCGGACGTCGGCTTCGGTGAACGAGTCGCCCACCAGAAACCGCTGGTTTTCCAGTCGATCGCTGACCCAGTCCAATGCCGTGAACAACCGGTCGTAGGCCGCGTCGTACGCCTGCTGCGAGCCGGCGAAGCCGCACCGATAAACCCCGTTGTTGATTTCGGTGTAGACCCTCTTGCTGACCTCGTCGATCTCATCGCGCAGCGGCTCGGGATATAGCTGCGGAGCGCCGTCGCGGTGGTAGGCAGTCCATTCCGTGGACAAGTCCAACGTCATCTGCGCGAAATCGTTGGTCACCACGGCGCCCGTCGGCACGTCGACGATCGCCGGGACGGTGATGCCTTTCGGATAGTCGGGAAAGCGTTTGAAATACGCCTCCTGCAGCCGCGGGATCTGCAACACCGGGTCGACGCCACCCGGGTCGAGGTCGAAGGTCCAACTGCGCTTGTCATGGGTCGGGCCGCAAAAGCCAATGGAGATTACGCTTTCCAGGCCTAGCAACCGTCGGACAATGATCGCGCGGTTGGCCCATGGGCAGGCGCGGGCGACGACCAACCGATACCTGCTCGGCTCGACCGGGTAGCCGTCGCGGCCGTCGGCGGTGACACGGGTCGCGATGTAGTTGGTGTCGCGGGTGAACTCGCCGGCCTCAGCGACGTACGAAGCCATGTTGCCCCCGGTCAGGACTCGGCCACGGTCAGGAACCGTCGAGCCAAATTGGCCTCGGTGGATGCACCAACTTCCCACTGTGCGATCCATGGTCCGGTGCCCTCGGACTGATCGACAATCCCGTCTTCGAGCCAGGTGTAGCGACCTTTCAGCACATTGCGGGCCAGCGCAGCGTCGGTGCTGTCGGTGTTGGTCCACAAGGCGTCGAACAGCGCCTCGACCCGCAGGGTGGCCTGCTGACAGAACGCGTCGGCAAGCTCGTAGGCCTGCTCGCCCTGGACCCGATCTGCAACTCGCAGGGCCTCGGCTCTCACGCACGCCGCCGACATCGCGAACAGTTCCGCGCCGATATCCACCACCCGGAAGAGGAATCCCTGCTTTTGCTCCAGTGCCGCTTGCCAGCGCGCCATTCCGTAGAAGGTGTTACGGGCGAGCTTGCGCGCGGAACGCTCGACAAATCGCAGATGTGTCGCCAATCGGCCGAACTCGCGATACGCCGTCGGCCGCTGCCCCTCACCGAAAACCAGTTGCGGCAACCACTTCGCGTAGAACCCGCTCGCCCCAACAGCTGCCTTGGCCTTCTGCCGAACATCGGCCTTGGGATTCGCCAGATCGCCGGCGGCGGACAGGTGGGCATCGACCGCCTCACGGGCGATCAGCAGCCGCATGATCTCGCTGGAGCCCTCGAATATCCGATTGATCCTCAGGTCGCGGACCACCTGTTCGACCGGCACCGCCCGTTCCCCGCGTGCGGCGAGCGATTCGGCGGTCTCATAGCCGCGGCCACCGCGGATTTGCAGCAGCTCGTCGCCGATCAAGCAGGCCATCTCGCTCGACCACAGCTTGGCCAGCGCAGCCTCGATCCGAATGTCGTTGCGGCCCTCGTCGGCCATCTGACCAGACAGCTCCAGCACCGACTCGAGCGCGTAGGTGGTTGCGGCCATGAACGCAATCTTTTCTGCGACGGCCGCGTGTTCGCCGACGGGTTTGCCCCACTGCACCCGTTCGCACGACCACTCCCGCGCGATTTTCAGACACCACTTGACAGAGCCGGCAGTAAATGCGGGTATCGATAGCCGGCCGGCATTCAGTGTGGTCAGCGCGATCTTCAGACCGTCGCCTTCCCGGCCGATCAGGTTCTCGGCGGGAACTCGGACGCGATGCAGCCTGGTGACACCGTTTTCGATCCCGCGCAACCCCATAAACGTGTTGCGTCGCTCCACGGTGATGCCGGGTGAATCCGCCTCGACGACAAACGCGCTGATCCCGCCTCGGTGCCCGTCACTCTTGGGCACGCGGGCCATCACCACTAGCAGATCCGCGACCACCCCGTTGGTGGTCCACAGCTTCACGCCGTCCAGTTCGTAGGCCGCTCCGTCGTCGACCGGAGTCGCCGTCGAGGCCAGGCGCGCCGGGTCGGAACCCACATCCGGCTCGGTGAGCAAAAACGCCGATATCGCCCCGGCGGCACACCGCGGCAAGAACTTCCGCTTCTGCTCCGGAGTCCCGGCCAGCTTGAGCGGTTCCGGTACCCCGATCGACTGATGCGCTGAGAGCAGCGTGCCGAGACTGGGATTCACGGTCCCGACCATCATCAGCGCACGGTTATAGGCGACTTGTGACATGTTCAGCCCGCCGTATTCCGACGGGATCTTCATCCCGAAACAACCCAGTTCGGCCAGGCCCTTGACGTACTCGTCGGGAATCTGCGCATCGCGCTCGATGACGCTGCCGTCGACCGAGTCGAGGAATTCCCGCAGTTGGGCCAAGAACTTCTCGGTGCGAGCGGCCTCTTGGTAGGACGGTCTGGGAAACGGATGAATGAGCTCAAGCGGGAATCGGCCGAGAAAAAGTTCCTTTGCCAAGGATGGCTTATCCCAACCGCTTTCGCGAGATTCCTCAGCTAGGGCTCTCGCTTGCTCCTCGCTGACCTGTGCCTGCTGTGCCATCGGACTTCCCTCACTCGAAGCGACTCCTGTGGAGCTTCGGTGACCAGTGTTCCCCGGGAAGCGCGCCGGCACACGCGTTTGCGCAACGGGCTAGGCGTCGAGTTCCTGGGCGACGGCTTTGACCACCTCGGACACCCTGCGAGCGGTTTTTCGGTCCGGGTAGCGGCCCTTGCGGAGTTCGGGCTGCACGGTGCTCTCCAACAAGGTGATCATGTCCTCGACCATGCCGTGCAGCTCATCAGGGCTGTGCTTATGTTCGGCCGGCCCCTCCCTGCGGGGGCGGGTCAGGGTGGGCGGCGGGTCAATCAGTTTGAGACTCAATGCCTGCGGTCCGCGGCGTCCGGACGCAAGGCCGAATTCAACGCGTTGCCCCGCCTTGAGGCCTTCGACGCCCGCGGGCAACGCCGAAGAGCGGACGTAAACGTCCTCGCCGTCCTCCTGGGATAAGAAGCCGAATCCCTTCGCGGCGTCGTACCACTTCACCTTGCCAGTCGGCACCGGTCTCACCTGCTTGTCTAACGGTTAACTTAGATGGGGCAACACGCAACAACAATGAAGCGTCCCGCCTGCGCAGGACGCGATGACGCCCGATCCTACTCGGAAGGCTGCCAGCCCAGCACCGGAGTTTCCCGGTACTCTGGAACTACTGCTGGAGGAGATAATGCGCCTGGTCCTGAACGTCATCTGGTTGCTTTTCGGCGGCCTCTGGTTGGCCCTCGGCTATCTGCTCGCCGCGCTCGTCTGCTTCCTGCTCATCGTCACCATCCCCTTCGGATTCGCCGCGTTGCGCATCGCATCCTATGCGTTGTGGCCGTTCGGCCGGACCATCGTCGACAAGCCCGGCGCCGGTACCGGCGCGCTGATCGGGAACATCATCTGGCTGCTCTTGTGCGGGGTCTGGCTCGCGATCGGGCACCTGGTCAGCGCGGTGGCGATGGCGCTGACAATCGTCGGCATACCGCTGGCGCTCGCCAATCTCAAACTGATCCCGGTGTCCCTGGTGCCGCTGGGCAAGGAAATCGTTCCCGTCGGCCAGCCACACCAAGCCCGATCGGTGCCGATGTACCGCTGACTCGGGCCTGTGAGCCGTTTCTCGACCGCTTTTCGCTGTGAGTTCAGTCACATAACGGAATGATCACGACAAGGCAACGGCCCGATTGCGTTCCCAATGACCTGCGCAGACGTCGTGCCTTCTTGGTGTTTTCCCGATTTTCGGTAGACGAAACGCCGGAGTCGCCAAAAAATGACTCCGCCACGATCACCCGCTAGCGTCGGCACGAGCTTGCCGAGTCTTCCTGAGCGGCGGGCCTTCTCGCCTATAGCGCCGAGCTCCATCCGATAGGCGGGGACCACACAAACCCGTGGATGGAGACGGGGGACCCAACGGTCCGCCGAAATCGGACCCGGAGCCGTTCGCGGCTCCTTGGGGTGAAGTCATCGCCGTATCTGTGGATTCGGCGTGGCCGGGCGACCTCTTCCGCCCGAACCCGACAGCTGACCTCGTGGGCGCATCTAGAGAGGACGTCTTCGGCGTATGAGCGCACGGCATCGTAAGCCCACCACTTCAAGCATCAGCGTCGCCAAACTCGCATTCACCGGTGCAGTGATCGGTGGCGGTGGCATCGCACTTGCCGGCCACGCGTCGGCGGCTACCGACGAGCAATGGGACGCTGTCGCCGGATGCGAATCCGGTGGCAACTGGGGAATCAACACCGGCAACGGCTACCACGGCGGGCTGCAGTTCTCGCAGGGCACCTGGGCCGCGCATGGCGGCGGCGAGTTCGCCGGTTCCGCGAACCAGGCGACCCGCGCACAGCAGATCGCCGTCGCCGAGCGGGTGCTGGCCACCCAGGGCCGCGGCGCCTGGCCGGTCTGCGGCCATGGACTCGGGGCCGCGACGCCGCGCAACGTCCTCGCCGACGCGCCCGCACCGGACGCACCACCACCGCCTCCGCCCCCAGCCGAGCCGGCCGCATTCGATGCTCCGCCGCCTCCACCGCCTGCTGACCCCGCACCGCCGGCTGACCCCGCACCGGCCCCGGCGGCTCCTATCGAGACGGCCGCCTTCGACGCGCCTCCGCCTCCTCCGCCGCCTGCCGACCCCGCGCCACCTGGTGACCCTGCACCTCCGGCTGAACCGGCACCTGCCGAGCCGGCAGCCGTCGACGCACCGCCGCCTCCTCCGCCGCCTGCCGACCCCGCGCCACCTGGTGACCCTGCACCTCCGGCTGAACCGCCAGCTGCCGAGCCGGCAGCCGTGGACGCACCGCCGCCCGCAGATGCTCCGCCACCGGCAGATGCGCCGCCACCGGCAGAGCCCGCCGACCAACCGATGGATGTCCACCAGGCCAGCACGGTGGCGCACTGGACCTTCGCCGACGACCCAGCGCCGGTCCCGGGCATGCCGGCCGTCCCCGGATTGCCGACCGATCCGGCTGCCGCTGGATCCGCGATACACGACCTTCAGGTGCCGCCGCAGTTCGCGGCGCTGCTCGATCCGGCGAATCTGCCCGACACCTCAAAAGGCCTGCCGGTCGCGCCGCCGCAAAACATGGATCCGGGCTACGTCAAAGACCTGCTCAAAGCGATCCAGTCGCAAAGCGTGAACGGTAACCCTGCGTTGTCCTCGCTCGCCTGAGGCGATCCGGGACCGTAGTGCCGCAGCGCCAACTATCAACCGCCTAGTGGTTGATCTCCGTAACGGGATGTACATACGGCAGTTCGTCGGCCGGCACCGGGAACACGACGTCGCCGTAGGGAGACAGCGCGCCGACCCGATCGGTTGCCAGTTCGCTCACCGCGTGGTCGTCCGGGTTGGTTGTCGGCCAGCCGTTGTCGACGTAAGGGGTCTTCGGCGCCTTTATGTCAGCGTTGTCAGCCACGGGTCCCATTCTGACAGGTCTCGCGCAGCCTTGGCGGCTTGGCTCTGTTATCCACATCAGCTCCCGACAGCGGAAGCTCACTCCCCCGGCTGCTTTACGCTGGTCAGCAATGACCGCACACACCCCGGGTATCCCGCTGGGGTCCTGGCTGGCCGACTTGCCCGACGAACGGCTGATCCGTCTGCTGGAGCGCAGGCCCGACCTCGCCCAGCCACCGCCGGGCAGCATCGCGGCCCTTGCCGCCCGCGCCCAGGCCCGACAGTCCCTCAAGGCTGCCAGCGACGAACTGGACTTCCTGCGGCTCGCGGTGATCGATGCGCTGCTGGTTCTGCACGCCGACAGCGAGCCGGTGTCCGTAACCAAATTGCTCGCGCTGACCGACGGCCGCGCGCCGGAATCCGACGTACTCGATGCGCTCGACGACCTCAAAGAACGCGCTCTGGTGTGGGGTGACACCGAGCTTCGAGCGGCCCCTGATGCCGGTGCCGGGCTGCCCTGGCATCCGGGGCAAGTGACCCTGGAAGACGCCTCACAGAGCGCCGAGCAGATTGCCGAGCTGATCGACAGCCTCGAAGACCCACAGCGCGAACTGCTGGACAGGCTGCTGGAAGGGTCACCGCTGGGGCGTACCCGCGACGCCGCGCCCGGGGCTCCCGCGGATCGCCCGGTGCCACAGCTGCTCGCGATGGGACTACTACGTCGCATCGACGCCGACACGGTGATCCTGCCGCGCCACGTCGGGCAGGTGATGCGCGGCGAGGAGCCTGGACCGGTCGCGCTGGCCGCGCCGGATCCAGTCGTCACGACCACCACCTCCGCCGACGTCGACGCCGTCGCCGCGGGCGCGGCCATCGACCTGCTGCGCGAGTTCGATGTGCTGCTCGAAACACTGGGCGCCGCACCGATTTCCGAGCTGCGCAGCGGCGGCTTAGGGGTGCGTGAGGTCAGGCGGCTGGCAAAGGTGACCGGCCTCGACGAGGCGCGGCTGGGGTTGCTCCTCGAGCTGGCCGCCGCGGCGGGCCTGATCGCCAGCGGCCTGCCTGATCCGCAACCGTCCAACGGTGAGGCGCCGTACTGGGCGCCGACGGTGGCCGCCGACCGGTTCGCCGAGGCGTCGCCCGCCGACCGCTGGTATCTGCTGGCCAATACCTGGCTTGATCTGCCGGCCCGTCCGACATTGATCGGGACCCGCGGACCTGACGCCAAACCCTATGCCGCGCTGTCGGATTCGCTGTACTCGACAGCGGCGCCGTTGGATCGGCGGCTGCTGCTGGGCATGCTGGCCGAACTACCGCCCGGCGCGGGAGTGGACAAGCGCACGGCGTCGACGGCGCTGATCTGGCGGCGGCCGCGCTGGACCAAGCGGCTACAGCCGGCGCCGATGGCAGACCTGCTGGCGGAAGCACACCTGGTCGGTCTGGTGGGCCGTGGAGCGATCAGCACGCCCGGCCGCGTGTTGCTTGACGACGGCGCCGACGACGGGAGTGCCGATGTCGTCGACGCAATGGCACGTGTCTTGCCCGCGCCGATCGACCACTTCCTGGTGCAGGCCGACCTGACCGTCGTGGTTCCCGGACCGCTCGAACGTCAGCTCGCCGAGGAGCTGGCCGCGGTGGCCACCGTCGAGTCGGCGGGGACGGCGATGGTGTACCGCGTCAGCGAACAGTCCATCCGACATGCCCTGGATATCGGCAAGACCGCCGGCGCATTGCATTCGCTGTTCGACAAGCACTCTAAAACACCTGTGCCACAAGGTCTTACCTACTTGATCGGCGATGTTGCACGCCGCCATGGGCAGCTCAGGGTCGGCATGGCCGCATCTTTTGTGAGATGCGAAGACCCGGCTCTGCTCGCCCAGGCGGTAGCCTCGTCCGAGGGCCAAGCGTTGAGCCTGCGCATGCTGGCGCCGACGGTGGCGATATCCCAGGCGCCGATCAATGAAGTACTCGCTGCTTTGCAGGACGCCGGTTTCGCTCCGGCCGCCGAGGACTCCACCGGCACCATCGTCGACATCCGCGCCCGCGGCGCCCGGGTACCCGCGCCGCAACGGCGTCGGCAGCACCGGCCAATGCCGCGTCCGAGCGGCGAAAGCCTGAGCGCGGTCGTCGGGGTGCTCCGCAAGGTGACCACCGCGCCGTTCGGCAGTGTCCGGATTGACCCGGCGGTGGCGATGTCGCTGCTGCAGCACGCCGCCCTGCGGCAGGACACCGTGGTGATCGGCTACGTCGATGCCGCCGGCGTGGCCACCCAGCGGGTGGTGTCGCCGATCACGGTGGCCGGTGGGCAGCTGGTGGCGTTCGACTCCGCTTCCGGCCGCGCACGTGAGTTCGCTATCCACCGCATCACCTCAGTGGTGCGCGCCGACGACGATGCAGAGCGCAGCGATGAGGAGGAGCGGCGCAGGTGATGTCGGAGGACGACGGATAATGGAATTCATGGAGTCTTATGCAGAGCGAAGCGATGAGGTGGGGTACCACCCGCTTTCGGGGGAGAGCGGCGCTGAATGACTGACGGGCCGTTGATCGTGCAGTCCGACAAGACGGTGCTGCTCGAAGTTGACCATGAACTGGCCGGTGCGGCGCGCGCGGCGATCGCGCCGTTCGCCGAACTGGAGCGTGCACCCGAGCACGTGCACACCTACCGCATCACTCCGCTGGCGCTGTGGAATGCGCGCGCCGCGGGCCACGACGCCGAGCAAGTGGTCGACGCGCTGGTCAGCTTCTCGCGCTATGCCGTCCCGCAGCCCCTGCTGGTCGACATCGTCGACACGATGGCCCGCTACGGCCGGCTGCAGCTGGTCAAGAACCCGGCCCACAGCCTGACGCTGGTCAGCCTGGACCGCGCCGTGCTCGAGGAAGTGTTGCGCCACAAGAAGATCGCGCCGATGCTGGGCGCGCGAATCGATGACGACACCGTCATCGTGCACCCCAGCGAGCGCGGCCGGGTCAAACAGATGCTGCTCAAGATCGGCTGGCCCGCGGAGGATTTGGCCGGATATGTCGACGGCGAGGCACATCCGATCAGCTTGCGGCAGGAGGGCTGGCATCTGCGCGACTATCAGGAGATGGCCGCCGAGTCGTTCTGGGCCGGCGGATCGGGTGTCGTGGTACTGCCGTGTGGGGCGGGCAAGACACTTGTTGGCGCGGCGGCGATGGCGAAAGCCGGTGCGACGACGCTGATTCTGGTCACCAACACCGTCGCGGGCCGCCAGTGGAAACGCGAGCTGATCGCCCGCACCTCGCTGACCGAAGAGGAGATCGGGGAATACTCCGGGGAGCGCAAGGAGATCCGGCCGGTCACCATCGCCACCTATCAGGTCATCACCCGTCGCACCAAGGGCGAGTACCGCCACCTGGAGCTGTTCGACAGCCGCGACTGGGGGTTGATCGTCTACGACGAGGTGCACCTGCTGCCGGCGCCGGTGTTCCGGATGACAGCTGATCTGCAGTCTCGGCGGCGGCTGGGGTTGACGGCCACACTGATCCGCGAAGACGGCCGCGAGGGCGACGTGTTCTCGCTGATCGGCCCGAAACGCTATGACGCGCCCTGGAAGGATATTGAGGCCCAAGGGTGGATCGCGCCCGCGGAGTGCGTCGAGGTGCGCGTCACGCTGACCGACAGCGAACGGATGACCTACGCGACCGCGGAACCCGAAGAGCGCTACCGGCTTTGCTCGACGGCCCACTCGAAGATCGCGGTGGTCAAGTCCATTCTGGCCCGCCACGAAGGCGAGCAGACCTTGGTGATCGGCGCCTACCTGGATCAGCTCGATGAGCTCGGAGCCGTGCTGGATGCCCCAGTGCTCCAGGGGTCAACCAAGACCGCTGACCGCGAAGCGTTGTTCGACGCGTTCCGCCGTGGTGAGATCAGCACCCTGGTGGTATCGAAGGTGGCCAACTTCTCCATCGACCTGCCGGAAGCCGCAGTGGCGGTGCAGGTTTCGGGAACATTCGGCTCGAGGCAGGAGGAGGCGCAGCGGCTGGGCCGGTTACTGCGGCCCAAAGCCGACGGCGGCGGGGCGGTGTTCTATTCGGTGGTGGCCCGCGACAGCCAAGACGCCGAGTACGCCGCGCACCGGCAACGGTTTCTGGCCGAGCAGGGCTACGGCTACGTCATCCGCGACGCCGACGACCTGCTGGGCCCGGCGATCTAAAGCGACAGGATGGTCGCCGAGGCGGTGCCCGGGGCGCCGTACACCTGCGCCAATCCGACGCGCGGGTTGCCGGGCACCTGACGCTCGTCCGCCTCGCCGCGCAGCTGGCGCACCAGCTCATGCATCTGCCGCAGCCCCGATGCGCCGATCGGCTCACCGTTGGCGATCAGCCCGCCGTCGGTGTTGACCGGCATCGAGCCGTGGATCTCGGTGGCGCCGTCGGCGATCAGCTTCTCCTGCTCACCGTCGGCACACAGACCGGTCTCGGCCATGTGGATGACCTCATTGCCGGCGTCGGTGTCCTGCAGTTGGGCGACGTCAACGTCTTCGGGTCCAATGCCCGCTGCTTCATATGCGGCTTTGGACGCATAGACCGTAGGCGAGACGTCCTCGTCGAGCGGGGCGAAAGTGGCGTGCACTTCGTAGGCGCCGTACCGGCGGGTGCGGATCTCACACGCGCGCACATACACGGGCTTGTCGGTGAACTTGTGCGCCATGTCGGCGCGACACATGATCACCGCCGCCGCACCCTCGTCCGGGGCACAGAACATGTATTGCGTCAGCGGGTAGTTCAGCACCGCCGAGTTGAGGATCTGGTCCTCAGGGATTGGCTTGCGGCGGAACGCATTCGGGTTCAGTGCGCCGTTGCGGAAGTTCTTGGCGGCCACCTTGGCCAGGGTGGCCTGAGAGATGTTGTGGTCGTGCAGGTACTTGTTGGCCTTCATGCCAAAGAATTTGGTGGTGACGAACTGACCGTTCTCCGCATACCACTGCGGCAGCGCCAGTTTGGCGGGGTCGTCGGTGAACGCGCCGCGAGGGTGTTTGTCCAGGCCGATCGCGATGCCGATGTCGTACTTGCCCAACCGGATGGTGTCCGCGGTCTGCTGAATGGCACTGGCCGCCGTGGCACAGGCATTGAAGACGTTGGTGAACGTGATGCCGGTCAGCCCGACCAGGCGGGTCACCGCGTCGGGGTTGGACACCTCGTGGCTGCCGCCGAAGCCGAACTGGATGTCCTTCCAGTCC
>Ga0209248_10000145_pt1 | contig 24393 bp, 16 predicted proteins | sample BogFormECP04_OM1_FD_188241 | JGI IMG/M metagenome (GOLD analysis project Ga0209248, IMG submission 188241) | Bog forest soil microbial communities from Calvert Island, British Columbia, Canada - ECP04_OM1 (SPAdes) (version 2) | ecosystem: Environmental > Aquatic > Freshwater > Wetlands > Bog ... | reverse complement strand
CCTTGCCTCGAACGCGGCGCGGCGCGTGCCCTGGTTCCGGGTGCGGAACCTCTAAGTTCACCCACATGTTCTTCAAAACATAGTGCTTCGATTGATAGCGACACCCGTGGCAATTAATGATCAGCGTCGAGGTGCGTTCCGCAAAAGGCCGCCCCAGCGCGTCCACGCCGGTCACCGCCAGCGGCACGGCCTGCATGATCCGCGTGCTCCGGCGCTTCCGCAATTCCTCGTTCTGATGCGCGACTGATTCCGACATCATTTCCGCTGTTTCGTCGGCAAGATTGCCGCCCTGTTCATCCATGGACACCGTCGCTGCTCCTAAAATCTGTCCGGGGGCCCAGTGTGCTTACGACTGCTTGGTCGGTGCGTTCTCCGAGGTCGACGTGCTAGCAGAGGTCGAAGTTCGATGCGTTCCAGTGAGGAACTCCCAGGCTTCCTTCGCGACCCAGATTGGTCCTACCAGCAAATAAATCGGTCCTTGAAAGAACGCCGGATGATTCCCCTCGATTTTGTGTCCCAGCAGGAGAAACACCCAGCCGCCGACAAAGAAACTCGCGCCCCAAATCCACCTCATAAGAACAAGCAAGATAAGGCCCACAAAAATCATGGGGATGCCGATTCCGTGAAGCAGTTTGTTCCATCCAGATGAGTGCTCGTGATCGTACTGCGACATATAGTGCGCCAGATTCGGCAAAGCGCACCTCCTTGCGGTGGGGACCACTCCGCGGGAATGAAACTCTATACCCAAAATGGTCTGCGCGCTAGTGGCAGCTATACGTACTAGCCCGCGGCATTAGAATTCATTTAAGGAGCCGGTTCAGGGGTGTTTTGCTGATGAGGGCGATCTAATAATGAACGTTTGCTTTTCGAGTCTGAGCTATTTCCTCACAACTCGGCTCCGGTTCCTTCTACAATTCCCTGCGGCCTTCCATCGCCTTTAGCATGGTAACCTCATCGGCATATTCCAAATCTGCCCCAACGGGAATCCCCACGCCGATTCGCGTGACGCGCACGCCGAGCGGCTTCAGCAACTTCGACAGATACACCGCCGTGGCCTCACCTTCGGCGGTCGGATTCGTGGCGATGATTATCTCTTCAACTGTCCCGCCTTTGAGCCGCTCAATCAGCGACTTAATCCGCAACTGCTCCGGACCGCGCCCAGATAGCGGCGAAAGCGAGCCTCCCAGCACGTGGTACATCCCGGTGTACGTCCGCGTCTTCTCCACGGCCATGATGTTATGCGCTTCTTCGACCACGCAGATCGTCTTTTTGTCGCGGTGCGCGCCGGTGCAGTAGAGACAAGGATCGTTGTCCGTAATATTGCTGCAGACTGAGCATTCGCGGACCTTCTCCTTCGCGTCGCGAATGGCTTCCGCAAGGGCCAGCGCATCTTCCGGCGCTATCCGAAGCAAATGAAACGCCAGCCTCTGCGCGGTTTTCTGTCCAATACCCGGAAGGTGTTTCAGTTCATCGATGAGTCGTTCGACAGGAGCTGCAAAATCAGGCATGCAAGATGTGTAGCACAGCCGCGCATCCCGGCGCAAACGGCCCGAAACGCCGGCTTTGAGCTGCCTTCCATAACTGCAATAAAATGAACTACTTACGGAGCGCCCGGTTACTACCTCTAGGTCGGCGCGGAACAAAATGCAAGATTCCACCCTGCACACGTTCTAACATCAGAACTAATCGAGCGGTAGCTCCAAGGACACCCCATGCTGCCCCTGATCTACCTGATGGTGGTTCTATTCGCCGGTTTGGTGATTGTCACCCCTCTTCTCACCATTTTTCTTTTGGTGCGCGAAGCCAGGATTCGCCGGCAAATCAACGAACTCTCCGCTGAAAACGAAAAACGCTTCACGAAATTGCAGCGCGCCATCGGCGAATTGCAGAGTAAGCTCGCCGCAACCGCGCAGCCAGCTGCAACTGCTCAACCAGGTGCGCCGCAGCCTGCCGCGCCATCCACGCAAACTGCGCCACCGGCGGAGAAGCCGGTTGTAGCTCCGCCCGCCCATCAGGTTCCTGTTCCGCTTCCCTATCCCGTTGTGCCGACGCCCGTTCCGCCAAGCAGAGAGTGGCCGGCAGTGCCTCCCCGCATCGAAACGCAAACGCCGCGCGTCGAGGCGCAACCGCCGCGCGTCGAGGCGCAACCGCCCGTCAAACAGCCAACTCAGCCATCCATTCCCGTCGCAGAGAAAAAACCGTCTCTCGAGCCAGCACAGCACCCGCCTGCTCTGCCGCCAACTGCTCCGCAACCAGCTGCCTCGCTGGCCGCAGCGCTGCCCGTTTCCGCGCCTCCGCCGATTTCTCCGCTGCGTACTCCCGCGCCGCAACTAACTCTTCCGCAGCGCAAGAAGACCGTCGCCTCTTTCGAAGAAACGCTGGGCACCAGTTGGTTCGCCATTCTCGGCGTGATCATGACCGTGATCGGCGTCGCGCTCCTCGGCAAACTCGCGCTCCAGCATCTCGAAGCCGGCGGCAAAGCCTTCCTGATGTATGTCGTTTCTATCGCGATTCTCGCCGGTGGAATTTTTCTGGAGAAACGCGAGCGCTACCAGCGCTACGGCCGCATCGCCATTGGCGGCGGCTGGGCGCTGCTTTTCTTCAGCACTTTTGGTATTCACTACGTCCCCGCGATGCATGTCCTCGACTCCGGCGTTTTCGACTCTATTCTCATGCTGGTCGTCGCGATTGCCATGGGCGCGCACACGCTCCGTTACAAATCGCAGCTCGTCACCGGCCTCGCTTTCCTGCTCGGATATTTCACCGTCGCCCTCAGCCAGGACACCGTTTACAGCCTGAGCGCCGGGGTAATGCTGGCCATCGGGCTGGTCATCATCGTCCGCAAAATGGCGTGGTACCAGCTCGAAGTCTTCGGCATTCTCTCCAGCTATCTGAATCATCTTTATTGGCTCTACGGAATCCTCGGCATCCAGGGCGCTCACGGCCGAGACTTTCCGCAATACCAAGCCAGCCTCGCGTTGCTGTTCTTTTATTGGCTGACGTTCCGCGTTTCCTACATCGCGCGCGATATCCAAACCGACTTCGAAGAGCACATCTCCACCGTCTCCGCGATCCTCAACACGCTGCTTCTGCTCGGCACGCTAAAATTTCAATCCGTCAACCCGGATCTCGCCTACATCGCCTTGCTGGTCTTAGGCGCGCTTGAATTTACGTTTGGCCAACTTCCTATCACGAAGCATCGCCGCCGCGCATTCGTCCTTCTCAGCATCATGGGCGCGGCTCTCATGCTCGCCGCAGTGCCTTCGCATTATTCCGGCAACAATGTCGCTATTCTCTGGCTTGCTGGTGCGGAAATTTTTCTCGCCGCGGGGATTATCTTTAAAGAAGCCGTCTTCCTGCGTCTCGGCTTGTTCACTGGACTTCTCGTCGGCATTGACCTGTTCGGCTTCAACTTCTTTCCGCTTGCCGAACTGCGTGCCAAATCTGAAGACCTGGTTCTCGCCAGCGGCGTTCTCTTCGCTCTCTGCGCCGCCGTTTTTTATTTAAATGCTCTTCAAGTTGCCACGCGCTGGAAAGATTCCTTCCAGGGTTCTCTCGACCGCCGTCTTGCCGTGATCCATTCGTATCTCGGCGCCTTCAGCGCCGCCACCGCCGCTTGGGCACTCTTTGCATTCGATTGGACCGCTGTCGCTTTCGCCGCCATCATGCTTGGCCTGGCCGCCGCCAACCGTAAGATCGAGTCGCGCCACCTCCAGATTCAGTGCGCTCTGCTCGGTATGCTAACGCTGTACCGCGCGTTCGTTTTCAATCTGCACATGGAAAGCCCCGCACACCTGCACATCACAACGCGCCTCATCACTCTTCCGCTTCTCGCCGCGATTTTCTACGCCACCGCCTGGCTCGCCGCCCTCAGCGACGATCAGGAACAGCGCATTTTCCGCGCGCTCTTCTCCTTTGCCGGCGCGGGCATGGTCGCTTTTCTCATCTGGACCGAATCACCCGCAATCTGGATGGCCCCGCTCTTCCTCGCCGCCGGGATTATCCTTGCTCTCGCGGCGCGCCGGCTGAATCTCGTTCATCTCACGCTTCAGGAACATCTCTTCGCGCTCGCCGCCGTCCTGCGCGCGTTTGATTACAACCTGAACGTCACCGGCCACTACGGCCCGTTCAGCATTCGACTCCTCACCATCTCGCTCATCGCTGCCGGCCTCTACGCCATCTCGCGCTGGTCGACCTTGTACGACGCTTCGCACCGCCTGATCGCCGCGTATCTGCACACCACCGCCGCCACAACCCTGCTGGCGATTTTGATGTGGCGCGAAGCCACCACCGGCTGGCTCGCCGCCTTCTGGGCACTCTTCGCCATCGCGCTCGCCGCCGTCGATCGCCGCTTCGAACTCGACGATTTGCGTTGGCAGGCCCACGCGCTCGCCGCCATCACCATGCTTCGCTGCCTCGGCGTCAACTTGTACACCCACGAACTCTGGCACGACCTCAGCGTGCGTCTCCTCTCGCTCTCGATTGTCACGGTAGTTTTCTACGCAATGGCGCAGTTCATTCGCATGCCGGAAGAGTGGCGCGACCGCGACTTCCACCACATCTATTCGTGGGCCGCGTCGCTCCTGGGCTCTTTGCTTCTCTGGTACGAGCTTGACCCGCTCGGCAGAGCCGTCGGCTGGGCCGTGTTCGGTTTTGTCCTCTTCGAATACGGTTTCCTGCGCAAAATTGCCCAATTTCGTTATCAGGCCTACGCCGCCTTCGCGGCAGCTTTTGTCCGCATCTTCTTTGCAAACCTCAGCGCGGACCCGCGCGGCGATCTTTTTGGTCCCCGCACGTACACGGTCTTCCCACTGGTCCTGATTTTCTTTTTCGCGTACGCGCAGCTTTCCCAGAAAGAAGATGGCCCCGCCCCCGAGACGCGCTTCCGTTCCGATGTGCTCGTCGCCTATCTCGGCACAGCCACGCTCATGGCTCTCTTTTATTTTCAGTTCGATGAGGATTGGGTGCTGGTCTCGTACTCCGCCGTCGCGCTCGCTCTTTTCGCCGCCGCCTGGTTGCTCAAACGCGAAATCCTTCTCCAGCAGGGAATTCTTGTCACGCTCGCGGCATTCGCCCGCGGCATGGCCCACAATTTCTTTGGCTCCAGCTATTTCGCGAGCAAGGACTGGAGCGGCAACTATCTGGTCGTAAGCATCGCGGCCGCCATTCTCCTCGCCACTCTCTTTTTCGCGTTCCCGTTGCGTGAAGAATACAAACTCTCCACCAACTCTCTCCGCCGAAGCGGATTCGCCGCTTTTTTCATTGGCCGCCCGGAACTGCTGCAATTCTTCGTCCCGGTGATTTTGATAACCGCAATGCTCGCCCTCAAAGCGCAGGAAGCCATGATCACCGTTTCCTGGGGCATCGAAGGCGTGATGATTGTCCTCCTCGCCTTGGCCATCAAGGAGCGCATCTTCCTCCGCACCGGTTTCGGCCTGCTCCTGCTGTGTTTTGTCAAAGTCTGCATCATTGACCTTTGGCGGCTCCACGGCTTCGATCAGGCCGTTACGGTTGTCATCGTTGGCGTCTCGTTCGCCGTGGTTTCCTTTCTCTACATCAAATATCAGGACAACATCCGGAAATATCTATGAAGCGCCCAGTAGTTTTCATCACCGCGTTTTTCGCAATCCTGGTCATCTCGCTCGCTGGGCTCTTCCGGGCCCAGCGCCGCCCCAAATCCACCCCCGCTTCCGCGAACGCCGTCCTCGATATGGTCGCTGACGCGCAGCGCGACATCTCCCGCGTCCCCATGCATTTCACGCGGCTCTCCGACGAGCAGGAAATCAAAATCGGCCGCGAACTCTCCGCGCAATACGCCGGCCAACTCCAGAAGCTCACTCCCGAAGACGAAGCCCTCGCGAAATATGTCCAGCGAGTCGGCGGCACCGTCTCCGCCCACGCCCACCGCCATCTCGCCTACGAATTTCACTTAATTCCGAATCACAACATGATCAACGCATTCTCTCTTCCCGGCGGCCCGGTCTACATCGGAGAAGGCATGCTCGACCAAATGGAAACCGAAGACGAACTCGCCGCCATCCTCGGCCACGAAGTCGAACACATCGATCACTATCACTGCATCGAGCGCTTCCAGATCGAAGCCAAACTGAAAAATCTAAACCTCGACATCGTGGGAGAGTTGCTGCAAATTCCCCTGGAATTTTGGCAAGCGGGCTACCACAAAGACGAAGAGTTCGAAGCCGACCGCGAAGGCGTGCGCCTGGCCGTCGACTCCGGCTATTCGCCGTACGGCGCAGTCACGCTGTTCACGCGCATCGCCAAGCTCTGCAACGAATACGTAATCCACGCGCAAACCCCGGAACAAGAACTATCCGAACTAGCCATCCAAAGCCTGACCGGCTATTTCCGTTCGCACCCGCTCCCCTCCGAGCGCCTCGACCGCATCAACAGCCTGATCGCTGAACAACACTGGCAAGACCGCACAACCCAAAAGCCCTTCCACGTAGAATACGAAGTCCACAACGGCCAATTCGTGAAGTAGTCCAGCCGCTAAAGTGGTTGCGGTTAGCTCTTCGTACCCAGGCCAGGTCTGAATCGCGTCGAATAGAAGTAGGGCCACCCCGAATCCAGGAATGTGAACTGCTGTGACCGCTAACCGGTCCAGCTTGGACGAAAAGAGAGAACGCATGTTCATCAATTCGCGTCTCGGCCTTTTTCTTCTGCTCCCCTTACTGTGCGCTCCTCAAATTTCCGCTCGCCAGTCTCCATCGCCAACTTTTCCCGGCGACGGCGAAATCCATCTCGATGTGGTCGTTACTCGTAAATCCGGCGAGCCTGTGGCCGGCCTTCAGCAGCAAGACTTCAGGCTGCTCGACAACAAATCCCCGCAACCCATCGCGTCCTTCCACGCCGTAGACGGCAGGCAAGCCCCTATTGAAGTCATTATCGTTGTTGACGCCGTCAATACGGGTCCGCAGAGCCTCGCCTACGAACGCGAGCAAATCGACAAATTTCTCCGCGCCGACGGAGGGCACCTGGCTCATCCCACCACCCTCGCCGTCTTTACCGACACAGGCACCAAAGTTCAGGACGACTTCTCCACCGATGGGAACGCGCTCAGTGCCGCTCTCGAGAAGTACTCCATCGGCCTCCGCGATATCACCCGTGCCGCCGGCTTCTACGGCGCCGACGAGCGTCTCCAGCTTTCCCTCAACGCCCTCAGCGAGCTTGCAGCCCACGAGGCCCCCCGCCCGGGCCGCAAAATCATTCTCTGGGTATCTCCTGGCTGGCCGATCCTCTCGGGTCCCGACGTCGAGCTCAGCTCAAAGCAACAGCAGCAGCTCTTCGAGCGCGTTGTCAGTCTCTCTTCCGTATTGCTTGAGGGGCGCATCACTCTCTACAGTATCGATCCTCTAGGCAGCGCCGACGCCGCTGGCCCGCGAACTTTCTACTGGAAGAGTTTCCTCAAAGGTGTTACCAAACCCAACCAAGTCCTCCCAGGTAATCTGGCGCTGGAGGTCATCGCCACCCAAACGGGCGGTGCTGCACTCAGCTCTAGCAATGACGTCGCCGGCCTCCTCCGTCAATGCCTTGCGGATGCCGGTGCCTACTACGAACTCACCTTCGATCCAGCCATTCCCGATCAACCCAACGAATACCACCATCTGGAAATACGTCTCGCCCAACCCGGCCTGACGGTGCGCGCCCGGCAAGGGTATTACTCGCAGTCCCTGCGCAGAGAGAAGTCCACAGCGGAGCCAGAGAAGCCAAGCGGGACGACGAATCACACCAAAGCAATCAAGGAGAGCACGGAAGGTGCGGTTACGAGCGATGAATCTGATTGTGCCGATGCCCATCCGTACATGGATGAACCACTGGCACAACTGGCCGAGCGCATTCCAGAGTTGAAATCTCTTCAGCCCGCCGCAGATCAGCTGGAACTGCCTTTCATTGCGTATACGATGGGCAAAAGGGTGGATGAGTTCGTCCGCGACATCGGCGACCTTATCGCTCACGAAGATGTGCTACAGGAAAAGTTGAATGCAAAAGGAAAAAAGAGAGCGAAGCAGCAAGCTCAATATGAATATTTGATCCTTCATCACGACCAGGAATGGGGCGCAAACGCGGAATATCGAATGGACGAAAAAGGCAATCGGCTGGGCCCAATCGGCCTGGAAAAGGGCTATCTGGTCACCGCAGGTTTCGCAATGAACTGTGTTGGTTTTACGACCGCCGCGCAGTCGCAATCGAACTTTCGCTACCTCGGCGAGGAAAAGCTTGGCTCGCGAGAGACGTACGTTCTGGGGTTTGCCCAACAGCCCGGCGAACCTGCCTTCAAAACCACGCTGGAGGGAACCAGAGGGACAGAAGCGGATTTGTTGACGCAGGGAATCCTGTGGGTGGACAAGAACAGTTTCCAAATCATCCGCATGCGTAGCGATCTACTCGCGCCCAACAAGGAAATTCAACTCGGTCGCGCGACCACCGACGTGACCTTCGGCGCAGTGCAACTTCCAGACGTTCCAAATCCCTTGTGGCTGCCTAGCGACGTCGATGTCTACATGGAAATTCGCGGCCAAAAGTTCCACAACGTGCACCACTACACGAACTATCGGCGCTATCGAGTCTCCGTCAAGATCGGCGCTCCGCAATAGCCTCAAGCCTTTCCATCTAAACGCCGGTTAGTGTCAAATACGGCTTCGATTAAGGGAAGTATCGAGGGTAAGACATGAACAAACCACTGAACAAAACTCCCATTTTTGTCGTTCTGTTAGTGGCTAAGGTTTAGTTTCCGCATCCAAAGTCGCTGTTGCCGCGTCTAGAGCTTTCGTCCACGAATCATCTCCACTGCGCGTCAGGTAGAAAACGAAGGGAGTGATCTGGAATGGCAGGTTTTCATCTTCAGCCACCGTGCCTACGGGCTTGGACTTGAGCATCCTCAGTTGATCATTCCAGGGGTCTACCTTGATGCGCCCGCCGAGCGGCAGCGCAGCAATGGCGTTGGCCCCCGGCTTTGCATCGGACGGCCGTTCAGAGAACACCGCGTAGGCGACAGCCCAGCTTGTCGTGACCCTATCGCCGAGGTGCGGGCTGATCAGGTTGGGGATTTCCTTCGACCATTTCCTGAGCGCCAAAAAGAAAAGTTGCGTCGTGCCGGACTGCTCGTTGTAGGGCGACTTTTTCAGTAGCTCGATCCCCTTTTGCTTCGCCGCCTGTTCCTCTTCCGGTGTGTGACCAAAACCAAAGTGGTCGAACGTCTCCTTTTCGTCGAAGCGCACGTGGTTCAAGAACGCAAACTGCGTGTCCATGCGATGTCCGAGAACCACGTGAGCGAGTTCGTGCGCCAGAATCGCCGCGAGGCTGGCCTCGTCCGGGAGCACGTCAATCAAACCGCGGCTGAGAACGATCGTGTGGCCAATGGTGAACGACTCCAGTGTGGAGGTCATCAGCACCCGGCACCGAACTCCCGGCTGGACGTCGAGGTTGTTGGTCACTTCCAGGTTGTTGACTACCGTCTCGAGCACCTTATCCACTTCTCCGCGCGGCGCCAGCAATCCCTGCCGCTCCAGGCGGCTCGTTACGTTGTCTTCGGCCTGCCGCCCCCAGGAGCGTTTCGATTGAATCGGCGAGTAATCGTTAGAGACCGCGGTCTGATCCTTTACTGGAATCACTGCCTCGACAGAGACTTTGCTCAGTTCTTGCTCCTCCCCACCATGGCTGAGGTCGTAGCCCCACAAGCGTGTCTGCGCTCGGAATGCCCTGAATCCCATGTTCTTGGTCTTTGCGTCTTGGACGCCGCCTTCTTCGCTGTAGATGAACGCCGGCAGCCATAGGTTCTTTGCCGCATTCGTTCGCCAGCTATCGAAATTAAAGTAGCCGCTGGTCAGCGACGACCCGCCGTAGGCTCCGTTAAAACGTACGATGTGGTAATCCTGATCCTCCACCCAGATGCGGCCGACGAATCGCCCTTTCCCGGCCTTCGGCAATGGATCGACGTCAAACACGAGACAACGAACTTCGCCCAAGAACTCCCGGTCGACGTACTCAATCTTGTAGTGCTGGCGGTCGAAACCATTCACGTCCACGTAGATCATCTGCAAGAAGCCCCGAGGCACAAATTCCATCGACGAGAAGAATTCTTTCCAGCCTCCGAACACTTTGTGTTTCAAGCCTGCATCGCCGCCCAGCGGTTCAAGCTCTATGCCATTCGCCAGCTCAGCCCGCCCAAGAAAGTATTTGTCGCCGTCCGCCATTGCCCCCAGCTGCTTGTCGGGACGCAGGTTCTGAATGTAGGTCTCCACCAGCGGCGAATATTGGCGAAGCAACTGCACCTCTACCTGCTCCTGCGCCACAATCTTGTCCACCACTTCGTTGAGGCTCGCCGGTTGCTGGGCAGTTGTGATTAACGGAGTCGCACTAAGTACCAAAATCACCAGCAGGATCTTGAGGCTGCGCATGATGCCTCCCAAACTCTGGACCTTGGATATAGGGCGGTGACTCGCAAACTAACCCTTCGAGCAGAACCTGTCATCTGTACAGAGGGTCAGTTTAAGGACACCGGCCTTTGCCTGCGTCGGTGTTCCTCTGTTGTAATTGTTGGGGAATTTCGCCCGTACCCGGACTCTTTACGGCTCGTATCGGAAGTGAATAGTGATCGTAACGTGCGCGGGAACAGGCTGGCCGTTCCGCGTTGCTGGTTCGTACTTGTATTCCTTCAAGGATTCCACTGCGGGGGCGCGCAGTGACGGAGGTCCGGAGATCACACTGATGAAATGGACCTCGCCCGACGTACCCACGACGGCATCGATGACAACATTTCCTCGTTCGAAATCCCGCAGGGCTTCCAGTGAAGCCACCGCTTGCTCCGAATGAATCAATTTCGGTGGGACGACACTGCTCTCTTTCGCGGAAGTCGCATCCGAATTCGATGCAGGTCTCGCCGCAGGCCGAACGGACGATGGCTTCCCCGCCGCCGTTCTGCCAGACGCACTTTTTCTCAATGCCGGCTGATCAGCAGGCGCACTCGACGAGGCTGCTTCCAGGGGTGTCTCAGGTCCGGCAGCCGGTGTTGGCGCACCCGCATTGGACACCGACGCGCTCTTCGCAGGCGTTGCTGCCGAAGTCACCGGAGCATCGCTCGCCACTCTCGTATCGTAAAGTTCCGGATGTTTCCTGAACCTACCTCCCGCCGGCTTCCACGGCAGCCAACTCTTGTACCAAGCCGTGCCAACCCCCAGCGCCACTAGCACCATCGCCAGACCCAGCAATACCCGGTTAAATTCGGGGGTGAAGCCGCCACGCGGCAAGCGCCATCGCTTCGGCTTCGGCAATGCCTTGATCAAGTCGTCTACCGTCTGCGGCGTCGCCCCTGGCTCGCCCGATTCCCATGGCTCGATAGCCGGATCGCGTTTGATTGGCGCGGCGGCGCCCGCAGCATCCAGCCCGCTTTCGAGAATCGCTTCCGTACTGAGCGGATCCCTCAGTTCGGGGACCGGAGGAGCCGCGGAAACCTCACCGCTCAACTGGGCCAGGGCACTCGCCTGCGCGCCCGCGGTTGACGTCTCCGTCAAGACCGGTTTCACGCGCAGCTCTTCCACTTCCCGCTTGAACGTTTGCAGTTCCCCTGCGTCGGGCGCCGTCGGCAAAGCCCAGGGTTGGTCGGCGGTGGCCTCCGCACTGATCACCATTGCGGCAGTCTCCGCATCCTGAGCGTTCTTCGGCAGCAAGGCCGTCGCCGCCGAAAACTCCGTCCCCCAGAATCGCGGCGCAGCCTCAACAAATTCAATCTCCAGATAGCAGATCGTCGGCTTGTAGGCGCGCTTCCGCAGTACTTGGACGATCACTTCGCGCTTTGTTTCCACGTTGGCGAGAACCAGCAGCTGCCCGGAAGTCACCGCGGCAGACAACCGAATCACACCGCCCGTTTCAGCCACTAGCACAGAAGTCGTCTCTTCGTTGAAAAGCTGGCGCTCCAGCTGATTCTTCTCCGGTGGAATGCCCGTAGCTCGCACTAGCACTTCGCGCGCGATCATATTCGGTTTCAAGAGTGGGACGGGCGTCACAGGGGGTGCTTCCGTTTCTTTCGGTTCTTCCGGATCGTGCGGAATCTCTTCAAGCTGCGGGAGCGCGTGCGCGGCGTTGTCCGCGGAAGGCGCTTCGCTCGCTCTCGTTTCCTCCGCTTGGACTGGGAGATTCGCCGTTCGCTGGTCTGGAATGTGCGCGGCATTAGGCACCTCAACTGCTTTCACTTCCTGCGCCTGGGCCTGAGTCTCCACAGCCCGAGTCTCCACAGATTGTTCCTGCACATCGCTTGCCACGTGCGGCGCTTCAACTGTTTTTAGTCCCTCCGGCGGTGTTTCAGCCTCCACAGACGGCTGGTGCGCAATGTTGGCCGCGATGGGAGCTTCGATTGCTTTTGACTCTTCCCGCTGGACCGGACTCTCCATGGTCTTTGGCTTGCCCACGCTTACCGAAGACGAACCAGTCAGTAGTTGCATGTCCGCAGCGGAAGACAATTCGCTCGTTACTTGCTGCTGGCCCAAAGGCGGTTCTTTGAGCGCTTTAGGTGGAATGGGAACGGCTGGCTCCCCTCCCGGCTTCACAGCCTCAGGCTTTACGGTGTCCGGCAAGCCTACGACCAATCCCAAAAGCAACAGGGCATACAGAGCGCGAGCAGCTTGGGGCCTGGGCAACCCACTTTGGGTGACGATATCTTTGGCCGAAGTGCGTTGGAACATCAGGGCGAGCAAGCGCCGTTCACTGTCTTCCAGGTCTACTGCCTTAAAAGGGCGCTGCGACTCAGGTGAGAGCTCCACGCGAAGATCGGCGTCCTCGGCGAGCCGGTCCAGCGGCAGGTCACCGGCTTTGCGCACGGCCTCCAGGAGCAGCTTTCCCAGTGGCACAGGAACACCGATTTCCGGGACCACATTTTTTTCGAGAGAGCTGAAGAAAAAGTACCGGCCGGCTGGATAGTCGAGCACGGATGCGATGACTTGAATTACCTGGCGGTGTACCCAGTTAACAATCTCCTCGACTCCATAGACGCCCATCTCGGCAATGGCAGAACCAAAGCGCTGGCCCGTCTCTACCAGCGTGGACGCCTCCTCAAACTGGCTCTGCGTCAGGGCTCCGGCTCGCAGCATCACTTCCCCTAGGCCATCTTGCCGGTCGCTGCTGGTCGCAAACACCAGCTGCCCGCCGTCGAAAAAGAGCGCCTTTTCCACGCGTCCAAAGACGAGTTGCAGCTTGCCTGTCATACGCCGGGAGTAAATCCGGTTGAGCAGGACGAGCAAGGCGTGGTGACAATCGAGTTCGCCCGAATCCGGTGGCTCTTCGGTGGGAGAAAACCAGCGGGATGCGGTGGCCGCCTTTTTCTGTTCCGCATCCAACAGCTGAACAGACCCGCCGCTCGGCGCGGCCCCAGTCGGATGAATGGGAGACGGGCTACGATCTCGCTTTTTGCTTGGAATGGCCTCTGCCTCTGTCGTTAGAATACTCTAACAAGATTGGCCTCAGAAAAGCCCTTGCCCAATGACTTATTAATCCTTGAGAGCAAATCAGCCAGCAGGTTCCCTCCAAAGCACAATCCAAATCTCCGCCTGGACTGAGTTTTCGCCGTTCATGAGTGTGTGGCGGATGCCATCATTCTGGACCAATAGTCGGCAACTTTTCAGGAAACAAACGCGTAAGTCGTTTTTTTTAGTCACCACTGACAGAGTCCCGCTGTCCCCTGCTCGCAAGTAACCCGCGAAAAGGGACCAGCCGGCTGCGCAGGTCCTTCCATTGAGAAGGCCTGTTAGCGTCAAGCATGATTTTGAGGCTGCGCATAATGCCTCCTAACTTTGGACCTTGGATAGGGCGGTGACTCGCAAACTATCCCTTGGAGCGCAACCTGTCATCTGTACAGAGGGTCAGTCTAAGGACACCGGCCCTTCAACCAAGCGCAGAGGAAAGCGGCTATGCGTGTCTATGCGAAGAATTGTCATGTGCAAGGTGGCAACTGCCTCGCAAACGAAGCTACCCGGACCAAACGGCACTAAAACCAACATGGCCGATTTTGCGGCCTACCAGGAGTTGAAGCAGTTCGACAACAGATTACTTCCGGTTGGCCCGTCATACGGGAGGAACCGCGAATTACTTCCCACAAGCCGACTTGACAGGACCAATTCCGCAGTGGAACCCAGTTGGCTTCCGATTCCGGATTGTCTAACGTAATTTGGATTTGGATTGTAGTCCGATCCACGCCATCCGGTGGAACAGTTCATCCATTGCCTTTGGCGACTCTCTGGCGCCGCGATCGAGCCACCATTTCAGAAGTGAAAGCAGGCTTCCGGCGAGTGCATGCGAGCGAGCATCCAGTTCGCTTTGAGCCAAATCCTTCAGGCCAATGTCCTTCAGATGTCGGGCGATACTGCGAGCGAAGTAGCCCTGCGCAAGTTCGAAAAACGCGTGGATACGTCCGGAATCGACCAGAGCGCGGTAGAGCTTCTTCGCATTACCGACATGCGCAAAAAATTCTGCCACGGGTGCGACGCGGTAGGATTTCTCCCGCTTCCTGAGGAGAGCAGTGCTCCACATTTCCAAGCCGTCCTCTAGCACGCAAAGAAATAGGTCGTCCTTGTCGCGATAATGGAGATAGAAAGTGGACCGGCCGACTGCCGCGCGGTCCAGCACTTCCTGCACCGTGATTTTGTCTATCGACCTCTCCTGCATCAACGCGACCAGCGCATTACTCAGCAGGCTGCGCGTACGCCGGATGCGCAGGTCAGGCCTGCCTCGTTGCTTACCATTTTTCCTCTTCTTGGCAAACCCTATGGGTAGCGGAGAGCGCTCATTGTTGGACATCGGCCACCTTTTTGTTCAGCAACTCGACCAATTTCACTCGCTGCTATCGACTCCGCTTCGTTGCATCGCTACAGTGCACATAGTACGGCAGCTCTAGAGGGCAGAAGCAAAAAAGGAGAGAGACCATGAATCGAATTTGCTTACTTGCAATCGGCAGTATGTTGTTGATTGCGCCGGGCATGGTGCCGCAACAAACCGCACCGACCGGCGAGCCCGCAAAAGGCGCCGCCCAGGCCGTCGTCCTGCCAGATGTCGAAGATCAGTTGAAGGTGCTGACCCAGAAACTTGACCTCGCCCTCGATCAGCAGCCCAAAGTCAAAACCATTCTGCAGGAACTGCATGATGCCTCCCTGAAGCTCATGCAGGGCGAAAGCACGTCGCACGAAGAGCTCCTGCGTAAGGTCAGGCCTTTGCGGATGAATGCCGAAAAAAAGATCCGCGAAATCCTGAACGATGACCAGAAGAAAAAACTCGATCAATACTTGCAGGGTTCGCACTCGGAGATGCATGGCAATCTGAGCGGCGCAACGCCTCCCGCGACAGGGAAGCCAAAGCCTTAAAATCGATCGACACAGGAGCATGCGCAGCGAAACTTACCCTGAGATGGCTTCAGTCTTGCAACGATTCGTCGTTGGCGTTGAGAATGCGCTGGGAAGTAACTTCCTCGGTGCCTATCTTGTCGGCTCGCTCGCAACGGGAGACTTTGATCTCGACAGTGATGTTGATTTCCTGATCCTCACCAACGCGGAGTTAAGCGATGCAGAAGTACGATCAATACAAACAACACACGTCGAAATCCATGCTCTCGGATGCTATCCAGCCGAGCATCTGGAGGGGTCTTATATAAGTACGGATTTGCTGAATCGGACTGACCTGGTTGGAGCAGAACCGTTATGGTTCATAGACAACGGAAGCACATCGTTGGAGCGTTCGATTCACGACAATCGATGGCACGTTCGGTGGATCCTTCGCGAACGAGGCATCACCATCATCGGGCCTGATCCGAAGACTATCCTGCACCCGGTACCAACTGGAGCCCTGCGCTCCGAGGCTGTCGCTGCGATTCAAGAGCTCAAGAGCCGTTTTGTCGCTGAGATCGATCAGACGCTCGGATGGTTCAACACGCGATTCGGTCAGTCATTCGCCGTGCTAACTTGTTGCCGGATGCTTTACACATGTAAGACCGGCACTGTGCAATCGAAGCTTTCTGCCGTGAAATGGGCCGAACAATTCCTCGACCCCGCATGGGGTGAGCTGATTCGGAAGGCATGGACAGAACGGATGGGTGTCCGCTTTGGCGATAAGGTTCGTCAGCCCGCTCAGACGAGGTTGCTGCACGAAACCGCTAGATTCATAGCGTATGCCCAGAGTCTTGCTACGGCTTGTCGGCGCCAGATCCCGGACAACTCCTGGTAAACGGGCACCCGGAAGTTATCAGCTCGCCGGTCGAGTCAGTACCGACAAACGCGCTTGTGAAGACAATTGCTGGCAGGGCTCAGTCAGTGCGGGAACTACGCGCGGTTGCCCTCGAATGAGTGATCGCACAAAATGAACTGCAATTGCGGTCGCTCCTGCCGCGTCTTGGCGATCTCTGCCGCGTAGGCCTCAAGCGTCACCGTCCGGTCCGATTGAAAGCCGAACGGCGATTGTACGCTTTCCGGATTCCCGCGTCGCTTCAAAGTGCGAGTCTCTCGGGTTGAGTCGGCGCATCCGTTTTATGATTTTGCTTTTTGTTTCCTGCCCCCGTTTCCCCTGTTTCCTGCCCATTGTTGCGTTGCCTTTTTCCGACCGTTGAGCTGCAGCTGTCTCTCAATGCCGTCAGCCTCCAGATATTTGTGCATCGGGGCGACTGATCCTTCGGGTTGGGCTGGGCCTAATGTTTTCTTTGGCTTGGACTGGGGGGTGAGCTCGCGAAAGTGAACGGGATCCCGGAGGTTTTGCAGTTCTCGGTAGTAGTAGAGTGGCGTTGGGTGCTTTCCTTTGACCTTCAGTTTCTTAAGAAACTCGATTTCCTCTTTTGTCGCATCACCGTTCGCGGACAAGTGCTGAAGGAATTTCGTGAGCCCTGGCTCTTCCTCTGGTGGGGTGGGCTCGATTTCGACAAACTCGAATCTCGTGGCGCGCCCCGGAAGATGCCTGCGATTTAGCGCAATCTCCATACTAAAAGTCGCAAGATCGACGTCCCACGATTTGAGAAGCGGATCCAAGAAGAACTCACAGTTTTCGACGGACACATTGAAGACATCCGTCTCCAAGAACTCGAGGATGCTGACTCGCATCGCTTCATAGCTACGGCCGGCGCTTCGCGTCATCGAGTGAAGCCATGCCTCGTTTTGCAATTCGTGCCTTGCGACTCTCTTGACCACGTCTAGTAGTTTTTGCGTCACAAGTCGTTCGAGTTCGCCGAAGGGCTGTTTTTCGAAAATCGCTCGTATTTGTTGTTCTTTGTCGTGTTGGCATTTCTGAAGAATCAATTCCCGAACTTCTTTGAACAAGGGACTGGGTGGGTCTCCGAGGTTTCTCTTCAGTTCTTCCCTGCGCTGCTCCTCCGCCAGCTTCGAAAGTTTCCCGCCTGGGAGTTTCAAGAATTTCCCGATCTTGTCATAAATATCCGTTCGACCGGGAGCAGGGGGCAGTTTCTTGCGAGTCAGTAACTGCGAGATGTAGGACTCCGTGACCTCGGCTGCAGCGGCCAAGTCTCTTTGTTCGAGGCCCAATTCTTCCAGCCGCTGTTTGATTACTAAGCAAACGTCCACTGGGCTCTCCGACTAACTTAACTAGAATTGCTTAAGTCCGGAAAAGAATCTCAGATCATACTTGACACGTCAAGTGAATTAACTTACTGTGGTTAAGTACCAGAAACATTCTTCAGTCCATATGAACCATCGGCGGTTATCCGAATCCGCCTCGGCCTGCTGTTTAAGGAGACTTACATGTTTGCACGCAAAGTATCCATGCACCTAAAAAACGACGGCGGTCTGGCATTCAAACAAAAGATGGAAAATGAAATCATTCCGCTTCTGCGCAAACAGAGGGGCTTTCTCGAGGAAGTCACCTTCCTGTACCCAAGTGGAAAGGAAGTTCATGCCTATAGCATGTGGGAGACCGCGGAACACGCGGAGGCTTACAACCGTGGAACGTATGCAGAAGTGACGAAGATCCTGGCATCCGTGGTTGAAGGTACAGCACGGGTACAGACGTACGAAGTCCTAAATTCGACCATTCAGCGGGCCGCTGTCGCCGTTGCGGCCTGAAGCCCACGGGTTTCTTTGCTTCGGAGCGGGCCACGGTCCGCTCTCTGAAGTCTTCCTGATACGGACACCCGTCTCGCACTTCAGAACGCTGCCTCGGTCGTCTCACTGATGCTTACCACCGAAGTCCTGATAGCCGATGTTAAGGAAGAGGGGAAGATGGCCACGGCTGCTGCGGGCCATGGCGGCAGTTACTGACGCCATTGTCCCTTCGGCCCTCGTGTTGGGCACGGTTAGCTCATTTGCGATTCTTGGTTGTTGGCATAAGTGCAGCCAATCGAGAAATCCTAGTGGAGGTTGGGCCGTTTGCATATTGTTTGAGAAACAGCTCTGCCGTGAAGCGCACCCGAAGAATAAGTGGCTTCGCAGGACTGCCATATTGGGAAATAGGCACGTACCGCCTTCTCGCCTTTCCGGAGTTGGTCAGCGTGGCAAGGAGATAAGAAAGCGAATGTCGGTGCAAAAGACAATATCCCCCGTTGAGACCGTGGCTCGTATCAATCTTAGTTCCCTCACCGTTAAGGAGGAGACGCCAACACTCACGACCGTACAACCGCGGTCCGCGCTTCCAAGTAGAATCGCCATCGTCGGGAACTATCTTCCGCGAAAGTGCGGCATCGCGACATTCACGACGGACCTATGCGACGCCATCCACGCTGAGTACGGTTCGACAGAGCTTCTGGCATTACCTGTCAACGACACGGAAGAAGGCTACAGTTACCCTGCACGAGTGCGATTTGCGCTTTCAGAAGAAAACCTGGCGTCCTACCGGCAAGCTGCGGACTTCCTCAACTTCAGCAACATAGATTTGGTTTGCCTGCAGCACGAGTATGGAATCTTCGGCGGTCCGGCCGGCGCCCATATTCTGGAGCTTCTCCGCGGCCTTCAGATGCCGGTGGTAACTACGTTGCATACGGTCCTTCGCGAGCCCAACATCGACCAACGCGCAGTGATGGCCGAAATTGCAAATTTGTCGGATCGCCTGATTGTCATGAGCCAGCAATCAGCCGATATCCTGGAAGACGTGTTCCACGTCTCACCGGACAAGATCGATCTCATCCCCCACGGAATCCCCGATGTACCGTTTACCGATTCCAGTTTCTACAAGGATGGCTTCGGAACCGAGGGAAAGGATGTGTTACTCACGTTCGGCTTGCTCTCTCCAAACAAGGGCATCGAAAACGTAATCCAAGCGATGCCGAGCATTCTGTCGCGGCACAGCAATGTTGTCTACATGATTTCCGGCGTGACGCACCCGCATATTCTCAGGCGCGAGGGTGACAAATACCGACTGTACTTACAGGACCTGGCGAAGGAACTCGGGGTCCAGGACAGCGTGACCTTTCGCAATCGGTTCGTGAGTCCTAAAGAGCTGGTGGAACTAATCGGCGGAGCGGATATTTACATCACTCCTTATAAGCACAAGGGGCAAGTCGTTTCGGGAACTCTTGCGTATGCCTTGAGCGCGGGGAAGGCGATTATTTCCACTCCTTACCTGCACGCGATCGAACTATTGGACGAGCAACGCGGCGTGCTTGTTCCCTTCGACGACCCACAGGCGATTGCCGAGAAAACGATCGAGCTATTGGACAATGGCACCGCGCGCCACGCCATGAGGAAACGCGCGTACCTTTATTCGAGAAACATGGTTTGGGATCGCGTGGCCCAACAGTACATGGGGAGCTTTGAACGCGTGTACAACGAGCGCTTGCGGAATCCACGCGCCACATTCTCGGCACAAAACACGGAAAAGGTTCTCGACCGTCTGCCGGCTGTAAAGCTGGATCATCTGCTGCGGATGACTGACCACACTGGAATCGTCGAGCACGCAGTATTCACCGTCCCAAATTATCCGGAAGGATATTCGACGGACGACAATGCCCGCGCGCTCATAGTCGCGATTTTTCTGGAAGAATTGGGGAGCGGCATTCCCGCCGGTTCGTCGGGCCTCGCCGCCCGTTACTTGGCATTTTTGTGGCTGGCATTCGATCCAACGACCAAGAGATTTAGGAACTGCCTCAGCTATGAACGCCAGTGGCAGGAACCAGAAGGGTCGGAAGACAGTCATGGCCGCGCACTGTGGGGATTGGGAACCGTACTTGGCCGTTCCAGGGATGCTGGGTTGCGGGGAGCTGCGGGTCGTCTCTTCGAGCTGGCGATTCCCGCCGCCGTTGCGTTTAAGAGTCCGCGTGCGTGCGCTTTCGCCTTACTGGGATTGCACGAATATCTCGATTCTTTCCCTGGGGATCGAGCTGCTCTGGGGGCGGCGGATGAACTTGCGAATCGTCTTCTAAATTCCTATCGCGTGGCACATTCCACGGGCTGGAATTGGTTTGAATTCGGCTTGGCGTACTCCAATGCACGTCTACCACAGGCTTTGATTCGCGCGGGAGTACGCAGCGGCAACGACGAGATGATTTCAACCGGGCTTGAAACGTTGGATTGGCTGGCGACGCTTCAGCGCTGTGAAATAAAAGGTCATTTTGTGCCTATCGGGTCAGATGGCTTCTATTCGAGGAAAACGGAAAAGGCGCGTTTCGATCAACAACCGATCGAAGCTTGCGCTGTCGTATCGGCTTGCTTGCAGGCCTATCACACCACGGGAAAAAGTCGGTGGAGGAAAGAAGCGTGGTCTGCTTTCAATTGGTTCCTGGGAGACAACGATTTGCAGATCGCGCTCTACGATCCGACGACTGGCGGATGTCGAGACGGTTTGCATCCGGATCGAGCCAATGAAAACCAGGGCGCGGAATCGACACTATCTTTCTTGATGGCGCTTCTGGAAATGCGCAAGCTAGAAGAAACCGACGTTACGGAGAGCAACTCACGATGAGCATTCTTGCTGAAAAAAGTCTAGACAGACCGGTCACGAATAAGTACGAGACGCTCTTTCACCGGCATCCCAGCAATCCGATTCTAACCGGGAAGGATTGGCCGTATTCCATGAATAGTGTTTTTAATGCCGGTGCTACGTTGCTGCCCGACGGTTCCACACTTCTCCTTTGTCGCGTGGAAGATCGCCGCGGGCTCTCTCATTTGTGCGTGGCGCGTTCGGCAAACGGCGTGGATGGGTGGCAGATCGATCGCGAACCGACATTCATGCCAGATGTCGAGCGGTTCCCGGAGGAATTGTGGGGAGTCGAAGATCCGCGCATCACGTATATGCCGGAACTTCGGCAGTATGCCATAGCTTACACGTCGTATTCGCGCGGTGGTCCCGGCGTGTCACTGGCACTGACGAAGGATTTTCGCGCATTCGAGAGGCTCGGTGTAGTCATGTCGCCGGACGACAAAGACGCCGCGCTCTTGCCCAGAAGGATTAACGGCTCTTGGGCTTTGATCCATCGGCCCATGACACCGCTCGGAGCCCATATCTGGATTTCGTACTCGCCGGATCTGCGGCATTGGGGCAATCATAAGCTCATGCTGGAAGCTCGCCGGGGTGCGTGGTGGGATGCCAACAAAATTGGAATGTCACCGCCGCCGATTGAAACATCGCGCGGCTGGTTAATGATTTACCACGGCGTTCGACGAACGCCGTCGAGTTCCATCTACCGGCTGGGGCTGGCTCTGTTCGACCTTGAGCAACCAGAAAAATGCCTAATTCGCGGCGACTCTTGGATGTTTGCGCCTGAAGCGGAATATGAACGTCATGGCGACGTGCAAGACGTGGTGTTTCCTTGCGGCTACACGGTGGCAGCCGATGGGGATACGATCAATCTCTACTATGGCGCCGCCGATTCGAGCATTGCGTTAGCGCAGGGGAGTATTCGCAGTCTTCTTGCGTGGCTGGACGCCAATGGCCACTCCGAACATGGTCAGGACCGGCGAGTTCGACAGAGCTAGTCTCCGTGTTTTGATGCCACTAGGATTTGATTCAAACAGTTTCATCGAAGCAGTGCAAAGGTAGGCCGGCGTGCGCATCACTTGTCCGAATTGCGGAAGTCGGCTGACTCACAGGTCAAAAACGAAGGGAATTGTTGAATCTGTTTTACTGGCAATAATCTTCGTGCACCCTTTTCGATGTGAGGAATGCGACTCCAGGTTCTTTCGATGGTCTCTCCGGGAAGATCCGCGTCCAGCCCGGCCGATTGCCACAAGCTAGCTCCGTTTATGCGATTCTCCCTCCATGAGTTGGCGCGAATACCAAGACGAACGAAACACAACCGGGATCGGAGCATTCTTTGGCGAAAAAGTGCAAGGCTGTTTCCGTCAACAAAAACTTGCAACGGTAAGAGGAAGAACCTAAAAAATGAGTGTGGGTCACACTTGAGATCTCAAATACCAACGGGGACGCCCAGCAAGATCGCCGATTATCATTTGGATGACTGTTTCGAATGGATTGCTGACCTGGAGTGCGGGCATCAGCAGCTTGTACGGCACAATCCGCCTTGGACTAATCGACATTGGGTAACAACGCCTCAAGGACGGTTCGAGCATCTCGGTTTCGAACTGCGATGTTTAGCCTGTCCGTCACCTTTCTCCTCGATCGAATTCCTCTAGGTTTAGTCAGCGGGACGGTCCGCTCCGGTAAGAAGCTCGTTGCGTTGCGGGAGAGGCATCTCAGAGTCTGCGAGGAGTGTGGTCACAGAGGCCTTGATCGAGGTCAGCGGTGTGCGCAACTCGTGAGTCACCGAATTCAATAACGCAATCTTCAATTGTTTATGTTGCGCTGGTTTCCTAGCTGTTGGCATGATGTCCCGCTTCTCTCGTCCTTGACTCACGGACGTATTCCGGGAAACGTTCGTGATTCGAGCGTCTTGTCGCGGTCAGGAACCCGACGATTGAATATTGGCAGGTCGCTCTGATCGTGAGAAGGTGAGCAACGGGTAGCTCACGGTGATTCATCCGCCGCGTATGTTTGGATACGTAGCATCTGTGCGGGTGTACTTAGAGATTGGAAACTGCCGCCCAAATCATTTCCGCAACCTCCCAGCGTCACTCGTTCGCGCCGTTAAGAAAGCATCGTCACGGGAGTTGTGCCGTTCTTCCGCCAGGCATGCCGTGTTCCGTTTTGGACGACGATATCCCAGCGCTTGAGGTGAATGGTACTTGCGTCATCAAGCTCCAGCCAAATCTCGCCTTCATAAACGACGGCGTAGTCGACGGTGTTCGTCTTGTGTATTGATAAGTAAATAAGAAGTCCGGGAATCGTTTGAGCAGTTTCTACAAGCGCTAAAGTCCGGCGACACGTCGTCAGTCGAGGGGCTATACGCGGACGACTATATTCTGGTGCGTCCGAACGGCGACACTCTCAGGAAAGACCAGATACTCGCTGATGTCCGCCAACACGCCATGAAGTTCACTTCTTTCGAAGTAAATGACGTGCTCATCCGGACGAAAGGATCGGTTGGCATTCTAACGGCTGATGTTAGAAGTACAGCTGTTAGAGATGGCGTCGAAATTAAAGCACACGCCAGGCAGATAGTAATCCTGTCGAAGGAAAATGAGCGTATTGCAATTTCCCATTTCCAATCAACGAACATAGTTGATCGTTAGGCGTCGTTGAACCTGGCTTCCGAATTTATCTTACCCGGAGTTCAGGGCGGTTCTTTTCAGAGGACACCGTTGCGGATGAAGAACGGAAGAAATTCGTCCAGGGGTTTCAAAGACGGTTCCGTTTTCCTACGAATGATCGCCCCGTACCAGCAAGTAACCAGCAACGACGCCAGCTTTTGGGGATCGCCCTGCCCAGTTGCTGTCCCGCTTTCTATCTGAACGCGCGAGATCAAGTCGCTCACGCGAGTAATCCAGATTCCTGTACCACGAGCGATGCGTTGCGTGAGTGCTGCGGGGATCGCTGGGGCCTCCGCAGCAAGGGTGGCCAGGAGTTGAAGCGGGGCAACTTCTACCATCGGTGGTTCTGCGGCCAGGAAGTGGCAATGCTCTCTCAGTTGATTGCTTGGGCTATGACCGGCTGATCGAGAAAGCGATTCCCGAAGCGCCTCGAACTGGCGGTCTACAAGTCTCGATGCGAGTTCTTCCTTGCTCTTGAAGTAGTTATAGAAAGTGCCTTTCGGCGCGTTTACGGCAGACGCGATGCGGTAAATGCTCGCCTGGACATAGCCGACATCCTGAAATAACCTGCCACCGGAGAGCAGCAGCATTTCGCGAGGATCGTGCTCTCGATGTGAGATCTTGCCCTGAATCGGAGGCATTGGTCGAATCTGGCACGCAATTGCCCGTGCGCGGCTTGTCGAAAAGGACTGAAATTGTCAATTCCAACCCAAGAGTTTGAATTTCTTTTAGTCCTCTTGAAAAATGTGCCAGAAAAGGTAGTATTCTTCGATTCTTCAGCAAGGTGACCGGTCGTCTCCTGTTGGAGGTCGCCGTGAAT
>Ga0209248_10000142_pt1 | contig 24708 bp, 27 predicted proteins | sample BogFormECP04_OM1_FD_188241 | JGI IMG/M metagenome (GOLD analysis project Ga0209248, IMG submission 188241) | Bog forest soil microbial communities from Calvert Island, British Columbia, Canada - ECP04_OM1 (SPAdes) (version 2) | ecosystem: Environmental > Aquatic > Freshwater > Wetlands > Bog ... | reverse complement strand
CGACGCCGAATCGGCTTCGCGAGTGGGAACGGTAGCGGCCACGGCAACGGGTGAAGTCAACCGGCGCGACTGGCAACGGTGGGCCGCGGCGGTCGGTGACCACAATCCACTGTGGTTCGACACCGAATACGCTCGCGCCCACGGCTACCGAGACATCATCTGCCCGCCGCTCTTTCTGCAATATGCCATCTTGGGAGTCACGCCGTTGGACGGGTTGCGGCCGGACGGCTCGTCGGGAGCGGTGTCCGGCAGCCTGGCCTTTCCTCGCGCGCCCCGACGCATGGCCGGCGGGGAGAGCACGACGTTCATCGCGCCGGCGTATCACCGCGACGAGATCGAGATGGTGCGCACGATCAAGTCGATCGTGGAAAAGCAGGGCCGCTCTGGCCGGTTCGTTCTGGTGACCTGGCAAACGGTGTACCGCAATCAGCAACGTGAATTGGTTGCTGAGGCAACAACATCGATGATCGCCCGACCGTGAGGATTTCAATGAGCTTGGGAACAGGCCCAGCGCAGGTTTTCTACGAGGACGTCCAGACCGGCGACCCACTGCCGACGCTGTCGGTGACGGTCGACGAGCGACAGCTGTTCTTCTTCAGCGCCGCGACCTACAACGGTCACCGCATCCACTACGACAAAGACTGGGCGCGCGACGTTGAGGGTTATGACAATGTCATCGTGCAGGGTCCGCTGCAGTCCGCGCTGTTGGCTCGCGCGATCACCGACTGGATCGGCGGCCGCGGCCGGCTGGTCGAGTACGCCGTGCAGAACCGGGCGATTGCGTTTGCCGACGAAGAACTCACTTTTGGTGGTGTGGTGACCGGAAAGCGGTTGGCCGACGACATCGGGTTGGTCGATCTGGACATCGCCGGGCGACGGGGTGACACGGTGCTGATGCCGGGGACCGCGACGGTCGCGCTGCCGCGTCGGGGAGACCGCCTGTGACGGGCCTGCGGGGTGAGGCCGCCATCATCGGCATTGCCGAGCTGCCTGCCGAGCGCAAGCAGACCCGGCCGCCCTCGTTCACCCTGGACCAGTACGCGTTGCTGGCGAAGATGGTCGTCGAGGACGCCGGTGTCGACGCCACGGTGGTCAACGGGCTGATAAGCCACGGCTTGGCCGAATCCGATATGTTCGCCCCGGCCACGTTGTCCGAATACCTTGGCCTGCCGGTCGATTTCGGGGAACGGGTCGACCTGGGCGGCGCTACCTCCGCCGGGATGGTGTGGCGGGCGGCGGTCGCTGTCGAACTTGGCCTTTGTGACGCGGTGCTGGCGGTCGTGCCCGGGTCCGCGGTGTTGCCGACGTCCGCACGCCGACCATCGCCGCCGCCCGGGTGGCATGGTGCGTCGAGCAACAAATACGGCTCGCCGCAGGCCGAGTTCGAGATCCCCTACGGCAACGTCGGCCAGAACGCGCCGTACGCGCAAATCGCTCAACGGTATGCTGCTGTTTTCGGTTACGATGCAACAGCTTTGGCGAAGATCGCGGTGGACCAGCGCACGAATGCGTGCGCTCATCCGGGTGCGGTGTTCTGCGGCAAGCCGATCACCGTCGATGATGTGCTGACCAGCCCGATGATCGCCGATCCGATCCACATGCTCGAGACAGTGATGCGGGTCCAGGGCGGTGCGGGCGTTCTCATCGCCAACGCGGACGTGGCGCGGCAGGCCCGACATCGACCGGTGTGGATCAAGGGATTCGGTGAGCACATCGCCTTCAAGACAGCGACATACGCCGAGGACCTGATGACGACGCCGATATCCCGCGCCGCCGAAAAAGCCTTCGCGATGGCGGGGCTCACCCCATCCGCTGTCGATGTCGCCTCGCTCTACGACTGCTACACGATCACCGTCCTGATGACGCTGGAGAATGCGGGATTCTGCGGCCAAGGCGAAGGCATGACCTGGGTTAACCAGCATGACCTCACCTTCGCCGGCGACTTCCCGCTCAACACCGCAGGCGGACAACTGTCGTTCGGGCAGGCGGGCATGGCCGGCGGCATGCATCACGTTGTCGACGCCGCGCGACAGGTGATGGGCCGCGCCGGCCAGGCCCAGGTGACCGATTGCGATCGGGCGTTCGTCAGCGGCACCGGCGGCATCATGAGTGAGCAGGTCGCACTCGTTCTGGGCGGTGACTGACCATGACCGAGCCGCGACCACTTCCCGAGGCGACACCGGTCTCGCAACCGTTCTGGCAGGCCCTCACCGAGCACCGGATCCTGGTGCAGTATTCGCCTTCGCTGGGACGGTATGTGTTCTATCCGCGCACGCTGGCTCCCGGCACGCTGGCCGACGATCTGGAATGGCGTGAAATCGACGGCGCCGGTTCGGTTTACACCTTCACGATGGCGCAGCGGCCTACCGGGCCGCCGTGGGCAAATGCGGTGCCCCAGATCCTCGCGGTGGTTCAGTGGGACGCCGGGCCCCGATTCAGCACCGAACTGGTCGACGTGGATCCTGCCGACGTCCGGATCGGCATGCGGGTGAGCCCGGTGTTCTGCGATATTCCCGATACCGGGGTCACCCTGTTGCGGTATCGGCCGGAGCCGAGCGATGTTTGAGACCGTCCAGCAGTTGCTGCGGGCACGGATGGACGACGACACTCCCGCCGTCGCCTACGGCGAAAAGACGTGGACGTGGCGTGAGCATCTCGCCGAAGCAACAGCCGAGGCATCGGTGTTGATCGGGCTGGCCGACACCACTCGTCCGCTACACGTCGGCGCCTTACTCGGCAATTCGCCCGCCATGCTGCGGTCGATGGCCGCCGCCGGGTTGGGCGGTTACGTGTTGTGCGGCGTCAACACCATCCGGCGCGGTGCCGGGCTGCTGGCCGACATCCGGCGTGCTGACTGCCAACTGCTGCTCGTCGATCCCGACCACCTGCCGCTACTCGACGGGCTAAATCTGGCCGACGTCACCGTGCTCGACGTGACTTCGCGCCGTTACCTCGACGCGGTGCAGGCCCCACCGCCGCTCGTGCCGCACCGAGAGGTCGGGCCGGCCGATACGTTGATGATGATCTTCACGTCGGGGACATCCGGCGACCCGAAGGCGGTCCGGTTCGCTCACGTGGCCGCAATCATGTGCGGCGCAAGCCTTATCGCCCAGTTCGAGATCACCGCGAGCGATGTCTGCTATTTGTCCATGCCGCTGTTTCATTCCAATGGCGTCGCCGCCGGCTGGGCGGTGGCGATTGGGAGCGGCGCGACAATGGTGCCGGCCCGGTTCTCGCCGTCGCGATTTCTGGCCGACATCCGCCGCCACAACGTCACCTACATGAACTACGTCGGCAAGCCGCTGGCCCTGGTGCTGGCCACCCCGGAGAGGCCGGACGATACCGACAACACGCTGCGGGTGGCGTTCGGCAACGAAGCGACCGATCGCGATATCGCAGAATTCGCCCCACGATTCGGCTGTCGCGTCGTCGACAGTTTCGGATCGAGCGAGTTCGCGGTCATCGTCACCCGCGAAGACGGCACCCCGGCCGGCTCCATCGGCAAGGGATATCCGGGCGTCGCGGTGTACAACGCGGAGACCGTCACCGAATGCGCGCCAGCGATTTTCGACGAGAACGGGGCCCTGGTCAACTTTGACGAAGCGGTCGGAGAATTGGTGAACACCCAAGGCGGCGGCGCGTTCTCCGGCTACTACAACGACCCGACAGCCACGAACGAGCGGATGCGCCACGGCATGTACTGGTCCGGCGATCTGGCCTACCGGGACACCGACGGCTGGATTTATCTCGCCGGTCGTACCGCGGATTGGCTGCGGGTGGATGGCGAGAACCTGGCGGCCGCACCCATCGAGCGAATCCTGCAGCGGCTGAGCGCGATCAACCAGGTCGCCGTCTACGGGGTGCCCGACCAACAGGTCGGCGACCAGGTGATGGCCGCCATCGTTCTCGACGGCGGCCAGACTCTGACCCCGGAAGAGTTTGAAAAGTTCCTCGCCGCTCAACCTGACTTGTCGGCCAAGGCCTGGCCCCGCTTCGTGCGTTTCAACGACGAACTGCCCAAAACGGCCACCAACAAAATACTGAAACGTGAACTGATTCAGGCGGGTGTCACCGCGGCCGGCGGCGTGCTGTGGAAGCGGGTAGGTCGCGGCACAACCTACACCCTGGCGGACGCGACCGGACATTCTCCGGTGTAGTCGACCTGCCAATGCTTGACGCCATTGAGCCATCCCGAGCGCAACCGTTCGGCCTCGGCGAGCGGGGCGAGATTCGGTAGATGATCGGCGATCGCGTCAAACATCAGGCTGATCGTCATTCGGGCCAGATTGGCGCCGACGCAGTAATGCGCGCCGGTTCCACCGAACCCGACGTGCGGGTTGGGGCTGCGCAGAATATCGAAGCTGAACGGATTTTCGAAGACGTCTTCATCGAAGTTGGCTGACCGGTAGAACATCACCAGCCGCTGACCCTTCTTGATTTTCGCGCCCGCCAGTTCAGTGTCCTCGAGCGCAGTGCGCTGAAATGCGGTAATTGGTGTGGCCCAACGGATGATCTCGTCGGCGGTGGTGGCCGGTCGCTCTTTCTTGAACAGCTCCCATTGATCGGGATGTTCGGTGAACGCCATCATGCCCTGTGTGATCGAGTTGCGGGTGGTCTCGTTGCCGGCAACGGCGAGGGTGACAACGAACAACCCGAACTCGTCGTCGGAGAGCTTGTTGCCGTCGACGTCGGCTTCGATCAACGTACTGACGATGTCGTCGCCCGGGTTGGTTGCTTTCTCCGCGGCCAGCCGCATGGCATAGAACATCAGCTCGCCGGCGGAAGACAATGCCTCCACATCCTCGAATTCCGGGTCTTCGTCGCCGATCATCTCGTTTGTCCACTGAAAGAGTTTTGTGCGGTCCTCCAGCGGCACCCCGATGAGGCCGGCGATGGCCTGCAGTGGTAGTTCGCACGCCACCTGTTGGACAAAGTCGCCCGAACGCTCAGCTGATGCTGCGCGGGCGATGCGCTGCGCCCGATCGGTGAGTTCTTCCCGCAGCCGTCCAACGGCACGCGGCGTGAAGCCGCGCGCGATGATCTTGCGCATCCGGGTATGTTGCGGCGCATCCATGTTGATCATCGAGAACCGGCCGGCCTCGATCTGGCCGGCTGCTGAATCCCGATCCCGGTAGCGTGGTACCACGCAGTTTTCCGCGCTCGAGAAAACATCGCTTCGCAGCGATACCTCTCGAACGTCTTTGTGCTTGCTGACCACCCAATAGCCGCCGTCGTCAAACCCGCCTTGATCAGCTGACTGCGCATTCCACCAGATCGGCGCGGCCCGGCGAAGCTCTGCCAGCTCCTCGACGGGTAATCCCTTGACGTGAACATCCGGGTCGGTGAAGTCGAAGCCCGGCGGCAGACTGGGTGTGGGCACGGCATGCCCTCCTGTGGTCAGACCGCCGAGACCGCAGGCGGCGGCGTCAACGGGTCGCGGTGATGTATTCCGAGTGCATGATCTGGTCGACCTGCAGGTCGACTTCTGGTGGGGTTCGGCCATATTCGGCCTGCAACTCGGGGTTGGTGCGGACGGGTTCAACTGCCCAGCCGTGCTCGGCGAGCCAGTCAGCAGGTTTGGCTTTCTCCGCGTCGTTGTAGGTCAGCGCCGAGAACTTCACGTCGCCGGACAGGCTCAGACCGGGGTAGGTCTTTTCCAGGGCGGCAAGCTTGTCGTCGTCGAGGCACGAGCCCAGCGCACCGATCGCGAGCCGACTGCCCGGCGCGGACAGGTCACCGATGCGTGTGAACAGCGTGTCCTGCGCGTCGCCGGTCAAATACGGCAGGATTCCTTCCACCGACCAGGCGGTGGGACGCAGCGAGTCAAACCCCGTCGCCAGCAGCGGTATTGACCAGTCGACGCGCAGATCCGCCGCGACCTCTAGCCGATGGGCGGCAGGTTCGGCCCCGTGCTCGGCGAGTACGCGTTGCTTGAATTCAAGGACTTTCGGCTGGTCGACCTCGAATACTGTTGTCCCGCTTGGCCAGTCCAACCGATACGCTCGAGAATCGAGGCCGGCCGCGACGATGACCGCCTGGCGGATACCCCGGGCGGCGGCGGAGGAGAAGAATTCGTCGAAGAACCGGGTCTGCACCCCGTACAGCCGCGGGAAGGCTGTCGCACCCTCAGAGGTTGCCGGATCGGCAAGCTGACCAGTCAAATACGGGTCCGCCGATGCGGTGATGAAATGCTTTGCGTAGTCGTCTCGCACCAGCGGCTGGGCACTCACGGCATGCAGCGCACGCCATCCGGCTACCAGCAGCGCGGTATAGCCCACGCTGCTGACGATGTCCCACTTGTCGTCGTCCGAACGAAGCGTCACGGTGTCCTTTTTAGCCGAAGGTAAGCCTGGATCGTCGTCTCGTCAGCGGTGGTGTGGGTGCGCACCAGGTCTGCGACGGCGTTGACCACATACAGCCCGCGGCCCCGATCGCTGTCGCTGCCATACGCTCGACGCCCGGCGAGTGGATCATCGAGGCATCCGTCGTCACGCGCTTCGCAGACCACATGGCCATCATGTCGCCACAGCGCCAGCCGACACGTCCCGCCCGCGTGTGTCAGGCTCGCGGTTGCCAGCTCACTGGCGATCAATTGCAAATCCGCGGATTGGTCCATGGACAAGCCGAACCACTGCGCGTAGGTGCCGGCGAAAGCCCGCGCGCCGGCAAGATCGCCGAGTTTCCGCGCCGTGTACCTGACGGCGGTCGACTCGCTCGGCAGCGGTTGGTTATATCGGGCCAGCATCGCGTCAGGGTCGTAGGCCTCGTTGTCATGCTGAGACACCCTGTCCTGCCACAGCTCGGGATGAGTGCGACGGGCATCGGCGATCACCTCGGGATCGAGTTGCGCGGTGTGATACGGGCAGACCACGGTGACGTCCCGGCCCGTGAATGCTCGGTTGATCAGCGCCTCGTGTTGCACGCAGGCGGGGTATTCGAGTTCAGATCGACTCGGCCAGACCGGTTCGCCGATTATGCGGACCGGTTCGTCTGGATGCATCTCGACAAACCTGCTCAGCACCTCGCCCAGGATCCGATTGGGATTGCGGCCCACCTCGGCCATGTCGGTCATCACCACGTTGGCGGTCAATTGGCCCAGTCCGTCGGCCAGCACCGTCAGATTGGGTCCTGGTACCGCGACCAGCACCGCTTGGTCTGCGTTCACGGCGTCGGCGATAAACGGCAGCAGGCGATCGAGGTAGTCCTGTTGCGCGCGGTAGAAAAAAGCGGGATGCAGAAAGGCGCCGCGACCACTCTGTGCGTTCGCCACGTCAGCCGCCCAAGCATCCCCGCGACCAGCACGACCGCCAACCGCCCCGAATCACGCTACGCTCAGCCGCCCCAGATGCGTCAAGAACCCGCCAATCACAGCTCCAGCAGCACGGTCACCGGGCCGTCATTGATCAATTCGACCTGCATGTGAGCGCCGAACGTGCCGGTTTCCACGTCGGCGCCCAGCCGCCGCAACGCTTGCACAAACGCCACGATCAGCGGCTCGGCGACGGCCCCCGGAGCAGCGGCATTCCATGAGGGTCGTCGGCCCTTGGCGGTGTCGGCGTACAAAGTGAACTGGCTGACCACCATGATCGGTGCGTTGTTGTCGGCTGCGGACCGCTCGTCATCGAGAATCCTTAGTTGCCACAGCTTTTCGGCCAGCCGTTGGGCTTTGCCGATATCGTCGTCATGGGTGGCCCCGACGAACGCCAACAGCCCCTGACTGTCGGGCCGGATCGATCCCACGACTTGCTGCTCGACTGAGACGGTCGCCGATGAGACCCGTTGCACCAGAACCCGCATGGGCCCGATGCTGCCATGCGCCGCGGGTAGGGTCGTGGTGTGTCCGTACTGGTCGCATTCTCCGTCACACCGCTGGGCGTGGGCGAAAGCGTCGGTGAAATCGTCGCCGAGGCGGTCCGCGTGGTCCGAGAATCCGGGTTAGCGAACAAGACCGATTCGATGTTCACCGTGATCGAAGGCGACGACTGGGGTGAAGTGATGGCAGTTGTGCAGCGCGCCGTCGAGGTCGTGGCGGCTCACGCGCCGCGGGTCAGTGTGGTGATCAAGGCCGACTGGCGATCCGGTGTCAGCAATGCGATGACCGAAAAAACCGAGTCGGTGGAGCGCCACCTTTCCGCCCGGCCCAGCCCCTGAGGCAACCGGCGACTCACTCGATCATCGACCCGTCGTCCTTCCCGCCTAGTGTCATAGCGGTGAGCGCACGCGCGGGCATTGTCGTCACCGGAACCGAGGTATTGACCGGTCGGGTCGTCGACCGCAATGGTCCGTGGATCGCGGACCGACTGCTTGAGTTGGGGGTCGAACTCGCCCACATCACCATCTGCGGAGACCGCGCGTCCGACATCGAAGCGCAGCTGCGCTTTCTGGCCGGCGAGGGCGTGGACCTGATCGTGACGAGCGGCGGCCTCGGACCGACCGCCGACGATATGACCGTCGAGATCGTGGCGCGGTTCTGCGAGCGCGAACTGGCGCTGGACGCCGAGCTGGAGAACAAGATCGCGGCGATCTTGAAAAAGTTGATGGCCCGTATCGGGGGCGGTGATTTCGAGGCGGTGCGCGCCGCGAACCGCAAGCAGGCCATGGTCCCGGCGGGTGCGCTGGTGATGGACCCGGTGGGAACCGCGCCTGGTGTCGTCGTGCCCGGCAAGCCGACCGTCGTTGTGCTGCCCGGTCCCCCCCGCGAACTGCAGCCGATGTGGCGGACCGCCGTGCAGCTGCCCGCCGTCCAGGCAGCCATTGCCGGCCGGACGATCTACCGCCAGGACACCGTGCGGATGTTCGGGTTGCCGGAATCCGGTCTGGCCGAGACACTGCGCGACGCCGAACAGCGCCTGGCGGGGTTCGGCGACCTGGAGATCACCACCTGCCTGCGGCGTGGCGAGCTCGAGATCGTCACCCGCTACGAACCCGACGCCGCCGCAGCGTATGACCAATTGGTGGAATTGCTGCGCGATCGGCACGGGCAGCACATCTTTTCCGAAGACGGTTCGCAGATAGACGATCTGGTGGCACGGCTGCTGGCCGGTCGCCGGATCGCGACCGCGGAGTCCTGCACCGGCGGACTGCTGACGGCGCGGCTCACCGACCGACCCGGTTCGTCCGCCTACCTCGCCGGGGGCGCGGTAGCCTACGCCAACGAGGCGAAAACCGAGTTGCTCGGTGTGGATGCGGCGCTGATCGAAGCGCACGGTGCGGTGTCCGAGCCGGTCGCCGAGGCGATGGCCGCGGGTGCGCTGCAACGCTTCCGGGCCGATACCGCGATGGCGATCACCGGTATCGCCGGGCCGGACGGTGGAACCGAAGACAAGCCGGTCGGCACCGTCTGCTTCACCGTGGCGCTGGCCGATGGCGAGTGCTCGACCCGTACGCTTCGACTGCCCGGCAACCGCGCCGATATCCGGGAGCGCTCGACGACGGTCGCGATGCACCTATTGCACCGGGCGCTGAGCGGACGGCGCTGAGCATGCTGTGGAGCCTATCGGCCATCGTCTTCGTCAGCGAACGCGACGACGCTGCTTTGCGTTGTGCCGAAGCGGATTCCGGTGGCCTCCTTGCCGATCATCGTCACCACGGCCACGCAGATCAGTACCGGCACAATTGTCGCGGCCAGCGCGAAGGGATAGCCATGGGCCACGGCTAGCCGTTCTTGAATGGGCAGGTTGAACGCCGCCAGCAGGTTACCCAACTGGTAAGTGACCCCCGGGTAGAAGCCGCGGATGGCATCCGGCGACATCTCGGTCAGGTGTGCCGGGATGACACCCCACGCGCCCTGCACGACGAATTGCATCAGACACGAGCCAAGGCACAGCATTGCCGCGGTGTGCGAGTAGGCGAACAGCGGCACGATCGGCAGCCCCAACATCGCGCAGAACACGATGGTGTGGCGGCGGCCGAATCGCTGAGAGAGCGTGCCGAAGATCAGGCCGCCGACAATGGCGCCGAGGTTGTAGGCCACCACGATCCACTTGGCGGTGGTGCTGGACAGCGCGGCGCCCCCGTCGTGGGTGGCCTTCAGAAAGGTGGGGTAGACGTCCTGGGTGCCGTGGCTCATCCAATTGAAGGCGGCCATGAGCAGTACCAGATAGATGAACCGGCGGACGATGGCGGCGTCACGCAGCACATCGCGGATTCTGGTCTGCGTCAGCCGCATTCGGTGCTGCTCGGCCTCCCACACCTCGGATTCCTTCACCCGGTACCGGATGATCAGACTGACCAGCGCCGGGATGATGCTCAGCCCGAACAGCCAGCGCCATGACAACCCGAGGCGGTCCATCACCAACAGCGAGGCCAGTGTTGCGAGCAGGTAGCCGAATGCGTAGCCCTCTTGCAGCAGGCCGGAGAAAAAGCCGCGTCGCTCGGCCGGGACCTTCTCCATCGCGAGCGCGGCGCCCAGACCCCACTCACCGCCCATCCCGATGCCGTAAAGCAGCCGCAGGATCACCAGCACAGTGAAATTCGGTGCGAACGCGCACAGGAAGCCGACTATCGAATAGAACGTCACGTCCACCATCAGCGGTAGCCGCCGGCCCACCCGGTCGGCCCACAGCCCGAACAGCAATGCGCCCACCGGTCGCATCAGCAGGGTGGCGGTTGTCAGGAATGCGACCTCGGTCCTGGTGTGGTGGAAGGTCTTCGCGATATCGGCATAGACCAACACGACCAGGAAGTAATCGAAGGCGTCCATCGTCCAACCGAGCAGCGCCGCGATGAATGAGTTGCGCTGATCGTTGGTGAGCGGCAGTTTTCCGGGCACTCGCACCATGTATCACACCGACGGCGACGGCGTGGGTGTGCAGGAGGAAATCAACCCTTCTCGATGGTGTCCCAAAGCTCGACCATGTTGTGCAGAATTTCCTCTGCGAAGCCGAGCCCGGCGAGATGGCTCTCCCCGGGCAGGTGGTACAGCTCCGCGTCGGGCAACCTGCTGACGACGTGCTGGCCATGAGCGAACGGGACGATGTGGTCGCGGTCGCCGTGCCACCAGCGGACCGGGATCTTCACCTGCTCGAGCCGAAATCCCCAGTCCCGCGCGAAGACGATGACATCGGCGAACGGCGCAGCGAGCTGCTTGCGGGCGCCGTTGAGCAGATCGTCGAGGAACATCGCCTTGAATTCCGGCCGCACCAGCAGACGCCGATCGCCTTCGGGGGATACCGCCGCGTAGAGGTACAACGCGGGCTCAGCAACCGGCCGGATCATCCGGATCAGACCGACCGCCGCCCATCGGATCGGTAATCCGGCCACCTCGAGCACCGGCGCCACCACCGAACCGAGCGCCATCACTCCGCCGCCGATCGCGTCCGGGCCGACCGTCGGCGCGACGCCGCCGAGCACGCCGACCGCCACGATGCGATCGGGTATCGCCGCCGCGCACCCGAGGGTGTACGGACCGCCGCCGGAGAGGCCGATGACGGCCATCTTGTCGATGCCCAGGGTGTCCGCGACGGTGCGCAGGTCGTCGGCGAATGCGGCAACGGTGTCGTATTGGTAGGGCGTGGAGGCCCCGATTCCGGGACGGTCGATGCCGATCAGCCGGATGTGGTTTTCCTCGGCGTAGACCCGGGCTTCGGTCGGGATCTGCCGCCGCGCACCCGGGGTGCCATGCAGCCAGAAGATCGCGCGTCCCTGCGGGTCGCCGAACTCGGCGAACCCGAGCTGACGATCGTCGCCGACCGCGATGTTGCCTTCCAGCTTGGGACGAGCAATAGCGATAACCATTACCGCAGTGTTACATAGAGCCCACCAGGCAGCGGTATGCCTCCGAAGGACCTCTGGAGTAGCGCATGCAGATCATCGATGCCGACGGACACGTCGCCGAGAACCCATCGCTCGCGATCGAGGCCATGAAGCGCTGGCCGGACCGCGTCAAGGCCAGCGCCGACGGGAAACCCCGGTTGGTCATCGAGGGCCGCAACTATCCCGAAGACAGCGGCCCGGGCGCCGGCTGCCCACCCGACCACGGGATCAGCAAGGCGTCGGACATCAACTGCCGGTCGGTCGAGGGCGTGCTCGGCGACGCCGACCGCGATCACATCAACACCATGGTGCTGTATCCCAGCCTGGGGCTGTGCGCGCCCAGCCTCGAGGATCCGGAATTCGCCGCCGGGTTCGCCCGCCTCTACAACCAGTGGATCGCCGATTTCTGCGACCCGGCGGCCGGCCGATTGCGCGGCGTTGCGGTGGCCCCGGTCGAGCATGGACAGTTGGCGATCGACGTCATGCGAGAGGCCAAAGATCTCGGGTTGGTGGCCACCCTCGTCCCGCCGGCACTCAAGACGCGCAACCTCGACCACCCGGACCTCGATCCGTTTTACGCCGCGGCGGTCGAACTCGGAATGCCGCTCGGCATTCACGGTGCGCCCGGCATCCATCTGCCGAAGATCGGTGTCGACCGCTTCACCAACTACATCCAGGTGCACTGCATCAGCTTTCCGTTCGACCAGATGACGGCGATGACAGCGATGGTGTCCGGCGGCGTTTTCGATCGGCATCCCGGATTACGGGTGGCCTTCCTCGAGGCGGGCGTGGGCTGGGTGCCGTTCTTCATCGACCGCCTGCACGAGCATTTCGAAAAGCGCGGCGACTGGATCGAGCGTGGCTGGCAACGTGATCCGCAGGAGTACGTCCAGGCCGGCAACATATTCGTGACCTGCGAGCCGGAGGAGCCGATCCTGCCCGGCGTCATCGACGTACTCGGCGACGACTTCATCATGTTCGCCAGCGACTACCCGCACTGGGACGGCGAGTGGCCCGAAAGCACGAAGCACCTGCGCACGCGCCCGGACATCAGCGAAGACACCCGCGCGAAAATCGGCGGGCGCAACGCGCAGCGCTTCTACGGTCTCAACTGAGGACGATCGACCTGGCGATCAGTGCGCCTGCCATTCCGGAGGTCGTTTTTCGGCGAATGCACGCGGACCCTCTTTTGCGTCCTGGGTCGCGAAAATCCGGTCGCTGTGCGAAGTTTCGTTCGCATACGCAGATTGCAGATCAAGCGCCAGGCCCTCGACAGCCGACTGCTTCGTCGCCGACACGGCAAGCGGCGCGTTAGCCGCGATGCGCTCGGCGTATTCATAGGCGTTATCCATCAACTGGTTCGCCGGCACCACACGGTTGATCAGCCCCATCGCGAGCGCGCGGTCGGCGTCCACCATGTCCGCGGTCAACAGCAACTCCATCGCAAACGCGTAAGGCATCTGGCGAGGCAGCCGCACGGTGCTGCCGCCGCCCGCGAACAATCCGCGCTTCGGCTCCATCACGGCGAATCGTGCCTCGGGCACAGCGACCCGAATGTCGGTGGAGGTCAACATCTCGAATCCGCCCGCGACGCACACGCCGTTGACGGCGGCGACGATCGGCTTGTAGATCGGAAACTGGTGCAGGACAGCGTGAATAGCGTCAGTTTTGTTCCAGCCGGAAGGCTGCGGCAAGTCGCCGGTCAGCTCAGGAATGAACTTCTTGAGATCGGCGCCGGTGCAAAAATCGCGACCGACACCGGTGATGACGGCAACCCACGCGTCGGCATCGTCGCGAAAGGCGGCCCAGGCGTGGGCAAGATCGCGGAAATGAGCCATGTCGAGCGAATTACGAGTCTCGCGTCTGTTGATCGTGATCGTGACGATGCGACCGTCCCGCACGTAGTCGATGCTCACCGCGTCCTTCGGGATTCGCAGTTGCTATCTTTGCAATGATAGTAAATCACCCGGGCTGTGCTCTGGCCAGCGTCTGCTAGGTGCTTATTTGGCACTCGTATAGCCCGGGGTGCCGGGCGAATGCGCGGGCACTATCCTTAGGCGGATCGACGCCTTAGCCGATACCCTCTTTCGTGCAGCTGTCGGGACGGAAGTTGGTGACGACCGTCGACCTGAGCTGGACCATTCACAGAATTGAGAGGCCATGGGCGAATTCGATCCACATGAAGGTGAAGCACAGACGATTGTGAGTCTCGCTGAGGCGGCGATGCACATGTACCGGGCTGCTATCGATTCGCTGCCTTTCCCTGAGGACAAGAAGTTCCAGAAACGGGCCGAGGTGGTTCTCACCGGCATGCGGAAATTGCGCGCGGCGCTGACGCAGGCGGCAAGCCACAGCAGGCCGAGCCCCACGGTCATGATGGCGCTCAGCGATGTCCGCCGGCGCTACGACGATCTGATGGAGCGTGCCGCGGACGCTCCCGGAGCAACGCTCGGCCAACAGCTTTACCACGCGCGCATCCACGCCAAGCTGACGGCGCAGGAGGCGGCCTACGGTGTAGGACTTCCATCAGATCTGCCGGACGAGCTCGAAGCCGGCGGTGCTCCGACCGACAAGGAGACGCCGCTGGTGCAACAGCTGATTGCGTCGATCCGCGCGGTCGCGGGACTAGAGGACGTCGACTACCCGCTGCCACCCGTCGAGGAGCATGTCGAGGGCTGGGACGAAGCGCTGGCAGTGAACGGCGCCGGCGAAGAGGCTAACGCGGCAGCTCACTAACTGCGGGCTACCCCGAAGCCGACCATCACCGAATGGGAAGGCCCGTCAGCGCCCTGGCGATGACGAGTCGCTGGATCTCGCTGGTGCCTTCAAAGATGGTGAAAATCTTGGCATCCCGATGCATCCGCTCGACGGGGTAGTCGCGGGTGTAGCCGTTGCCGCCGAGGATTTGGATCGCTTCATCGGTGACGTACACCGCGGTCTCGCTGGCGTACAACTTGGCCATCGAGCCCTCGGCTGAGGTGAACGGCTTGTTGTTTCGTTGCATCCAGCTGGCCCGCCAGACCAGCATCCGGGACGCGTCGATGCGGCTTTTCATGTCGGCCAACTTGAACGCGATCGCCTGGAATTCGGCGATTTTGCGGCCGAACTGTTCGCGCTGACCCGAGTATTCCAGCGCGTACTCATAGGCGGCGCGCGCGATACCCAGGGCCATCGCACCCACAGTGGGACGCGTGCGTTCGAACGTCATCATCGCGGCCTGGCTCGACGTGCGATGCCCTTCCTTGATTTTGGCGATCCGGCGCTCGAAACGCTCTCGGCCGCCGAGGATCAGCTCACCGGAGATGCGGACGTCGTCGAGCACTACCTCAGCGGTGTGGGACGCCCTAATACCGTGCTTTTTGAATTTTTGCCCCTGCGATAGGCCCTTCGTGCCGGGAGGCACGATGAACGTCGCCTGGCCCCGAGTGCCTAAGTCAGGTTCGACCGATGCCACCACCACGTGCACATTGGCGATTCCGCCGTTGGTCGCCCACGTCTTGGTGCCGTTGAGCACCCACTCGTCGGCGGCTTCGTCGTACTTCGCTCTGGTGCGAACAGCTCCAACGTCAGAGCCGGCACCGGGTTCGGAGGAACAGAACGCGGCCAGCTTGGGATCGCCGGGAGTGCCGAACATCTGCGGCAGCCATTCGCCAATCTGCTGCGGAGTCCCGTTGGCGGCCAGCGCTGCCGCGGCAAGCCCGGTAGCCATGATCGACAACGCGATCCCGGCGTCACCCCAGAACATTTCCTCGAATACCGTCGGCATGCCCAGGCCGCTGGATTCGGCCGCCATCTGGGCGAACAGGTCGGGGGTGTACAGCCCGACCTTGGCCGCCTCTTGGATGATCGGCCACGGGGTTTCTTCCCGCTCGTCCCATTCGGCGGCCGCCGGGCGGATCACCGACTCGGCAAATTCGTGCACCCAGTCACGGACGTGGACCACTTCCTCCGATAACTCCATCGAAAAGGTGGCGTCCATCAGCGCTCCTATCAGTGATCTGGGCCGCACTGTCTTGCCGTACTGTCGGCCGGCACCCTACAGTAAACGCTTGTGCACTGAGTGGACAAATCAGCAGCTCAGCCGCACACTTCGAGCTTCCGAAGAGGGACACATGCGGCGCAGTGATATCCAAGCGGTCGGCCATCTGGCGGGGGAGGCGTCGTCGATGGTGACAGCCCTGGTGCGGGGGATGCACGCCGGGATCGCCGGGCGGGTATTCGCTTCGATCGGGCCGCCGGCAGCACCGACCAGACTGATCCATGATGGGCTGACGCGCGCGATCTATGGCGGTGTGGACCGAGGTATTCGCGGCGCAACCCAGGCCGCCGGCGCGGTGGCCGCTGAACTCTGGGGTGACGACGGCGACGAAGCTCTCGAATCGCGCACCACCTCGGCTGCGGTGCTCGCTGCCGTCAATGGCATATACGGGGATGAGTTGACCGAGCGCGACAACTCGCTCGCGAGCCCGATGGCCATCCGGCACCGCGGCAAGGTCGTTCCGCCGACACCCGACGGCCTTGCCGCGGCGTTTCCGTCGGCCACCGAACGGGTCGTGCTGTTTGTGCACGGCTGGTGTCTTACCGAGCGGTCATGGTCTCGGCGCCCACCCGAGGACACTGAGGAAAAAGACAGCCGGACTTATGGCGAACGGCTGCGCGAGGACGTGGGATTCAGCCCGGTACGCCTGCGTTACAACACCGGGCTGCACGTGTCGGTCAACGGCCGAGCGCTCGCCGAAATACTGGACCGATTGCACTCCGACTGGCCGGTCCCCATCTCCGAGCTTGTGCTGGTGGGCCATTCGATGGGTGGGCTGGTGGCGCGCAGCGCGTGCCATTACGGCGCCGAGCAACAACATCGATGGACCGACGCGGTCAGTCACGTAGTGTGCCTCGGCTCGCCGCATCTGGGGGCCGATCTGGAGAAGGGCGTGAGCGTCGCATCGTGGGCCTTGGCCCGGCTGCCCGAAACCCGAGCCATCGCAGCCTTTTTGAACGCGCGCAGCGACGGAGTCAAAGATCTGCGCTTCGGCGCCTGCCTTGATGAGGACTGGCGCGACGTCGATCCGGACGAGTTCCTACGCGATCGTTGCCACGAGACGCCGTTCCTGCCGCGTGCCACCTACCATTTCGTCGCGGCCACCGTCACGCCGCCGCTGCTCGGAATCATCGCCGGCGATCACTTGGTGCGGTTGCACAGCGCAGCAGGCCGCGGCAGATCGCGGCGCATTCCCTTTGACGCCGAACACGGACTGACGCTGACCGGGTTGAACCACCTGGACTTGCTGAATCATCCGCTGGTCTACGCGAAGCTCCGCGACTGGCTGACGCCCTCCCCGGGCACGGCGGCGATGCGCGCTGCCACGTCGGCCGCGACGGCCAACGTCCTGGGGTCTTCGGCAGCCGAGTAACGGTCGGCGACAGTGTCGTAGCTGGCTCCCGCTATCGATCCGTGGTCGGCGGGTAACTCGGCCACCTGCACCGGCCAGTCGTTCTGCCGGAGCGCGGAGGCGAAATCGCGGCTGACCGCGACTGGAATGACGTCATCGGCCAGGCCGTGCAGCAAGGTGAACGGGCCGGGCTTTGCGTCGCCGGTGAGCTGGGTGGCCGGGACTCGGCCGAAGATCGGATCGGTGACCATGAAGGCGCCGGCCAGGCAGACGGTGTGGGCGAAGGCAACGCCGATCCGGCGGGCCCGGATCGTCAGCCCGGCCGCCGCGACGCCGCCCATCGACCAGCCGACCAGTACCAGGCCGTCGGGGTCGTCGACCCGCTTACGGGCGAAATGCACCGACTTGAGCAGATCGGCGCGCCCGGCGTCGTCGGCGTGTGAGTTCCAGTCGGGGACGACGACGCCCAAGCCATGGCCGACCAGTAGCTCGGCGAGCGGCCGGACGGCGGCGCGGGCGTCGGGCTGCTGGCCGTGCCACAACAGCACGGTGCGTTGCGCGGGTTTGCCGGAGACATCGACCAGCCGACCGGGTGCGTATTCGACGGTCTGCATACCCTCCAGGCTGCCCTACCGCCTACCCCTCACGGCTTCGGCGGTGGTGGTGGCGGTGGTGCCCCGCCTCCGAGAAGGCCGCCGAGGATATTCAACGGGATTCCTGCCTCCGCGGGTGTCTTTCCCGGGTCGGGGACTGCGGCGTCGTTCTTCTGCCACGGCTGACAACCGTCGGTCTTGAACGCTTTGTCGGTCGGGTCGATCCGCACTACCTGCGGCTTTTTGCTCAACGCGTTGTCGACCAGCTGTTTGCCGTCGTCACCGGAGCCGACCCGTTTCCAATAGCAGGTGCCGCTACCGACCGGTCCCGCGGAGGTGTAGGTGCCGGGCACGATGTCGGTTCCCACCGCGTAGGTGCCGTCGTGGTCGATGGTCGTCTTCGCCCCAGGCGGCGGCGCTCCGGGCGGCGGCCCCGGAGCCGGTCCAGGCGGCGGCGCCGGTGGGTCGGCACTGGCAAGGCCGGCAGCCGCACCCCAGCTCAGCGCAATGAGCGCCGCCGCGGCAACAACGGTTGACTTCGACCTCACGAATAGCAGCATACGGGGTTCGCGGGGCCCGCGCCCGAACCCGATTGCGCTGTTAGGCGGTTTTGGTGAGCAGCGGCAACAGCATCCTGCGGCGCGCCGAGGTCGCATCGGCGAAGTAGTGCAGCGCCTCGTGCACCGTGACGAAGACCGGGAAGCTGGATTCCTCTTGGGTGACCAGCAGCGCCGTGTTCACCGCTTGGCTGGGGACCACCGACCACTCGACCAAGGCGGCGGTGCAGACCGCATCGATCCGGTAGAGGAGTCGAACAGCCTGTTCTGCAAACGAATCCAGAGTCGACAAGTCAAGGACAAACGGCTTGTCCGGCAGGATGAAACGCTTGGTGTAGTCGCTGACCTGGTCGACGTTCGTCGAGTCGACCGCGCCGGTGATCGTGACGACGGTTCCGAGGCTGCGGCACTGTGCCCGCACCGCGGCACCGTCGCAGTCGAATGGGAGATGGGCGTGACGGGGGGACACGCAGGCACCTGCGGTGTCACTTGAATCGGTCATGCGAGGCCCCCCAGTTCTCAAACGCGGTTGCTGCAACATCGGGTTGAGGGATGAGCTCAACTTGTTTGAGACGCTAATTGGCTACTCTAAGGTCACTGGGGTGCAGCCTTTAATACTTTGCTAAGAAACATTTTTCAGTTACCGCCCAGTAGCTTCCTAGGCAAGCCGTTTGACCGACCCCGCATAGCCGAGCGCGTGCTCGTAGATCTCGAGGTTGTCGCGAGAAATCTTCGCGTGGACCGGACGTTCGAGAAGGAATCGCAGCACGCGGTTGAAGGCGTGATAGGTCTCGTGAAAGGTCAGCACGGTGGTGCCGTCGGGTTGTTCCTCGAGTTCGTGGTAACCCTCGGCGCGCGACCACAGCGGCTTGCCGATCGCCACATAGCGCGAGAGCTTGTTGACTCTCGCCTCGGTGACGGTCTCCCACGAACGCCCCTTGCCGCCCGACAGCAGGTACTTGGGCACGGGGAAGACACAGGTGCGGACCAGTCCCTCGCCGGCTTCGTCACCTTCGTTGAGGATCTCCATGCTGCCGGTCGGCCACTCGAGCACGCGTGGCTTGGGCGAGTTCGGTGGCGCCGGTGGATGCAACACCCGCCATACCTTTTTCGGAGGCGCGTCGACGTGAAATCGCACGGTGTAGGACTGCATCAGCTTTCTCCAACCGGCTGTTGCCAGGTATCCCAGTAAGTAACGGTCTCCGCGGACGGCCGGACGGCCGGCCGGAAATCTGTGCCAATCGTGTAGGCCACCGGGAACAGCGCGGCCTGGGTGACGGTGTCGGGAATGCCCAGCAGCTCGGCGACCTCCCGCTCCTTGGCCAAATGCATTGTCGTCCAGACCGATCCGAGTCCGCGGGAGCGAAGGGCGAGCAGGAAGCTCCAGCCGGCCGGGATGATCGACGCCCAAGCCGACGCAGCGGTCAGCATGGTGGAGTTATCGATGCGGTTCTCCAGGCAGGGGATGACATGCACGGGAACTTGGCCGAGGGTGTCAGTGAGGCTGAACGCGCTGGCGTACACGCGCTGAGTTTGCGGGTCGGACGTGTCCTTGGCGGCGAGTGCAAGATAATCAGCGCCGATGCTGCTGTAGATCTTCGCGATCGCGGCGCGCTTGTCCGCATCGGTGATCACCAGCCACCGCCAATCCTGCGTGTTGCTTGCCGTCGGCGCTTGCATCGCTAGTTGTATGCACTCGAGGATCACGTCACGACCGACCGGCCGGGTCAGGTCCAGACGTTTGCGCACCGATCGGGTGGTGCTCAGCAATTCGTCGACAGTGGCCCTATCCATCCCGTCCAACCTCTCCTTCCTGCTGTGCTCAGAGGTCGATCGCACATGACTGATCGACGCCGAGCACGGTCAACGACCGTCCCAGGCCAAGGAAGACCGCGACACACAGTGTGAGATCGAGGATTTCTTCGTCGCTGAAGCTTTCACGCAGCCGCCCGAAGAACGCGTCGTCGATCGATCCATGGTCATTCGCGAATCGCTCGGCGTACTCGATGGCAAGACGTTGCCGCGCCGTGTAGCCGGGGTAGGTGGCGTAGGCCGCGACGTTCTCATACAGCTCCGGCGAGACGCCCGCTTCGAGCACCGAATCCGCGCGGAAGTCCGAGCACGCGACGCAGTCGTTGATCTGCGCGATCCGCATCCTGGCCAGCTCGCGCTCGTGCGGGGGCAGAATGCTCTGCTGGTACGCGCCGCGAATCATCCGCTCGACCATGTCGCCGAGTTGCGGGCGCAGCGTCCAAATCATTGCGGCCTCACCACCGGGGCCGTCCGGCACATCAAGCCTAGCCACGGCGACGATGCGGCCGGAACGGCCGAGGACGAGTTTGGCAATCAGGCTTGGCCATGGATGCGAGCAAACCAGATGTTTGGCTCGACTGTCCAGGTTACGGCCCGTGGACAGGACAGGATGCCCGGATTACCGTCCATTGGGCGAAGGCGCGGTGCAGCGCTCGCGCAGGAGGTCCCGCGGCATGCTCTTCATGCACGAGGTACACACGGTGCGGGGACGCGCCGAGGACGAGTTCGAGGCCGCATTCCGAGACGGCTGGATGGCCACGCTCGGTGCTGGTGACGAAGCCCGATTGCTCTGGTACGCAAACCAGGCCCACGGCAGTGGACCCGCCTACACCGTCGTCACCGTGACGGCCATTCGCGACGGAGCAGCGTGGGAGCGCTTGGCCCTACGGATCCAGAAAGGCGCTCTGCGGCAATGGATGCGCGAGCTCGACGAGCTCCGCCACGACGTCGACGCCAAGCTCCTCGTTGCGCTTCCGTGGTCGCCCCTTGAGGACGTCTCCTTCGACGAGGTGCCCGTCGATGGACGCGAACACGAGCTGACTCTCTACATGGAGGACACCATGTGGCCCTACGAGGACAAGTTCGCCGAATACATCGACCGCTGCGGTGAGGTGTACGCCAGGGGCCTCGACCGGCCCGCATCGATGCTGACGATCCAGGCTGCGTTCCAGCCCGCGTTGGGTAGTCACCTGCGCCGCGAAGTGGTTCTGATGCAGCGCATCCGCCAGCCGGAAGCACTGCTCAACCTCCTTCGGACCGAGATCCCGCCGGACTACCGCGCACCGGGAACCTGGATGTACGACGCATTGGACCTGCGCGACCAATGGACCAGCCGGCTGCTTCGCACCTCCTCGTGGTCACCCCTCTACTGAGCCGCGCATGAACATCGGCATGATCGTCGATCCCGCCGCCGCCGGCGACCCGGACCGCGTCGCGCTCATTATCGGCCAGCGCGTCATCGGCTACGGCCAACTGGCAGCGGCCATCGAACGCTGCGCCGCCGGACTGGCTGCCAATGGTGTGACGGCCGGAACCCGCATCGCCGTCGTCGACGGCGGCAGCCTGCTTTCCATCGCATCCGTACTCGGCGCAGCGCGCATCGGTGCGGCGGCAGCGCTGATGAACCCCGCGCTCACACCGCCAGAGCTGCGGAGCCTGATACACAATGCGGGATGCGCCGACGTCGGGGTCGCGGGAGAGGCATACGCGGACCGGCTCCGTGAAGCGGGCGCGAGCAAGGCATTGACAGCCGCTGATCTATTGAGCGACAACCCGATTCCCGCGGCGACGACAGCCGACGGGATCGACGATCGCGACGCCCTGGTGCTGTTCACCAGCGGTACCACCGGGCTCCCGAAAGCGGTCGGAATCACCAACGGGCAACTGAGCACTCGGATCGGGGGAATAGGGCTTCCGTTCCGCCCGGACTCAGCGCCCACCGTGGCGATGATGTGTGTCCCGTTCTTCCACGTCGGTGGCTCGCTGGGCATTCTCGGCAGCCTCTACTCAGGCAACACCTCGGTCGTGCAGGAACGGTTCGACGCCGCAGAGTGGTTGCGACTGGTGCAGGAGCATCGGGTGCGCACCGCATTCCTGGTGCCGACCATGCTCCAGCGGATCCTCGACCATCGCGACTTCGCCGGCACCGACCTGACCTCGCTAGTCGCCATCGCCTACGGGGCGGCGGCGGCGCCCGTCGCATTGGTGCGCCGGGCGATGGCTGCCCTGCCGCATGTCGCGTTTGCCAACGTGTTTGGCCAGACCGAAACCCTCGGCGCCTACACCACCTTGTTGCCGGAGGACCACCGCAATCCCAATCGCGTGGGCTCGGTAGGGCGGCCACTGCCCGGGGTGGAAGTCCGAGTGGTCGACCCCGACACAGGAACCGACGTCGAGGCGGATGTTGTCGGCGAGTTGTGGGTGAACACCAGCCAGAACGTCACCGAAGGCTGGCTACATACCGGTGACCTCGCCCATCAGGATGCGGAGGGCTACATCTACCCCAGCGGCCGGCTCATCGACACCATCAACCGTGGGGGAGAGAAGTTCGGGCCGATCGAGGTCGAGGAAGCACTGCGTACCCATCCGGCGGTGAGCGACGTCGCGGTCGCCGGGATTACCGACGAGGAGATGGGTCAGCGGGTTGGCGCGGCGGTGGTGGCTCATCTCCCCGTGACGCTCGACGAGCTGCGGTCGCACTGTCGTGACCGCATCGCCTATTTCAAGCTGCCTGAGCGGCTCATGATCGTCGACCGCATCCCGTACAACGAGACCGGCAAGGTCAACCGCCGCCGACTCTCCCTGTTGATCGCAGACAACGCGTAAGCGACCGAAAGGAATCGCCGTGCTGTTCCTTCACGAAACCCACCGGGTCGTCGGCGCTCGCGAGGACGACTTCGAGGCGGCCTACCGCGAGGGCTGGATGCCCACCCTCGCGCAAGAGGGGAACGCTCGGTTGCTTTGGTACACCAACCATGCTCACGGCTCGGGAGTGGCATACAACGTGGTCACTGTCACCGGCATCGCCGACGGCGCGGCGTGGGAAAGCCTCGCCCGCCGGGCGCAACGAGGCGATCTGACCACATGGATGCGCGAATTGGACAATCTGCGCCACGAGGTCAACGGCAAGATCCTGCTGCCGGTCGAATGGTCGCCGCTGCAAGAAGTGGACCTGACGACCGTGCCCACCGACGGTGCAACGCATCCCCCGAGTTTGTTCATGGAGGACACCGGATGGCCTTACGCCCCGCTGGACGACTACATCCGCTCGTGGGATGAGATCTACTACCGAGTGCTTTCCAAAGCCCCGCCCGGGAGACGAGTGCTCGAAATCCAAGCCTGCTTCCAGGTAGCGCACGGCAGCCACAAACGCCGAGAGGCGATGCTGTGGCAGAAGATTGACGCGACCAACGACTACGCCGCCCTGAAGCATCTGCTGACTACGGATATCCCACCCGAGCACCGCGGACCCGGCACCTATATGTTCGAAGCGCTGAAGTATCGCGATCAGTGGGAGAGCCGCTTGCTTCGGACTTCTGCGTGGTCACCCCTGTACTGATCGAGGACTAAAACCTTTCTCTCCGTTCAGGATTCGGTAGCATTCAGCCGCCATCTCGGCGACGATGTCGGCCGCCGGGCGAATCTTGTCGATGCGTCCGATCGCCTCGCCGACGAATATCGCGGCGACGTCGAAGTCCTCAGCCGCGACAGCGGTTTCAAAGGTGCTCACTGCATCGTCCAGCGACGACAGCAGTTCGGGCTCGTTGCCATGCCAGCCGTCGACGAAGGGGTTGCTCAACGTCCGCTCGTTGTATTGCGGCGGCCAATCCAGCCGCCGCACAACGTCATAGACCCGCGTGCGGTAGGTGTCGTCTCCGCTGGCCCGAAGGGCCCGCTGCTGCGCCCGCGGCGATACCAGCGCCTCAGGCGAGGCCCAAAATCTGGTGCCGACCAGCGCGCCATCGGCGCCGAGGGTGAGCGCCGCCGCGAGCCCTCGCCCGTCAACGACACCGCCTGCGGCAAGCACAAGCGTTTCGGGTGAACGTTGCGCTGCGAGGTCGACGACGTCGGGCACCAATGTGAACGTCGAACGCACAGTCATTCCATGCCCGCCTGCCTCACCGCCCTGTGCCACCAGGATTTCCGCACCGGCATCCAGAGCCTGACGCGCCTGGTCGAGCGTCTGGACCTGTGCGATCAGTGGGACGCCGGCGGCGTGGATGCGGTCGGCGAACGGCTGCAGATCACCGAACGACAGCATGATCGTTGCCGGCTGCCGCTCCAGCGTCTGATCAAGTAGCTCGGGCTTGCGGGCCAGGCTCCAGGTGATGAAGCCGCATCCAACCCGCGTGCCCTCGGCCAGGGCGAATTCACGCTGCAGCCAGTCCGAGTCGCCATAGCCGCCACCAATGAGGCCCAGCCCGCCGCCCGATGTCGCGGCTGCGGCGAGCCGGCCCCCCGAAATCAATGCCATCGGCGCGGCGAGAATCGGATGTTCGATGTCGAAGAATTCGGTGAGGCGGGTTTGCAGTGATTGCAGCGACTTCGGGGTCTTGGGTGACATGGCCGCACTCACTTGAGCTCTCCGGTGAGGAACTGTGC
>Ga0209248_10000141_pt1 | contig 24872 bp, 23 predicted proteins | sample BogFormECP04_OM1_FD_188241 | JGI IMG/M metagenome (GOLD analysis project Ga0209248, IMG submission 188241) | Bog forest soil microbial communities from Calvert Island, British Columbia, Canada - ECP04_OM1 (SPAdes) (version 2) | ecosystem: Environmental > Aquatic > Freshwater > Wetlands > Bog ... | reverse complement strand
GGCGTGCCCCGATCCTCTTCCAGGGCGGGGATCATGAACGCGACGCCATTGATGAAGACGAATGCGCTCGCCGTCACCACCAGCGACACGACGACGATCGACCAGCGTCGGCCCGCACTGAGTTTGACCGTGCCGGTCGGCTCCGTCGGCATCAATCCATGCTCGCACAGCGATGTGAGCAGTGGGGCTATAGCGACAACCGGCCCGGCTGCGTGGGTCTCGCCGGTACATCACTAGGCTCGGGCAAATGCGCCTTGGCCGAATTGCCAGTCCTGACGGTGTCGCGTTTGTCAGCATCGACGGCGAGCTGGACGATCCTGGCGTGATGACTGCCCGCGAGATCGCCGAGCATCCCTTCGGCACCCCGACTTTCACCGGCCGCTCCTGGCCGCTGGCCGACGTGCGACTGCTGGCCCCGATGCTGGCGAGCAAGGTGGTCTGCATCGGCAAGAACTACGCCGATCACATCGCCGAGATGGGCGGTCTGACCGGCCCGGCGCCGGCCGACCCGGTGATCTTCCTCAAGCCCAACACGGCGATCATCGGGCCGAATGTGCCCATCCGACTGCCAATTGACGCATCGCCCGTGCATTTCGAGGGCGAGCTGGCCGCCGTCATCAGTCGGCCGTGCAAGGACGTCTCGGCTGCGCACGCTGCCGAAAGCATTCTGGGCTACACCATTGCCAACGACGTGTCGGCCCGCGACCAACAGCAGGCCGATGGCCAGTGGACGCGTGCGAAGGGCCACGACACGTTCTGCCCCGTCGGGCCGTGGATTGTCACCGATGTCGATCCGGCCGACCTCGAGCTGCGCACCGACGTCAACGGCGAAGTCAAGCAGGACAGCCGCACCTCGTTGATGATCCACGACGTCGGCGCGATCGTGGAATGGATTTCGGCGGTGATGACGTTGTTGCCGGGCGATCTCATTCTCACCGGTACGCCGGCGGGTGTGGGGCCCATCGAAGATGGTGACACGGTCAGCGTGACGATCGCGGGAATCGGAACCCTGACCAATCCCGTTGTCCGCAAAGGAAAATCGTGACTGACGAGGTCGGCGTCCGGGTCCGGTTCTGCCCGTCGCCCACCGGTGTACCGCACGTCGGCTTGATCCGGACCGCACTGTTCAACTGGGCCTACGCGCGGCACACCGGCGGCACGTTCGTGTTCCGCGTTGAGGACACCGACCCCGAACGCGACAGCGAGGAAAGCTATCTGGCGCTGTTGGATGCGCTGCGCTGGCTCGGGCTGAATTGGGACGAGGGTCCCGAGGTGGGTGGAGCTTACGGCCCGTACCGGCAGTCGCAGCGCAGCGACATCTACCGCGACGTGGTGGCCCAGCTGCTGGCTTCGGGTGAGGCCTACGAGGCTTTCTCGACGCCTCAGGAAGTCGAGGCCCGCCATCTGGCGGCCGGCCGCAGTCCGAAACTGGGCTACGACAACTTCGACCGTGAGCTGACAGCGCAGCAGCGAGCGGCGCATCTGGCCGAGGGCCGTAAACCGGTGGTGCGGTTGCGGATGCCCGATGAAGATCTGGGCTGGGACGACTTGGTCCGCGGGGAGACTACCTTCGCGGCGGGCGTCGTGCCCGATTTCGCGTTGACCCGGGCAACCGGGGATCCGTTGTACACGTTGGTCAATCCGGTCGACGACGCGCTGATGAAAATCACCCACGTGTTGCGCGGCGAGGACCTGTTGCCGTCGACTCCGCGGCAGATCGCGCTGTACAAAGCGCTGATCCGCATCGGGATAGCGGATCGGGTTCCGGAATTCGCTCACCTGCCAACGGTATTGGGCGAAGGTACCAAAAAGCTGTCGAAACGCGACCCGCAGTCTAATCTGTTCGCCCATCGAGACCGTGGCTTCATCCCGGAGGGGCTGCTGAATTACCTTGCGCTGCTTGGCTGGGCGATCGCCGCCGACCGCGACGTGTTCAGCCTGGACGAAATGGTGGCCGCGTTCGACGTCGCTGATGTCAACGCCAACCCGGCACGGTTCGACCAGAAAAAGGCCGACGCGATCAACGCCGAGCACATCCGGCTTCTGGCCGTCGAAGATTTCACCGACAGGCTGCGCGACTACTTCGAAACGCATGGTCACCAGACCGGGCTGGATGATGTGCGGTTCGCGGTGGCCGCCGGCCTCGTGCAAACCCGCATCGTCGTGCTCGGTGACGCGTGGGATCTTTTGAAGTTCTTTAACGACGACCAGTACACGATCGACCCCAAAGCCGCGGCCAAGGAGCTGGGTACCGATACCGGCCCAGTACTCGATGCCGCGGTGACGGCACTGGATGGGCTGTCGGGCTGGACGGTGACCGATATCGAGGCCGCCCTCAAAGGCGCGTTGGTCGAGGCGCTCGGGCTCAAGCCGCGCAAGGCTTTCGGCCCGATCCGGGTGGCCATCACCGGATCCTTGGTCAGCCCGCCGCTATTCGAGTCGATGGAGCTGCTCGGACGCGAGCGCAGTCTGCAGCGGCTGCGGCAAGCCCGCGAGCAGGTCGGGCGTACGTGAGAAGCGACCGAATTGTTTGGTAGTCTGCACGTCGGCCCTTGGGCAGCTGGCAGCAGCGGCCGCGCGACCCTCACGTCGTCTGCGGGAAGCGTTTGACCAGCGGTTTTAGGCAGTCAATGGGGTATGGTGTAATTGGCAACACAGCTGATTCTGGTTCAGCCATTCTAGGTTCGAGTCCTGGTACCCCAGCAGGGTTTTTGCAGGGTTTATCCAACGTTCTTTCCACCGCTGAGCAATTAGGTGGGCGTATACCGGTGAGCTATGCTGGCACCTCGGATCGGTTCCGGCCCCGTCGTCTAGCGGCCTAGGACGCCGCCCTCTCACGGCGGTAGCGTGGGTTCGAATCCCATCGGGGCTACAAACAAGAATTACTGGCCGGTCCCCAGCACGGCGGGTGCAGTCGATCCGCCCACCGGCATGGCCGGCAAGCCCAGCTTGCGGTGATCCCAGGAACGCGACCGACGAGCCACGATGCGCACGCAGACCCGCTTGTTCATCATCTGCTCGACGAACGGCTTCATTTCGTCGCTGTAGGGACCGGTGTAGCGCTCCCACACACTGACTCCGACCCGGTGCGAGACGTCGGGATCGTCGACAATCTCAGCGATGCCTTCGAAGGACACTCCACGCAAGGTGTCATAGGTGTCGCCGTCTTCGATGAGGAAGCTCACCCGCGGGTCTCGTGTGACGTTGACCGCCTTCTGCGACTTGGCCTTGGTTTCCAGCCAGATTTCGCCGTCAACCACGGCGTACCACATCGCAGTCAAGTGCGGCTGGCCGTAGGAGCCAATGGTGGCTAGCGTTCCGGTGCGGCTCTTGACGACAAAATCGGCGATCTCGTCCTCGGACATGACGATGCTCGCGCGCTGGTTGGTTCCCATGGCGACAGTGTGTCAGGTCGCTGCTGCGGGCCCACCGGGCGGGCGATCAAGGTGCGCTTCATAGTCGGCGAGTCAGGGCATCGGAAGCCGCCAGCAGATCGGCGGCCCAGCGCGCGCCGGGGCGACGGCCGATGCGGTCAATGGGACCTGACACCGAGATCGCGGCGATCACCGCACCATGGGCGTCGCGCACCGGCGCAGACACACTCGCCACTCCCGGCTCGCGCTCGGCCGCGCTTTGCGCCCAACCGCGCCGCCGCACGTCGGCCAGCACGCGGTCGCTGAATTTCGCGGCGGGCAGTACCGCCTGCCGAGTGGCGTCGTCGCCGTATGCCAGCAGCACCTTGGCGCCGGAGCCGGCCGTCAACGGTAAGCGCGTTCCGACCGGAACGGTATCGCGAAGGCCCGCAGGCGGTTCCACCGCGGCGATGCAGATCCGCGAGCTGCCCTCGCGGCGGTAGAGCTGCACGCTTTCGCCGGTGATCTCGCGCAGCCGGGGGAGCACCGCTGCGCTTGCGCTCAGTAGTGGGTCGTTGACGCGAGCGGCCAGCTCGCTGACCACCGGGCCCAGCCGCCAACGCCCATCGCCATCACGCGCCAGCAAGCGATGGACCTCCAGGCCGGCAGCCAATCGGTGTGCGGTGGCTCTGGGCAGACCGGTGCGATCGCACAATTCGGCCAACCCGCAGGGTGATTCCGCGATGGTGTGCAGCACCCCCAACGCTTTGTCGAGGACGCCGATGCCGCTATCCTGTCTCACAGAGAGATACTAGCTTCTCGCATAGTGAGATGAGGCTACGCCACACAGTGACGGGCCACAACCAAGGGAATCGGGATGACCTCATGATGAAGACTTCAGCCGACACTGCTGCCGGGCTTCCGCGCACGCTGGCGCAGAAGGTTTGGGACGACCATGTGGTGGCCTCTGGCGGGGACACCGAGCCCGACCTGATCTATATCGATCTGCACCTAGTCCACGAGGTCACCAGCCCACAGGCATTCGACGGTCTGCGCCTGGCCGGGCGCCCGGTGCACCGACCCGATTTGACGCTCGCCACCGAAGACCACAATGTGCCGACCATCGACATCGATAAGCCGATCGCCGATCCCGTCTCCCGCAACCAGGTAGAGACACTGCGACGTAACTGCGCCGAATTCGGGATCCGCCTCTACCCGATGGGCGATATCGAGCAGGGCATCGTGCATGTCGTCGGCCCGCAGCTGGGTCTGACGCAACCGGGGATGACGATCGTGTGTGGTGACAGCCACACTTCTACACATGGCGCATTCGGCGCATTGGCAATGGGAATCGGCACTTCCGAGGTCGAGCATGTGCTGGCCACTCAGACGCTTCCGCTGCGGCCGTTCAAGACGATGGCCGTCAACGTCGACGGGACGCTGCCTGCCGGTGTGACGGCCAAGGACATCATCTTGGCGGTAATCGCCAAGATCGGCACCGGCGGTGGCCAAGGCCATGTCATCGAATACCGCGGCAGCGCCATCGAATCGCTGTCGATGGAGGCCCGGATGACGATCTGCAACATGAGTATCGAGGCCGGCGCCCGGGCGGGGATGGTGGCACCCGATGCGACCACCTACGAATTCTTGCGTGGCCGCCCGCATGCCCCGACCGGCGCGCAGTGGGATGCAGCGATGGCTTACTGGGATCGGCTGGCCACCGACGAAGGCGCTGAGTTCGACACCCAGGTGTATTTGGATGCCGCGTCGTTGACGCCATTTGTCACCTGGGGGACCAATCCGGGCCAGGGAGTGCCATTGGGCGCCGCGGTCCCTGACCCTGAGCTGATGACCGATGACAACGAGCGCCAGTCCGCCGAGAAAGCGCTGGCGTACATGGACCTTCGACCCGGAATCCCGATGCGCGACATCGCGGTGGATGCCGTCTTCGTCGGTTCGTGCACCAACGGCCGCATCGAGGATTTGCGTGTGGTAGCCGACGTGTTGCGAGGCCGCAAAGTAGCCGACGGGGTGCGGATGCTGGTCGTGCCGGGGTCGATGCGGGTACGGGCGCAGGCCGAAAAGGAAGGGCTGGGCGAAATCTTCACGGCCGCCGGCGCCGAATGGCGGCAGGCCGGGTGCTCGATGTGTCTGGGGATGAATCCGGATCAGCTGTCGCCGGGGGAGCGGTGCGCGGCAACGTCAAACCGCAACTTCGAGGGACGTCAGGGCAAGGGCGGCCGTACTCACTTGGTGTCGCCCGCCGTCGCCGCCGCCACCGCGGTGCGCGGAAAACTCTCCGCCCCGGCCGACTTGAACTGAGAAGAGGGAGAACCTTAATGGACGCTTTTCACACCCACACGGGTATCGGAGTGCCCCTGCGGCGCTCCAATGTCGACACGGATCAGATCATTCCGGCCGTCTATTTGAAGCGGGTGACCCGAACGGGTTTCGAGGATGGTTTGTTCGCCGCCTGGCGGACCGATCCGTCTTTTGTGCTCAATCTCAGTCCGTTTGGCAGGGGCTCAGTACTGGTCGCTGGACCCGATTTCGGCACCGGATCCTCACGCGAGCATGCGGTCTGGGCGCTTATGGACTACGGATTCCGAGTAGTGATCTCGTCGCGGTTCGGTGACATTTTTCGGGGCAATGCGGGGAAGGCGGGGCTACTGGCCGCCGAAGTTGCCCAAGACGATGTGGAACTGCTCTGGAAGCTCATCGAGGGCAGCCCGGGGTTGGAAATCACTGTCAATCTTCAAGATCGGAATGTGGCCGCAGGAACGGTGGTGGTGCCGTTCAACATTGACGACTACACCGCCTGGCGTTTGCTCGAGGGCCTCGACGACATAGCCCTTACGCTGCGGAAACGTGACCAGATCCAGCTTTTCGAATCCGAGCGGCCGGTCTGGAAACCGCAGACATTGCCCACTTCCTGACGGCTCGATGGCGCCCGAATTTCGGGCGCCCCAAGGCCGCATTTGACGCCTTCGCCACCGACCAAGCGCGGCAACCGGATTCCTAAAAAGTTCGCCAGAACCGACTGAAATTGCGCGTGGCTCTTGGAAATCAGGCACCTGAGGGTTTACCGTGTCCTCTAGTCGGTCCAAGGTGGGCCGCTAGCAGCGGAGGTTTTGCATGAATAAGGCAGAGCTCATTGATGTGCTCACCGATAAATTGGGCTCGGACCGTCGGTCGGCAACCGCCGCCGTCGAGAATGTCGTCGACACTATTGTGCGGGCAGTGCACAAGGGCGACAGCGTCACCATTACCGGCTTCGGTGTGTTCGAACAGCGCCGTCGCGCGGCACGTGTGGCGCGTAATCCCCGCACCGGCGAGACAGTGAAGGTCAAGCCAACGTCCGTGCCGGCATTCCGGCCGGGTGCACAATTCAAAGCGGTTGTCTCTGGCGCACAGCGCCTCCCAGCGGAAGGACCAGCAGTGAAGCGAGGTGTCGTTGGAGGCGCGGCCAAGAAGGTTGCGAAGAAGTCGCCCGCCAAGAAGGCCACCAAGGCCGTGAAGAAGGCTCCGGCTAAGAAGGCTCCGGTCCGCAAGGCCGCCGCTAAGAAGGCTCCGGCCAAGAAGGCCGCAACCAAGCGGGCGCCGGCCAAGAAGGCCGTAAAGAAAGCAACAAAGTCGGTCGCGAAGCGGGTCACCAAAGCCGTGAAGAAGGCTCCCGCGCGCAAGGCTCCGGCCAAGAAGACCGCTGCCAAGAGGGCGCCGGCCAAGAAGGCCACGGCCCGTCGCGGTCGTCGGTAGGCGCTAACAAGTTCAACACCCAGATTCGCCGCGGGTCGGCTCTAGCGAGACGCCCGCGGCGAATCTGCGTGCTAGGTCACGACGTTGGCGGCCAGCGCACTGCCGATGTGGTCGGCCGCGATCAGATGGCCGTCCGCCAGTGACAGCACCCATGTGCTGCCCTTGCGGTTGCGGGATTTGTCCGCACGTATGCCGTCGCGTTCACACCACCACGCGATCAGGTCCGGAATCACTTTGCCTTGCGTGCAGATCACCGGTGTGCCGGGCAAGTCGGCGATCTGCAGAACCCGCCGTCGACCGCGTTTAGCGTTGGCGGCGTAAGCCTCCTCGGTGAGTGTGGGCTCGTCGCCGATGACCACGCCCAGCTCCTCGGCGAGCGGCTCCACCGTCTGATGGCAGCGCACACGGTCCGCGGCGTACACGTCGGTGGGACAGAAGGCCGACAGCTGGCCGACAAGTGCCTCGGCCTGCGCACGGCCCTTTTTGTCCAGCGGCCGCATTTTGTCGTCACCAGAGAATCGGGACTTGCTGCCCGCGGTGCCGTGCCGGACGACGAGGACGGTCTGGGTGTCCGCCGGGAATTTGGCGAACCGGCGCAAGACCTTTCGATCGTGTGTGTAGGACACTTTCTTGATCGCGTCGGAGGTCGACAGCCAGATCAGATCATCGACTTCCCGGCCGGGGGTGAATTCTCCGCCGAGGCTCCGGGCCGTCCAGTAGCGAACGCGCTTGACCCCTTGGTCGATCGGATAGCTCACGTTCTGCAGTCGGCGGCCAAGTTGCGCATGGTGACCGGTCTCTTCAAAGAGTTCTCGCACCGCGGTGACCGGTTCGGTTTCGCCGGGGTCCATTTTGCCCTTGGGCAGCGACCAGTCGTCATAGCGAGGACGATGGATGACTGCCACTTCGACCGACTCGGTCGCGCAGGGACGCCAGAGCACCGCACCGGCGGCCCAAACGATTTTCCCGCTCACACTCAGGTCATCCGACCAGGGCTGAGCCGGCAACGTAACTCCCGCAAGTCAATTCGGACCTTCGCGCGTGATGGACATCGTCGCCATGCTACAGGTGGCCTCAGGTGCTCCTGTGTCGGTCCATCAGCGATACCTGGTGGTCGCGAACCGTGTGACCCGCTTCCGGCAACGCTTTCCACTGTGCCTCCGGCCCGAGCTCCCAGCATCGCGTGGCGGGGTCCAGCGCCGACTCGAAGATGTCATTCAGCTGTGGGGTCAGCCGCGGGTCTTTCACCTGAGCCAGCACCTCGACCCGCCGATCGAGGTTGCGGTGCATCATGTCCGCGCTGCCGATCCAGAATTCGTCGATGGCGTGGAAATGAATGATCCGCGAGTGCTCCAGGAACCGGCCCAGAATCGAGCGCACGGAGATGTTTTCGGAGAAGCCCTCGACGCCGGGGCGTAGTGCGCAGATTCCGCGCACCACGACCTCAACGCGCACTCCGGCTTGCGATGCGCGGTAGAGCGCATCGATGACCTGCTCGTCGACAAGCGCGTTCATCTTCAGCCTGATTCGCCCATTACCGTTTTCGCGGTGAGCCGAGATCTCACGGTCGACGCGTTCGATGATGCCTTTTCGAATTCCGTGCGGTGCGACCAACAGGTTGCGGTACGAGAGCTTGCGCGAATAGCCGGTCAACGTGTTGAACAGATCGGTCAAATCGGCACCGATGTCGGGGGCGGCGGTCAGCAGGCCGATGTCCTCATAAAGCCGTGCCGTCTTGCTGTTGTAATTGCCGGTCCCGATGTGGCAGTAGCGCCGGATCGTCGAGCCTTCCCGGCGCACCACTAGACAAGTCTTGCAATGCGTTTTCAGGCCGACGAGGCCGTAGGCCACATGGACTCCCGCCTGCTCCAGTGCGCGCGCCCACTTGATGTTGGCCTGCTCGTCGAACCGCGCCTTGATTTCGACCAGCGCCACTACTTGCTTGCCGGCTGCGGCGGCTTCGATCAGCGACCGAACGATCGGTGAATCACCTGAGGTGCGGTACAGCGTTTGTTTGATCGCCAGCACGTTGGGATCGGCGGCAGCCAGCTCGATAAAGCGTTGCGTGCTAGTGGAGAACGAGTCATAAGGATGATGCACCAACACGTCACCCTCGCGCAGGGTCGCGAAAATGCTCTTCGGCGTTTCCCGATCGGCGAATGCCGGGGGGGTGTCCGGAACGAATGCGGGATCCTTCAGTGCCGGCCGGTCGACGCCGTAAATCTGCCACAACGAGGAGAGATCGAGCAGCCCGGGCACTTGGACGACGTCGCCGGGATGCACGTCGAGTTCACGCAGCAGCAGCTCCAACATGTGCTCGGTCATGTCGTCGGCCACCTCGAGGCGCACCGGGGACCCGAACCGTCGACGCGCCAACTCACGCTCGAGCGCCTGCAGGAGATCCTCGTCGCGATCTTCGTCGACCTCGAAATCGGCGTTGCGAGTTATGCGGAACGCGTGGTGCTCGACGATTTCCATGCCCGTAAACAGCGTCGGGAGGAAGGCCGCGATCAACTCCTCCATCGGCAAGAAGCGAACTTCCTTGCCGTCGTCGCCTGGCCTCTCGTCGAGCTCAACGAACCGATCGACGTTGTCGGGCACCTTGACTCGGGCGAAGTGCTGGCCGCCTTCCTCGGGCTGCCTGACTGTGACTGCCAGGTTGAGGCTCAAGCCGCTGACGAAAGGAAAGGGGTGAGCGGGATCGACGGCCAGCGGAGTCAGGACGGGGAAAACCTGCTCGTTGAAGTACGTCGCCAACCGGTCGCGCTCGGCCCCGTCCACTTCGGCCCATGTGACGACATGGATGCCTTCCTGGGCCAACCCGGGCCGCACTGAGTCGAGGAAGACACGTGCGTGCCGGCTAGCGATGTGCTGCGTCTGCTCACCGATGCGACGCAGTTGCTCGCGTGGGGTCAGACCATCCGCGGAGCGCACCGACAGGCCCATCTCGTCGCGCCGCTTCAGGCCGGCGACGCGAACCATGTAGAACTCGTCGAGGTTGGAGGCGAAGATCGCCAGGAACTTTGCTCGCTCCAGCAATGGCAGCGAGGTGTCGGCGGCCAGCGCCAGCACGCGCGCGTTGAAGTCCAGCCAGCTCAGTTCGCGGTTGAGGTAGCGGTGCTCAGGCAGTTCGTCCTCTGTTAAGGCTGCCGTGGCGGCGGGCGGTGCGCCCGGTGCTGAGCCGCTCGATTGCCACGCGGGCCCGTTGGGCGGCGCCTCGGCTGAGTTCGCTACTGCTGCGTCGGTGCCTTCGCGGGCTTCGATTTCGGTCACCCTTGCGATCATTCCCCATCATCGGGCGGTGCTGCTACCCACCGGCGGACGTCCATTCGCCGTTGAGGAGCCGTTTACCCGTCGTTACGGTTGGCGGCGGGCGCTGGCGGCGACAGCCCGACTGGTCACCGGCCCGATCCCGAGACGGCGCGCGACCGCCAAATCATCGGGTGTGTCGATATCGCAGCGCAATCCAGGCCACGCTCCGGTGAGCTCGATCGCGCCCGAACGTCGATGCTGCGCGGAGGAATCCGGCCCGAAGCGGGGGTCGAGCGCGGCTCCGAACGCGCACAGCGCCGCGGTACCCGTACCCAGCCGGTCGGCAACGAAGCTGCGCTCGTGGTGTCGCGCCGCGGTGATCGCCTCGGCGAGTTCCTGCGTCTGCAATGCCGGTAAATCCCCTTGCAGCACAACGATATTGGGCACTGATTGAGCCACCACCTGCTCCGCGGCGGCGATCGCGTTGTTCAGCGGGTCGGGGTGGCCTTCTGGGGTGGGATCGGACAGCACCCCCGCGCCGAGTTGGGTCGCCGCGGCCGCCGCAGCGTCGTCGGGCGTGATGACGGTGATCATGCGCACGGACCCGACCCTGGCCGCGGCGGTGAGAGTGTCGACCAGCATGGCCAGCACCACGTTCTCCCGCGTCTGCGCGGAGAACACCGGCGCAAGCCTGGTCTTGGCGGCAGCCAGTCGCTTGACGGCGACGATCAAACCGACATCAGCTCCTGCGTCGGCTCGGCTGCCGCTCATGAAACCATCCTGCCAGTGTCAACGCTCAACCCCCGCTTAGGCTCCTCGGCTACGGCTCGATTGCCCAGCTCCTCGGCAGATCGCCAGGCGATCTGCGTCGTCGCTGGGCTACGGCTCGATTGCCCAGCTCCTCGGCAGATCGCCAGGCGATCTGCGTCGTCGCTGGGCTACGGTTCGATTGCCCAGCTCCTCGGCAGATCGCCAGGCGATCTGCGTCGTCGCTGGGCTACGGTTGAGCGCCGACAATCGACGAGACGGGGCGAACTCAGAGCATGGCCAGCACGACAGCGGTGATGGGTGCCGGCGCTTGGGGTACGGCGTTGGCCAAGCTGCTCGCCGACGCCGGCGGCGAGGTCACGCTGTGGGCGCGGAGATCCGACGTCGCCGCGGAGATCAATGCCAGCCGTCAGAACTCCAACTACATGCCCGGCGTCCAATTGCCACCGGGCATCCGGGCCACCGGCGACGCGGAGGAAGCACTCAGCGGGGTGACGACGGTGCTGCTGGCGGTGCCGGCCCAGACGATGCGAGCCAACCTCGAACAGTGGAAGAGCCTGTTCGCCGACGGCGCGACCCTGGTCAGCGCGGCCAAGGGCATCGAGTTGGGCACCTTGATGCGGATGAGCCAGGTCATCCTTTCCGTGACGAGTGTCGACACGTCACAGGTCGCGGTCATATCCGGGCCGAACTTGGCCAGTGAGATCACCGACGGCCAACCCGCTGCCACCGTCATCGCGTGCAGCGATTCCGGTCGCGCGGTTGCTCTGCAGCGCATGCTGAACACGGGATTCTTCCGCCCGTATACCAATGCCGATGTGATCGGCACCGAGGTCGGCGGCGCATGCAAGAACGTGATCGCACTGGCGTGCGGGATGGCGGCCGGGGTAGGCCTCGGTGAAAACACCGCGGCGGCGATCATCACCCGCGGACTGGCCGAGATCATGCGGTTCGGAATCGCGGTCGGGGCCAAAGGCACGACACTGGCGGGTCTGGCCGGGGTCGGCGATCTGGTGGCCACCTGCACCTCGCCCCGCTCGCGCAACCGCACCTTCGGCGAATTGCTGGGGCGGGGCGAGACGCTGGAGTCGGCGCTGCGGGCCAGCGGGGGCCATGTCGTCGAGGGGGTGACGTCGTGCGAGTCGGTGCTGGCACTGGCCTCGAGTTATGACGTCGAGATGCCGCTGACCGACGCGGTGCACCGGGTCTGTCATAAGGGATTGTCCGTGGACCAGGCGGTGTTTCTGCTATTGGGGCGCACCACCAAGCCGGAATGAGCCTGGCTGCTGGAGCAAAGGAGCTAACCTCCTGGTAACCAGCATCGGAGCACCCAGGCGGTAGCCTCTCTAGGTTGTGAGTTCCCGCATCCGTGTAGCCGTCGTGTTCGGCGGACGCAGCAACGAGCACGCCATCTCCTGCGTCTCGGCGGGCAGCATTTTGCGCAATCTCGATCCGGAACGCTTCGAGGTGGTCGCGGTTGGCATCACTCCGGACGGCTCCTGGGTGCTGACCGACGGGGACCCCGAGGCGCTGGCGATCACCAATCGGCAGTTGCCGGGCGTGAGCTCCGAATCGGGCACCGAGCTGGCTCTGGCTGCCGATCCGCGGCGGGCCGGTCAGCTGGTGTCACTGTCGCCCGGTGGGGCCGAGGTGCTGGCATCCGTCGACGTGGTCTTTCCGGTTTTGCACGGACCCTACGGGGAAGACGGCACCGTTCAGGGCCTGCTCGAACTCGCCGGCGTGCCCTACGTCGGGGCCGGCGTGCTGGCCAGCGCGGCGGGGATGGACAAAGAGTTCACCAAGAAATTGCTTGTCGCCGAAGGACTTCCGGTCGGCGCCTATGAGGTGCTGCGGCCGTCGCAGCCGACGCCGGACACCAGACTGCGCGAACGATTGGGGCTGCCGGTCTTCGTCAAACCCGCCCGCGGCGGTTCGTCGATCGGCGTGAGCCGGGTGACCAGCTGGGACGAGCTGCCGGCGGCCGTCGCCCACGCGCGCCGGCACGACCCGAAGGTGATCGTCGAGGCTGCGATTGTCGGTCGGGAATTGGAATGCGGCGTGCTCGAATTCCCTGACGGCACAGTGCAAGCCAGCACCGTCGGGGAGATCCGGGTTGCCGGGGTGCGCGGACGTGAAGACTCCTTTTACGACTTCGCGACCAAATACCTCGACGACGCCGCCGAACTCGACGTGCCCGCCAAAGTTGACGACGACGTGAGCGACGCGGTGCGTGAATTGGCGATCCGGGCGTTCAGGGCGATCGACTGCCAGGGCTTGGCCCGGGTCGACTTCTTCCTGACCGATGACGGGCCAATCATCAACGAGGTCAACACAATGCCTGGATTCACGACGATCTCGATGTACCCGCGGATGTGGGCAGCCAGCGGCGTGGATTATCAGACCCTGGTGGCGACCATGGTGGAAACGGCGCTCGCGCGCGGGACGGGTCTGCGCTGAATCAGCCGGCCGGCGACGGGCTGATCGGCACCGCCGGCATCGTGTGGTCGATCAAGTCGGACAGCTGCTGGATCGGCGTCGGGCCGGATCCCGACGGCAGGGTGAGCGCGACATAAACCGGTCGGTCGACCGTGTACCAGGTGGATCGATCGCTTTGGCGAGCCTCAAACCACTGCACCCGGTCGACCTGTTGGATCGGCGAACCGACAACGAAGTCTGTCGGACGGTCGAGGCCACAGCGCAGCACGACCGGCTCGCTATCGATTGTGGTTCGCCACGCGGCGGTGGCGGGTGGCGTGGGCTGCGCGATCGGGGCGCGCTGGTAGTCGCCGAGCCGCTGTGGCAGCGCCTCCAGCAGCGCCCGGCATGCCGGATCCTGCGCATGGGGAGCGGGGACGGTCGGGACGGCCAGCGGCTGGGGCGGCGGGTGGCGGGTCGCCGCGATCGCCAGAACAACGCCGACGACGCCGACCGCCAGCACGAGTGCCGCGATCAACACCGCCCGCGGCGGCCCTTCCGAGTCGGCCATTTGCCTCACCTTCTGCTCGGCCTGTCGATCACGCTTACACTCCCGAAGTCAGCGGACAAGAACCTACCGGAGGTGATGTGGGCAGCGGCGACCCCGATCTCACGCTGGGCGACGTTGGCGAATTCGCCGTGATCGACGGGCTGATTCGGGGTCGGCGCCAACCGGACGCGGTCGCTCTCGGACCGGGTGACGACGCTGCTCTGCTGTTGGCCGGCGACGGCCGTGTCGTGGTGTCGACAGACATGCTGGTCGAGGGCCGGCATTTCCGGCTGGACTGGTCGACACCGCACGACGTCGGCCGTAAAGCCGTCGCGCAGAACGCCGCCGACGTCGAAGCGATGGGCGGACGGGCCACCGCGTTCGTTGTCGGCTTCGGCGCACCGCCGGACACGCCAACCGCACAGGTCAGCGCACTGGCCGACGGGATGTGGGACGAGGCTGGCCGGATTGGCGCCGGAATCGTCGGCGGAGATCTGGTCAGCAGCCCGCAGTGGGTGGTGTCGATGACGGTGCTGGGCGACCTGGCCGGCCGACCGCCGGTGCTGCGGTCGGGGGCGCGACCCGGCTCGCCGATCGCCGTCACCGGCCGGCTCGGACATTCTGCGGCCGGATATGCGCTGTGGCACAAGGGCATTGAGGGGTTCGACGACTTGCGGCGTCGCCATCTCGTCCCGCAGCCGCCGTACGGACAGGGGCGCGCGGCCGCCGAGGCCGGCGCTGCGGCGATGATCGACATCTCCGACGGCCTGATCGGTGACCTGCGGCATGTGGCGGAGGCGTCCGGGGTTGGCATCGATCTGAGCACCGAAGCGCTGAGCGCCGATCGCGACGCACTCCAGAGTGCGGCCGCAGCCGCCGGGGTCGACGCCTGGACCTGGGTGCTTGGCGGGGGAGAGGACCATGCCTTGGTCGCGGCGTTCACCGGGCCGGTGCCCGCGGGGTGGCGGGTGATCGGGCGGGTGATCGACGGGCCGGCCCGAGTGCTCGTCGACGGCGCGGAGTGGCACGGATACGCGGGCTGGCAGTCCTTTTAGCGCCCGGTGACGATGCGGGCCACAAGCGGCCGGGGGAGAGGCGGGCAATTGGAAAGTAGGGTGACCCGGTGACCGTCTACGCCATCGCCCAGTTGCGGTTTACCGACCGCGCCGCCTACGACCGGTACCAGATCCGATTCATGGATGTCTTCCGTCGTCACCAAGGAACGTTGCTGGCTGCCGACGAGTCGCCACAGCTGGTTGAGGGCCAGTGGGATCGGGACAAGGTGGTGCTGATGTCCTTTCCCGACGAGGCGGCGTTCCGACTGTGGTCGGAATCGCCTGATTACCAAGAGATTTCGAAGGACCGCCGTGCGGGTGCGGACACTGTGGTGCTGTTGGCGAAAGGACTGGCGTGACCGCCCGGCCGCTGCGTGAACTCGTCGATGATGGCTGGGCGGCGGCACTCGAGCCCGTCGGCGACCAGGTGGCCAAGATGGGCCAATTTCTGCGTGAGGAAATCTCGGCGGGCCGGGGCTACCTGCCGGCTGGTCCGAATGTGTTGCGCGCCTTTACCTTTCCGTTCGACCAAGTTCGGGTGCTGATCGTGGGCCAGGATCCGTATCCGACGCCCGGTCATGCGGTCGGCCTGAGCTTCTCGGTGGCCGCAGATGTGCGGCCGTTACCCCGAAGTCTGGAGAACATCTTCGCCGAATATGCCAAAGACCTCGGCTACCCGGCGCCTTCCAGTGGCGACCTCACACCGTGGGCAGAGCGTGGCGTGCTGTTGCTGAACCGCGTGCTCACCGTGCGACCGGGCAACCCGGCGTCGCACCGGGGGAAGGGCTGGGAGGCCGTGACCGAGTGCGCGATTCGCGCCCTGGTGGATCGCCGGCAGCCGATGGTGGCGATTTTGTGGGGCCGCGACGCCTCGACGCTGAAGCCGATGCTGGCGGGCAGCGACTGTGTCTCGATCGAGTCGCCGCATCCCTCGCCGTTGTCGGCGTCGCGGGGATTCTTCGGCTCGCGGCCGTTCAGCCGCGCCAACGAACTGCTGGCTCAGACGAGCGCCGAACCGATCGACTGGCGACTGCCGTAAACGCCTGGCTAGCCGCGGGTGACCTTACCGGCCTTGATGCACGACGTGCAGACGTTGATGCGGTGCTTGTTGCCGCCCGGACGGGCGGCAACGCGCACGCTCTGGATGTTGGGATCCCACCGACGACTGGTCCGGCGATGGGAGTGCGACACCGACTTGCCGAAGCCGGGACCCTTCCCGCAGATATCGCAGACGGCAGCCATACATAACTCCTCGAAGCTCTGGGGCCAACAACCGTGACGGGTGGCCCGGCGACCTGGCCAGAATAGCTGCCGCCGGGCCGAACCGCCAAAACGATCAACACTCGCCGTGCGCCATATGACCTGTGCTGTCCGGCGCAATAGATAGGCTGGCGCGCACCGATGGCGGCGTGAGGAGGTGGGTTTAGGTGGGGTCGGGGCTGGCTAAGCCGGATCGCCCATTGGACGCGTCCGCACTGCGCGACTGGGCGCACACCGCCGTCGGCGACCTGATCACCCACATCGACGAGATCAACCGGCTCAACGTGTTCCCGGTCGCCGACTCCGACACCGGCATCAACATGCTGTTCACCATGCGCTCGGCGCTGGCCGAGGCCAACACGGAGGCGCGCTCGGGCGATGTCGTCCGGGTGGCAGCCGCCCTGTCGGCGGGCGCTCTGAACGGTGCGCGCGGCAACTCCGGGGTGATTCTGTCGCAGATTCTGCGTGGTATGGCCGACGTGACCGCCCGCACGGTGCCCGAATCTGGCGGAGAACTGCAGGTCATCGACGCGGCGTTGCTCGGCGCCGCGTTGCGACACGGCGTGGATCTGGTGGTCGCCTCGATGGGCGGACAGGAGGTCCCCGGCACGATCGTCTCGGTGCTACGTGCGGCCGCCGGTGCCGCCGAGCAGAGCGCAGCCGACGGGCTGGCCGCGGCGATCATCGCCGCCGGCGACGCCGCGGTCGTCGCGCTGGAAAAGACCCCCGAACAGCTTGACGTGCTGGGCGACGCCGGGGTCGTCGACGCAGGTGGGCGCGGTCTGGTGGTCCTCCTCGACGCGCTGCGCTCGACGATCACCGGCCAGACGCCCAACCGCGCGTTGTACGAGCCGTCACCGCGCCGGCAAGCCGCCGAACCCGTCCCGCAACCCCCCGCGCCGCAGTTCGAGGTGATGTACCTGCTGGGCGGATGCGACACCGAAGGCGCTGAGCTGCTGCGCGAGCGGCTCGATGAGCTCGGCGAGTCGGTGGCCATCGCGACCTCCGGGGTCGTCGGCGGTTACTCGGTGCACGTCCACACCGACGACGCCGGGGCCGCGGTCGAAGCGGGTCTGGCGTTCGGCAATCCGCGGCGGATCCAGATCTCGGCGCTGACCGGCGCCGCCAGCGGGCTACCGCCCGGCAGCTGGACCCGGGAGCGCGCCGTGTTGGCCGTCGTCGACGGCGACGGCGCCGCGGAGTTGTTCGCCGGCGAGGGAGCCTGCGTGCTGCGTCCCGGCCCGCACGTCGCCGACCCGACGACGGCTATCAGCGCCCAGCAGCTGCTGCGGGCCGTGGTGGATACCGAGGCCGCGCAGGTGATGGTCTTGCCGAACGGCTACCTGGCCGCCGAGGAACTGGTAGCCGGCTGCACCGCCGCGATCGGGTGGGGCATCGACGTGGTGCCGCTGCCGACCGGATCGATGGTGCAGGGGCTGGCGGCGCTCGCGGTACACGAACCGGGCCGGCAAGCCGTCGACGACGGCTTCACGATGGCCCGCGCCGCCGGCGCCGCTAAGCACGGGTCGGTGCGTATCGCGACCGAAACGGCGCTGACCTGGGCGGGCACCTGTGAACCCGGCAACGGGTTGGGCATCGCGGGCGATGAGGTGCTGATTGTGGCCGCCGATGTCGCGTCGGCCGCGATCGGCTTGATCGATTTGCTGCTGGCCGCGGGCGGTGAGCTGGTGACGGTGCTGTTGGGTGCCGACCTCGACGGGCACGTCGACGCGGGCGCGGTCAGCGATGCGCTAAAGGCTCACGTGCACGACCGTCATCCGGGCACCGAGCTGATGACCTACCACACCGGGCACCGCGGGGACGCTCTGTTGATCGGGGTCGAGTAGCCATGGTCGCGCTCAGTGACCGGCTGGATTACATCCTTGGCGCCAAAGCCGCGAACCCACTCGACGAGGTGTTCGGTATCCGCACCGTCGACGACCTGCTCCGCCATTACCCACGCAGCTACGTCGAGGGCGCGAGTGTGCGCGGCGCCGGCGACGAGCGACCGCCCGAAGGTGAGCACATCACGCTGGTCGACGAGATCACCGGTGTGGTGGAGAAGCCGATCCGAAGTCGCCCGCGGGACAAGATATTGATCGTCACCCTCGGCTCCGGGCGCAACAAGGTCACCGCGACGTTTTTCAACCCGCGCTACCTGAAGAAGGGGCTGACCAAGGGCACCAGGGTGATGCTGTCCGGGGAGGTCGGATTCTTCCGGGGCGCAATGCAGTTGACGCATCCGGCGTTTCTGATCCTCGACTCGCCGGACGGCCGGAACCATGGCAGCCGGTCGCTGCGTAACATCGCCGACGCCTCACGGGCTGTCAGTGGCGAGGTGCTGCAGGAGGCGTTCGAACGTAGCTTTTACCCGATCTATCCGGCCAGTTCCAAGCTGCAGAGCTGGGACATTTTCAACTGCGTGCGTCAGGTGCTCGAGGTTCTCGACCCGGTGGCCGACCCGTTGCCGAAAGAACTGTGCGCCAAGCACAATCTGGTGTCTGAAGACGAGGCACTGCGCGCCATCCACCTGGCCGAAGACAACGCCGACCGGCGGCGCGCCCGCGAACGTCTGGCCTTCGACGAAGCCGTCGGGCTGCAGTGGGCGCTGGTGAGTCGCCGCCACGGCGAACTCGCCGAGTCCGGGCCGGCGGCGGCGACGCGTTCCGACGGGCTCAAGCAAGAACTCCTGCAGCGCTTGCCATTCGATCTGACAGCCGGTCAGCGCGAGGTGCTGGAGGTGCTTTCCGCCGAAATCGCCTCGACCCGTCCGATGAACCGGCTACTGCAAGGTGAGGTGGGGTCAGGCAAAACGATCGTCGCCGTGCTGGGGATGCTGCAGATGGTCGACGCCGGCTACCAGTGCGCATTGTTGGCGCCAACCGAAGTCCTTGCCGCACAACATCTCCAGTCGATCAACGATGTGCTCGGGCCACTGGCGATGGCCGGCCAGCTCGGCGGTGCCGACGACGCCACCCGGGTGGCGCTGCTCACCGGCTCGATGTCAGCGGCCCAGAAGAAACAAGTGCGCGGCGAGATCACCAGCGGCCAGGTCGGCATCGTTGTGGGCACCCACGCGCTGCTGCAGGACGCGGTCGAATTCCATCAGCTGGGCATGGTCGTCGTCGACGAGCAGCACCGGTTCGGCGTCGAGCAGCGAGACCAGTTGCGGGCCAAGGCCCCTGCCGGGATCACGCCGCACCTGCTGGTGATGACGGCGACACCGATACCGCGGACGGTGGCGCTCACCGTCTACGGAGATCTGGAGACGTCGACCCTGCGTGAGCTTCCCCGCGGTCGGCAGCCGATCACCACCACCGCCGTCTTCATCAAGGACAAACCGGCGTGGCTGGACCGGGCCTGGCAGCGCATCATCGAGGAGGTCGGCGACGGGCGCCAGGCCTATGTGGTGGCGCCACGGATCGACGAGACCGACAGCAGCGGCCAGACCGAGAAAGACGGAAGGCCTTCGGCGACAGCCGAAGAGCTGTTCGCCCATCTGCGCACTGACCAGTTGGCCGGTCTGCGGCTGGGCCTCATGCACGGGCGGCTGCCCGCCGACGAGAAGGAAGCCGCGATGACGGCGTTTCGCGCCGGCGACATCGATGTGCTGGTGTGCACCACCGTCATTGAAGTCGGCGTCGACGTTCCGAACGCGACCGTGATGCTGGTGATGGACGCCGACCGGTTCGGTATCAGCCAGTTGCATCAGTTGCGCGGCCGCATCGGCCGCGGCGCGCACGCGAGCCTGTGTCTGCTGGCGAGTTGGGTGGCGCCGGATTCCCGCGCAGGCCGGCGCCTGAAGGCCGTCGCCGGGACCCTCGACGGTTTCGCCCTGGCTGACCTCGATCTCAGGGAGCGCCGTGAAGGAGATGTGCTGGGCCGCAGCCAGTCCGGCCGTGCGATCACGCTACAACTGCTGTCGCTGATCGACCACCGGGAGGTGATCGAGGCGGCTCGGGACTTCTGCGAGCAGGTCTACGACGACGGGGCCGCCGACCATGGATTGGCGTTGCTGGCAGCACCCTTCACCGGCAGCGAACGCATCGAGTATCTGGACAAATCATGACGCGCAAGACGCTGCTGTGGTTGTCGGCGATCGCGATGCTCGCGGTGCTGGTCGCCTATCAGGTGGTGACCACCTCGGTGGAAGACCGGGCCCGGGAGTTCGCGGCGCGCGCCGACGTTCCGACCGTAGTGCCTGGTGCCGACGTGCTCAGCGGAATCGTGTTGGTGCCGGCCAGGATCCATCGTTACGACTACCGCCGTCCGGCGTTCGGCGACGCCTGGACCGACGACACTGACGCGCCCGGCGGGCACAACGACTGCGACACCCGCGACGACATTCTCAACCGCGACCTGGTCGACAAGACGTATGTGTGGATCAAGCGCTGCCCCAAGGCCGTCGAAACCGGCACCCTGCATGACCCGTACACCAACGCCAGCATCACCTTTCACCGTGGCGCCGGGATCGGGGCGTCGGTGGAGATCGACCACATCGTGCCGCTGGCGCTGGCCTGGGACATGGGCGCCTTCGACTGGCCGATCTCCGAACGGGTTCGCTTCGCCAACGACCCGGCCAACCTGCTGGCGGTATCCGGTAAGGCAAACGAGGACAAAGGCGATGCCCAGCCGGCTCTATGGATGCCGCCCAACAACGGGTTCTGGTGCCAGTACGCCATGCAATACATCGCGGTGTCGCGTGGGTATGCGCTTCCCGTTGACCGGGCTTCGGCGGACGTCCTGCGTCACGCCGCAGCCACCTGCCCGGTCGCGCAGCCGGGACCGGGCTGATTGCCGGGCTCGCTCCCTCGCCGCTTCGCGGCTGGGGGTACCCCCACCCCATCGCGCTGCGCGTCCCCCTCGCCGCTGCGCGGCTGGGGGTGCCCCCACTGCATCGTCACCCGGCTAGATACCGCTATAGGTCAGCGGATCCTCACGCACCCGGGTGCCGTCATGGAGCCCGTTGAGTGCGTCCATGTGCTCGGCGGCCAACTCGAAATCGAAGACGTCGATGTTGTCGGCGATGCGCTCGGGTTTGGCCGACCGTGGAATCACCACATTGCCCAGCTGCAAGCTCCACCGGATCAGCACCTGCGCGGGAGTGCGGCTGTATTCGGCGGCGACCGACGCCACGGTCGTGTTATCCAGCAACCTGCCGACCGCTAACGGGCTGTAGGCCTCGGTGACCACGTTGTGCGCGGCGTTGGCCGCGCGCAGCTCGGCCTGGTTGAGCAGCGGGTGCAGCTCGATCTGGTTGACCGCGGGGGTGACGAAGGTCAGGTCGATCACCGTCTGCACGTTGTCCGCGGTGAAGTTGCATACGCCAATCGAGCGCGCCAGACCGTCGCCGCGTGACTGGATCAGGCCGCCGAAGCTGTCCGGGTACTGACCCAATTGTGGTGCCGGCCAGTGGATCAGGTAGAGGTCCACGTAGTCCAGGCCGAGCCGTTCCAGGCTGGCCCTGCAGGCGCTCTGGGCGGAGGTGAAACCCTGATCGGCGTTGGCCAACTTGGTGGTGACGAAGAGCTCAGCGCGAGGAATCCCGGACGCTGCGATAGCGCGGCCGACCGCGGCTTCATTGCCGTAGGCCGCAGCGGTATCGATCAGCCGATACCCGATCTCGAGTGCCGCCGAGACTGCGCGCTCGGTCTCGTCGTCAGATAATTCGGCGACACCGAGGCCAAGCGACGGAATGGTGTTCTCGTCATTGAGTGCTATGGAAGGGACCGAGGCGCCCGACTCGCCGGTCAACGTCATTCACCTGCCTGTGAAGTCGAAGGTTCGTGGATCAGGACCAAGTCGGTTGCCATCGTCGAGCGAAGAGATCGACGCCATCTCGTCACTACTGAGTTCGAAATCGAACACGTCGAAGTTGCTCGCAATCCGCGTAGGGTTCACCGACTTGGGGATCACGATATTACCGAGCTGAATATGCCACCGAATCAGAACCTGGGCGGGTGTTCGGCCGCAGCTTTCGGCGATCCCGGTAATGGTCGGATGGGCCAGCAACGATCCCTGCCCGAGCGGTCCCCACGCCTCGGTCGCGATGCCCAGGGGGGAATGAGCCTCCCGCAACTTGGTTTGCGGCAGCCGCGGATGCAGCTCAACCTGGTTGACGGCCGGAACAATGCCGGTGGCATCGATGAGGACATTGAGGTGCTCGGGTTCGAAATTGCTGACCCCGATGGACCGGATGCGGCCCTGATCGCGCAGGTGTGCGAAAGCCTTGAAGGTGTCGACGAACTTGTTCGCCTGGGGCAGCGGCCAGTGCACCAGGTACAGGTCCAGATACTCGATTCCCAGGCGCTCCATGCTGGTGTCGAATGCCGCCAGCGTGCTGTCGTAACCCTGGTCAGCGTTCCACAGCTTGGTCACCAAGTAGAGTTCGTCTCTGGGCACGCCGGACTCGGCGACAGCGCGGCCGGTTTCACGTTCGTTTTCGTACATCGCCGCGGTGTCGATGTGGCGGTAGCCGGCGCGCAGCGCGGTGCCCACCGCCTGCTCGGTGTCCGCGGGCGGGATCTTGAATACGCCGAATCCGACAGCGGGAATGCAATTACCGTCGTTCAGTTGGACCAGGGGATTGGAGGGGCTAGCCATGACACGAAGTCTGCCAGGCGCGCCGGACCTGCAGGCCAAGGCGCTACGGGCGCCCGGGGGCTGGGCCGGTCGGCTGCAGAGCGTCGCGACCAACGTCGGCATGAAGGTCCTTCCCTGGGTCCCGACGCGCGCCAAGCGGATGCTGGCCGGGGGACGCTCGGTAACGATTGACGGCAATACGCTGGATCCGACGTTGCAGCTGATGCTGTCCGCGCAGCGAGCTGTCGGCATCAACGGCTTGGCGGTCGAAGGGGACCCAGCGGCCTCCCGGGCACAGGCGCGCGAGATGACTCGAGCGTTCGGTGGCCCGCAGATCCACGTCGGCGTGGACGAGGTGTCGATACCCGGACCGGCCGGCGCGATCGCAGCTCGGCACTACCGCCCGGTGACTGCCGAGCCGGCGCCCCTGCTGGTCTTCTACCACGGCGGCGGCTGGGTGATCGGCGACCTGGACACCCACGATGCGCTGTGCCGGTTGACCTGCCGCGACGCCGGCGTTCATGTGCTGTCGATCGATTACCGGCTGGCGCCTGAGCACCCGGCACCGGCGGCGGTCGACGACGCCTATGCGGCCTTTCGGTGGGCCCACGAACACGCCGGCGATCTAGGGGCGATCCCCGGCAAGATTGCCGTCGGCGGCGACAGCGCCGGCGGCAACCTGGCGACAGTCGTATCGCAGCTGGCACGCGACGACGGCGGCCCGATGCCGGCGCTGCAGTGGCTCATCTATCCGCGGACCGACCTCACCGCGAAGACCCGGTCGCAGTCGTTGTTCGCCGACGGTTTCGTGCTGACCAAGCGCGACATCGATTGGTTCGAGGCGCAGTACCTGGACTGCTCGGATCTTGAGCCGACGGATCCGCGAGTGTCGCCATTGCTGGCCGAGAGTTTGTCGGGGCTTCCGCCCGCGCTAATCGCGACCGCGGGCTTCGACCCGCTGCGCGACGAAGGCGAGCAGTACGCCGCGGCGCTGCAAGCTGCCGGTACTGCCGTCGATTTACGCTCCATGGGATCGCTGACTCATGCCTTCGCCAACTTCTTCCAGCTCGGCGGCGGCAGTGCCGTCGCTACCACCGAGTTGATTTCGGCATTGCGCGCGCACCTCAGCCGCGTCTGAGCTCGACTGCCGACCTGCGTCGTCGCCGGACTGAGCTGGCAGTAGCGCAAGAGACGAGATACGCGGCTCTCAAGACATTGTGTTGGGGATGGCGGGGGTGATATGGCGGACATCGTTGAGCAACAGTGAAACGATACTGGCGTGGACCCCAGCGGGGATGGTGGCGGTGGACTGACCCCGACGGGGTTGATCTGCGGTTCCTGCGGCGCGCAGTCCAGCTCGACGGCCAAGTTCTGCGGCGAGTGCGGTACCCGCCTGACGGAGGCCACCCGGTCGGCTGAATACAAGCAGGTCACGGTTCTCTTTGCCGACGTGGTGCACTCGATGGACATTGCGGCAGCCGTCGGGCCGGAGCCGCTGCGTGAGATCATGACCGAGCTGGTCAACCGCTCGACGGCGGTGGTGCAGCGCTACGGCGGCACGGTGGACAAGTTCACCGGCGACGGCATCATGGCCGTCTTTGGCGCACCGACGGCGTTGGAAGATCACGCGCTGCGCGCCTGTCTGGCGGCGCTCGGGATTCAGGATGAGGTCAAGCGGCTGGCGGTTGAGGTTGAGCGCCAGCACGGTGTGGACCTGCGGCTGCGGATAGGCCTCAATTCCGGCCAGGTCATTGCCGGTGAGATTGGTTCGGGCGCTAGGGGTTACACCGCGATTGGTGAGCAGGTGGGCCTGGCGCAGCGGATGGAGTCGGTGGCGCCGCCGGGTGGGGTGATGCTCAGCGAGTCGACGGCGCGGCTGGT
>Ga0209248_10000140_pt1 | contig 24893 bp, 20 predicted proteins | sample BogFormECP04_OM1_FD_188241 | JGI IMG/M metagenome (GOLD analysis project Ga0209248, IMG submission 188241) | Bog forest soil microbial communities from Calvert Island, British Columbia, Canada - ECP04_OM1 (SPAdes) (version 2) | ecosystem: Environmental > Aquatic > Freshwater > Wetlands > Bog ... | reverse complement strand
TGGTTTCTATCTTCTAGAGGAAATTAGAATAAAATAAAGATAGCCCCCTCGTACGAAAGGAGCTGGGTATATTAACCTATGGTTTACCTGTTGTTTATGTACCTAATATTAACTAGAGTATAAATATTTATACAGGGGATTTACTTTCACAAAAGTAAAAATATAGCATAGGCATGGCAGGAAAGCTATGTTAGTAAAAATAAGTGCTGAAAGCATATAAGCACGAAATTTACTTTAAAATATTCTTAAAAATGCGTAATTGAATATTACAATTTTACAGATCCATTTTAATAAATAGGTAATAAAAATCTGTAATAAATAGGCTTTAGCTGAAATAACTTAAAGGTTTTTAGGTATAAAGTACTAATTTTTTTTCAACTAATTACAATAGATATCATACAAAAATAAGGGTTAATAAAAATTTTTTATTAAATAATAATATTTGTTAGCCCAATTAGCATAAAAGTAATGTAGCTGTTTTGTAATCAGCTGAAGCAAGTGCGGTACTTGCATTGGGTTTTATTAATTATAAGGTCTTATAGTCAAGAGGTTAAGACATAATGTTTTCATCATTATATGCGAGGGTTCGATTCTCTCTGAGGCTATTTTTTTATAAAGCGGATTAATGTAATAGTAACATAATTGGCTCATGTCCAGTTTTTGAAGGTGCAAATCCTTTGTCCGCATCTTTTTTTAAGGTTATAGCTTAATAGGTAAAGCAAGCTGCTCATGACAGCTGAGTTGAGTGTTCAATTCACTCTAGCCTTAAACCATAATATTTATGTTCGAGTGTTGGTATGGATAATCATTAAAAAAAATTTTTTTTATGATATACTAAATTAAATAAATAATCCGAGTGTTGGAATTGGTAAACAAAATAATTTTAAGCATTATCGGCTTTGAGCCTTGGAGGTTCAAGTCCTCCTTCGGATATTTTTTTTATTTATTAAAAAAAAAAATGAGGACTGAAAAACAAAAACGAGTTTTAATTCTAAAAGGGGACATAGTTTAATAGGTAAAACTGCGATTTTGCATATCGTTATTTCAGGATCGAATCTTGATGTTTCCATAAAACTTTTATTCTATATAAAAATTATAGCTTGAGAAGCTCAATTAGGTAGAGCAGAATATTGAAGCTATTTAGGTTGTAAGTTCAAGTCTTACCTCGAGCATGTTTTAATATAATAGGGTTAAAAGTTCAAATCTTATTTTTGGTAATTAAAAGGTAAAGGTAATGATGGAATTGGTAGACATGAATAGCTTAGGACTATTTGATTTTCTTAATTATATCCGTTCAAATCGGATTTACCTTATATTATTTGTATATATTCCTATATATAGTGATTATATGTTGTAGACTAATAGGTAAGTCATAAATTTTTGGTATTTACTATTAAGTGTTCGAATCACTTCAGCATAAAAACAAGTTTATGGTGGATATAATTCAATAGGTAGAATATCTGTATGTGGCACAGTCTGTTCTCTGTTCAAATCAGGGTATCCACCCTAATATATTTTTAAAGCCCGGATAGTTTAATAGGTTAGAACATTAATTTCATGCATTAATAATGAGAATTCAAATTTCTCTCCTGGCTTTCCTATTGAATGATTTGTATTTAATTTAGATATTAAGTATATATATACTTAATGGAAAATATTAACATTACTATAAATGAATTAGCTTAAAGGTAAAGCAACTATTAAAGAGTAAGATAGAAGTTCGATTCTTTTATTCTGTAGTGTTAATATTTTCCATATTTTTTTTAATATTATCTAATGCCGTCAGTTTAAGACGAGATAAATCTATTCTTTTTAGTAGAGTAGCCATAATAGTTTTACTTTATTCTTCTTTACTTGCCCTTATTAGTTTATATTTATCTTATTTAGATAGGGGTATAGGATTATATGGAGGTTTATTTCATGCTACTAGTAGCACGCAAATATTCCATATATTTATATTTTTAATAAGTGCGGTTATTTTACTGTTAACCGGATTTTATCCTAGAAGAGTATGAGTAGAGGAATATTCTTCTATTTATGCTTTGTTTTTTTATAAATTTTTATATTATAAAACTAAGATTATAAATAAGATGGGGGAACAATTTAAAATAATTGAATATCCATTAATATTATTATTTATAATAACTGGAGCTGTGTTTTTAGTGTCTACTAGTGATTTAGTTTCTATATTTCTTTCTATAGAATTACAAAGCTACGGGTTATATTTACTTAGTACATTATACAGAAATTCGGAATTAGCAACATCGGGTGGTCTTACTTATTTTTTATTAGGTGGTTTGAGTTCATGTTTTATATTATTAGGTAGTAGTTTATTATATGCGAATTCGGGTACAACTAATTTAGATGGAATATATATTATAACTAGTTTAAGCGATTTGGCAAATAATAATATTAATATAATTTCATCTTTATATAAATCTTATTATATAAATCTTTCTTTATTAATTTTAAGTGTAGGATTTTTATTCAAAGTAAGTGCTGCACCTTTTCATTTTTGATCACCTGATGTTTATGATGCTATACCTACTATAGTAACGACATTTGTAGCTATAGTAGCAAAGATTTCTATATTTATATTTTTATTAGAATTAGTACATTATACAAATAATTCTCTTTTTAATTATAAATTTAGCTGAACTTTGAGTTTATTGGTTAGTTCTTTACTTTCATTAATTATAGGTACAGTTGTAGGTTTGACTCAGTTTAGGATAAAGAGATTGTTTGCTTATAGTACTATTTCACATGTAGGTTTTATATTATTAGCCTTAAGTATTAATAGTATAGAATCAATTCAAGCTTTTATTTTTTATTTAATGCAATATACTATTAGTAATTTAAATGCATTCATTATTCTTATTAGTCTAGGTTTTTCTTTTTATTATTATGTAAATAATCAGGAAAAATATAAATTTTTAGTTGATAAAAATAATTCACCTATACAATTAATAAGTCAAGTAAAAGGTTATTTTTATATAAATCCTGTTTTAGCTTTAAGTTTAACTATTACGATTTTTTCTTTTATTGGTATACCACCTCTTATAGGATTTTTTGCTAAACAGATGGTTTTAAGTGCTGCTTTAGATAATGGCTATATTTTCCTCTGTTTAGTTGCAATATTAACTAGTGTTATTAGTGCGGTATATTACCTAAATATTGTAAAAGAAGTTTTCTTTTATGATTCTAAATATAAAATTAATCCTGAATTAAGAAATATCTATTTATATGGTAATATTTTTAAGAAAAATATATTAATTAAAAAGCTAAATTTTAAGTTAAGTAATATAATATTATCTAGCTCTTTAACTATTACTATATCTATATTGACTTTAATTATATTATTATTTATTTTTATCCCTAGAGAATGGTTTAGCATGGCTAATATCTTAGCATTAATATTATTTAATGCTTAAATGTCAAGTACTATTTTCTTTTTAATTTTTATACCCTTAGTAGCTATTATTTTATTAGCCATAAATTTAATTTTTGCTCCGCATAGTCCTTATCCGGAAAAAGATAGTGCATTTGAATGTGGTTTTCATTCATTTCTTGGTCAAAATAGAACACAATTTAGTATTTCTTTTTTCATTTTTGCGTTACTTTTTTTACTTTTTGATTTAGAAATTCTTTTAATTTATCCTTATGTAGTTAGTGCATATACAAATGGTATATATGGTCTAGTAATCATGTTAATATTTTTTTTAGCCTTGACATTAGGATTTGCTTTTGAATTAGGTAAAAATGCTTTAAAAATAGACAGTAGACAAATGTTTACCTTGTATAATAAGAATACTAGTATAGTAATGTTAATATCTGGTTTTTAAAGTAAAATAGTTTATGTCTATATAATTGAATATTTATATTCAACTTTAATTATATTTATTATAATAACTTAGTTAAGTTATTTAATATTCCAGAATTTCATAAAATCTATTATTAAAAAAAGACAATTTTGTAAAAATTATAATAGTGGTTATAAGTCTGAAGATGACTTATATATTGCTTCTGCAATACTTTTTAAATAGAATACTCCTACAAATTTGCCTAAGTAATCTAAATCTAATGCTATTACTTCAGATTATATAAGTTTAGATGAAAAAAAATAGTAATATTAATAAACGTAAATTAGATTTATCTAATTTAAATTAGGGTAATAGTTCTAATGATGCTAGTAAATAATATATAAAAAATATTTTTAAGATAAAGTATAAAGTATAAAGTATAAAGTATATATATATATATACTTTATATATAATAAATTAAGATTAATTCTTGTAATAAGAATTAATTTTTTTTCTTAATTTATAAGTGAAATATTTTTATTAGGTTTACTCTCGAAGTTGGCTTATTTAATCCCTTTTATTATTTAAAGAATAAAATCTATTCATTATGTAGTTATTTTGTATTATATTACAATATATAATATAGAATAAGCTGTTTAAAAGTTTCTGTTCTAAAATTTTTACTATATTTTATAGTAAAATTAGTGTTTTTAAAGTCTTTAATCTTATTATATTATAGTATTTATAATGGAAAAATTAAGTATACAAAGTATATGTTAAATTTATTATTTTTTAGTCATTTAACTAATTGTGATACTCCTAGACCTTGGGGTCTTTATTTTCAGGATAGTGCTAGTCCACAAATGGAGGGATTAGTTGAATTACATGATAATATTATGTTTTATTTAGTAATAATTTTATTTAGCGTAGGTTGAATAATGATATCTATAGTTAGAAATTATATTAAAATAAAATCGCCTATATCTCATAAATATTTAAATCATGGAACTTTAATAGAATTAATCTGAACAATAACACCCGCTTTAATATTAATATTAATCGCTTTTCCATCTTTTAAATTATTATATTTAATGGATGAAGTTAATGATCCTGCTATGTCTGTATTAGCAGAAGGTCATCAATGATATTGAAGTTACCAATATCCAGATTTTCTAAATCAAGATGAAGAATTTATAGAGTTTGATTCATATATAGTGCCAGAATCTGATTTAGAAAATGGAGCATTAAGAATGTTAGAAGTAGATAACAGAGTTATTCTTCCAGAGTTAACACATGTTAGAATTATTGTTACGGCAGCTGATGTTATTCATTCTTTTGCTTGTCCTGCTTTAGGCATAAAATGTGATGCTTACCCTGGTAGATTAAATCAAGTTTCTGTTTATATAAATAGAGAAGGTACCTTCTATGGACAATGCTCAGAAATATGTGGTATTTTACATAGTTCTATGCCTATTGTTATTGAATCAGTGAGTATTGAAAAATTTTTATCTTGATTACAGAATCAATAAATAATTTTGTTAAATTTATGAATATCGTGGGTATATTAAATTTAATAGAAATTAGGTGTAAATATGTACTAATGCTATAATGTATTAATAATGCTTCTCAAAAATAAAGAAAAAGTTATTTTAATAATATATATATTTTCATTCTAGATATCTGGATACCTCTATTTCACTGTTTTATAAGCATAGTTTTATTAAATACTCCTTGATTTATTGACTTAATTATTGAGTAATATATTTCTAGTATTTAGGTTGAAATGCAAATTTTAAATGAAAATTATTGTTGAAAATTTTTGGCTATAAGAACCTATGTATAAATTTAGGGTATAATTATATTTAAAATCTCTAGTTCCTCTTATTAATTAATAATAAATAACTTATTAAAGATTATTTAAATAAATTTAAATAAGTTATTTTTAACCTAATTATTTTTAGATTAAATATATTTTATAATAAATATATTTTGATTTAATTAATATTAGATTATGTATATATATAATGTTATATTTTCCTAGTTTAATATCTATAGTAGAAGTTATATTAGTTACTGTTCCTGTACTATTAACTGTAGCTTATGTAACTGTAGCAGAAAGAAAAACAATGGCTAGTATGCAAAGGAGATTAGGACCTAATATTGTAGGTTATTATGGTCTTTTACAAGCATTTGCTGATGCCTTAAAATTACTTTTAAAAGAATACGTATCACCCACACAAGCGAATTTAACTTTATTTTTTCTTGGTCCTATAATAACATTAGTCTTTTCCTTATTAGGTTATTTAGTTATACCTTATGGACCAGGTTTAGCTTTGAGTGATTTTAATCTGGGTATACTTTATATGTTAGCTGTTTCTTCTTTATCTACGTATGGTATATTACTAGCAGGTTGAAGCGCTAATAGTAAATATGCTTTCTTGGGTTCACTAAGAAGTACTGCACAATTAATAAGCTATGAATTAATTTTAAGTTCTGCTATATTACTAGTTATAATGTTAACGGGTAGCTTAAATTTAACTGTTAATATAGAAGCTCAAAGAGCTATATGATTTATATTACCTTTATTACCTATATTTATTATATTTTTTATAGGATCCGTAGCAGAAACTAATAGAGCTCCTTTTGATTTGGCTGAAGCTGAATCAGAACTTGTTAGTGGATTTATGACAGAACACGCTGCTGTTATTTTTGTCTTTTTCTTTTTAGCTGAATATGCTAGTATTGTATTAATTTGTATATTAAATACTATATTATTTATAGGTGGTTATTTATATAATTTTTTTCCTTTTTTTAGCCTGATAGAATATATTAATTTAGAATATATTTTAAACAATATAAATAATAATTCCTTATTTTCAGATCCCTTATTAATAGGATTATTATATGGTTTAGCTTTAGGTATAAAATCATGTATTATGATCTTTATTTTTATATGAGTAAGAGCTTCGTTTCCTAGAATACGTTTTGATCAGTTAATGTCTTTCTGTTGAATTGTATTATTGCCAATAATTATTGCTTTTATTTTCTTAGTTCCTTGTATTTTATATAGCTTTGAAATAATACCAAGTAATATTTATTTATTATAAGATATATTAAATTAAGTGTTTTTGATTATAAATATATATATATATATAAATATTTATATATATATATATATATTAATATTATATTACTATACAGTTGTGTATAGTGTAAGTAAAGATTAACTAATGCTGTTTTATCTTGAGGGAAATTAGTTTATGTAACATAAATATTTATGTTATATTATTTATTATTATTACCTATAATAGGTATTTCAATTATAACTACAGGAATTTCTTATGAGGTTAATAATTTAAATATTACTCGAATTAAGACAATTGCTCTTGCAACATCTATTATAAACCTTTTCATTTCATTAATTATCTTTATATTATTTGATTTTAGTAATAATCAATTTCAATTTGTTCAGGAATATCATAAAATTAGTTCTTTTGATTTTTATTTAGGACTAGATGGATTATCTATATATTTTGTCTTATTAACCACCATAATAACACCAATTGCTTTATTAAGTAATTGAAATTCAATTAGTAAGAATGTAAGGTCATATGTAATAATTATTTTATTATTAGAAGCTTTGTTATTAGCAGTTTTTTTAGTCTTAGATATATTATTATTTTATATATTTTTCGAAAGTATATTACCCCCATTATTTATCTTAATAGGTTTATTTGGATCAAGTAATAAAGTAAGAGCTAGTTTTTATCTGTTTTTATATACATTATTAGGGTCTTTATTCTTATTATTATCTATATTAACTATGTCTTCAATTATGGGGACGACTGACTTCGATGCATTATATAAAACTAATTTTAATTATTCTACACAGTTATTTTTATTTTATGGTATATTTATAGCATTTGCTGTAAAAACCCCTACTATATTTTTAAATACTTGATTATTAAAGGCTCATGTTGAATCACCTTTAGCCGGTAGTATTTTATTAGCTGCTATTGTTTTAAAATTAAGTTTATATGGTATTTTTAGACTTATTTTACCCTTATTACCTAAAGCTTCTTTAAACTACACATTTATAATCTATCTTATAGGTGTTATAACTATAATATATGCTAGTTTTAGTACTATAAGAACTATAGATGTTAAAGAACTTATAGCTTATAGTTCTGTATCACATGCTGCTGTATATCTTATAGGTGTGTTTAGTAATACAATACAAGGAATAGAAGGTGGAATAACTTTAGGATTAGCTCATGGATTTGTTTCTAGTGGTTTATTTATTTGCGCTGGTGGTATATTATACGATAGATCTGGCACTAGATTAATTAGTTTTTATAGGGGTATGGCACAAATAATGCCTTTATTTTCTATTTTATTCTTAATTTTATCTTTAGGGAATTGTGGGGTTCCTCTTACATTAAACTTTGTGGGAGAATTTATGTCTCTTTATGGTGTGTTTGAAAGATTACCTTTATTAGGTGTTTTTGCCAGTTCTTCTATTGTATTTTCTGCTGCATATACTATATATATGTATAATAGAATAGCTTTTGGGGGATCTTTCAGTAAATTCTTTGAAGTTAATGTAATTGATTTAAGTAAACGTGAATTTTTTATACTTCTTACTTTAGTTCTATTTACTGTTATATTAGGTATATATCCTTCTCCTATATTAGATGGTTTACATTATTCAGTTTCTTCATTAATATATTCTAATTAAACTTAATTATATTTAATTCTTCTTAAAAAAAATACTTTATAAGTATTAAAAAATTAATTTTTTGGAAAAAAAATAATTATGAAAATATGAATACAATGAATTTATCCTTAATACTTTTTTTAATAGGAATTATTGGTTTCGTATTAAATAGAAAAAATATAATATTAATGCTTATTTCAATAGAAATAATGTTATTAGCTATTACATTCTTAATATTGATAAGTTCACTTAGCTTTGATGATATATTAGGTCAAACATATGCTATATACGTTATAGCAGTAGCAGGTGCAGAATCAGCTATAGGCTTAGGTATTCTTGTTGCTTTTTATAGATTAAGAGGAAGTATCGCAATAGAATATAAATAATGTATTTAGCTATAATTACTTTACCTTTATTAGGATCAATAATTTCCGGATTTTTTGGTAGAAAAGTCGGAGTTAGCGGAGCACAATTAATTACATGTTTGAGTGTAATCCTAACAACTTTATTAGCAATTGTTGCTTTTATTGAAGTAGGTTTAAATAATGTACCTGTAACAATAAATCTTTTTAAATGAATAGATAGTGAATCACTTAATGTCTTGTGAAGTTTTCATTTTGATAGTTTAACAGTATCTATGTTAATTCCTGTATTAATAGTTAGTTCTTTAGTACATATATATTCTATTGGATATATGAGTCATGATCCACATAATCAAAGGTTTTTTAGTTATTTAAGTTTATTCACTTTTATGATGATTATACTTGTTACAGCTAATAATTTTTTATTAATGTTTGTAGGATGAGAAGGTGTAGGTATTTGTTCATATCTTCTAGTAAGTTTTTGATTTACTAGAATAGCAGCGAACCAAAGTTCTATATCTGCCTTCTTGACTAATAGAGTAGGTGATTGTTTTCTAACTATTGGTATGTTTGTTATTTTATGATCTTTTGGTAATATAGATTACAGTACTGTGTTTTCATTAGCACCTTTTGTTAATGAGAATATTGTTATGATTATTGGTATATGTTTATTAATTGGTGCTATGGCTAAAAGTTCTCAAGTTGGATTACATGTATGATTACCTATGGCTATGGAAGGTCCTACACCGGTTAGTGCTTTGATTCACGCAGCAACAATGGTTACTGCTGGTGTATATCTATTGATGCGTACTAGTCCTTTAATAGAATATAGTTCAACTGTATTAATATTATGTTTATGGGTAGGAGCGATAACTACTGTATTCAGTTCTCTTATTGGTTTATTCCAACAGGATATTAAGAAAGTTATTGCTTATTCTACTATGAGTCAATTAGGTATGATGGTTATAGCGGTAGGTTTATCTTCATATAATATTGCTTTATTTCACTTAGTTAATCACGCTTTTTATAAAGGATTATTGTTTCTGGGTGCAGGGGCTGTAATCCATGCAGTTGCAGATAATCAAGATTTTAGAAAATATGGTGGATTAAACCCATTCTTGCCTTTAACATACTCTGTAATGTTAATAGCTAGTCTTAGTTTAATAGCTTTCCCTTTTATGACTGGATTCTACAGTAAAGATTTTATTTTAGAATCTGCTTATGGACAATTTTTTTTTAGTGGTATAGTTGTTTATTTTATAGCAACTATTGGTGCTATTTTTACTACTTTATACTCTGTTAAAGTTTTATATTTAACTTTTTTAACTAATCCAAATGGACCTATTGTAAATTATAAATATGTTCATGAAAGTGATATATTTATGAGTTTACCTTTAATTATATTAGCTATTCTTTCTATATTCTTTGGTTATATAACTAAAGATATTTTTATAGGAATAGGTTTAGGATTTTTTTTGGACAATAGCTTATTCATTCATCCAATGCATGAAATAGTATTAGATACCGAATTTGCCGTACCTGCTTTATTTAAATTATTACCTTTAATTCTTACTATTTCTTTTAGTATAATAGCTATAATTCTCTCTGAGTTCTTACCAAAAATTATTATTAATTTTAAATTATCTAGATTGGGTTATAATATATTTGGATTTTTTAATCAGCGTTTCTTAATTGAATTTTTTTATAATAAATACATTACAGGTATTATTTTAAAATTAGGGGGTCAAACTACTAAAATTATAGATAAAGGAAGTGTAGAATTATTAGGACCATATGGATTAGATAAAGGTTTAATTATTTTAAGTAAAAATATTGCCAGATTAGACACAGGTGTTATTACAAGTTATGCTTTATATATTTTAATAGGTTTAATATTTTATGTATTAATTCCTTACTTAATAATAATAGATAATAGTTTATTATTACTATTATTATTAGCACTATTTAGTATTATTGAAACTACTACTCTAAAAAAAAATGAAAATTTAAACTAGATCTAAGGAATAAATCTTTAAAAGAAAATTTTTGACTTTGAAGAAAAAAATGAAACTTTCTCTTCATAATATGCTTTATGAAGAGAAGTATGCTATACTATAATACAATATATTATACTATAAGTTAATAAAAAAAAATTTTTAACAATTTTAAATGATTTTATATAATTCATAAACTAAAAAAAATGTTTACTATACATATAGTAAACATTTTTTTTAATATATTAATACATATTAGTAATGAGATAGTTATATAAAAAATATAAAATAATATTAAGATGTTAATAGGGTTAATCGTTTAATTGGTAAGATACTTACTTGTCATGTAAGTTGTTCTCGGTTCGAATCCGGGTTGACTCGAACATTTTACTTAATAAAATTATTAAGCCTTTATTTTAACTATAGTTTTTAGGTTTTAATTAATTTTTGTAATAATAAAAAAAAATTATTATAACGGTTAAGTGCCATTTATTTTAAATATAGTTTAATTCAACTACTAGAGTATATTTAATTAAGATTAATTATATATTTGCCTTTATTTCTAGAAAATTTTTAATAATCTATAAATTATTTTAATTCCATGAGAATATTTAAAAGTCATCCTTTATTAAAATTAGTTAATTCTTATATAATTGATTCATCACAACCATCTAACATAAGTTATTTATGGAATTTTGGTTCTTTATTAGCTGTTTGTTTAATTATACAAATAATTACGGGTATAGTTTTAGCTATGCATTATAACCCTAGTGTTTTAGAAGCTTTTAATTCAGTAGAACATATTATGCGTGATGTAAATAATGGATGATTAATACGTTATTTACATAGTAATACAGCTTCAGCCTTTTTCTTTTTAGTCTATCTACATATAGGTAGAGGATTATATTATGGATCTTATAGAACCCCAAGAACTTTAGTATGGTTTATAGGTACAATTATATTTATATTAATGATGGCTACAGCTTTCTTGGGTTATGTCTTACCTTATGGTCAAATGTCTTTATGAGGAGCTACAGTTATAACTAATCTTATGAGTGCTATACCTTGAGTTGGACATGATATAGTTGAATTTATTTGAGGAGGTTTTTCCGTTAATAATGCTACTTTAAATAGATTTTTTGCCCTACATTTTGTATTACCCTTTGTATTAGCTGCCTTAGCATTAATGCACTTAATTGCACTTCACGATACAGCAGGATCGGGTAATCCTTTAGGTGTTTCAGGTAATTATGATCGATTACCTTTTGCTCCATATTTTTTATTTAAAGATTTAATTACTATATTTATATTAATAATTATACTAAGTATATTTGTATTCTTTATGCCTAATATGTTAGGAGATAGTGAAAATTATGTTATGGCTAATCCTATGCAAACTCCTCCTGCTATAGTTCCTGAATGATATCTTTTACCTTTCTATGCTATATTAAGATCTATACCTAATAAATTATTAGGTGTTATTGCTATGTTTAGTGCAATCTTAATTTTATTAGTTATGCCCTATACTGATTTAAGTAGAACTAGGGGTATACAATTTAGACCTTTAAGTAAAATAGTTTTCTATATATTTATTGGTAACTTTTTAATATTATTGCTATTAGGTGCTAAACATGTTGAGTCTCCATTTATAGAACTTGGACAAATTAGTACTTTTATTTATTTTGCACATTTCTTGATTATAGTACCTGCTGTTAGTTTATTAGAAAATAGTTTAATAGAATTAAGATTAAATATATAGTATAATTATCCATAAAAATTTACAATTAAATATAAGACTATAGGTAAATATCTTTTATAAGGATACTTTTATTAATTATATATATATATATCAATCATTTATTGATATAAATATATTAAAAATATTAGAGCTAGAAAATTAAATTTCTTTTTTGAATAAAAGAATTGTTAGGTTCGAGTGATAATAATCTGATTTTAGAGATTATATCACTTTAAAATTTAAAGTGATATAATTTTACATAAAGGTAAAAAAACTATAAACTATACTATTTAAGTTAGGAGTATATAGTTTATGTCAAAATATATTTAATTTTTAAATAGTAGAAATGTAGAAAGGTAGAAACATAATAAAAATTACATAATTTTTATTAATATTATTTATAGATAGGTAGTTAATTCAATCAAATTTATGAATATCAGATATGTATTTTATACTTTCTAAAATTTTTTAGAAAATTCTAAACAGTTAATCTTTTAGATACTTATAATAAAAATTGAATGTTCAATTTTTATTATTTGGTTATATTTAAATAATTTACCTACATATTGCTAGTAATAAATTGTATTACTAATTAAGCAAGGTGTAGAAGAGATAATGTTTGCCGGCTACCCATTCTTATTCCACCTTTATTTCGTATAATAGAAATATAACAGAAAGGCAACCTGTAAAGGAGACTCATTGGTCTAATATATCTGTTTATAGAACCTCAATTTCACTATGAACAGAAAGATGATTCATGTCTTCAAATGCTAAGGATATAGGTACTCTATATCTAATATTTGCTTTATTCTCAGGATTATTAGGTACAGCTTTTTCTGTTTTAATTAGATTAGAATTAAGTGGACCTGGTGTTCAGTATATTGCGGATAATCAACTATACAATAGTATTATTACAGCTCATGCAATATTAATGATATTCTTTATGGTTATGCCTGCCTTAATAGGGGGTTTCGGTAATTTTTTATTACCTTTATTAGTAGGGGGACCAGATATGGCATTTCCTAGACTTAATAACATAAGTTTCTGATTATTACCACCTAGTTTATTATTATTCTTATTTGCTAGTGGTATAGAAAATGGAGCAGGTACTGGTTGAACTATTTATCCACCTTTAAGTGGAGTACAAAGTCATAGTGGACCTAGTGTTGATTTAGCAATATTTGCTTTACATTTAGCTGGTATAAGTAGTTTATTAGGAGCAATTAATTTTATAACTACTATACTTAATATGAGAAGTCCTGGTATAAAATTACACAAATTAGCTCTATTTGGATGAGCTGTAGTTGTTACCGCTGTATTATTATTGCTATCATTACCTGTATTAGCTGGTGCAATTACAATGCTTTTAACGGATAGAAACTTTAATACTTCATTCTTTGAAGTAGCAGGAGGTGGTGATCCAATATTATATCAACATCTTTTTTGATTCTTCGGTCATCCAGAGGTTTATATATTAATTATACCAGGATTTGGTATTATAAGTACTACAATATCTGCTAGCTCTAATAAGAGTGTATTTGGATATTTAGGAATGGTTTATGCTATGATGTCTATAGGTGTATTAGGTTTTGTTGTCTGAAGCCATCATATGTATTCAGTTGGATTAGACGTAGATACTAGAGCTTATTTTACAGCAGCAACATTAATTATAGCTGTTCCGACAGGTATTAAAATATTTAGTTGGTTAGCAACATGTTATGGTGGATCTTTACAATTAACACCTTCAATGTTATTTGCTTTAGGTTTCGTTTTCATGTTTACAATTGGAGGATTAAGTGGAGTTGTTTTAGCTAATGCTTCACTTGATATTGCTTTCCATGATAAACACTTGGTTTTTTTTTCAATGTTTATATTAACAGCAAATAAATATATTGAAAAAAAGATTAATACTGAATATATCAAAATGTTTTGAGTTGGTTTAATGGATGGGGATGGTAGTATACAAGTTAATCATTGACGTATGAAATCTTTGCAGTATAGACTTGTTATCAAGTTAAACAATTTTGAAAGTAATTATAATATGTTATTAAATATTGCATTGACGATAGGCGGTGTAGTTAGAATTGTGAATAACAAAAAAGAAGTTTTGTGAGTGGTAGATAAAAAAGAAACTATATTAGAGATAATAAATATATTTAATATTTATCCTCCTTTAACATCTAGATTAACTTGTCAACTTGAATTCTTAAAAGTTTGTTTGAAAAATAATTCAGTAAAAAATTACTTGAATAATAGAAAATCTAAATACAATAATCAAGTAAATATAATTGAACAATTTAGTACTAAAAACTTTATTCCTTCTTATTTTTCTCCTTGATTAAGTGGATTTATTGAAGCTGAAGGTTGTTTTTCAATTAGATTAAATAATAATCATTCTTTTTCAATTGGACAAAATGATGATTATTATTTGTTAGAAAATATTAAAGTATTTTTCAATTTAAGCGTAAGGGTTAGAAACCCTTACAAAAAGTTTTTTTTATTAGAATCTTATAAAAAAGAAACTTTAAATAGAATTATAAACCATTGTACAAACTATCCTTTATTAGGCGAAAAATCTCAATCATTAGGTAAATTTATTAAAGTATTTCAAAAATAGTAAGTGTCATGTTGTCTTGCCACCATGAAATAATTGTTTAGTTATTTCGGTAATAAATTTATTTTATTGCTAACGGTGAAATCTTATATATTTTCATAAAGCTGAAAATATATCAAAATATAAGACAATACCGTGGAAACCAAAATTAAGTTAAGTAATTTAATTAGTAGGATCCGTAGAGACTAAACGTGGCAGTCGAAAATTTATTTAATTAAATTAGTAGATAAGATATAGTCCGATCCATTCTGTGAAGAGTGTATAAACATATTTTTAAATATCAAGTTAATTTGCTTATGTGTTATACTATTTAACTCGTTTTTATAAATTTGTCTTAGGAAAGAAGTTATAACTTCTTTTATTATATTAGCAATTATTTCTACATTAATTATATAGTATTTTAATATTATAGTATTAAGAATTGTTAAGTTAGATGTAAATGTTTAGGTCTTACTTCTATTTATTAAATTTTATGAAATTTAAGTCTATTATTTTTAATAAATATAAGATTACTTTTAACTGACTTGCTTAAATATAAGTATTTTTATTTTTTATATACTTTGTTTGGGAATAACTATAATTACTTTTGCTTTTATAGTATCTATCTTTAATTTTAAAGTATTTTTCTATGCATATCTTGCAAGTTTAATATATTTTTATATGACCTAACTTTGTATTTTTATTGTTAGCGGTAGGTTTTCCTTTATTAGGTATAATAGGTTCATATCATCCTGCTTTTAAAACGTTAAGTGTATTAGGTTCATATAAAATATTTCCAATACCTTTTACCAATAGTTATAGAACTATTAAATCTTGTTCTTGTACAACATCAATATTAACTATGGCAGCGCTTAAATTTGCTGAACCTTTATCAATTGGTAGGGAAAAGGATAGTTTAACACATAATGATATGGCTAAACCCCTTATTGTGTACAAATCACCATCGAATAAAGAAAGGGATCCATTGTATGAAGATATAAAATATAGTGCATTTCAAAAGGAAAAAATAGGAAGATTTTTTAAAGAAAGGTATTCAAATATTATAGAAGTACAAGGGGATTCTTCATGTATAACGCAAACACTTATAATAGATTTAAGTAGAAGATTTATACTTAACATTATGAGTTGAGATATTAATGAAGGAAAAAATATAATTATAGCTGTAATTAGACCTATACCTAATCTGGATTTAAATAATCTATTTAATTATGATATAAGAGAAATAAATGATAGGGATTGTGTAGGTGTAAACAATTGAATAAAAAGAGTTACGAATGTAGATATAGCAAAGGATATAAATAATTTACATAACTTAAGTTATGAAAAAGTTTTGGAAATCTTTTATTCCATTATTTTAGACCAGAATGAGGGTGAGTAACAACTCCAGAGCGTATTGAAGTTAGTCATTAAAAACCTGATCTTCTTGTTAGAGGTTTTAATATGAGTAGTTATCTTAATGATTATAATGCTCAAGAAAGTAATTGTGAACTTACAGCACATATACTTTTTGAAGCTAAAAAATATAATACTTTAGATAGTTGAGTAAAACACCTGGAACAAACAAAGAAGACTATAGCTGAATTTATAGATACTAGATCTGGTACTTTACCTATATTTGTAGTATTAACAAGAGGTTTTCAGATATCTTTTTGAACTTATTATCCTTATCCGGATGAGTTAGAAGTAACTAATTATATAGGTTTTGTGCCTATAAACGCTGATAGACATTTTCCGCTTACAGGAAACTTTTGTCAATTACATAGAGCAGAAGTATTAGGTGGTTGAGACGCATAAATTATCGAAGACATGGCTGAGCTACACACCCCTAATGATCACTTTATATTGCCTAGATTTTTTGTTTGAAATATTTTAATTAATGACAGTTATGAACCTATAGATATAATATTTAGATATATGTTGCATAACTTACCTACTATTGTAGTTTCAGATGATGACACACTTTAAGTATAATATATCTGAGTTCACTAAGACTTACTATGTCGTAGCTCATTTTCATTATGTTTTAAGTATGGGAGCAGTATTTGCATTATTTAGTGCATGATATTTCTGAATTCCTAAAATATTAGGATTAGATTATAACAGAATGTTAGGTAAAGTACATTTTTGAATCTTATTTATAGGAGTTAATGCAACATTTTTCCCTCAACATTTCTTGGGTTTACAAGGAATGCCTAGAAGAATTAGTGATTATCCTGATGCTTTTGCAGGATGAAATTTAGCTAGTAGTTTTGGAAGTATTGTAAGTGTAATTGCTACAGGACTATTCTTGTATATTGTCTACATACAATTAGTTGAAGGTAAAGCTACAAGTAGATATCCTTGATTAACTCCAGAATTTTACACTGATAGTCTACAAACACTATTAAATAGAAATTATATTTCTTTAGAATGAGCATTAAATAGTCCTCCCAAACCTCATGCCTTTGTAAGTTTACCTTTACAAAGTTTCTTATTTACTCCTATGCTTTTTATAAGTAGTGAAAGTAAAAGAGCTGATCTTGCCGATGATCTTAGTATTTTAGAAGAATATAAGGGAGGGTTAGAAAGAACTTTAGAACGTACTATGGAAGAAATAGAAGAATTAAATATGATTACTAGTTCTCATGATTCTCATAATGCCGTGAGATTTTGTCAAGATCAGTTAGGTGATAATATATTTGGTTCGACGGTTAAAGATAATGAATTAGAAGTAGCAATTAATACATGTCGAACCAAGCTACAAGGAGAAGTTGAAGAATTAACTAAAGAACTTGCCGATACTGAGACAAAAATAAATGAGACTCTAAATAAATTTGATACTGTTGAGTCTTCTGATGAGGATGAGTCTAATATTCAATAAAATGAAAAAATATATAATTATATTATATAATAAGTATAAAAAAAGTGTTCTTAGTAGTTCTACTTTAGCTTTAGTTATTATATATTACTTTAATCATAGTCATTTTGTTTTTATAAATTTTTATAATAATTATATTTCTATAATATTAAGTATAGTAATATTAATATTACTATTAAAATTAATGTATATTCCATTTTTTGATGTATTTAGATTAATAGATAGTTATTTTTTGAGATTATATAATACTTATAAAAGTGCAAAATATATTAAGAATAGACAAAAGGTTTTAAAAACTATAGAAAAAGAAAGTAAATCTATTTCTTTTAAATCAAGCTTCGAAGATCCTCGTACACATAGTAACTGGGATCATTTATTTAAATTTGATCAAAAAGAATGAAATAATAAATACTTAAAAGTTTACTTTTGATATAAAAGAGTAAAATTTGGAAAAGAAAAAGTTTCTTTAACTAAAGCTAGAGAAGAATATCTTAAAGCTTTAATAGACTTTAATAAAATAAATGATAAAATTTTTAATTTATTAAAAAAAATTAAATAGTATAATATATTAAATATATATTTTAAATACAATAGCCAATATAAATATTATGTACGAAATTATGTAATAATTAATGAAATTTTGCCTAAAGGATTTTTGTTTTTTCTTGTTAATAATATATTAATTTAATATATTAAGCAAATTTTTTCTTATGTTAAAGAAAAAAATTATTTAATATGTCAATAAAAATTTAAATATCAGATCAAATACACCTATCAAAAGAATTTATAGTAATACAAAAAATAATGTTAGCGAATGCAAAAAAGATAATAATTTTAGTAATGATAGCGATTATGAAAAAATACTCTTTAATATTTTAAAAGATTGTTTAAATAATAACTCAAAAAAAATTTCTACTAATAATGTTAATATTATAACTTCTTTAACTTTTAAAGTAAATAAAGATACAAGTCGTAATTATAAAGCAGATGTAATTGCATCAATTAAATTACATTATGGTAATATAACATTTGAGTTTATTATGGAATCTTTTTATAAACATAATTTTAATGAGAAACTAAATATAATTTTTATCGAAAATTGAAATTTTGATAAATTTTATAAAGGAAAGGTTGACAAGGATTATAAAGTTAGTTATGAAAATATTAATTTATCTATAATGGATTATAGATGATTTGCTTGAGAACTAGCAAATATAAATAATATAGTAGATCATCCTTTGATAAATAAAGAAACAATACTTATATTTAATGGTATTACTTGAGATAATATCATTTGTTTATTTAATTTTGGTGAATTTATATTACATGGTGGTAGTATAACTAGACGTCATAAATTATCTAGTACTGAGTATTTATTAAGTAAATTTTTATATTTATCCGGTTTAGACGGAAGTAAAAATGATTTTTATAATGCATATGTGGAAAAAATTATTACTAATCCTAAACTAGATTTTAAGTTTTATAATCATTTTAAAAACAAGATTAATCTAAATACTAGCATTAAGAATGTAAAATTATTAAATAAGTTAGAAATAAAAGGTTCTTTTCTTTCTGAACTTATAATATCTAACTTTGAAATATTAATGTATTTAAATACAATGCGTACAATTAACAATATAAAAGAACAGACTAAAGCAGTTGAAGAATTATCTTCACGAAAAGAAGATTATTATAAAATTTATCATAATGGTAAACTAGAGAGAAAATTAAAAAATTTGGCTGATAAATCTGCATCTATAAGTAAAGAAGTTGATCGGTTTAAATTAGGATTGGATTATAGTTATGATAATTATCTAAACTTAAGAAAAGAATTTCTTGATTAGTTAATTTAATTTCTTAAAGTAAAAACGAAAAAATTATTTGGGTATATAAATTAAGACAATTTATATATTTATATAATATTTATATGAGCTATAATACACCTTAGCTTTTCTTTTTTTTAATTTATATAAATATGAGAACTTATTTTTTTAATATTTTGCGTCACATTAAAATTAAAATAGAGACTATTTTAATTAATATTACTTTAGCTAAATTTATCAGTACTTTATGCACTATAGTGATAGCGGCATCAATTAAGTATTTAATTTCTGGAAATTTTGTCTTAGAGTATAAAGACTTCTTAAATAACGTGGCATTAGGTTTATTAACATGGACTATTAACTTTAGTTTAATTATTTTTATTACAGATTTTTTAGGTATAAAAGGAATTAATTTTAATTTAAAAGAATTCCTTTTTGGTTTTAATGGTTTAAAAAGTCCTTCTTCATCTTTAGATAATAAGCCCCTAATAAAATTTTCTAATTTTAAAATTAGAAAAGAAGAATTAAATAGTAATGAAACTATGGAATCAAATGATTCAGATAATAATAATACTGCTTTAAATAATATTCCTTCACCAAATCCTCCTATATCTCCAGTCAATCCTTATCAAGCTAGTTTTGAAATTGTATTACGGGAAATAGATCGTTTAAACGAAATGATTGAAGGAGGAAATGCTTCTGAAGAAAATATTAGAATTCAAAATGATGCAGTCATTCGTGCAACTCAGATCTTTCATCAAGAACAAGCTAACCAAGCAACTGCTGAACAAGCCGCTGCTCGTGAAATTCTTAGGGAATTTGTAGTTAGAGAACAGGAAGGTTTAGTTAGATCTCAAGCAACTGATGCTGAATTGGAAGAAGAAATTAATCAGGAATCTAGGGAATCAATCAATAATGGGGATAATAATGTTAGTACTTTAAATAGACAACCAAGACAACCTAGAGATTCTGGAAATTCTGATGATTAAAATGGTCTAAGAGATGCTAAAAATTGTTTTTTATCTTATTTAATTCGGATTAGTAATCATTAGAAAGATTTGTTTTTATTTATTAAGGATAACTTTTAAAAATTTAAGCATTATGAATGCTTCTCTTTATTTTGAATATAAACATGAAAACTTATTTTTTTAATATTTTGCGTCACATTAAAATTAAAATAGAGATTGTTTTAGTTAATATTACTTTAGCTAAATTTATCCTTATCTTTTTCTCCATAATATTAACTGCATTAATTAAATATTATATATCTGAAATATTTAATATAGATAAATTATCTATAGTTAATGATATAACTTTATTATCTTTAATTTTTAATATTCGTTTAATAAATTGATTTACAGGTTATTTAGGTATAAAAGGAATTAATCTTAATCTAAAAGAAATTATTTTTGGTCTTAATACTCACAAAATTGATCAGGGATCTTCTTATGAGTATAATAAAGTAAAATTATATTATGCTATGGAATCTAATGAGAATTTAGATTCAAATAAACCTATAAATAAAGGTAAGGGTATAGATAGAATAGCCCATCCGTTTTATGATGGTGAAAACCCTTTCATAAAAAAAGATAGTGAAACTATACCCTTAAGTAAAGGGAAAAAAATAGAACCAAATACGGTTGAATCTTTCGCTATAGGGCGTCATATTTTTTCTGAAACAGATATAACTTCTATTATTCCTAAAAGAACAAACCCTGGTCCAGGATTTAATGTTCCTGGAGGAGAAGTACCTATACACGATCATATATGTCAACATATTGATTATAATAGTCATATTTTAAATCAATTTAAAAAAATGGATTTGGAAACAGCAATACAACAGAGAAATAATAATCTTACTTTTGTTAAAGTAATAAATACTAAACTTGCTCATGCACATGATACTTTAACAAAAGTACCTCTAATACCTACAAATGAATATGAATTAAAATTAAGAAATCAAATCTTAAGAGATTTAAATAGTTTAAGTAGAGACAAAGTTAGAGCAGAAGCTAGAGCAACTCTTCTTACTTCTAGAATACAATTTATAGAAGATCAAATATATAAAAATAAAGGAAAATAATTAATTACAATAATATAGGAACAATATACTATAAATATAGTATATTAGTCATTTTATTTAAATATGAATCTTTATAAATTTGTATTTAAAGGATATGTAGTAGATGGTTCTACATTTTGATTGCAGATCTTAAATAAGGGGTTCAAATCCTCCATGTCCTTATACCTTCAATTATTTATTGGAGAGAATATATTATATCCATAAATTTATAGTTTCATAATTAAAGTCTTAAAAAAAATTAATTGATAAACTAATGACTGTATAAATGTATGTAAAAAAAAAATTTTTTTTTAGAATTTAAAAATAATTAAGAGATTCTTTTTTCCTAATAATATATAGATAAATGATACAAGCTGCAAAAATTATAGGAACAGGATTAGCTACCACAGGATTAATAGGAGCAGGTGTAGGTATTGGTGTAGTTTTTGGTGCATTAATATTAGGTGTAGCAAGAAATCCCTCTTTAAGAGGTCAACTATTTTCATACGCTATCTTAGGTTTTGCTTTTGCTGAAGCAACAGGTTTATTTGCTCTTATGATGGCATTCTTATTATTATATGTTGCTTAATTGCAACTTTATAAATATAACTAAAATTAAAAACTTTAATTTTTAAATTCTTATTAGCTTAAGGGTAGAGCAGGATACTTCTAATATCTAGATCTAAGTTCAAATCTTGGATAAGAATTTCTCTTCTTGCTTTTATGTAAAGATTTTTATAAATATAACATAGAGCTCTTATCTTTAATTAGATAAAAATGTACTTTAAACATTAAAATAAATTATTTAATATAAATGCCACAATTAGTTCCTTTTTATTTTATAAATGAAGTAACATTTGCCTTTATATTACTTATAGTTATGATATATATATTTTCGAAATACATATTACCAAGATTTGTTCGTTTATTTATATCTCGAATATTTATAAGTAAATTATAAATTAATTTAAATTGGAATTCATAAATTTGTTAAAAATTTAATACAAAACCTTTAATCCAAATTATTATGAATTTTAATAAATTAGTTTAAGAATAACTATTTCAATAAAAATTAAATTAACATAAAATATATGTCAGTAATTATACATATAGATGCATTTAGTCCTTTAGATCAATTTGAGATTAGAAATTTGTTAAGTTTAGACGCGCCTATACTAGGAAATTTGTATATATCATTAACAAACATAGGATTATATTTAACAATAGGTGCTCTATTAGTACTATCATTAAATATTTTAGCTACAAATTATAATAAAATCTTAAGTAATAATTGATCAATAAGTCAAGAATCAATGTATGCTACTATACATAACATAGTAGCAAATCAAATAAATCCCACGAAAGGACAAATATATTTTCCTTTCATTTATACTTTATTTATTTTTATTTTAATAAATAATTTAATAGGTATGGTACCTTATAGTTTTGCATCAACAAGTCATTTTATATTTACATTTGCTCTTAGTTTTACAGTTGTATTAGGTGCAACTATATTAGGATTCCAAAAACATGGTTTAGAATTTTTCTCTTTATTAGTACCAGCTGGTTGTCCTTTAGCCTTATTACCTTTATTAGTACTAATTGAATTTATATCATATTTATCTAGAAATGTTTCTTTAGGACTTAGATTAGGAGCTAATATACTTTCTGGACATATGTTATTAAATATTTTAGCTGGTTTTACATATAATATTATGACTTCTGGTTTTATATTTTTCTTTTTAGGATTAGTACCTTTAGCGTTTATTGTAGCATTTTCTGGTTTAGAATTAGGTATTGCTTTTATACAAGCTCAAGTTTTTGTGGTTTTAACTTCTTCATATATAAAGGATGCATTAGATTTACATTAAAGTTACTTAAGCTTAAAAATATATTTTTGTATAAGATGTAAGAATAAATGTTATTCGATTCTTTAAAATTTAGGATAGGATAATTTATCTTTTTATCAATAAGAAAAGTTTATTAAAGTATCAATAAAAAAGGAAATTATTATTTTTTATAAAAAAATTAAAAAAAAATTTTTAATCCTAAATTTTAACCTTAATGTTTTTGTAATATTAATAGAAAAAGTGCTATATTAAAGTATAGTATAGGAAAGTCAGGTGCTTATTAAATATATACATATAAATAATGAATGTAAAGTAAAAACTTAGGTATTTCACAGAAAATATGTCTATCTTTCTATGGTAAAACCTATAGTTAAATATAAATATTAAGATAATATATTATCTTATCTTAATAGTAAAAGATAGTTAGCGAACATACAAGCTTTATATTAAGCCTTACTATAGACTAATACCTATTACAGGACCCCGCTTAAATAGATTCAAGAACAAGCTTTATAGTTATAAAAGTTAACTATGGAATTATTATAATAATTAATATATTTTAAATATTTAAATTGATATTAGTAATGGTATAGATAATAAAAATTTATATAAAATATATTAAAAGTATATGAATAGATATATATCATATAAATCTTAAAAGGAATTTTCTTTTAAGATTTAATAAGTAAATTGAGTTTGATGATGGCTCTGAATGAACGCTATCCAAATGCTTGACACATGCTAATCGAACGTCTAATTTATTAAAATTATGTTATAATATAATTTATTAGAAGTGGTGTACAGGTGAGTATATAATATTTTGGCTGCCTTAAAGTAAGGTAAAAAAAATACCTTATATTTAATAAATTTATTAAAAAGGACTTAATATTCTGCTTTAAGAGGACAATAAATATTTCGGATAGGTAGTAGTTAAGGTAATAGCTTAACTAGCTTAAAATTCCGTAGTCGAGGCTGAGAGGTCGATCGATCACATTGGGTCTGAAAAAACCCCAATACGTATAGTACAGCAGTGGGGAATATTGGTCAATGGCCTAACGGCTGAACCAGCAACTTGG